>Ga0307515_10003195_pt1 | contig 34661 bp, 36 predicted proteins | sample 17_EM_MG_FD_194513 | JGI IMG/M metagenome (GOLD analysis project Ga0307515, IMG submission 194513) | Populus trichocarpa ectomycorrhiza microbial communities from riparian zone in the Pacific Northwest, United States - 17_EM | ecosystem: Host-associated > Plants > Roots > Unclassified | place...
TGGCGATTGTGGTGGCGCCAGCCGGCTTCCGAAGCGGAGGCGAAGCCGAGGGTTGCGATGATGGCGGCGGTGGAAGCGAGAATGATCTTTTTCATGGTCGTAAATCCTTGGTTGGGTTGGGTTGGTTGGGCTTGACGACCGTGTTGTCCCGTTCGTTGGATTATGTATCCCACACCCTTTGATCCGCCGCTGTCACCGCGGGAACATGATTGAAATTCACCCCACAAGCGACGTCCTCCTCGGGCTTGACCCGAGGATCTGGCGCCGTCCCCCTCGCTCGAGGATGACGTTCACCACGCAAAACAAGCGGCGTCACCAGATCCTCGGGACAAGCCCTGGGACGAACGCGGCGCGCTTTGTTATCGGCAAAATTCCCATGAACCCGAGCCATGCCATTAAACTACAACGTTACAGATTTATATATTCAAGCCTGTACATAGCGTTTTACCTTGGCTAAACCCGCAGCAGATCCGGTGCTCTGCACCGTTCCAATGCCAAAAGCCCAGGATATTTCATCATGGATCCTAAAACCCTTGCCGCCCGCTTTCCGGGAGATTTCGTGTTCGGCGTTGCCACCGCCGCCTTCCAGATCGAGGGTGCGACGAAGGCCGATGGCCGCAAGCCGTCGATCTGGGATGCGTTTTCCAACATGCCCGGCCGTGTGCATAACAGGGACAACGGTGATGTCGCCTGCGATCACTACAACAGGCTCGACGACGACCTCGACCTGATCAAGGAGATGGGCGTCGAGGCTTATCGCTTCTCGATCGCCTGGCCGCGCATCTATCCCGACGGCACCGGTCCGCTCAACGAGACGGGCCTCGATTTCTACGATCGTCTCGTCGATGGTTGCAAGCAGCGCGGCATCAAGACCTTCGCGACGCTCTATCATTGGGATCTGCCGCTGGCGCTGATGGGCGATGGCGGCTGGACCGCGCGCTCGACAGCACATGCCTTCCAGCGCTATGCCCAGACCGTAATCCGCCGTCTCGGCGACCGGCTGGATGCGGTGGCGACCTTCAACGAGCCGTGGTGCTCGGTCATCCTTTCGCATCTCTACGGCATCCACGCGCCGGGCGAGCGCAATATGCAGGCGATGCTGCATGCCGCGCACCACACCAATCTCGCCCATGGCCTCGGCATCGAGGCAATCCGCGCCGAGGCGCCGAAACTGCCGGCTGGCATCGTCTACAATGCAATGTCCGTGATCCCGGCGACGGACAGCGCCGAGGACAAGGCCGCCGCCGCGCGCGCCGAGGATTTCCACAACGGCCTGTTCTTCGGTCCGGTCTTCAAGGGTGAATATCCGGAAGCCGTGCTCGGTGCCTTCGAACAGATCATGCCCGATATCGAGGACGGCGACCTCAAGATCATCTCGCAGAAGATCGATTGGTGGGGCCTGAACTATTACACGCCGATGCGCGTGGCGCACGAGCCCAATCAGGATGCCGTCTTCCCGGCCACCATCCAGGCACCGTTTGTTCATCCCGAGAAGACCGATATCGGCTGGGAGATCGATTCCTCCGGCCTCACCCATGTCGTCCGCGACCTCTACGCGAAATACGACCTGCCGGATTGCTACATTACCGAGAACGGTGCCGCATACAATATGGGCGTCGGTGCCGATGGCGACGTCGATGACCAGCCGCGCCTCGATTACTATGCCGACCACCTCTCGGTCACAGCCGACCTGATCAAGGAGGGCTTTCCGATGCGGGGTTATTTCGCATGGTCGCTGATGGACAATTTCGAATGGGCGGAGGGCTACAGAATGCGCTTTGGCCTCGTCCATGTCGATTATGAAACCCAGGTTCGGACGCTGAAGAAAAGCGGCAAATGGTACAGCAAGCTGGCGCGGGAGTTCCCCAAGGGCAACCATGCCGGCAGCGATCGCGCGGATGCCGCAGAGTGAGATGAAGCTTCTCGGGATTTCAGGCAGTCTGCGCCGTGTTTCGACCAATTCGGCGTTGCTTCGTGCATTGGCTGTCAATGCGCCCGATGGCATCACTATTGAAATCAGCGAGTTGATCGGCGAGCTTCCGATCTTCAATCCCGATCGCGAAGGCGACCTCACGCCGACGACCGTTGAAGCGTTCGGCTGCCAGATCCGCGAGGCGGACGGCCTGATCTTCGCTTGTCCGGAATATGCCCACGGCATTCCCGGCGGTCTCAAGAACGCGCTCGACTGGATGGTGTCACGCGACGAAATCCCCGGCAAGCCCGCCATGCTGGTCCGGGCGTCGACCCGCAGCGACCGCGCGCTCGCAGCACTGCAGGAAGTGCTGCGCACCATGTCGCTCAAGCCGATGCCGGAGGTTGGTTTTTCGGTTCATCTGTTGGGAAAGGCGGCGGAAAGGATGGAGGAAATCCTTTCCGCCGCAGAGGCCCGTGACGGGATGCGCGAAGCGCTTGCGCGCTTCGATGCCTTCATCAGGGCCGAACACTCGGGGTAACCACGCGCCGGGCGATTACGTTCCCCACCGGCAGGACGAGGAATTCCGCCGGCTTGTTGATGCGGTCGCCGTTCATCAGACGAATCAGGTCATCGACACCCTCGACGGGCTGGCCGTCGATCGAAAGCACCAGATCGCCCTCCTGCAGGCCGGCGCGCGCGGCCGGCCCATCCGGCTCCAGGCGCCGTATCCGCACCGATGTCTGGGCGAGCACGCCGGCCCGCACCGCGATATGCCGCGGCAGCGCCACGGTATCCGCCGCAACGCCGATATAGGCGCGGCGGACTTGGCCGAACCGCAGGATTTCGGAGATCACATAATTGGCGGTATTCGAGGCAACGGCAAAGGCAATGCCCTGCGCACCTCGGATGACGGCCGTGTTGACGCCGATCACCTCGCCGGCCGAGGAGATCAAGGGCCCACCGGAATTTCCGGGATTGAGCGACGCATCTGTCTGTATGACATCGTCGATCAACCGGCCGTTCTGAGCACGCATCGAGCGCCCGAGCGCCGAGACAACGCCAGCCGTGACGGTCCATTCGAAGCCCAGCGGATTGCCGATCGCAACCGCGATCTGGCCACGCTTCAGGTTCTTCGAATTGCCGAGCGGCGCGGCGACGCCGAGGCTCGTATCGGTGCGGATCAACGCAATATCGGTGTCGGGATCGCGGCCGAGCACGCGCGCTTCGCTGGCGACGCCATCCTGCATCCGCACCCGAACGCTCTTTGCGTCGGCGACGACATGGTTGTTGGTGACGATCAGCCCGTCCGGCGAGATGACGAAGCCCGAACCTTGGCCGCCGCGACCATTGGCGCCCACGGTGATCTGGGCCACCGAGGGGCCGATCAGTTCGACGGCGCGGGAAATGGTTTGTGAATAGGCGTCAAGCAGTTCGCCGTCGGGTGCTGTGTGGAATTCCCGGTCAAAATGGCCCATCGAGATGTCCTCGGCGGCAACGGACCAGCATCAGGCGGCGAACATCATCCGCCGGCCCCATTCCGGCGCGTCCGCGTTTGAATGAAACTTGATGGGAATCAAATATGGTTGCGGCGCAGCAGTTTCAAGCGGCGTTCAAATCGGTCTCTGATCCTCTCGCCAGTCGGATATTCAAAGCCAACCGAAAAGCGTGGCTTCCCGGAGCGCAAAGCCGATACAAGCCACGAGCAGGCAGATGACGACAATGACGTAAGGCCATTTGTTGTTTGTATCGGATTCCATTGCTTGGCTTCCCTCGAATTTATCGCTTAATGAATCAATGGCTGCGCCCCATGAGCATAGGACGCCAAATGGCTGAAATCGGGATTTCCGCCGCCGGAATCGTGTTCCGGCAGCGGTGGGGTAGCGGGAGCCTCGAGCAGGGCTGCGGATAGCTCCCGTTATGGTGTCCCGGCACGGCTTGTGATCGAGCCGTGTCGGGCATTCCATCGATGAATTCATGAATCCGCTCGAACACAGCTAGCGGTGGCAGCGTGACACAGGCGTGACACGATTGTACGAATTGGTCGCTGGAACGGGTGACTACTTGAAGCCCGCGCGCCGCAACCCCTCGCGGTACTGTTCCCGTTGAGCCGGGTCGCGGATCGGAATGAGCGCCAGCCACTTGTCGGTCTCAAAATCCGGGAAATTCTCCATTGTTCGCCGCATATAGGCGCGTGCCTTGCGCGTGTCCCCGAGCATCGCCCAGCAGGCCGCGTTGAAGCGCGTCACATTGGTCTGGTCGGCGACATGGCTGAGATTGTCGATCGCGGCCTCGTAGCGACGCAGCGAATAGTTCGCACCTGCCGTGACCCACCAGTAGTAATCCGGAGCAAATGGATTGAGCTCGAAGGCGAGATTGATCTTGGCGAGTGCGTCTTCCAGTCGCGAGGCGTGGACGAGCGTGTCGGCCTGATCCGCTATCAGGTCGGCATGCGAAGGCGCCTTTCGTTCCGCGATTTCGAAGAGCTCGATGCTCTCGTCGAAGGCGCCCCTGTAGAGCCTGTTGACGCCAAGCTGATGAAAGCCGTCGGAGTCGTCGGCGTCGGCGTCGATCGCGGCCTGGGCATACTTCTCGGACAGCTTGAGCAATTCGGTGTCGCCGCGTGCCGTCACGAGCCATTCAAGATGCGCGGTCCGGGAGAGGCCGCCCAGCGCCGGCGCGAAATCCGGCATCTCCCTGAGCGTCTCGCGAAACGCCTTGCGGGCGCGGCGAATATCCGGCAGCTCCGTATTCCGCAGGTAATGTTTGCCGATGAGGAAATTCTGATATGCGGTCGGCGTCGTGGTCCGGCCGATGCGAGAGAATTCTTGCCGCTCGATCTGGGAGAGAGCCACAGCGGCAAGCCGGTGGACGATGGTGTTGTAGGTCGTGCCGAGGCTGGCGGGGTCTACCCGCAGGCGTTCCGCCCATACGGTCGCGTCATCCCGAACGCTGACGAGCGAGACAAAGAGCGCATCGGCACCGGTCACGGATGCGAACCTCGTTTCCAGCACATATGACACATCGCAATTCCGATAGGCTTCCTGCCGTCCGGCCTCGTCCATGGTGGCGATGCGACGCGCGGTGTGCGGCGCCACAAGCTGAATGCTTCTTGCCCGGCAAAGGCTGATGGTGACATCTTCCAGCAGGCCCGTGGCGAGCATGCCCGTATCATGTGCCTTTCCCACGGGTGGGGGCACCAGCATGAGGCGGGGCAACATACTCCTCGGCGAAATGACTGAGGCGGGCGGATGCTCCGCGGCCGGCAGGCGTTCAATTGCCTGACTGGCAATGCGATCACGGATAGCGAGCATGCCGCCTTCAGGCCGCGCGTTCAAATCCTTCCGCAGCCGAGCGCTGTATCGATCGAACATCGCTCTCGCCTGGGCGAAATTCCCTTCTGATATGAAAGCGTTGATCAATATCCGGTAAGCGACCTCGTTATAGGGATCGAATTCGAGCAGACGATAGGCGGCCTGCCTCTGCATATGTTCGTGGGCGGGCTGGATGTCCAGATGCTTGAGGGCTTCAAGCGCCTGCGCAAAACGCGAAAGCACGTGCTCCTGCTGCGCGCTGATCCACAGCTCCGCCTTGTCCGAGGACGCGCCGATTCCGGCGAAGAAGGCGCCCGTGACATAGCCGAGCGACTTCTCGACAATATCAAGGGGACGATTGGCCGGTAGATTTTTCAGGAGCAGGAAGTCGCAATCGACGCCGCTGGCGGGCGCTACGACATCATTTTCCCTGAGATCAAGAAGTGTGGCGCCGATCTCCTGCTGGCGGGCTTTGACGCGGGACAGCAGTTGCCGCAGGTTGACCAGCGGATTGCTCGCATCCTCACCCCAAAGGAAGACGGCGAGCTCAGTGCGCGTCACGCTTCGGCGAGGACGTGTCGCGATATAGCCGGCGGCAAGCAGACCCTTCTCGGGAAAGGCAATCGCCACGCCGCTCTCGTCGAGCAAGCGCGGGTTTCCAAACGAGACGAGCGTCAGTGCCAAGGCCGCATTACCTTATCGAACAAAACATTCGGCAGAATTGGCTGCCGAATGTTTTTCGTAAGCGCATCAATAGGCTATGTAGACCAGCAGTGGTACACGTGTGTCAAGTTATCTAGAGAACCGAGACCACGGCCTTGGCGAGTTCTTCCAGCCGGTCCTCTTTCAGACCAGCCACATTGAACCGGCTGTCGCCGACCATGTAGATTCCATATTCGTCGCGCAGGCGATCGACCTGGGCTTCGGTGATACCGAGCCGCGAGAACATGCCGCGATGATCGGCGATGAAATCGAAACGGTCGGAATTGGATTGGCGTCGCAGCGCTTCGGCAAAACCCTTGCGCAGGTTGAGCATCCTGAGCCGCATGTCTTCCAGTTCCGCTTTCCAGTTGGCGCGAAGGTCGTCGTCCTCGAGGATGATGCGGACGGCGGCGGCGGCGTGGTCTGGCGGCATGGAATAGAGCACGCGGGTGACGGTCAGCGCCTGGCTGCCGGCGATCTTGACGCTCTCGGCATCCTTGCCGAGCAGGATCACGGCGCCGACGCGGTCGCGATAGACGGAGAAGTTCTTCGAGCATGAGGTGGCGACCGCCATCTCGGGCACCTTGCCGGCGAGCAGCCGCACTGGCGCGCAATCCTCTTCGAGACCGTCGCCGAAACCCTGATAGGCGAGGTCGACGAACGGGAAAAGGTTCCGCTCGACCAGGAAGTCCACGACCTTGGCCCATTGTGCCAGATTGAGGTTGGCGCCCGTCGGGTTATGGCAGCAGCCATGCAGCAGGATGATGTCGCCCGCCTTGGCGGCCTTCAGGCCCTCCAGCATGGCATCGAATTTGACGCTGCCCGATGCCGCATCGAAATAGGGATAGGTCGCGGTGGGCAGGTTCGCGGCCTTCAGGATCGGCGCGTGGTTCGCCCAGGTCGGATCGGAGAGCCAGACCGTAGCATCCGGCTTGGCGCGCTTGAGCAGGTCGGCGATGGTGCGCAGCGCACCCGAGCCGCCCGCCGTCTGGCAGGCGAACACGCGGCTGAGGTCGGCGCCGTCGCCGAACACCATCTTCAGCATGCCCTTGTTGAAGCCCTCGTCGCCGCCCATGCCGACATAGGTCTTGGTCGATTGGCTGTCATAGAGCCGCTTTTCGGCCTCGCGCACCGCCTTCATGATCACGGTCGCGCCGGAGGAATCCTTATAGACGCCGACGCCGAGATCCATTTTCTCCGGCCGGGGATCGGCCTTATAGAGAACCGAGAGGTTTAGGATCTTGTCGGGTGGAGCGGCAGTCAGCGTTTCGAACATCGAAGTTCCCCTATTTTGATATCAAGTGCCCATATGCCGCTGGCCGCGCTCGCAAGCGAGGCGCGCCTGCTTTTCGCGTTCGCGGAAACGCATGCGGTCGTCCTCGGAGCGGACCTCGTAACAGGCCGGACACGAGACGCCGGCTTCGTATTGCAGCGAGACCATTGCCTCAGGTGTCAACGGATTGCGGCAGGCGCGGCAGAGCTTGTGGTTGCCTTCCCGGAGATCGTGGACGACCGAAACGCGTTCGTCGAAGACGAAGCAGGCGCCTTCCCAAAGACTCTCTTCTGCAGGCACGTCCTCAAGATATTTCAGGATGCCGCCCTTGAGGTGATAGACCTCGTCAAAGCCTTCCTGCTTCATGAAGGCCGTGGCCTTCTCGCAGCGGATGCCGCCGGTGCAGAACATCGCGATTTTCGGCTTGGACTTCAGTTCACCATGCTCGCGCACCCATTCGGGAAAGTCGCGGAATGTCTTGATGTTGGGATCAAGCGCCCCCCTGAAGGTGCCGATCGCCGTCTCGTAGTCGTTGCGGGTATCGATCACGATCGTGTCGGGATCCAAAATCAGGGCGTTCCAGTCCTTCGGCATCACATAGGTGCCGACCACCCGCAAGGGGTCGATCGTCTCGACGCCCATGGTGACGATCTCTTTCTTGAGCTTCACCTTCATACGCAGAAAAGGTCGCTTCGAGGCGCGGCTTTCCTTGTGCTCGAGATTGGCGAATTCAGGCCGGGACCGCAGCCAGGCAAGCACTGTGTGCACACCGGCATCGGGTCCCGCAATCGTGCCATTGATGCCTTCATGCGCCAGCAGCAACGTGCCGCGCACGTCATTGGCTTCGCAGAGCGCCTGTAGCGGGTCGCGGAGGCTCTCGTGATCCGCAACCCGGACGAAATGATAGAGCGCGGCCACAAGGTATGGGCCGGTCGTTTCAAATGCTGAAAAGGTCGTCTCGTCGGTCATGGCCGCGAGATAGCGCCTTTGGCGGAAAAGCGCAACGGGACTGCCCGTCGCAGGCCAGTCGGAATCTGTAGGCGTGCGGCAGGCTTCGATAGCAATCAGATTCTGTCGGGGCCGTTCAGATCCGCCGTTCCTTCGGCGATTCGCCAGGCTTTCAGCAATTCGGCCTTGCGACGCGGATAGCGCTTGCCCTGGCCTTCCATGCGCTGGATGCGGTCGGTGCGGAAATTGCGGAAATCGTTACGCATCTCACACCAGGCGGCGATCACGCGCACGCGGTCGTAATAGCCGAGAGCGAAGGGCCAGATGCGGCGCTGGGTCTCGGCGCCTGCCGCATCGATATAACCGATATCGACCATATGCTCATTGCGGATCGCCTTGCGGACCAGCGACAGGTCCACGGCGTCCTTGACCTCGTTATAGGCTGGCGGGATCAGCAGGTTGGAGCTTTCCAGCTTGGGCTTGAGGTCGTCGGGCAGGACGGCGGCGATCTTGGCGAGGACATTCGCCGCGGCGCGCGACAATTCGCTGTCCGTACGGTTCGCGACCCAGCGCGATCCCAGCACCAGGGCTTCGATTTCATCCTCTGAGAACATGAGTGGTGGCAAGAGAAACCCCGGTTTCAAAATGTAGCCCATTCCGGGCTCACCTTCGATATCGGCTCCCTGCGCCTGCAATGTCGCGACATCGCGATAAAGCGTGCGCAAGCTCACTCCAGTCTCCTCGGCGAGCCGCTGGCCGCTGACCGGCCGGCGATGGCGCCTGAGCGTCTGGATGAGTTCGAGTAACCGTTCGGAGCGTGACATATGTTGCAACCTGTTTCCGGCAGTAATCTAGCCCTCAATGCTGTCATATTATGGCAGTATTGAACAGGCAGTTTTGGCTCGACACATTATAGTCGTCGCGATATGAGAGCCCGTTTTCAATCGTTTGAAGAGGATGATCCGATGAACGCCAAGACCGAGAAACTGCTTTCGACCCTCCGCTTGCAGCCCGTCGTGCCGGTCATCATCATCGATGACCTGAAGTCGGCGGTTCCGCTGGCCAGGGCGCTGGTCGCCGGCGGTTTGAAGGCACTCGAAATCACGCTGCGCACCGCCGCCGGCCTTGATGCGATCAAGGCGATTGCCGAGGAGGTCGAAGGCGGCGTCGTCGGCGCCGGGACCGTGCTCGACGCCAGGCAGTGGGACCTTGCGGTCAAGGCCGGCTCCAAGTTCATCGTCTCGCCGGGCGCCGGCACATCCGTGCTCGATGCCGCCGATCAGAGCGACATTCCGCTGCTTCCAGGCACCGCCACGGCGACCGAAGTGATGCAGGTCCGCGATCGCGGCTACACCGTGATGAAGTTCTTCCCAGCCGAACAGGCCGGCGGCGCGCCCTATGTCAACGCGCTCGCCTCACCACTCGCCGGCATCCAGTTCTGCCCCACGGGCGGCATTTCGCTGAAGAACGCCATGGACTATTTGTCGCTGTCCAACGTCGTCTGCGTTGGTGGTTCCTGGGTGGCGCCAAAGGCCATGGTCGCGGCGGGAGACTGGGCCGGCATCACCAAGCTCGCGGCAGAGGCAGCCGCGCTGAGGGGGTGAGCTATCTTTTGACCGACTTGCTTCGCTTTTCTCGAACGAGTTCCGTGAAGCGTTTTTTCACCGATGCAAAAAGCGCCGGGGGAATGAACCCGTAGCTATAGATGCCGGGTTTGCCGGGAATGGGGGTCAGTCCCGCGTTTGGCCATTCGTCGATATTATGATCGGAAACGATGATCCAGCTTGGAGCGTCATCGAGTCCGATGGCGTGCTTCACTTTTGGCGGAATTTCTATGCCAATGGTATCGCCCATCGGTGGCGAGTGCGTAATCGGAAGCAGCACGACATAGCGAGGATTGGCACGGCTGTCGCTGGCGGCAACGAGACAGGTGGGACGGTCCTTGCCCTGTTCGCGGCCTGCCGCAGCTTCTCCTGACCACAGATAATCATAGCGTAACACAAGGCCGGGTTCGGGCTGTGGAAGCGACACCGGCAGGCTTACTTCATGAGATCATTAAGATGGTCGTGGCGCGGGTCCATTTCTGCACGTTCCACCGCATCCAACACGAAGTCGGGAGCGTCTTCCGTCCGGTGGCTGCGTTGCGCGGCAGCTTTCAGCCAATCATATTGATCGGCGGACAGCAGCACGAATTCACGGCGGCCATGCTTGGTGATCTCGACAGGTTCGCGTTGCGCGCGATGCTGATATTCGCCGAACTTGCGCTGAAATTCGAGAGAGGTAACTTGAGCCATCGGAATATCCATTGGGTAATTTGCATGTATTATACGTATAATACGAAATTTGGCAATGTGGATTCTCCTCGCCACTCCGATACAGGATTCCGTCCACGCCCTTTGTAATACTCCCGCCTTGATCCTATGTTCTCCTCCGACCCAAAGAGGCCAAACAGGAGGAATTCATGTTCGATGCGAAGAAGTTGCTGGATCAGTTCCTGGGTTCGCAGGTGCCAGGTGCCGGCGGCTCGGTGCGGGATCGCGCGGGCCAACTCGGCGATCTGGCCAAGAACAATCCGCTGGCAACGGGCGCCATCGCCGCGGTGCTGCTTGGCACCAGCACCGGCCGGCAGCTGGGCGGTTCGGCGCTGAAGCTCGGCGGCCTCGCTGCCATCGCGGGCCTCGGCTACCAGGCCTACAAGAATTGGCAGGCTGGCAACCAGCCGCAACCCGTGGACACTTCGACAGCCGCCACATCGGAACCGCAACTGCTCCCCGCCCCCGAGGGCACTGGCTTCCATGTCGATGATGCCGCCAACAGCGCGGATTTCGCCGTCATCCTGGTCCGCGCGATGATCGCCGCGGCGCGTGCCGACGGCCATATCGACGATGCCGAGCGTGAGGCCATCCTCGGCAAGGTGCGGCTCGCCGGCCTCGGCGCCGATGCCGAGGCTTTCCTTCAAGGCGAGTTGTCCAATCCCGTCGATCTCGACACGATCATCAATGCCGCCAAGAGCGAAAGCCAGAGGGTGGAACTCTATACCGCCTCCCGCATCGCGATCGAGCCGGATGGCCGCGCCGAGCGTGGCTATCTCGATCTGCTGGCCGGCCGGCTGGGGCTAGCGGATGCTTTGGTCGATCACATCGAGGCGACGGTGGCGAGCGCCAAGGTCGCGTGACATCCATCAATTGATTTCATTTGCCTATCAGGTTGCGCGGTGATGAAGATCGCCGCGCAACCCACACCCGCGAGTATCCATGGAAGACCTGAAGAACTGGAAGCCCCGCCCGGCCCCCGAGCCCGTCACGCTCAAGGGCCGCTTTGTCACCATCGTGCCTTATGTCAGGTCCGAGCACGCAGACGCGCTGTGGAATGCGCTCGGTGGCCCCGGCACCAACGAGCGGCTGAAATATTTCGCGGCGCCCGATTTCGCCAATGCCGAAGAATTCGCCGATTGGCTCGACAGCGTCAAGAAATCGGGGTGGCTGACCGAACTCTTCATCGACAACAAGACCGGCGAAGTCGTCGGCATGGCGCATTACATGCGCGCCGATCCGGCCAACGGCGTGGTCGAAGTCGGTGGCGTGGGGCATGGGCTTGCCATGGCGCGGTCGCCGATCTCCACCGAAGTGCATTACCTCATGGCAAAGCACGTATTCGAGGATCTCGGCTACCGCCGCTACGAGTGGAAATGCCACAACGAAAACGCGGCAAGCAAGATCACGGCCGAGCGGCTCGGCTTCACATTCGAAGGCGTCTTTCGCAAGCATGTCATTTCGCGTGGTGCCAATCGCGACACGGCATGGTATTCGATGATCGATGACGAATGGCCGGCCCTGAAGGCGGCATTCGAAGCTTGGCTCGATTCGTCCAATTTCGATGCCGACGGCAACCAGAAACGCAAATTGACCGATATCAGGAGCAGCCAGTCGCAATGACCGACAACGGCAACCAGACGCGCAACAATGCCATCGCGGCCGGCATCATCCTGGCGGCCGTGGCGCTCGCGCTCTTCTTCATGCCGAATATCGTGCTCGGCATCGGGGCATATTCGCCAGTGCTCGGATTCGCCGCAGGCGCATTGATCATCCTCGCCTTTTTCGGCATCTTCTGGCTTCGCAGCCGCTATCGGAGATAATGTCTCGCGCGTTCACGCACATTTTCACGTGGGCGTGAGAATTGTTGTGAAACAACTGCACGCAAAGACTCGTATAGGATGGCGGAAGCAATTTGCGAGGATCAGTCCATGCCCGCCTATAAAGTGCCGCATATCCCATCTCTGGAAATCACGCCCAAATCGCTCTACCTGAGCCGTCGGCAACTTATCGCGGGCGCCGCGGCGACCGGACTTGCGGGGTTGACGGGCACGGATGCATTCGCGGCGCTCAACGCCAAGCAATCGAGCTACATCGTCAACGACAAGATCACGCCTAGGGAAGACGCGACCACCTACAACAATTACTACGAGTTCGGCACCAGCAAGGAAGACCCGGCGAAATATTCCGGTGATTTCAAACCGATGCCCTGGAAGATCAAGATCGACGGCATGGTGGCCAAGCCGATGGAGGTCGATGTCGCCGACCTGATCGCCAGAATGCCGCTCGAGGAGCGGATCTACCGCTTCCGTTGCGTCGAGGCATGGTCGATGGTCATTCCGTGGACCGGCTTCATGCTGTCGGACCTGCTCAAGCAGGTGGAACCGCTGGGCAGCGCCAAATACGTCGCCTTCCAGACGGCGCTGAGACCCGAGGAAATGCCCGGCACCGCTTATGCGGTGCTCGACTGGCCGTACAAGGAGGGCCTCAGGCTCGACGAGGCCATGCATCCGCTGACGATCATGGCTGTCGGCATCTATGGCGACCTTCTGCCGAACCAGAACGGCGCGCCGATCCGGCTCGTCGTGCCGTGGAAATACGGCTTCAAGAGCGTCAAGTCGATCGACAGGATCACGCTGACCGACAAGCAGCCGGCAACCGCGTGGAACACATCGGCGCCGGATGAATACGGCTTCTATTCCAACGTCAATCCCGAGCGGGATCACCCGCGCTGGAGCCAGGCGAGCGAGCGGGTGCTCGGGCAGGGCGGCGGCTTCTTCGGTGGTGCGACGAAGCGCGATACCGAGAAGTTCAACGGCTATGGCGAAGAGGTCGCGTCGCTCTATGCGGGCATGGACCTGATCGCGAACTATTGAGGCCGCAGATGTCCACCAGTACCGCAGCGGCAAAGCCCAGGAAAACCGATTATCCGAAACAGATCAACAAGACCCTGGCAAAGGTCTCGTCATGGTGGATCTATGGCGTTGGCCTCATTCCGGCGGCGTATTATTTTTATCTCGGCGCGATCAACGAGCTTGGTGCCAATCCGATACAGACATTCGAGCATCTGTTGGGCGAATGTGCGCTGCGGTTCCTCATCGTCACACTTCTCGTCACGCCGTTGCGCGATCTGACGCGCGTCAATCTCTTCCGGTTCCGGCGCGCCTTCGGCCTGCTGACGTTCTATTACGTCCTCTTCCACTTCCTGACCTATTTTATCCTCGATCGGGCGATGAACCTGCCGGTCATTTTGGTGGATGTCTTCAAGCGGCCTTACATCATTGTCGGCATGATCGCATTTCTCTGCCTGATCGCTCTGGCGGTGACATCGAACAACAGGGCGATCCGCGCGATGGGAAGCGCCTGGGGCAAGTTGCACAGGCTCGTCTATGTGATCGCCACGCTGGGCGTCATCCACTTCTTCATGGCGGTCAAGAGTTGGCCTCCGCGCCCCTTCGTCTATGCGACGATCATCACGGTTCTGCTGGGCTACCGGCTGGTCAGGTTGATCATGGATCAGCGGCGGACGGTCGCCGCATAGGCCTTGACCGCCTCGCCAAACGCCTTGAACAGCTTTGCGGAAACGACATCGCTTTCCACCCAGTATTCCGGGTGCCACTGGACGCCGACGGCAAAGTTCCTGGCGTCGATCACCGATACGGCTTCGACCGTGCCATCGTCGGCCACCGCCTCGACGGCAAGCCGGGGTGCTGTCTCGCCGATCGCCTGGCGGTGCAGCGAGTTGACCTGGATCTCACCGGCGCCGAGCGCGCTGGCGATGCAGGTGCCTTCCTTGATCTTCACCGGCTGGCGGATCACATACATGCCGTCGCGCGTCGGCACGTCGGGACGGCGATGATCCCAAATGCCCGGCTGATCCTGGATCTCTGTTGCCAGTGTGCCGCCAAGCGCGACGTTCAATTCCTGGATGCCACGGCAGATCGCCAGGAGCGGAATACCGCGATCGATCGTGCGGCGGATCAGTTCCATCGAGGTTGCATCGCGCGCGGGATCATAGGGGCCGTCGGCTTCGGTGGCTTCCTTGCCGTAAAGCGACGGATGGACATTGCTGCGCGAGCCCGACAGCATTACGCCATCGACACGGTCGAGGATGGAATCGATGTCATTGCCCTCCATGAGGGCTGGTATGATGATCGCTGTCGCTCCCGTGCCCTTGACCACGGCATTGACATACTGGTTCGGCGTCGCGTGCCAGTAATAGCCCTCGATCTCGCGCGTATCGGCGGGAATGGCTATGATAGGGCTCGGCATCATTCTGCTCCAGGGTCTGCTGCTGCCTCTTCTTTGTGCAGACGAAACAGCCTGTCAACCCATTCGACCAAAAGACTATTCGGGCACCCAAGAAAATCGCCGCTTGTGCTTGAAAGGCCGTATTTAAAATGTTTAGCTCACGCGTGCTGCGGGGAGACGAAGCACGAATGAGGAGGCTTCCCCGCTAATGAATCCAAACGGGAGGAATTTCATGGATCGTCGTTCATTCTTCAAGAAGGCGGGTACGGCCGCCGTTGGCGCCGCTGCTGCAACCACGCTCGCAGCACCCGCAATCGCCCAGGAAAACCCCAAGATCTCCTGGCGCCTTGCCTCGTCGTTCCCCAAAGGCCTCGACACGATCTATGGTGGGGGCGTCGATGTGGCCGATCAGGTGCGGGCAATGACGGACGGCGCTTTCGATATTCAGGTCTTCGCGGCGGGTGAATTGGTTCCCGGTCTCGAAGCGGCGAATGCCTGTGGTGCCGGCACCGTCGAAATGGCGCATACTGTCGCCTATTACTACTACGGCAAGAACGCGGCTTACGCGCTGGCCGCAGCCATTCCCTTCGGCCTCAACGCCCGCATGCAGAATGCCTGGTACACGGCCGGCAACGGCAACACGCTCGTCAACGAATTCCTGGCGACGCAGAACCTCTATTCCTTCCCGGCTGGCAATACCGGCGTGCAGATGGGCGGCTGGTTCCGCAAGGAAATCAACACGGTCGCTGACCTGCAGGGCCTGAAGATGCGCATCGGTGGTCTCGCCGGCAAGGTCATGGAGAAGCTCGGCGTCGTACCGCAGCAGCTGCCGGGCGGCGACATCTACCCGGCGCTCGAAAAGGGCACGATCGATGCGGCCGAGTGGGTCGGTCCCTATGACGACAACAAGCTCGGCTTCAACAAGGTCGCCAAGTACTATTACTATCCCGGTTTCTGGGAAGGCGGCCCGGTCGTCCATGCCATGGTCAATCTCGAAAAGTGGAGCAGCCTTCCGAAGCACTACCAGGCCATCATGACGGCCGCCTGCGCATCTGCCAATGCCAACATGCTCGGCAAGTACGATGCCCGCAACGCCCAGGCGCTCAAGGAACTCGTCGCTGGCGGCGCCGTGCTGAAGCCCTATAGCCAGGAGATTCTTGCCGCTGCTTACGACGCGTCGCTGTCGACCTATGCCGATCTCTCGGCTTCCAACCCGGCCTGGAAGAAAATCTACGACGATCAGCTGGCGTTCAAGAAGGACTCCTATCTCTGGGCGCAGATCGGCGAATACACCTACGATACGTTCATGATGATCCAGCAGCGGTCCGGAAAGCTCTGATTCCAACATCTGTCCATCGAACGGGAGCCCGGGCCCATTTGCCCGGGCTTTTTCGTTGGAATTGTTTTTTAAAATCGATTTGATCGAACGAAAGCGTCCTCGGGTCGCATTGCGATTTTTTGTCGCCTGTGTAATGCCAATCTCCGGATAGGCTTCAATTTCCGCCGCATCCGGGATATTGCATGCAAGAGAGTGGCGGACGGCACGGATGGCCGCCGCCTTTGGAGAGAACCAGATGGCCGAACATCATTCCGGGCCCGTGGAAGTGGGCGCTTCCATGGATTACCCCGAACACCACAAGACCTACAATTTTTTCATCAACGCCGCGAAATACGGTTCGATGATGATCATTGCGCTGATGATCGCCATGGCGGTCGGGTTCTTCTCAAGCGCGGGCTTCGTGTTCTCGACGCTGCTTTTTGTCGTGCTGTCGGTCATCGGCTTCTATCTGCTCTGATATCCTGATGGAGGATTGACCATTTCTCTGCCGCCGTCATGGGCGGCGGCAGAGAGCGCATGCTGATTTTGCCGGGAGGGCTTGGTGGCAGCTACAGTCTATATTGCGCGTGAAACCGTCGGAGGCGAGCCGCGCGTTGCCTGTTCGCCGGAGACGGTGAAGAAGATGAAGGCGCTCGGCCTCGACGTCGTGGTCGAAGCGGGTGCCGGCGCGCTTTCCCGCATTCCCGACGTCGACTATGAGAAGACGGGCGCCCGGATCGGCTCTATTGCCGATGCCAAGACCGCCGATGTCGTGCTCAAGGTACGCCGTCCGACGCCGAAGGAAATCAAGGGCTACAAATCAGGCGCCATCGTCATTGCGATCATGGACCCCTATGGCAACGAGAAGGCCATAACCGAAATGGCCGCCGCCGGTCTCTCGGCATTCGCCATGGAACTGATGCCGCGTATCACGCGTGCGCAGTCGATGGACATCCTCTCCTCGCAGGCCAATCTCGCCGGCTACCAGGCGGTGATCGATGCGGCCTCGGTCTATGACCGCGCCATGCCGATGATGATGACCGCCGCCGGCACCGTGCCCGCCGCCAAGGTCTTCGTGATGGGCGCGGGCGTTGCCGGCCTGCAGGCCATTGCCACCGCCCGCCGCCTGGGCGCCGTGGTCTCGGCGACCGATGTGCGTCCCGCCGCCAAGGAACAGGTCGCCTCGCTGGGCGGCAAGTTCATCGCGGTGGAAGACGAGGAGTTCAAGGCTGCTGAAACCACGGCCGGTTATGCCAAGCCGATGTCGGCGGAATACCAGGCCAAGCAGGCGGCACTCGTCGCCGAGCATATCGCCAAGCAGGATATCGTGATCACAACCGCGCTGATTCCCGGCCGGCCGGCGCCGCGCCTCGTCACCCGCGACATGCTGAAGGCGATGAAATCAGGTTCCGTTGCCGTCGATCTGGCCATCGAGCGCGGCGGCAATATCGAAGGCGCGGTCGCCGATCAGGTCGCGGATGTCGAGGGGGTGCGCGTCATCGCCTATGCCAACGTGCCCGGCCGCATCGCGGCGTCCGCTTCATTGCTCTATGCCAAGAACCTGGTGACCTTCCTCGAGACGCTGGTCTCCAAGGAGACCAAGGAATTGGCCATCAATCCCGAGGACGAACTGGTCAAGGCAACCATGCTGACCCATGGTGGTAAGGTCGTGCATCCGAATTTCGGCGGCGCGGTCGTCGTTCAAGTCAAGGAGGGCTGAGGAAATGGCATCCGAAACCGTCAACCAGGCCCTCGACAATCTCGACAAGGCGGTCACATCAGTCCGTGATGCCGTAGCAGCCCAGCCCTCGATATCAGATGCGGTGCATGCGCTCTCCGCCGGTGCGATCGATCCATTCGTCTTCCAGATGGCCATCTTCATGCTGGCAATCTTCGTCGGCTACTATGTCGTCTGGTCGGTGACGCCGGCGCTGCACACGCCCTTGATGGCGGTGACCAACGCGATCTCGTCGGTCATCGTGGTCGGCGCTCTGCTCGCGGTCGGCCTGTCGGTCAGCGGCATCGCCACCGGCATGGGCTTCGTGGCGCTGATCCTCGCCTCGATCAACATCTTCGGCGGCTTCCTCGTCACCCAGCGCATGCTCGCCATGTACAAGAAAAAAGACAAGTGAGGGCGGCCTAGATGTCAGTCAATATCGCAGCCTTCCTCTATCTCGTCTCGGGCGTGCTGTTCATCATGGCGCTGCGGGGCCTCTCGCATCCATCGACCTCCCGTCAGGGTAATCGCTTCGGCATGGTCGGCATGGGCATCGCGATCCTAACGACGCTGGCACTGACCACGCCTGATCTGACCGGCTGGGTGCTGATCGTGCTCGGCCTCGGCATCGGCGGCTCGATCGGCGCGGTCATCGCGCGCCGCATCGCCATGACATCGATGCCCCAGTTGGTCGCCGGTTTCCATTCGCTGGTCGGCTTGGCTGCTGTGCTGGTTGCGGCCGCGGCACTCTATGCGCCATCCTCCTTCGGCATCGGCGAAGTGGGTCATATCCACGGCCAGGCGCTGGTGGAAATGTCGCTCGGCGTCGCCATCGGCGCCATCACTTTCACCGGCTCGATCATCGCCTTCCTCAAGCTCGATGGCCGCATGTCCGGCCGCCCGATCATGCTGCCAATGCGGCATGCGATCAATCTCGCGATCTTCGTGGGCATCATTGTCCTTATCGGCGTGCTGGTTTTCACCGAAAGCCATGTCGTCTTCTGGCTGATCGTCGCGCTCGCTCTCGCGTTCGGCGTCATGCTGATCATCCCGATCGGCGGCGCCGACATGCCCGTCGTCGTTTCCATGCTTAATTCCTATTCCGGCTGGGCCGCCGCCGGCATCGGCTTCACGCTCGGCAACCTTGCGCTGATCATCACGGGCGCGCTGGTCGGCTCGTCGGGTGCGATCCTGAGCTATATCATGTGCAAGGCGATGAACCGGTCCTTCATCTCGGTCATTCTCGGCGGCTTCGGCGGCGATACGTCCGTTGCGGGTCCTGATAATTCCGATAAGCAGGTCAAGCTCGGCTCGGCCGAGGATGCGGCCTACCTGATGGCCAACGCCTCCAAAGTCATCATCGTGCCGGGTTACGGCATGGCGGTGGCGCAGGCCCAGCATGCGCTGCGCGAAATGGGCGACCAGCTCAAGGCAGCCGGCGTCGAGGTCAAATACGCGATTCATCCCGTCGCCGGCCGCATGCCGGGCCATATGAATGTGCTGCTGGCTGAAGCCAATGTTCCCTATGATGACGTGTTCGAACTCGAGGACATCAATTCGGAATTCGCCCAGGCCGACGTCGCCTATGTCATCGGCGCCAACGACGTCACCAACCCCGCCGCGCGCGACGACAAGACCTCACCGATCTACGGCATGCCGATCCTGAATGTCGATCAAGCCAAGACCTGCCTGTTCGTCAAGCGCTCGCTGGCATCCGGCTATGCCGGCATCGACAACTCGCTGTTTTACAAGGACGGCACGATGATGCTGCTCGGCGACGCCAAAAAGGTCACCGAGGACATCGTCAAGGCGATGGCGCATTGAGCGCTGCCGAATGGTTGAAGTTCGGAGCCCGCCGCAACCCGGCGGGTTTTCTTTTGGCTGCGATTTGATACGGCGAGGCTTGCCATTTCAATTTGTGTAGCTACATTAAATGAAAATCGTCTGGGATGAACAGAAACGAGCCGCCAACCTCATCAAGCATAAGCTGGATTTCGCGGCGCTTGACGAGACGTTCTTCCTCACTGCGATTATCCGGCCTGCAAAACTCGGCAGGTTTCGGGCAATCGGGAGAATGGACGACGGTGCTATCGCGGTGATCTTCGCCCGGTCGGGCGTCGAAGGTCTTTCCGTAATCTCGATGCGCCCCGCGAACTCCAGCGAAAGAAAGCAACTCTCATGAGCAAGGCCAAGACAGTCGACGAGTTCCAGCCCGGTCGTGGCTATACGAAAGAGGACTGGGACGAGGTCAGTGACAATCCCGAATGGACAGAGGAAGACTTCAAACTCGCCCGGCCCTTCGCCGAAGTCTTTCCCGATCTTGCCGCCAGCATTGCCCGCAGCCGCGGCCGGCCAAGCCTCGAAAGCCCCAAGAGGCAGGTCACTCTCCGTCTCGATGCCGATCTCATCGCCCGCTACAAGGCGTCGGGCAAGGGCTGGCAGAGCCGGATCAATGACGACCTCAGGAAAGTCTCGGGACTGTGACGAAAATCAGTTCGCGGCTGGCGCGCCGCGTGTCCGGGCCACGCCATCCATGGCAGGCTGGTATTTCGGATCAAGCTTGAGCGCCTGGGCGTACGATCTATAAGCTTTGTTGCGGTTGCCCTGGCGCTCATAGATCAGAGCCTGGTTGGCCCAGGATTCGGCCAGGTTGCCATCCAGCGTGATGGCGGTGTTGAAATCGGAAAACGCATTGTCGTTGTCGTTCAGTGCCGCATACGAAATGCCGCGGCCGTTATAGGGCTCGGCGGAGTTGGGCGACAGCGAGATCGCGGTCGAGAAATCGTCGATCGCCTTGGCGTGGTTGCCGCGCCGCTGGTAGATCAGGCCGCGATTGTGGTAGGCCCGGGGGTCCGTCGTATCGAGACCGATCGCCTTGTTATAGTCGTTCATCGCGGCGTCGAGCTGTCCGGCCTGGCGGTAGATGTTGCCACGACCGATAAAGGCCACGTCATAGCGCGGGCTGAGCTGCAGGGCGGTATTGTAGTCTTGAAGCGCGAGTTCGGGCTTGCCCTGGTTGCGGTAGATCAGGCCGCGATTCGCATAGGCCTGGTAGAATCGCGGATTGAGTTCGATCGCACGGTTGAAGTCATCCAGCGCATCGCCGAACTGGCCAGCTCGGCCGTAGGCGGAGCCGCGCGTGTTATAGCCTTCGGGATCGGACGGGTTGGAATTGATGACCGCCGTCAGCGAGGAAATATTTTGTTCGGAGCCCTGATCCTTGTTGATCCGGATCGTATCGGTCGTATCGGTCGTTCCGCATGCGGCGACGCCGGCAGCGAGCATCGCTGTTATGACCATGGTGCGCATCACGCGTGCAGGTGCCCGCATACGCTGCGCCAAGGTCTCTTCGCTCACGCAAACGGCAATACTGTCGGTCATGATGTCTTCAACTTCCGGGGAACCGTTGCAGTTCCAGGCAATTATTGGCCGCTGCAACAAAAAGGCGGCGGCGAATATCTCGCCCCCGCCACACATACATCAAATTTCGTCAAAACGACGACAAATCACCGGGCAGCTGTCGGACGTGCCGGAGCGGCTGGAAGAAGGCCTTCACGCTGCATGCGCTTGCGGGCCAGCTTGCGGACGCGGCGAACGGCTTCGGCCTTTTCACGAGCGCGCTTCTGGGAAGGCTTCTCGTAATAATCGCGCATCTTCATTTCGCGGAAAATGCCTTCGCGCTGCATCTTCTTCTTGAGAGCGCGGAGCGCCTGATCAACATTGTTATCGCGAACCAGTACCTGCACGTGAATCCCGTTCCTTATCTCGAGTTGAAACTGCCGGAGGACTGTGTGTCCGGAAGCAAACAAAATTTCGTCCGCCCGGCCAGGAGCCGTGCGATTGACGGATGCGATAGCAGAAGAGGTGATCCAAGTCCAGTACCCCCACCGGGCTTTTGTCGAAAAACGTAGACTCTAATGTTGAATTCGTCGCTGGCGGTAGCGCGCACCAATGCGTCGCAAAAGAAACGTTGTCTCATCACTAATTTTGCGATTTCCTGCGGCAAGAAAATGCGGCTGCAAGGTCATGGAGTTCCCCGGATGCGCAAATACTCGGTTTTCGCCGTTGCCCGCGAGGCTTTGAGAGGCCATAGCGGCTGGGAAAAGCAATGGACTTCGCCCGAGCCCAAGTCTGAATACGACGTCGTCATCATCGGTGCCGGCGGCCATGGATTGGGCACGGCCTACTATCTCGCCAAGGAACATGGCATCACCAATATCGCAGTGATCGAGAAGGGCTGGTTGGGCGGCGGCAATACCGGCCGCAACACCACGATCATCCGTTCCAATTATCTCTATGACGAAAGCGCCGGCATCTATAATCATGCGCTGAAAATGTGGGACAATCTCTCCCAGGACTTCAACTATAACGTCATGTATTCGCCGCGCGGCGTGATGATGCTGGCGCACAACGTGCATGATGTTCAGGTGCTCAAGCGGCACGTCCATGCCAATCGCCTGAACGGCGTCGAGAACGAATGGCTGACGCCTGAGCAGGCCAAGGAATATTGCCCGCCGCTCAACATTTCCAAGGGCGCGCGCTATCCGGTCGTCGGTGCGACCCTGCAGCGCAAGGGCGGCACCGCCCGACATGACGCGGTGGCCTGGGGCTATGCCCGCGGTGCATCGGATCGCGGCGTCCACATCATCCAGAATTGCGAAGTCACCGGCATCCGTCGCGGCCCCGATGGCGCGGTACAGGGCGTCGAGACGTCGCGTGGCTATATCGGCGCCAAGAAGGTCGGCGTCGTGGCCGCCGGCCACACCTCGGTCGTCATGGAAATGGCCGGCGTCAAGCTGCCGCTGGTTTCCTATCCGCTTCAGGCGCTGGTTTCCGAGCCGATCAAGCCGATCGTGCCCTGCGTGATCATGTCCAACACGGTGCATGCCTATATCTCGCAGTCCGACAAGGGCGAACTGGTCATCGGCGCCGGCACCGACCAGTATTCGTCCTATTCGCAGACCGGCGGGCTTCACATCATCAACCACACGCTCGATGCGATCTGCGAGATGTTCCCGATCTTCACCCGCATGAAGATGATGCGCTCCTGGGGAGGCATCGTCGATGTGACGCCGGATCGCTCGCCGATCCTGGCGAAGACGCCGGTCAAGGGCCTTTACGTGAACTGCGGCTGGGGCACCGGCGGCTTCAAGGCAACGCCGGGCTCGGCGCACGTTTTCGCCCACACGATCGCGAAAGACGAGCCGCATCCGATCAACGCGCCGTTCAATCTCGACCGTTTTCGCAATGGCCGCCTGATCGACGAAGCGGCAGCCGCTGCGGTGGCGCACTAGATGATCGCGCACCTGCTTTCGGTCTCGATGACGTTGGCGGGGTTCAAACCGGCGAGTGACTTGTGGCCAGAGAGCAAAGATCTGCGAATGCAGACGATAACGCGGCAGGCGGGGGAGAAGGACTGGCCGTTCGTCGCAAATAGCGGACGACTTATCTGCACCAAAGTATGGGGCAAGGAGAACGTCTACTTCGCAGCCGAAGGAAGGAAAGAGTTCAAATACTTCATCCTTCTTGACACCAACATGTTCCAGATGACCGTGGTCAATTTTGGAAAGAATGACGTTCTTGTGCCAATGGCCAAGGCGTCCGAGATCGTTGCGCGCATTCGCCCCTATGTCGAACAGGGAAAAATGCTCTGCAAGCACAATAATGGCCCGGTCGTTCCGGGCGCCGAACTTTAGATTAGGTGGAAGGCAATGCTCCTCATACACTGCCCCTATTGTCAGGAAGACCGTGCGGAACTCGAATTCCGCAACGGTGACGAGGCGCATATCCTGCGCCCGGAAAACATCGCCGAGATCTCGGACGAAGAGTTCGAGAACTATTTCTTCCTGCGCGACAATCCCAAGGGCCTCGTCTTCGAGCGCTGGCGGCATGTGTCGGGCTGCGGCAAGTTCTTCCGCGCGGTCCGCCATACCGTCACCGACAAGTTCGTGATGACATATCGGCAGGACGAGCCGAAGCCCGACCAGGCGACGATCGAAGCGCGCATGGCAGGAGGCGTGAAATGAGTGCAGCCAACCGTATATCAGGCAAGGGCCGCCTGACGCCTGCCAAGACCGCGCGCTTCACCTTCGACGGCCGGGTGCTCAATGCGCTGGAAGGCGATAGCGTCGCTTCGGCGCTGCTGGCCAATGGCATGCATCTGGCAGGCCGTTCGTTCAAGTATCACCGGGCACGCGGCATCCTGACCGCCGGTCCTGAGGAGCCCAACGCACTGTTCGATATTTCCCGCGACGCCGGCCGGGCGACGCCGAACGTGCGCGGCACGATGCAGGAAGTCTATGACGGCCTGACCGTGAAGTCGCAGAACCGCTGGCCATCGCTTGCATTCGATATCGGCGCGGTTTCCAACCTGCTGTCGCCGTTCTTCGCGGCTGGTTTCTACTACAAGACCTTCATGTGGCCGAAGGCTGCCTGGAAGGCGATCTACGAGCCGCGCATCCGCGAGGCCGCCGGTCTCGGTGTCGCGCCGAAGGAAGCCGATCCGGATCATTATTCCAACCGCTTCGCCCATTGCGACGTGCTGGTTGCCGGTGGCGGTGCCGCTGGTATCGCTGCGGCCTTGGCCGCGGCTGAGACCGGCGCCAGTGTCATCATCGCCGATGAACGCCCTGCATTCGGCGGCTCTCTGCATTTCGACACCGGCGTGACCATCGATGGCCAGGAGGGTTTTGCCTGGGCGCAGGCGATGACGACCAAGCTCGCCGCCATGCCGAATGTCACGGTGCTGACGCGCACCACCGTTTTCGGCTACTACGCACAGAACTTCATCGGCCTGGTCGAGCGGGTTTCCGAACATCTCGCAAGCCCCGACAAGTCGCTGCCGCGCGAACGGTTGTGGCAGGTCCGTGCCAAGCGGGTGATCCTGGCGACAGGCGCGATCGAGCGCCACATGGTGTTCGACGGCAACGACCGGCCGGGTGTGATGCTGGCGTCCGCCGCGCGCACCTATCTCAACCATTTCGGCGTCGCGGTCGGCGCCAAGGTCGGCGTCTACACGTCGCACGATTCGGCCTATGAAGCCGCTTTCGATCTCAAGGCATCAGGCGTGCAGATTCCTGTCATCGTCGATGCGCGCGACAAGCCGGGCGAGGCGGTGCTGGCCAGGGCGCGCGAACTCGGCATCAATGTCCAGGCCGGCTCCTCGGTACTCAAGACCGGCGGCAAGCTGCGCATCTCCTCGATGACCGTTGCCCGTCGCGGCATGCGGGCCGGCGAGAAGATCAATGTCGATGCGTTGCTGGTGTCCTCGGGCTGGACGCCGTCCGTGCATCTCTTTTCGCAATCGCGCGGCAAGCTCGCCTTCGATGCCGAGCTTCAGCGCTTTCTGCCCGGCACTTATGCGCAGGATTGCTTGTCGGTCGGCGCCTGCAACGGCACCAATTCGCTGGAGGCCGCGATCGAGGAAGCGCTCGGCGCCGGCCAGTTGATGGCGCAGGCGACCGGCGCGGCCGGTTCTTCGAACCTTTCGATCAACGCGACGCAGGCTTTCGACTGGACCGGCGGCATGGCCGGTGCTGCGGATGGCGCTGGCCCGGAGAATTCCTCCGCCAAGGCCTTCGTCGATTTCCAGCACGATGTCTGCGCCAAGGACATCCGGCTTGCGGTGCGGGAAGGCATGCATTCGATCGAGCATATCAAACGTTTCACCACCAATGGCATGGCGACCGACCAGGGCAAGACGTCCAACATCCACGGCCTTGCCATCGCCGCTGAGGCGCTCGGCAAGCCGATCCCGGAAGTGGGGCTCACGACCTTCCGCGCCCCCTATACGCCGGTCACCTTCGGCGCCATCGTCAACCATGCACGTGGTCCGCTGTTCGATCCGGCGCGCAAGACGCCGATGCATAAATGGGAAGAGGACCACGGCGCCGTCTTCGAGGACGTCGGCATCTGGAAGCGCGCCTGGTTCTATCCGAGGTCAGGCGAAAGCATGCACCAGGCCGTCGACCGCGAATGCAAGACGGTTCGCGCGATCGCCGGCGTCTTCGACGCCTCGACACTCGGCAAGATCGAGGTCGTAGGTCCCGATGCCGCCAAGTTCATGAATATCATGTACACCAATAGCTGGGATACGCTGAAGCCCGGCCGTTGCCGCTACGGCATCATGTTGCGCGAGGACGGCTTCGTCTATGACGATGGTGTCGTCGGGCGCCTGGCGGAGGACCGCTTCCATGTGACGACCACGACGGGTGGTGCGCCGCGCGTCATGCAGCATATGGAGGATTATCTCCAGACCGAATTCCCTGACCTCAAGGTGTTCCTGACCTCGACCACTGAGCAGTGGGCCGTCATTGCCGTGCAGGGTCCGAAGGCGCGCGAGATCATCGAGCCGCTGCTCGAGGGCATCGACATGTCGAACGAGGCCTTCCCGCATATGAGCGTCGTCGAGGGCAAGATCGCGGGCGTTCCGACGCGTCTCTTCCGCATGACCTTTGCCGGTGAGCTTGGCTTCGAAGTCAACGTGCCGGCCGATTACGGTCATGCCGTATGGGAAGCGATCTGGGCGCGGGCCGAACCGCTCGGCGCCTGCGCCTATGGCACCGAAGCGATGCACATCCTGCGCGCCGAGAAGGGCTATATCATCGTCGGCCAGGACACCGATGGCACGGTGACGCCCGACGATGCCGGTCTCGGCTGGGCCGTCGGCAAGAAGAAGGCCGATTTCGTCGGTATCCGCGGCCTCAAGCGTCCGGATCTCGTTGCCGAGGGCCGCAAGCAGCTGGTCGGTCTCAGGACCAAGGATCCCAGGGAAGTGCTGGAGGAGGGCGCGCAGATCGTTGCCGATCCCAACCAGCCGATCCCGATGAAGATGCTCGGCCATGTGACGTCGTCCTACTGGTCGGAGAATTGCGGCCACTCGATCGCCATGGCGCTGGTCGCCGGGGGCCGGTCGAAGATGGGCCAGACGCTCTATGTGCCGATGGCCGACCGGGTGATCCCCGTCGAGGTCTGCGACGCTGTGTTCTATGACAAGGAAGGAGGCCGGATCAATGTCTGAGCTTGAAACCATGCGCCGCTCCGCGCTTGCCGGCTTCCACGGCGGTTCTTCCGCCGTCAGCCTGACTGTCGCGCCGAATGCGGCCCGCGCCTCGCTCCGCGCCTATCCGGATGCCGTGGATGCGCTCTCGTCCGCACTCGGTGTAGCGCTTCCGACGAAGCCGAAGGGCTCGGCGACCGGCAGCGGCATCATCGCGCTCTGGCTCGGCCCGGACGAGTGGCTGCTGGTCGGCCCCGAGGGCACCGACTTCGTGGCGCTCGCCGCGAAAGCCGATGTCTTCCATGCGGCAGTCGATATTTCCCACCGCAACATCGCGATCATGGTCTCGGGACCGGGCGCCCGGGTGGCCGTGAATTCGGCCTGCCCGCACGACCTGACGGAAGCCAGCTTCCCGATCGGCGCCTGCAGCCGCACGGTGTTCGGCAAGATGGAGATCGTGCTCTATCGCGAAAGCGCGGAGACCTATCGCGTCGAATGCTGGCGTTCGTTCGCCGATTATTGCTTCGGCATGCTGGCTGAAGGCGCCCACGACGCGGCCTTATGATTTGCCGGCAAAACAGATTGATCATAGGTAGTTCCGGGGCAATTTGTTGTGCTTTAATAAAATTCCTTGTTTGCCGCGCAGCCATAGCGCTGTAGGCATGAAATGCCACTATTGGAGGCGTAGAGGAGAGATTTCATGGAATTGAGTGCTCCCACCAAGATTGTTTTCATCATCGCCATTATTCTGGCCGTGGTTTCGGTCCTGCCGGTGATCGGCGTTTCGCTCGGCGCTGTCGGAGTCTACAGCTACTGGCTGCTGTTTGCCGGCTTCGTCGTGCTGGCTCTGGGAAATCTGCTGAAAGGCATGTGACGGCTTCCCCATAGGCGCTGCTCAGCCGCGCATCGATCTATAACAAGCCATTCATCCGATCCTCAGGGTTGTCGTGAATGGCTTTGTTTTTGATATCGTTGGTCTGTTTCCTCTCAATCGTCCTTGCCGAGAAACACCGCCACCGACCTTGCCTCGACCGTCAGCCCGCTGCCGAGCAATGTCTTCCATTTCTTCGCGCCGCCGGGCAGCGCGAAGCGGCGGGATTCCTCGGTGCGATTGAAGGCGATGGCGAGGCGGCAGGGCGTGCCGGTTTCGTTGTCGGTTGTGCGCAGAAGCATGGCCAGGAAGCCGTTGGATGTGTCTTCCCAGTCGGGGATTTGCATCGGTTCGCCGCGCGGGCTGAGCCATGTCACTTCATTGCCTTCGCCGAAAAAATGGGTTTCGGAAAACACCGCGAAGCGGTTGCGAATGGCTGACAGTGCGGCGACATAGGCGATGAGATCCTCGTCCGCATGCGGCCAGTCGAGCCAGGTCAGTTCGTTGTCCTGGGCATAGGCATTGTTGTTGCCCTGCTGGGTGCGGCCGAATTCGTCGCCGGCCATCAGCATGATGGTGCCGCGTGTGGCAAACAATGTGGCGAGCAGCGCCTTAACGTCGGCCAGCCGGCGCCGCTGTGTCACGAGGTCGGGCGTGTCGCCCTCCACGCCGTTGTTCCAGGAATAGTTCTCGTTGTGGCCGTCGCGGTTCTGCTCACCGTTGAGATCGTTGTGTTTCGCCTCGAAGGAAACGAGATCGCGGAGCGTGAAGCCATCATGGGCGGCGGCGAAATTGACCGTGCGGGTGCGCGTCGACCCGTTCTTCTGGAAGATATACGACGAGCCGGCCAGCACCGTGGCGAGGTCGCCGATCTTGCGGCCATCGCCACGCCAGAACATGCGCAGCGTGTCGCGCGCCCAGTCGTTCCATTCGAGGAAGCGGTCGGGAAAATTGCCGAGTTGGTAGCCGCCGTAGCCGATGTCCCAGGGCTCGGCGATCAGGACGCGATCGGCCAGCACCGGATCCTCGATCATATCGGTGATGAGTTGCGCCTGCGCCGAGAAGCCGTGGAGATCGCGGCCCATGATCGGCGCGAGATCGAAGCGGAAGCCGTCGATCCCGGCTGATGTCACGAAATGCCGGAGCGTATCGAGCACCAGTTCCCGGACGACAGGGTTGTCGCAGGCGAGCGTATTGCCGGTGCCGGTGTCGTTGACCAGCAGGCCGGGATGGCCCTCGGGCGCACGATAGTAGGTGAGGCTGTCGAGGCCGCGCATCGAGACGGTCGGCCCGAGCTGGTCGCTCTCGCCGGTGTGGTTGAAGACGAGATCGAGGATGACGCCGATATTCTCGGCATGGAGTGCCGCAACGGTTTCAGCCAGCTCGGCGATGCCGCCGGGGCAGAGCCGCGGCTCGAGCGCCATCATCGCGATCGGGTTATAGCCCCAGCTGTTGCGGAGCCCGAGTGGCGGCAGGTGGCGCTCGTCGATCCAGGCGGTGATCGGCATCAGCTCGACCGCTGTCACGCCGATGCGCTTGAAATGGGCGATGATCGCGGGATGGGCAAGCGCCTTGATCGTGCCGCGCTCGGCCTCGGGAATTGCCGGATGGCGCATGGTCAGCGCTCGGACGTTGACCTCGTAGACGAGACCGCCCTCGTGGAACCGCGCGGGCTGATGGACGACCGGCTCGAGCGCCGTGATGACCGATCTGGGCACCAGATCCTCGGTCTCGGTGCCGTAGGTCGAGAGGTCGGGTGAATAGGTGAAGGGCCGGTCGAGGATCAGGGCATAGGGATCGACCAGCAGCTTCGACGAATCGTACCATTGGCCGTGTTCGGGTGCGTAGACGCCGTGCGCGCGATAGCCGTAATGCATGCCGGCATGGGCGCCTTTCACATGGACCCACCAGGTGTGGTCGTCCTGTCTATCCATCGGCAGGCGGCAGATTTCGTGGCCGCCGCGATCGGCGAAAAGGCAGAGTTCGACCTTGCTGGCGTTGCGGGAGAAGATCGTGAAATCCGCACCTTGCGGTGTGATGACGACGCCTGGTTTGGGCATGGATTGGCACTCGCGCACTGGTCAAAAGCTTGGGTTGGTAGAATGTTAATGAAATCGCGGGGAGAGGGAAGCGAATAGTTTGTGACAGGCGAGACAAGCTGGCGCCACCGGTCTCATCTTTCCTCAAAAACACACCTCTCCGTTCACGCGGGCGATTTCGCTCCGTGGTTTGGCCATGCACGTCCCCGATCCCTTCGTTTGCGCATAAGAGATCGGCCGGGGCACGTCTCCGTGCCGGATTATATGACCGCTTTCGCGGCCGTTAAGACACGTCGCCGTGCCCCGTCAAACGGTGTCTCCATCCCCGAACTCGCCAGCACTGCCCCCGTTGTCCCGCAGCCTTTGATGAGCCTTGGGGAACGATCATGTGTGCGCTACAGCGCACGTCCGGGGCGAAACTCAGCCTTTCGGCCGCCGTCCCCGGAGGACTGGCCCTTCTCGCGGACGCCCCGCATGGAGACTTGCGTCGTCTCTCCACACTGGTCACCGGTCCCGCCTCGCCCTGGCGCCCCAGGGTGTAGCCGATACGGAACGGCAGGGAGTATGGCATGGAAGGAGAGGTTTGGGAAGATTGATAAGGATTATTTTCCTATTTTATTCCGAAAGGATGTTTAGAAGGGAAGATCTCGCCCGGCACCTTCCCCCCGACGCTAGCTTTCTGCGAGACATTAAGCCACCCGCGACGTCATCCTCGGGACAAGCCCGAGGATGACGTCGCGGGCGTGGCAAGACCCCGCCCGCATCCCTCCCCACAAGGGGGAGGGGCCAACGCGTGGCATTTGCCTCGCCCGTTACGCAGCCTGCGGTGCCGGTGTGGCGGCCTTCGGCTTGGTGAGAAACAGAACCGACATCGCCGCGACGACACATGCGATGCCTGCGATGTAGAGGGCGGGCATATAGGTCAGCGTGTCGGTGCGGAGCATGCCGGCGCCGAGGGCTGCGGTACCCGCGCCCAGCTGGTGGCCGGCGAAGACCCAACCGAAGACCAGGCCGGCGCGTTCGCGGCCGAAGCGTTCGGCGGCGAGCTTGACGGTCGGCGGGACGGTGGCGACCCAATCGAGGCCGTAGAAGACCGCGAAGACGGAGAGTTCGACGACCGAGAAGCCCGACAGCGACAGATAGACCAGCGACAGGCCGCGCAGGCCATAGAACCAGAAAAGCAGCCAGCGATTGTCATAGCGATCCGACAGCCAGCCGGCGAAGACGGTGCCGATGAAATCGAAGATGCCGATGACGGCGAGTGTGCCGGCGGCGCTGACCGGCGCGATGCCGAAATCGCCGCAGATGGAAATCCAGTGGGTCTGGATCAGGCCATTGGTCGAGAGGCCGCAGACGAAGAAGGTGCCGAACAGGACCCAGAAGGTGGCGGTCTTCGAGGCGTCGCGGAGTGCCACCAGCGGCGAGAGCGCCAGTTGCGCGAAGGATGTGTTGCGGGCCGGGGGCGGCGTGACGGACGTGTCGCCATAGGCGGGCAGGCCGACATCGGAGGGGTAATCGCGCATCAGCAGCAGAACGAGCAGCATGGCGGCGACGATGACAACAGTGACGAATGTGAGTGCCGTGCGCCAGCCATAGGCTTCGGTCATGCTGGCGAGCAGCGGCAGGAAGACGAGCTGGCCGGTGGCGTTGCTCGCCGTCATCAGGCCGATGACGAGGCCGCGGCGGGCGGAGAACCAGCGGGTGGCGACGGTGGCGCCCAGCACCAGCGCGGTCATGCCGGTGCCGACGCCAAGGACGACGCCCCATAGAGCCATCAATTGCCAGAGTTCGGTCATGAACAGCGAGGCGACGATGCCGCCTGATATCATGATCAGCGCGGTCGAGACGACCTGGCGGATGCCGAACGTGTTCATGAAGGCGGCGGCGAAGGGACCGAGCAGGCCGAAGAGGACCAGGCGGATCGCCATGGCGGAGGAGATTTCGGCGGTTGACCAGCCGAACTCGGTGCGGAGCGGCTCGATCATGACGCCGGCCGAGCCCATGGCGCCGGCGGTCGCCAGCATGGTGAGGAAGGTGGTGGCTGCGACGACCCAACCGTAATGGATCCGGCGGCGTTCGAGCGTGGCGGCGAGCCGTGTGGAAATCATGTCGGTACCCTCGTTTGTGCCGCGCCGCGGCGGTTGAATATTGCGGGTATATACCCGTATAAAAGTCGAAAAATCAGATAGCTTCGAGCAGTTCGCTCAACTGCCGGGAATGTTCAGGCCCCAGGCGGTCCTCGATCTGAACCTGGACGTCATGCCAGATGGGTTCGGTTTTCACGAGGAGCGCCTTGCCCTCTGATGTGAGTGAGATGGCTGCTTCGCGCTGGTCCTCGCCGGTGGCGGTCGCGACGATACCCATGCGCTCCAGCACTTTCATGTTGCGGCCGACGGTGGAGCGGTCGAGATCGAGTTTGTCGGCGAGATCGGTGAGCGAGACGGGTTCGTAGCGGTTGATGCTGCGGATGGCCGAGAACTGCGTGATATTGATGCCATGCGGCGCCAGCGCCTCGTCATAGACGGCGGAGATGCGGCGCGAGGCCTTGCGGAGGACGATGCAGTAGCAAGCGTTTGACATGGTGCGGGTATATACCCGCATATCGGGGGTTTGGCAAGGGTTTTTTTGTTGGAGGGGTTGGTTTGCTCCCGCTTCTCCCCTTGGGGGGAAGGTGGCGCGAAGCGACGGATGAGGGGTTCCCCTCTATCTGCGAAGCGCTTCGCGCAACCCCTCATCTGCCCTTCGGGCATCTTCTCCCCAAGGGGAGAAGCGGGAGCGAGACGCCCGGTCGCACCTAATCGGTTGGCGGAATGGAATACCTCTTCCGCACCACGGTCACCGTACATGGCGCCTCGGCCGCAACCTCTCCCGCGACGCTGCCGATGAGGGAGCGGAGGGTGGACGAGTCGCGGGCGCCCATGACGATGTGGTCGACCTTGTTGGAACGGGCGAAATCGAGAATCGCGTCGGCGGGGTTGACGGCTTCGATGACGTGGTAGGTGATGGCGCCTTCGGGTGCCTTGATCGGCTGCGCCCAGCCCTTGAGCTGGACGAGGCGGGCGACGTGCTTGTTGTGGCCGGCATCATCGAGCGACGTGTCGAGCGCGACGCGGTTGATGCGCTGAATGTTGAGGCAGGCGATGCGGGCCTGCGGCGATGTCTCGATGATGCGCTGGGTGGTGAGGCGCAGCATGGCTTCGCGTTCCGGCGTGGTATTGTCGAGATCGATGGAGACCAGAACGATCGGGGCGTCGGCATATTGGCCGGCAATGACGGCCGGTTTGTGGAGCCCCAGCGGCTCCGGATTGAAGCGGCGGCGGATGACTTCGGTCCAGGGGTCGCGGTGGAGTTTTTCGGCGCGTACGGTGAGCTTGACCTGGGAGAGATCGCCCAGGTCGTTGGCGATCTGGGCGGCGGTCTGGTAGCGCCAATCTGGCTTGACCGCGAGGCAGCGAAGAATGACCTCCTGCAATGCCGGTGCGATATCCGGACGCAGCGCGCGGGGCGGGTAGGGGTCGCGCCAGAGGCGCTTGCGGAGGCCGCTCAGGCGTTGCGGATCGCCGAAGGGCCGCTTGCCGGTGGCGAAGAAATACATCAGCACGCCGAGCGCGAAGAGATCCGAGCGGAAATCCGTGCGGCGGCCGATGACCTGTTCCGGCGCCATATAGGGCGCGGTGCCATAGGGCAGGCGGAATTCCTCCGCCATCAGGTCGGGCATGTGGATGTGGCAGGCGAGGCCGTAATCGATGAGCACCGCCTCGCCGGTCTCGCGGAAGACGATGTTGGACGGCTTGAGATCGAGATGGACGACGTCCTGGCGGTGGATGGCGTCGAGCGCGTCGGCGATCTTGGCGCCAAGCGTTGCGACTTCCGCGTCGGTGCGGGGCAGGGCCTCGAGCCAGGGATAGAGCGAGGCGCCCGCGATGCGTTCCATGACGATATAGGGCTGGGCGGCGAAATCGCCGTTGGCGATGAATTGGGGGACGTGCGGACCGGATAGTTTCGGCAGGATCATCTGCTCCATTTCGAAGCTGACGATGGCCGCGGGATCGTCGCCCTCGCCGATGCGGGGTACTTTCATCAACAACGGCATGTCGATGCCTGCCTTGCTGACGCTCCAGAGGCGCGCCATGCCGCCATTGTGGATGAGGTCGCCGATGACGAAACCGTCGATGATGTCGCCCTTGGTGAGTGCGGATTTCGCCATCAGCGCCCCCCGTATAGACGTTCGGCGAGCGCTTCGGGCAGGCCGGCCTTGCGGACCTTGGCGGCGGCGGCCTCGATGTCGTAGGCGGTGCGGTGGAAGCGGAGTTCGCGGCTGCCGGTATCGTAGAGCGCCCAGGCCGAGGCGGGATTGCCGTCGCGCGGCTGGCCGACGGAACCCATGACCGCGAGCCACTGCCGCTGCGGGGCGAGCGGTATGGGTTCGGCGGCATCAGGGGTGAATGTGGTGATCTTGCCGGCCGGCGAGGCCGAGAACAGTGCCGGCTGGTGGGTGTGGCCGCAGAAGCTGACGGCTGCATCGCAGTGCAGAAAATGGCCGTGGGCATCGTCGGCGTCGAGCATATAGTGCCAGGCCTCGGGCGCGTTGGCGCTGGCATGGACGTAGAGACGATCTTCTTCGGCGACCTGCATCGGCAGGTGGCCCAAGAAGACGCGATCCTCGGCGGAGAGCTGGTTGCGGGTCCATTCCACGGCCAGTCGCGCGTTGAGGTTCATCGACTGCGTGGATTTCGCGACGGCCTCGTCATGATTGCCGCGCAGGACGACGGCGCCTGTCGCGAGAAGTTCGCGCGCCTTGTCGAGGCACCAGACGGGATCGGCGCCATAGCCGACGATATCGCCGAGGATGACGAGGCGATCGGCGCCAGCCGTTTCGGTGGCCGCGAGGCAGGCGATGAAGGCCTCGCGATTGGCGTGGATGTCGGACAGGATGGCGATGTGCACGATTGGGACTTCCTCCTGACGGGAGGTTTAGCATTGACGGGGAGTGAGGGCTATTGGAC
>Ga0307515_10003196_pt1 | contig 34654 bp, 26 predicted proteins | sample 17_EM_MG_FD_194513 | JGI IMG/M metagenome (GOLD analysis project Ga0307515, IMG submission 194513) | Populus trichocarpa ectomycorrhiza microbial communities from riparian zone in the Pacific Northwest, United States - 17_EM | ecosystem: Host-associated > Plants > Roots > Unclassified | place...
GCCGAAGACCAGGCAACCACAACCGGGAACCAGCCAGCAACGGCCGAAGACCAGGCAACCACAACCGGGAACCAGCCAGCAACGGCCGAAGACCAGGCAACCACAACCGGGAACCAGCCAGCAGCGCCCGAGGACCAGGCGACTGCGACCGGGGACCGGGCGGCAGCAACCGAGGGCCGGGCGGCTGCGACTGAGCGCACCTACCGGGCGGTGGTCCGGCTGTTGGAGCCGGACCGGGCGTCGCTGCGGCTGCCCGCCGAGCAACTCGCCGCCGTCTTCCTCGGCATGCTCTTCGGCGGCCGTGGGATTCCCGGTGGTGTGGAGACCTCGGTGGAGACCCTGGTCGATGTGTTCCTGCACGGCGTCGTCGACACTGCGGCAGGTGCACAGTGAGCCGGACCCGTCGGGCCGGCGCCGGGGCTGGTGGTCGGCTACCGGCTCATCGTCACCGGCGGCTTGGTTCCGGCCCGCTCGGGCTTGGCCCGGTCAGGAGGTAGGGCATGACCATCACTCTGAACCACACGATCGTGCCCGCCGTCGATAATGAGCGGGCCGCCGCGTTCTTCGCCGGTGTCATGGGATTGACCTATGCCGGCAACGACCGTCATTTCGCTCCGGTGCGCGTCAACGAGCAGCTCACCCTCGACTTCTTGACCGTTGACGAACCGGTTGGGCTGCACCTGGCGTTCGATGTGGACCCGGTGACCTTCGATCAGATTCTTGCCCGGCTGCGCGCCGGCGGGATGCCCTACGGCAGCAGGCCTGACGAGCCCGGCAACGGGCGCATCGACCACCCGTTGTGTCCCCGCGGTCTCTACTTCATCGACGATGCCCGGAACCTCTACGAACTGATGTCGCCGGCGCAGGGGGGCCTAGGCGGGCGGTTGCGGCTTCGCAGCAGGCGTCCCACGATCACGGTGGTGATGCCGACGGCCAGTGCGACGGCGTTGGGCACGACCAGCGGCCAGTCGGCGCCGACCCAGCCGTAGCCTGCCCACAACGCGAACCCGGGCAGCAGGATCGCGAAGTATCCCAGCGACAGGTCATCGGACGATCCGCGGATGACCATCCGCCGGACCTGCAGAAGCGGCGCGACAGCCATGACCACGCCCCAGGTCGCCGCCGCCATGCCGAGAATTGATGCCATCGGTCCGATCACCTCATGGAGTGAGGCGCTCGGCCGGGCGGGTCGCGTCGACCCTGTCCGGGTCGGGAGCGCAAACGCAACCACCTGCATCATAGCTCTGGCTTGCCGGCCGAGGCTGTCCGCAACCGGACCCCGATGGCCCTGCCACACACCGCGGGGGCATGCCACGCACTGCGGGGGCATGCCACGCACCGCGGGGGCATGCCACGCACCGCGGGGGCATGCCACGCACCGCGGGGGCATGCCACGCACCGCGGGGGCATGCCACGCACCGCGGGGGCATGCCGGTGCACAGCCGCGCCAGTGCGACTGCGGCGCAGCCGAGGCCGGCCGAGCACTACCCGTGGCGCAGCCGAGGCCGGCCGTGGCCGGCTCCGGACTGCCCGCGGCCGGCGCCGCAGTCACGCCGGCGCGGCCGCGCATGGTGACCCGCCGTGGGTCAGTCGAGGAAGTCTGGGAGTGCGGGGTGGTCGCCCGCGTTGTGGGCGGCGAGCAGCTCCGCGAAGCGTTCCGACGGCATGATGCGCACCCCCAGCTCCTCGGCCTTTGCTGCCTTCGAGCCCGCGCCCGCGCCGACCACGACCAGGTCTGTGCGGGCCGAGACCGAGCCGGATGACTTGCCGCCCAGGTGCTCCACCGCCTCGTTGCCCTCGTTGCGGGTCAGGCCGGGGACCGAGCCGGTGACGACCACGGTCATCGGCTTGCCGTCTTCCCGCCGCAGGGGCAGCTGGCCGGCGTCGGCGGTGGGGGCGTCGTCGGCCGCGGCGGATTGTGCTGCGTCGCGGCCGGGGACGCCGGGCTCGGTCATTGTCACGCCGCGGGCGATCAGCTTGTCGATCACCGGGCCCAGCTCGATCAGCTCCGCGGCGATCGTGGCCGCTCGTTCCGGGCCGACCGCCTCCACTTCCTGCAGGTGCTCCACCGTCGCCGCGCGCAGCGCCTCCATCGAGCCGAAGTGGCGGGCCAGGCGGCGGGACATGGATCGGCCGGTCATCCGGACGCCGAGGCCGGTGAGGACCCGGGACAGCGGCTGGGCCTTGGAGGCCTGGATGGCCGCGACCAGCTTGGTGGCCGAGGTGCGGCCGAACCTCTCCAGCTCGGCCAGGGCCTCCGGGGTCAGGTCGTAGAGGTCGGCGGGGTCGGTGACCAGGCCCGCCGCCACGACCCCGGCGATGACCTTGTCACCGAGGCCCTCGATGTCCATCGAGTCGCGGGCCGCGAAGTATGACAAGGACTCGCCGGCGCCGCAGGCCCGGCCCTGGGTGCAGCGCCAGCGCTTCTGCGAGCGGTCGATCTCGCCGCCGCAGCGGGGGCAGACCTCCGGCGGGGTGAACGGCTCGGCCTCCGCGGGCCGCTCGTCCAGCTTGGCGCCGGTGATCTCCGGGATCACCTCGCCCGCGCGGCGCACGAACACGGTGTCGCCGACCCGGACGTCGCGGCGGACCAGGTCGCCGAAGTTGTGCAGGGTCGCCGAGGTGACCACCACCCCGCCGACCTGGACCGGCTCCAGCACCGCGACCGGGGTGATCACGCCGGTGCGGCCGACCTGCACCTCGATCGCGGCGAGCCGGCTGGTGCGGGTGTCGGCCGGGAACTTGTAGGCGATCGCCCAGCGGGGCGCCCGGCTGGACGAGCCGGCCCGGTCGCGGTCGCCGGGGTCGTCGGCCTTGACCACCGCGCCGTCGATGTCGAAGCCCAGCGTGCCGCGGGCCGCGCCCATGCCGGCGATGGCCGCCGACAGCTCGTCGATCGTGGCGCAGCGGGGCATGCCGGCGGGGGAAGCGGCCGTGGTGGCCACGCCCAGATCGGCGATCGCGGCCATCGCGGCGGTGTGGGTCAGGCCCTCGCCGCCGGGCAGGTCGTGCACCGCATAGGCCAGGAACGACAACGGCGCATCGTAGGCCCGGTCCTGGGCGCGCAGGGTGCCGGCGGCGGCGCTGCGCGGGTTGGCGAAGGCCTGGCCGCCGTGTGCCGTGCGGAGCTCGTTGGCGCGGGCGAAGTCGGCGTCGGTCATGAAGACCTCGCCGCGCACCTCGACGGTCGCCGGCTGCCGCAGCTCGGCGGGGAGCCCGGCGACGAGCCGGGCCTGGGTGGTCACGTCCTCGCCGGCGCGGCCGTCGCCGCGGGTGGCGATCTGGCGCAGCCGGCCGTCGACATAGCGGGCCGCGATGGCCATGCCGTCGATCTTGGGCTCGACCGTGTAGCCGAGCGCGGGCCGGCCGAGGACCCGCTCCAGCCGGGCCGCCCAGCCGCGCAGCTCGTCGGCGTCGAAGACGTTGTCGAGGCTCAGCATCGGGGTGCTGTGCTCCACATCGCCGGCCGCGACGCCGGCGCCGACCGTCACGGTGGGCGAGTCGCTCTCGGCCCAGCCCGGCTCCGCCTGCTCGGTCGCCGCGGTGCGGGCCAGCAGGGCGTCGTACGTGGCGTCGTCCATGACGAGGTCGCCGCCGGCGTAGTAGGTGGTGGCGGCCGCGCGCATCCGCTCGATCGCGGCGCGGTATTCCTCGCGGGTGCCGAACGCGGCGGCGTGGGCGGCGTCGACGACCGGCGCCACCTCGTGGCCGGCGGTGGTCAGGCCGACGGACGGTCCCGTGCTCGACATGCGGTGCTCGCTTCCTGTGTGCGGGAGACGATGTCCTTGATACCGCAGGGGTGCGACAGAAACCTCATGGCGGGGCCGGGGCCGCCGGCCGGTTCACCAGGGCCCCGTAGTCGTCGTGCGGCGGCAGGTCGCCATCGACGGTGATCAGGTTTACGTCAACATCACTGACTGTCGGCACAAGCACACGCAATGCGGTCGATCCGGAGTGATACGGGCCTCAATTTGCAGTTGATGTGAGAATTCCGTCCGAACGTCCATGGCGTTCAGATCTTCGCTTGCGGAGCATGGAGCGGTGCCCGGACGCCATCGAAGAACATTGAGTATCACCGGCATCGTTGTGAGCGCGGCCATGGCCTCGCTCGTTGTCATCGGTGCCGGATCCTGGCTGGGCTACCAGCGCCTCTCCGCCGACAACTGCGCCGGGCAGGTGAAACTTAACGTCACCGCCGCGACCGAGATCGCCGCCGCGGTCCAGACGGCCGCCGACAAGTGGACGCAGGGCACGGATGCGCAGGTCGACGGCGTCTGCGTCAAGGTCGGTGTGACCGCCGTCGACCCCGCCGTCGCCGCCGCCACCATCGCGGCCAAGCACGGCGTCGCCCTGTCCGGCCTGAAAGCGGCGGCCGGCAAGCCGACCGTGCCGGACGTGTGGATCCCGGACTCCTCGACCTGGCTGCTGCGGGTCGGCGGCGAGGCGCCCGGCTTCGTGCCGACCGACAACACCCCGGTCGCCGAGAGCCCCGTGGTGCTGGCCATGCCGGCGCCGGTGGCGCAGCAGCTGGGCTGGCCCGCCAAGAAGCTCAAGTGGCAGGATCTGCTCGCCCAGCTGACCGGGGGCAACAACAGCCTGCGGCCCGGCATCGTCGACCCGATCCGGGACGCCGCCGGGCTCACCGGCCTGCTCGCCCTGGGCGGGGCCGCCGGCAACGACGAGGCGGGCACGCAGAAGAAGGTGCGCGCCCTGCGGGGGTTGGCGGCGAACACGTCGAGCATCCGCCAGGACCTGATGGAGAAGTTCCCGCGTACGGCCGAGGAGGTCACCACCGGCCTGAGCGCCGCGCCGCTGTCCGAGGAGGACGTGCTGGCGTACAACGCGAACAAGCCGCCGATCCAGCTGGCCGCGCTCTATCTCGATCCGGCGCCGGCCGCGCTGAACTATCCGTTCGCGGTCATGCCCGAGGTCGACCCGCAGAAGTCCGCGGCCGCCGCCGCCCTGCACCAGGCGCTGCGCGGCACGACGTTCCTGAACGCGCTGGCGACCGCCGGCCTGCGAGGGCCCGGCGGCAAGACGGGGGCCGGCTTCACCGCGCCCACCGGCGCACCCACGGTGGCCGCCTCGGCGCCCGCTGCCGCCGGCACCAGCCCGGGCACCGCCGCCGCCGCGGGTCAGGCCGCCACCGCCATCACGCAGGTGCTGGGCAGCTGGGCCGCCATCACGCAGCCGGGCCGGGTGCTCGCCGTCTTCGACATCTCCGGTTCGATGCTGAAGCCGGTGCCCACGGCCGGCAACCTGACCCGGGCCGAGGTCACCAAGCGGGCCGCCGCAGGGGGGCTGCAGCTGTTCGACGACCGGTGGGCCATCGGCGTCTGGTTCTTCGCCACGGATCTGGTCGGCAAGCAGGCGTGGCAGCCCAAGGTGCCGATCACGCCGCTGTCCTCGGGGCGCACCAAGCTCAACGACACCCTGAACGAGATGAAGCCGAAGAAGAACGGCGACACCGGGCTGTACGACACCGCGCTGGCGGCGTACAAGAACGTGCAGAACGGGTGGCAGGCGGGCCGGGTCAATTCGGTCATCCTCTTCACCGACGGGGTGAACGAGAACGACGGTGGCCTCGAGCTGGACCAGCTCGTGGCCGAGTTGAAGAAGGCGCGCAACCCGGACAAGCCGGTCCGCGTGGTGATCATCGGGATCGGCCCCGAGGTCGACCGCAACGAGCTCAAGGCGATCTCGGACGCCAGCGGCTCGGCCAGCGGCGTCTTCATCGCGGAGGACCCGGCCAAGATCAACCAGATCTTCCTGCAGGCGATCGCGACCCGCACCGGCGCGTCGTAGGCCACGCGGCGGTGCGCCCTACCGGGCGACCCGAGACGAGGTATTAACAAGATCCGGCGCGGCGCGGACGGTGGTCCGCACCGCGCCGGAGGTCTGCGTGGCGACCCGGGACGAGGTAGCAACAAAGATCCGGCGCGGCGCGGAGGGTGGTCCGCACCGCGCCGGAGGTCTGTGTCAGGAAGCGGCGCAGACCGGGGTGGCGGTCGGCCCGGTGCCGGTGCCCTGGAAACCGAACTCGGTGCTGGAGCCGGCGGCGATCTGAGCGTTGTAGGAGACGTTGGCGAAGCGCACCGCGCCGGTCGTGCCGCTGTTCTGCGCGTTCCAGGCGTTGGTGACCGCCGCGCCGGACGGCAGGGTCAGCGTGACGGCCCAGCCGTTGACCTGCACGGAGCCCGCGGTGACCCGGACGGTGGCGGTGAAGCCGCCGGTCCACTGGTTGAGGGTGACCGTCGCCGAGCAGCCCGTGCCGGCCGGTGGGGTGGTCGGGCCGGTGGTCGGCGGCGTGGTCGGGCCGGTCGTGGGCGGCGTGGTCGGCGGGGTGGTGGGCACGGTCGTGCCGCCGCCGTTGAGGGTGTCCAGCGTGGTGGTGTAGGCCGCCTTCTTGTTGCCGTTGCCGTCGAACAGCAGCGGGGTGCCGCTCGCGCGCCACGAGTCCGTGTCCCGGATGCCCCAGACGGTGATGCCGGTGCAGCGGGTCACGGCGAGGCAGGCCTGCACGACCCGGCCGTAGTTGGTGGCCTGGGTGGCGCCGGAGCCTTCGATGTCGAGCTCGGTGACCTGCACGTCCAGGCCGAGGTTGGCGAAGCGCTGCAGGTTGGCCTGGTAGTCGCTGGGCACCGGGCTCTGCGCGTTGAAGTGCGACTGGAAGCCGACGCAGTCGATCGGCACGCCGCGGGCCTTGAAGTCGGAGACCATGGCGAAGACCGCGTTGCTCTTCGCGTTCTGCCCGTCGGTGTTGTAGTCGTTGTAGCAGAGCTTCGCGGCGGGGTCCGCGGTCCGGGCCGCGCGGAACGCCGCCTCGATCCAGTCGTTGCCGGTGCGCTGCAGGTTGGAGTCGCGCCGGGCGCCGGTGCTGCCGTCGGCGAAGGCCTCGTTGACCACGTCCCAGGCGTAGATCTTTCCCTTGTAGTGGGTGGCCACCTGGGTGACGTGGTTGAGCATCGCGCTGCGCAGCGCGGTGCCGCTCAGGCTCTGCGCCCAGCCGGGCTGCTGGGAGTGCCAGGCCAGGGCGTGACCGCGGATCCGCTGGCTGTGCGAGGTCGCGTGGTTGACGATCTGGTCCGCGCTGCCGTAGCTGAACGAGCCCTGGCTGGGCTCGGTGGCGTCCCACTTCATCTCGTTCTCGGGGGTGACCATATTGAATTCACGGTCGAGGATGCCGGCGTAGACGGTGTCGCTGAGCTTGTACGCCGCCACGGCGGCACCGAAGTACCGGCCGGTGGCGGCCGCCGAGGCGCCGAGCGTGGTGGCGGCGTCGGCGGAGGGTGCCACGAACAGGGACAGGCCGCCGGCGGCGACGCTCGCCGCGAGCAGCGTGAGCGTGGTGCGCAGCCGGGGTCTACGGGGGACGGGTCGGTCGGACATGGTGAACGCCTTCCGGATCGGGGAACGGGGATACTTTCTGGGAGCGCTCCCATCTTGAGCCGGTCGAGTCCCGGAGGGAATAGACCGGAGTGATTGTTATCCCGGCGTGCGGTGCCGCGGCAGGGAACGGGCGATGCCGGCGGCGGTGGCCGCGCCGTGGTATTTGCGGACCAGATGCAGGCACAGCTCCACGCCGGCCGGTCCGGCGGCCGCCGTGAAGATCGGGTCGTCGTCGACGAACCGCACGCCGGGCGCCAGCCGGACCCGCGGATACCTGCGCCGCAGCTCCTCGGCGTGCGCGGGACAGGTGGACACCGCCCGGCCGTCGAGCAGCCCGGCGGCGGCGACGGTGAAGACCGCCTCGCCGACCGCGAGGATCCGGCAGCCGCGGCGCACCGCCTCGCGCAGGGCGGCGGCCTCGGCGGCAGTGATGGTGTCGGGGCCCCGCCGCACGGGCGGGGCGATGGCCAGGATGTCCGCCCCGGCGAGCAGGTCGAAGGTGCCGGCGGCGGCGAAGGCCAGGTCGAAGACCGGGCCGGCGAAGACCTCCCGGTACGTCGACAGCCGGGCCGGCAGCGCCTCGGGCGGGGGCAGCAGCACCGCGACGTTCGTCATGTTCGCCATCGCAACCACCGTTCCGGAACAGCCCCGGCCAGCGCCCGGTACCCGGCCGGGTTGAGATGCAGGTGATCACCGGTGTCGTAGGCCGGCAGCAGGCGGCGCTGGTCGGCCGGGTCGCGGACCGCGGCGTCGAAGTCGGCGCACCCGTCGAAGCGGCCGCCGCCCCGGATCCAGTCGTTGAGGACGGCGCGGGTCTGTTCCCGGAGCCCGGCCGCGTCGTCGTAGCCGCCGTTGCCGCCGAACGGTGTCAGGGTGGCGCCGTACACGCGCAGGTCGCGGGCGTGGGCCCGGGTGATGATCTGGTCGTAGGCGGCCCGCAGGTCGTCGCCGGCCCGCTGTTGCGCCTCGGGCGTCGCTGCCGCCGTACCGATGTCGTTGACGCCCTCGAAGACGATCAGCGTGGCGGCACCGCCCAGCGCGAGCACGTCGCGGTCCAGCCGGGCCAGCGCGCTCGGCCCGAGCCCGTCCTGCAGCACCCGGTTGCCGCCGGCGGCCTGGTTGAGCAGGGCGTATCCGCCGTGCAGCCGGGCGGAGAGCTGGTCGGGCCAGCGATCGTTGCCGTTGGTGGTGGAGCCCCGGCCGTCGGTCAGCGAGTCGCCGAGCACGATGGTCGCGGTGCTGCCGCCCGCCGCGAGCACCTCGACGCCGCTGAGGAAATACCAGTGGTCCACCGGCGTGGCCCCGGGCAGGTCCGGGTCGTCGTGGTGGTCGCCGCGCAGCAGGTGCGAGGTCGTCCGGGAGCCGGGGTGCGAGGTCACGGCGAGGCTCGCCTGGCCGGTGGCCAGGTAGGCCGTGACGGTGAGCTCGGCGCGGGCGGGCACGTCGAGATCGATGGGATCGGAGACCGCCTGCGCGCCCACCGGGATGGACACCGCGGCCCGCCCGGAGAAGGTGACCGGCCGGGCCGTGCCCGGCTCGATCGCGGCGGAGCCCGCCCGGCCCCCGGCGGGCCGGGCGATCGAGACGGCCGTGATCGGCAGGACGGCGCCCCCGAACGCGTTGGAGAACCGCAGCCGCACGGAACGCCCGGCGATCGACGTGTGCACCGTCTGGCGCAGGGTGGTGTCCACCAGGACCGCGTTCGCCCCGGTGAACGGCGCCGGCGGCAGGTTGCCCGGCTCGGTGAGCTGCGGCATCGAGACCCAGGTGTGCAGCCAGTGCCGCCCGGGACGGGACCGGCCCCGGACCGCGGTGGCCACCGAGACCGTGGCGGCCCCGCCCAGGCCGAGCAGCGACCGGCGCTTCACCCGGTCACCTGCCGGCTCTCCGGCGGGCCGAGATAGCTGTATTTCACGCCGCCGGTGTCGACTTCAAGACGTTGCACGATCACGGTCGGATCCACCATCCAGAACTTGAGGGTGTGTGCCCCCGCGGCCGCCACGACGTGGGTCGTGGTGGTGCGGTTGACGTTGTCGGAGGTGTTGCGTTCCCACTGGCGGTTCATGGTCGTGTCGTTGGCGCCGGTGGCCGTCGTGATGTTCACCGTCTGCGGCGGCTGGTCGTCCAGGGACACCGCGTACTTGAGGCCGTCGGTCGGGCGGACGTTGTTGCGCGGCGACAGCACCGCGGTCACCTTGACCGGGCCGGTGGTGGTGAGGGTCATCGCATACTCCAGGCGGGCGCCGGCGCCGCCGAGCGGGGTCAGGCCGTTGCCCGTCTTGCCGATGCCGGGCAGCAGCCGCCAGTCGCCCACCCTGCGGGTGTAGTGGTCGGCCTCCATCGCGACGTAGCCGTTCGCCTCGACGAAGCCGCGCGGGCGCAGCACCGGGTTGTCGATCGGCGCCCGCACGACCACCTGGGCGCCGTTCGCGCCGGTCACGGTGATCGGCACGGTGGTGGTGCCCTTCGGCGCCCGCCGCCAGTCGACCCGGACGGTGGCCCGGACCTGCTGATCGACCTGCCCGGCTGCGGGGGTGACGTGCACCCAGGGCACGGCCGGGGTGATCCGGTACGGGAACGGCGTCGCGCCCTTGTTGTACACCTCGAGGTACTGCGCCGGCTGGGCCTGGTACGGGCTGAACGCGGGCAGCGAGGCCGGATCCCCGCCGTCGAGGTCCACGCCCATCTCGGCCGCCACCGGCACCTCGATGCGCTTGAGGTACGGGTAGATCTCGTCGGGCAGCGCCACGTTGTTCCGCTCCGGCTGCTGCCACGGGGCGTTCGGGCCGTACCGGGCCACGTTGCCGTACCCGATCTTGGGTTGCAGCTGCCAGTCGCGCCACTTCCCGCCGGCCAGCCCGGTGTTGTAGTGCGCGTTCAGCGCCTGGTCCTCGGCGAACCGGGCCTCGGCGAGGTCGGCCAGGGCGTTGGTGGCGGCGCGACCCTGCCCGGCGTACCGGATGTTGGTGAACTCGGCGTGGCGCAGCGCGTACAGGTTGGCGGTGGCCTTGACCTGGTAATAGACCAGCTGGAAGTAGGCGTCCTGCCAGGCCGCCGGCAGCTTGGTCTTGATCTTCTCGGCCCGGCCGGCGAGCGCCTGCCATTCCGCGGTGACCCGGTCCATCTCGCCGTAGTCGGTGAGGCTGAACGGGTTCCCCTCGTCGTCGTAGCTGATCACGCCCGTGGCGGGGTCGAGGGTGATCCGCCGGTTGAGCAGTTCGGGCTTGCGGCGCGACTGAAGGCGGCCGTAGTCGCCGAGCACGCCCGCAATCCCGGGCGCCAGCGCCGGGCCGAAGTTCTCCGCGGCATATCCCCGTTCCCACTCCCCCAGCCCGCTCAGCGGGACGGGCTTCCAGGCGTAGTCGAGGAAGAACTGCGTCGGCTGTTCCTCGTTCTTCAGGTCACCCACGTTGACCATCCACAAGCGGTCAACCCCCGAGCGGTACGCGAGATCCAGCTGCTCCCAGGTGTTGGTGAGGTTGACCGTGTCGGCCCACTTGTAGTTGCGCCCGCCACCGACGTAGTCGAAGTGGTAGTACATGCCGTAGCCGCCGCTGCGGGCCGGCAGCGAGGGGTCCGGCAGCTTGCGCAGGTTGCCCCAGTTGTCGTCGCAGAAGACCACCGTCACGTCGTCCGGCGGCCGGTAGCCGCCGTCCCAGTAGCGCTGGACCTCCTTGTAGAGGGTCTGCACCTGGGGCGCGCCGATCAGCCCGGTGTCCCGCAGGATCTGCCGCTGGGTGTCGATGATGGAGCTCATCAGGTCGATGCCGTCGCCGTCGGGCAGGCTGACGTCGCCGTTGCCGCGCATGCCGAGCGTGATGACACCCTCGATCTTGTCGCGGGCCATCCGCTCGGCGCCGTCGCGCCAATAGGCCTTGATCGCATCCGGGTTGCGCCGGAAGCTCCACTCGCCGGTCCCGGCGGGGTGCCGGTTCCACTCCTCGATGCCGCGCATCATCGGCGCCTCGTGCGAGGTGCCCATCACCACGCCGTAGTACGAGGCGGTGGCGTGGTTCTGCGGATCGTCCTCGGCGAAGGCCCGACCCCAGACGGCCGGCCACAGGTAGTTGGCCTTCAGCCGCAGCATGGTCTCGAAGACCTTGGCGTAGTAGGCCGCGTTGAGCCCGCCCGGATAGCCCGGCGCCTTGCCGGGGCCGAAGTACCGCGGCGCCCAGGTGCCGGTGGCCGGGTTCTCGTCGTTGATGAAGAAGCCGCGGTATTTCACCGCGGGCGTGCCCTGGGTGTGCCGCCCGGGCAGCAGGTACACCGCGTCCTGGTGACGCACCGGGACGTCGTCGAAGAACCGCCAGGGCGAGACGCCGAGGCGCCGGGACAGGTCGTAGGCGCCGTAGATGCTGCCGCGCTGGTCGCTGCCCGCGATCACGAACGCCCGCCGGACCCCCGGCAGCGGATTCTCCACGATCTGCTCGACGGTGGTCTCCCACTTGCCGGCGACGCCGCGCACGTCGAGCTTGCCCGCGGCGACCAGCCCGTCGATCAGCGGGCTCTTGCCGATGGTGCCGACCAGCACCGGGTCGCGCCCGCCGGGCACCCGGTCGTGGGCGACGACCGGCGTCACCCCGGTGACCGCGGCGATGTCCGCGCTCAGGTCGTCGACCACCCGGATCACCCCGGCATGGTCGCCGGCGCTGACCACCAGCGGCGCGCCCACCAGCGGGAACCGGTCCCTGCCGGGCCGGAAGGAGACGTAGGAGTCGCGGTCGTCGGCCGCCGGGACCCCGGCGGTCGCCGGCGTCGCGACGAAGAAGGGCGCGGCCAGGGCCGCGAGGGCGAGCAGGAGCCTCATGGGTACGCCTTCCCTACCTGAAGAGTCGCAGCGGCACGGACGCGGCGAGTACGGCCATCCCGGCGTCGTTGGGGTGCAGGTGGTCGCCGCTGTCGTAGGCCGGTGCCAGGCGCAGCGGATCGGTGCGGTCCCGGACGGCGGCGTCGAAGTCGACCACCGCGTCGTACTCCCCGCCGGTCCGGATCCAGCGGTTCAGCGCCGCGCGCTTGCGCTCGTTCTCCACCGAGTAGAACCCCAGCGTGTCGTCCTTGAACGGCAGCACGGTGGCGCCGTAGGCGCGCAGGCCGGCCTGGTGCGCCCGCGCGATGAGCTGGCGGTGCCCGCCGATCAGGTCGTCGGCGGAGACGGTCTCGGACGCCGGGGCGGTGGTGCCCGGATGGCCGAGGTCGTTGACCCCGAGCAGCACGATCAGGTGTTCCGCGCCGGGCTGGGCGGCCACGTCACGGTCGAAACGGCGCAGCGCGCTCTGCGCGAAGTACGCGGCGTACGCCTCGGCGCCGCTGCCGGCCGGCGGGTTCGGGTCGTGCAGCAACCGGTTGCCGGAGACGCCGAGGTTGACCACGCCGCGGTCGATGCCGGCGGCGCGCAGCCGCTCGGCGAGCAGGTCGGGCCACCGGTGGTTGAGGTTCGCCGCCGTGACGGCGCCGTTGGTGATGGAGTCGCCGAGGGCGACGATCGCACCGGCGGGCGAGGCGACGCTCACCCCGGACAGGAACAGGTTCTGCGCGACCACGGCGCCGGGCACGACGGTACGGGCCGCAGTGACGTTGCCGGCCGCGATCACGTTGTCCTGGAAGGCGAAGGCGGCCAACGTGGTCACCGGGGTTCGCCGCGGCAGGTAGATGCTGACGGTCAGTTCCGTGCCGGCCGGGAACGTCAGGTGCACCGGGTCGCTGACCAGGGGCGCGCCGGCCGGGATGGTCACCGCGGTGCGCCCGCCGAAGGTCACCGGGCGGTCGGTGCCGGGCCGGGTGGCGGTGCTCGCCCCGGTCCCGGCCCGGCGGGCGACCCGCACCTCGCCGACGACCAGCGGCTGCTCGCCGAACTCGTTGGTCAGCCGCACCCGCAGCCGGTCGCCGCCGGCGCTGACGTGCACGACGTGCCGCACCGTCTGGTTCTCCAGCACGGCCGGCGGTCCGGGCGGGACGGTGGTGGGCGCGGCCGCCCAGGTGCCGGTCCACCGTGGGCTGTCACCGGGCCGGCCGGCCGCCTGCACGGGTGCGGCCGGCAGCGTCGCGGCGACGGCGGCACCCGAGGCGAGGGCGAGCAGTTCGCGTCTGGTGGACATGTGAACCTCCGGAACTTTCGGAAACCGCACAGCCGAACGTCCGTAACATAGAACTCGGTCGAAGTCGCGTCAAGAAGGTGCTGCGTCCCAGATCAAGGGCTCGTGTCATTGATCTTCGCCGCTATGTGTCCATGTTGTTGCCTGTTGACCGGCGATCCTGATCGGCATATGTTCCGGTCACGTAACGGAACTTCTCGGAACTCTCGGCCGTCCCCGGAGGGCCGGAAAGGACATACCGCGATGAGAGTTCGCGCCCTCGCCGGTGTCGTGCTGCTGGCGACCATGACCCTGGCCGGCACCCCCGCCACCGCGGCCCCGCCGGCCTCGGACCCACCCGCCGCACTGCCCGCTGCGGCGCCGCCGGCCGCTACCGGCCTGCGTGCCGTCGGCGACCGGGCCGGCCTGCGGATCGGCACCGCCGTCGACATGGCCGCCCTGGCCGGCGACGCACCCTACCGGGCCGCCGTGGCCCGCGAGTTCTCCACCGTGACGGCGGAGAACGTCATGAAGTGGGAGGCCGTCGAACCCCAGCAGGGCGTGCACGACTGGGCCGCCGCCGACCGCCTGGTCGACTTCGCCCGCGCCAACCGCCAGAAGGTGCGCGGGCACACGCTGGTCTGGCACAACCAGAACCCGTCCTGGGTCAACGAGCAGGCCTTCACCCCCGAGCAGCTGCGCGCGGTGCTGCGCAAGCACATCATCGACGAGGTCTCGCACTTCCGCGGCCGGGTGTGGCACTGGGACGTGGTCAACGAGGTCTTCAACGACGACGGGACCTGGCGCGACACCATCTGGCTGCGCAACCTCGGGCCCGGCTACGTCGCCGACGCGTTCCGCTGGGCGCACCAGGCCGACCCGCAGGCCAAGCTCTACCTCAACGACTACAACAACGAGGGTGTCAACGCCAAGAGCAACGCCTACTACGCGCTGGTCAAGCAGCTGAAGGCGGCCGGCGTGCCGGTGCAGGGCTACGGCGTGCAAGGCCACCTCGCGGTGCAGTACGGCGTGCCCGGTGACACCCTGACCAACCTTCGCCGCTTCGAGAAACTGGGGCTGCAGACCGCCTTCACCGAGGTCGACGTGCGGATGCCGCTGCCGGCCGACCCGATCAAGGTGCAGGCCCAGGCGCAGGGCTTCACCGCGCTGCTGCAGGCCTGCCTGCTGGCCGACCGGTGCGTCTCGTACACGCTGTGGGGCTTCACCGACCGCTACTCGTGGGTGCCCGGGGTCTTCAACGGCCAGGGCTCGGCGACCCCGCTCGACGAGAACCTGACGCCCAAACCCGCGTACGCGGCACTGCGCGACACGCTGACCATCGCCGGCCGCTGACCGGTGCGGAACCGGGCCCGCACCGCACCGGGGCGGGCCTGGCCCGGCACCGGCCCTGAAGGTCGGGGCAGCCCTGCCCTAAAGCGAGGAGGACGGCGTTGACCTCGGACGAGCGCCGGGTGACCATCGCGGCCATCGCCGACGCGGCCGGTGTCTCCGTGCCGACCGTCTCCCGCGTGCTCAACGGCCGCGCGGACGTCTCCACCGCGACCCGGGAACGGGTCGAGCAGCTGCTGCGGGACCGCGGCTACCGGCGGCGCAACTCCCGCCAGCCGGGCCGCGCCCAGATCCTCGACGTGGTCTTCGACGCCCTCGACAGCCCGTGGGCCGTCGAGCTCATCCGCGGGGTGGCCGACGTGGCGCACGCCGCCGGGGCGGGCACGGTGGTCTCGGCGGTGCACCAGGACGAGACGGCGACCCGGCAGTGGCTGCGCAACCTGCGCTCGCGCACCTGCGACGGGGTCATCTTCGTGCTGGCCGAGCCGACCGCGCCGATACACACCCAGCTGCGCCGGCTGCACATCCCGGTGGTCGTCATCGACCCCCCGTCCCACCACCCCACCTCCGGCGGGGTGGGCATCGGCGTGGCGACCGTGGGCGCGACCAACTGGGCGGGCGGGCTCAGCGCCACCGAGCACCTGATCGCCCTCGGCCACCGGCGGATCGGGCTGATCGCGGGCCCGCGCGCGCTGTCCTGCAGCCGCGCCCGGCTGGACGGCTACCGGGCCGCCCTGGCCGCGGCGGGGATCGGCCTCGACGCGGGCCTGGCCGTGCAGGGGGACTTCCAGCACGAGTCCGGCTACGTCGCCGGCGGCCGGCTGCTCGATCTCGCCGAGCCGCCGACCGCCGTGTTCGCCACCAGCGACCAGATGGCGCTGGGTGTCTACGAGGCCGCCCGCCGCCGCGGCCTGCGGGTGCCCGCCGACCTGAGCGTGGTCGGCTTCGACGACCTGCCCGAGGCCCGCTGGTCCGCGCCGCCGCTGACCAGCGTGCGCCAGCCGCTGGCCGAGATGGGCGGGCTCGCCGCGCACACCGTCCTGCGGCTGGCGCGCGGCGAGACCCTTCAGGCGCCCCGGGTCGAGCTCGCCACCGAGCTGGTGGTGCGGCACAGCACCGCGCCGGTCACCTCCCGAAGCCCGCGGTCAGGCCGCTGAGCAGCTGACGCCGGCCGACGGCGTAGCAGATCAGGATGGGCAGGGTGGTCAGCACCACCGAGGCGAGCACGGCCGGCACGTTGACGCCGTACTGGCCCTGGAAGCTCCACAGCCCCAGCGGCAGGGTGCGCTGCTCGGGGCTCTGGGTCAGGATCAGCGGCAGGATGAAGCCGTTCCAGACGCCGAGTCCCTGATAGATGGTCACGGTGACCAGCGCCGGGCGGGTCAGCGGGAAGGCCAGCCGCCACAGCGTGCCCCACTCGGTGGCGCCGTCGAGCCGCATCGACTCGAACAGCTCCTTCGGCACGTCCCGGATGAAGTTGGCGAGCACCAGCACCGACAGCGGAATGGCGAAGGCGATCGACGGCAGGATGATCGCCATCAGGGTGTCGTACATCTGCAGCCGGATGATGATCAGGTAGATCGGGATGATCACCGCCTGCAGCGGGATCGCCAGGCCCATCAGGAACAGCCCGTTGACCGAACGCAGGAAGCGGCTCCCGGCGCTGCCACGGACGATCGCGTACGCCGCCATGAACGAGATCAGCACCGCCGGCAGGGTCGCCCCGGCCGTGACCACGAGGCTGTTGCCGAAGTACCGGGTGAAGTCCGCCTCGATGACCTGGCGGTAGTTGTCCAGCGTCGGCTCGGTCGGCGGGACGAACGGATTCTGGACGTAGTAGTTGGCCCGCGTCTTGAAGCTGGTGATGACGATCCAGTAGATCGGCAGCATCACCACCACCAGCCACAGCCAGCCGAAGCTGCCGCCGATCCAGTTCCACCGCAGCAAGGCCGAACGGCGCCGCGTGCCGCGCTGATCGACCTCCGCCGGTTCGCCGGATCTGGGCAGTGCCGGCCGGGTAGAGATGGCCATCAGGCACCTTCCAGTTGGCTGTCGGTCGAGCTGCCCCCGCCGAGCCGGCGCAGCAGCAGCGCCAGGCCGAGCCCGACGAGCACCAGGATCACCGCGATGACGCTGGCGGGCCCCATCAGGTTGGCCTTGAATCCGGTCTGGTACATCTCCAGCGCCAGCACCCGGGTGGAGTCACCCGGTCCGCCGCCGGTGAGCACGAAGATCAGGTCGAAGAAGGTCAGCGACCCCACCACCATCAGCGTCGACGAGGTGATGATCGTGTATTTGAGCTGCGGCAGGGTGATGCTGAAGAAGGTGCGGACCTTGCCGGCGCCGTCGATCTCGGCCGCCTCGAACATCGAGGTCGGGATCTGCCGGATGCCGCCCTGGTAGATCAGCGAGTGGAACGGGATGAACTGCCAGGACACCACGAAGACGAGCACGCCGAGGGCGAGGTTGCCCTGGCCCAGCCAGTCCTGGTTGAGCCACTCGATGCCCAGGCCCGCGCCGAGCCCGAAGTTCGGGTTCAGCAGGGCGCTGAAGGTGATCGCGATGGCCGCCGAGCTGAGCAGCAACGGGATGAAGTAGAGCACGGCCAGGAAGCCGCGGTATCGCTTGTGCGCGGCCAGGAAGACGCCGATCAGCAGGCTCATCGGCGTCTGGAAGACCCAGGAGAGGGCCATCACCAGGAAGGTCACCCACAGCGAGTGCAGCAGCCCGGGCTCGGTGAACACGGCCGTCCAGCTGTCCAGCCCGGCCGGCTTGATCTCGCCGATCCCGTCCCACTGGGTGAAGCTGAGGCCGAGCACGCCCAGCAGCGGGACGACGCCGAACGCGGTGAACATGACCAGCGCGGGCAACACCATCCACACCACCGGCTTGCTCCGCCCGCCGGTCGGGTTGGAGCTTCTCGCCACCCGGTCCGGGGGCGGAGCAAGAACCGTCATTTGCCGATGACCTGATTCATGTTGGTGACCCACTGCTGCGGCGACACCTGGTTCTGGAACAGCTTGGCGATGTTGTCCAGCAGCGCCTCGGCCGCGGTCGGGCTCAGCGCCTGGTCCCAGGACTGGGCGAAGGTCTTGGCATTGACGGAGGTGTCGTAGACGAACTTCAGGAACGCGGCGTCCGGCGAGGCGGCCAGGATGCTCTCGGTGCCCTTGACGACCGGCACCGAACCACCCTGGTCGATCCAGGCCTTGGTCTCGTCCGCGTCGAGCACCCCGCTGGTGAAGAACTTCTTCGCGGTCTCCTTCTGCTCGGCCGTGGCCTTGGCCGAGATCGCGAGATACTGCCCCGGGTTGCCGACCGTGTCGGTGGGGTCGCCCTTGCCGCCCGCGACCGGCGGGAAGTTCATCCAGCCGAGGTTGCCGCCGGAGACGAAGTCACCGCCGTCGTTCTTCATGCTGCCGTAGGTCCAGCCGCCGTGCAGCATCATCGCGGCCTTGCCGGTGTAGAGCAGGGCCTGGTCGGCGTTGTCGGCGGCGTCGACCGAGGAGAAGCCCTTGCCGAACGCGCCGTCCTTCACCATCGTCTGGATCTTGGTGAGCATGTCCAGCACCGCCGGGTCGGACCAGGCGTCCTTCTGACCGTCGAAGACGGCCTGGAAGACCGCCGCGCCGCCGATGCGGTCGAGCAGGAACTCCAGCCACATCATGTTGGTCCAGCGGGCCTTGCCGGCCAGCGAGAACGGCGCGATGCCCTTGCCCTTGAACTTCGGCACCAGCGCCATCATGTCCTCGAACGACTGCGGCGGCTGCGCCCCGGCCTGCTCGAAGACCTTCTTGTTGTAGTACAGGACGATCGGCTGCACGGTCTCGCACGGCATGGCATAGATCTTGCCGCCGACGGTGGCCGGGCCGAAAGAGGACGGGAACAACTTGTCCTTGACCGCGGCGTTCTCGCCGAACCAGCCGGTCAGGTCCTCGACCTGGCCGGCGTCGACGTAGCTCTTCAGGCCGCCGCCGCCCCAGCCCCAGATCAGGGTGGGCGCCTGGCCCGCGCCGATGGCCGTCTTGATCTTCTGCTTGTAGGCGTCGTTCTCGAAGGCGGTGAACTGGAGCTTGTTGTTCGGGTTGGCCTTGTTGAACCGCTCCGCCGCGGACTGCCGGATGCCCTCGCCGGGCTGGCCGGTGAGGAACCAGTAGCTGGCCGTGCTCGCGGCGCCACCACCGCTGGAACCGCCACCCGGGCCGGAACTGCCGCAGGCGGTCAGGGCCGCGCCGGCGCCGGCGGCGGCGGTGAGGCTGAGGAAGGTGCGACGGGATATCGGACTGCGTTCCACGCTGGTCTCCGTACTCGAAAGCCGCTGGCGTGCGGCCGGTCGAAGGTGCTGAGGGGTGGTCACCGAACCCGGTTCCGAGGTCTGGAACTTTCGATCGACAACCGCAAGTTACCGAGAGATTTCGTTAACGTAGGATTTCATGATTGGTGTGTCAAGGCCCTTGAAAGACTCGTGCTCTACCAGCGAGAGTGGACCCCAATGCAGCGCTGTGCGGCCGATCCACCCCCGCCCAAGGTCACGGTACGGTCGCGGTCCGGTCTCGGCGACAGTCCGAAAGTTTCGGCGTATGCACCCGTCCGGCTCGTAAGGAGAACCATCGTGGCGACACCTGACTGGCACGACCCGACCCGCAGCATCGCTGACCGGGTCAACGCACTGCTGGCGCACATGACCCTCGAAGAGAAGGTCGCACAGCTGGGCAGCCGGTGGGTCAACAACGACATGGATCATCGGGAAGAGCCGGACACCGACCCTGAGGCGAACCTCAATGTCGCGCCCATGCAGGACGTCTTCGCCGCCTCCGGCACCGTGTCGCTGCAGGAGGCGAGCCGGCACGGCCTCGGCCACCTCACCCGCGTCTACGGCGGCAGCCCGCTGACCGTGGCCGAGGGCGCGGCCGAGGTGGTCCGCCAGCAGCGCATCGTGCTCGACGACAGCCGGCTGGGCATCCCGGCCCTGGTGCACGAGGAGTGCCTGACCGGCTTCACCACCTACGGCGCGACGGTCTACCCCGCCGCGATCGCCTGGGGCGCGACCTTCGACCCCGACCTGATCGAGCGGATGGCGGCGGCGATCGGCCGCGACATGGCCGCGGTCGGCGTGCACCAGGGGCTGTCGCCGGTGCTGGACGTGGTGCGCGACTACCGCTGGGGCCGGGTCGAGGAGACCATGGGCGAGGACCCGTACCTGGTCTCGATGCTCGGCGCCGCGTACGTCCGCGGCCTGCAGGGCGCCGGGGTCATCGCCACCCTCAAGCACTTCGCCGGTTACTCCGCCGCCCGGGCCGCCCGCAACCACGGGCCGGTGCCGATGGGCCGGCGCGAGCTCCTGGACGTGATCCTGCCCAGCTTCGAGACGGCGATCCGGGTGGCCCGGGCCGGCTCGGTGATGAACTCCTACTCCGACGTGGACGGCCTGCCGGCCGCCGTGGACTCGTGGCTGCTCACCGACCTGCTGCGGGACGAGTGGGGCTTCACCGGCACCGTGGTGTCCGACTACTGGGCCGTGCCCTTCCTGGCCACCATGCACCGGGTCGCCGCGGACACCGGCGACGCCGGCGCGCAGGCGCTGACCGCCGGCATCGACGTCGAGCTGCCCGACACCATCGGCTTCGGGCCGAGCCTCGTCGCGCGGGTGCGCGCCGGCGACGTCGCTGAAGAGCTGGTGGACCGGGCCGCGCGGCGGTTGCTCACCCACAAGGCCGAGCTGGGCCTGCTCGACGCGGACTGGACCCCGGAGGGCTCGGTGGCCGCGGCGGCCGGCACCGACCTGGACTCCCCCGCCAACCGGGAGCTGGCCCGGGAGCTGGCCGAACGCTCGATCGTGCTGCTCGACGCGGGCACCGCGCTGCCGCTGCTCGGCGCGGACCGCCCGGCGCCGCAGCGCGTGGCCGTCATCGGCCCGTGCGCCGACGACCCGCGCACGTTCATGGGCTGCTACGCGTTCCCGAACCACGTGCTGCCCCGGCACCCCGGCCTCGGGCTGGGCATCGAGGTGGCGACGGTGGTGGACGCGCTGCGCGCGGAGCTGCGCGGCGCCGAGGTCGTCTACGAAAAGGGCAGCCAGGTGCAGGGCACCGACCGCTCCGGCTTCGCCGCCGCCGCCGACGCGGCCCGGGATGCGGACCTCTGCGTGGCCGTCGTCGGCGACCTCGCCGGCCTGTTCGGCCACGGCTCGTCCGGCGAGGGCTGCGACGCCGAGGACCTGCGACTGCCGGGCGTGCAGGCCGACCTGCTGACCGCACTGCTCGACACCGGTACGCCGGTGGTCGTGGTCGTGGTCTCCGGACGCCCGTACGCGCTGGGCGACGTGCACGGCCGCGCCGCCGGGCTGGTGCAGGCGTTCATGCCGGGCCAGGAGGCGGGCGCGGCCATCGCCGGCATCCTCAGCGGCCGGATCCAGCCCGGCGGCAAGCTGCCGGTGCAGATCCCCCGGCTACCGGGCAGCCAGCCGAGCACCTACCTGCAGCCGCCGCTGGGCGCGGACCGGACGGACATCAGCAACCTCGACCCGACGCCACTGTTCCCGTTCGGCTTCGGCGCGTCGTACACCTCGTTCACGCTGGACGACCTGCGGATCAGCGCGGCCGAGGTGCCCACCGACGGCGAGTTCACGGTGTCGGTCCGGGTCTGCAACACCGGCGAGCGCACCGGCGAGGAGGTCGTGCAGCTCTACCTGCACGACCCGGTGGCGCAGGTGACCCGGCCGGTCAAGCAGCTGACCGGCTTCGCCCGGGTGTCGCTGGAGCCGCACACCGACGCCCTGGTGCGCTTCCAGGTGCACGCCGACCGGACCGCCTTCACGGGCCGCGACCTGCGCCGCATCGTGGAACCGGGCGACATCGAGATCATGGTGGGCACGTCGGCGGACGACCTGCCGTGCCGCGGCACGGTCCGGCTGACCGGCCCGCTGCGGGTGGTCGGCGCCGACCGCCGGCTCGTCACCCCGGTGGACGTCATGCCCACCAAGGACCTCGGCACCCCGGCGGACGCGACGCCCGCCGAGAACTGAGCGCGGCCGTGGCCTCGTGCCGGCCGCACCGCCCGCGGTCGGCGGTGCGGGTGGCCGGACCGCCGCTCCGTTCGCGGTTCGCGGGCGGCCGGGCTCATCCGGGTACGACGTTGCCCTTCTCGTCGACGACGATCGTGGCCCAGTATTCGTCCCACTTGTCGCCGACGTGCTCGGGCACCTTGCCCTCCGGGTAGCGTACGTAGCCCGCCGGCGGCTCCTGCCCCTCGGGGACGCAGTCCTGCCCGGTGGTCGTGCCCACGGCCTTGACGGGGTAGTCGTCGGAGCCGCAGATCGCGTCGGCGAAGCTGCAGCCCGAGGTCAGCAGGGTGGCGGCGAGCGCCGCGGCGAACGTCATGCCGGTCAGTGTCTTTCGCATGCCGGCAAGTCTTTCCGGGCGCGACCGCCCACGGATCCGTACGCATACTCAAAGAAGTCTGCGTACCGGGATCAGGCGAACTGCGGGATGACCTCGCTGGCGAAACGCAGCATCGGCTCGTGGTCGTAGGCCACCCGGGGCACGTACACGATCACGTAGTCGGCGCCCGCCTCGACCATCTTCTCGATGCGGCCGATCGTCTCCGCGACCGGCTCGCCGAGCTTGAGTTCCAGGCCGGTCGACTTGATGATCCGGTCGTAGTCGCGGCCCAGGTCGTCGCAGTGCCGGCGCAGCACCTCCAGCTTGTGGCGGATGATCTCGGGGTTGCCGCCGCCCACGTTGCAGGCGTCGGCGTACTGGGCGACCAGCTTGAGTGTCACCTTCTCGCCGCCGCCGCCGAGCCAGAACGACGGGTGCGGCTTGCGGACGCCCTTCGGCTCGTTGATCGGCTTGTCGATCGAATAGTGCCGGCCGGTGAAGACGGGGCGCTCCTCGGTCCACATCTTGTGCACGATCTCGACGGCCTCGCGGAACTCGCCCATCCGCTGCGGCACCTCGCGCCACTCGTAGCCGTACGCCTTCCACTCGTGTTCGTACCAGCCCGCGCCGAGGCCCGCGTAGAGGCGGCCGTTGCTGGCCACGTCCACAGTCGAGGCGATCTTGGCGTACAGGGAGGGCTGGCGGTAGCCGTTGCAGCCGACCATCTGGCCGATGTTGATCCGGCTGGTGTCGCGGGCCAACGTCGAGGTCACCGTCCAGCATTCGAAGGTGGTGTTGATCGTCGGCTCGGGCACGGTGTGGAAGTGGTCGTAGACCCACACCGAGTCCCACGGGCCCGCGTCGGCGGCCTTGGCCACCGCGGTCATCGCCTCGTACTGCTCGACCGGGTCGGCGATCTCGGCCAGGTCCATCTTCCAGCCCTGCGGCACGAACACCCCGAAACGTACGCTCATACCTCGCAACGTACCGGATCTTGGTGAACCGCGCCGGGCCGCGGTGTTCCGGCTTCCGGGTGACAGCGGCCCCGCTGCCCGTCACCCCGGCGCGTCCTGCCGCGTTGTCGTGCTCGGTATGACGACCTGGGGAGGTTGGCAGCGAGTGTCCGATAAGAATGTCCTGGAAGAGCTGACGCGGCCCGGGCAGGATCCCAAAGTTCCGCATCCGGTGGTCGATGTCCCGGCGGACGTCGATCCGGCCCAGGTGCGCAAGCTGGTCCCGCCGGGCGCTCCCGTCGCCGTCGCCGATCCGGCGGCGGCCGACATGTCGGCGCTGCTCGGCGACGCCCGGCACTTCAGCACCTGGATCGGCTTTCCCCGGCTCGACGGCCTGCGCCGGTATCTGGCCGCCGCGAGCGCCGGCGGCCGCCCGCGTGGCCTCTACCTCTGGCTGACCGGCTATCTGGAGCCGAGTTTCGTCTCGCACCGGCTGCCGCTGGTCGGCGTGCTCGCGGCGATCGCCGGCGCGCTGCTGCAGGGCAGCGGCGGACTCTTCTCGGTGTGGGCCGCCGGGCTGGCCGTCATCGCCGTCGCCGGGGTGCTGCTGGCGGTGGAGCCCGCGGTGACGGCCGGGTTCGTTTACGCCCGCCTGTGGCTCGTCTGGCAGCGGATGGAGGGCGGCGCCCCACGCCGGGACAGAAGTCTCGCCCGCGCCACCCGGCAGTGGTGGTCGCAGCTCGCCGCCGGGGGTGAGGTCACCGATCCGCGCCGGGACCGGCTGCTGGCCGGCGCCTACCTCGCCGACGTGGCGAGCGCCTGGCATCCGGGCCTGTGGCAGCCGGTGTGGTGGTTCGGCGCCCGGCGGAAGGAATACCCCGTCCTGATCATCGGCCCGGGACCGGTCCGACCCGATCCCGTCGACGCGCTGCTGGACGCCTACCACCGGCTGGCCCGGCGTTCCGTCGTGCCCGTGCTGCCGGAGCCGCTGCGGTTGCCCGCCGGAATGCCCGAGCCGGTGCGGCTCTCGGCGACGGCCGAGCCGCCCACGGGCGAGCGCGCGGCCGCCTTCACACCCCCGTGGCGGCGGCCGAGGCTGTACCGCGCGCTCGGCGGGGCGCTGCTGGTGCTCACGGTGCTCCTCGGCTCCGCCGTGGGGCTCCCCGCGGCGTTCGCGGCGCTCGATCCGTGCACCTGGGAGGAGGCCGAGGTCACGGAGCTCAGCGGTGAGCGGATCGGCTTCCAGGTGTGCGGGACGAAGCCGTTCTGGCGCGCCGACGGCTGGGGCGACAAGCCGAGCACCGGCGCCGAGGACGGCACCTGGGAGGACCAGATCTACGCCGAGAACCTCGAGGTCGGCCGGCGGGCCGCCGACGGCCGGGAGACCTTGACCATGCTGGTGGTCACCTCGCTGACCCGGCGCGACCGGGGCAGCTCGGTGGTGCCGGAGACAGAGGGCCTGGCCGGCGCCTACGCCGCGCAGCGGGAGATCAACGAGAACGCGCAGATTCCCCAGCTCCGGCTGGCCATCGTCAACGTCGGCGACCGGGGCCTGCTGATCGCGGAGGCACTCGATCGGGTGGCGGGCTACGTCGCTGATCCGGGGCACCGGGTGGTCGGCGCGCTCACCACGGTGGACAGCACCACGGTCTCGAAGACCGCCCTGAAGCGGCTCGACGACGCCGGCCTGGTGCAGCTGACCCCGACCATGACCGCCGACCGCGTCGGGGCCGACATGAAGCGCTTCTACCAGCTGATCTCGCCCAACGCGCTGCAGACCGAGATGGTGGTCAGGCATGCGATCGGGAAGGCCCGCGGGAACCGCCGGCAGGCCTCGTTCGTCTTCGCGGCGCCCGATGACCGCCTGCGCCGTGACGACGTCGAGGGCGACCAGGTCGATCTCTACGTCCAGACCCTGCGCGACGGTGTGCGCAAGCAGCAAGGCCGGCTGGCCGATGCCGGGATGTCCCTGCAGGAGATCACCTGGCAGAAGTCGGGCGGCGACCTCTCCCCGGCGTGCACCACGCCCGACCGCTACTCCGTCGTCTTCTACGGCGGCCGCTACACCGAGTTCACGGAGTTCGTCGAGGACCTGCACAACGACTGCGCGAAGGCCGAGCCGCCGGAGCTGATCGGGAACAGTTCGGTCTCCCGCTTCTTGATGGACCCGGGACTGGCGGCCGACGTCCGCCACGGCGAGGCGGTGACCATCGCGACGCGGGGCCCGTTGCTGTCCTGCGCCCAGTACACCGAGAAGGCGCTGGCGGACGCCGGCGTCCGGCGCCGCCGCGACTTCGCCGACGCCATCGACCGCTACCTGGGACGCTGCGGTGACCGGGCCCCGCACGGCGGCGGCTCCGACGCGCTGGCCGGCGGCTGGACGGCGAACGCCTACGAGTCCATCTCGCTGCTGCACGCGGCCGCCCGCAGGGACACCACGACGGGCGACCGGGCCGCGGGGGCGGACGGCATCGGCGCCGTTCGCGACCGTACCCACGCCGCGCTGAGCGGCAACGAGATCGCCGACATGGGTGTGGTCAGCCCGGTGAAGTTCGTCGACCGGGTCGGGTCGCAGTCGGTCTGGCTCTATCAGGTGCAGGATCTGCGCACCGCGTTCGACGGCGGCAAGTCACCGGCCGGGGGTTCCGCCAAGCCGGTGGCCTGCATGGGCGATCCCTACGAGAAATGCAAGAAGCTGCGGTGACGTAGCGGGTCAGGGGCGCATCCCGCTCAGGTGGGCGACCGTCGCGGCGAACTCGCTGCCGGGTGGGCACAGCCCGGCGACGGCCCGCACGTCGGCGCCGCTGCCCAGCTCGTGCAGGGTGGGCAGCATGGCGACGCGCAGGCCGAGGCGCAGCGACGCGACCGTCAGCGCTCCCGCGCCGGACAGCGCCCCGGGCATCGTGCGCAGCAGCGCGCCGTGTGCCGGCTCGCGGAGCCCGAACGCCCACCAGCCCTCGCCGGTGGTGGGGCCGAGCACCGCGTCGAAGTCGCGCAGCAGGTCGACGGCGTCGGCCAGCAGGTCCGGACTGAGCTGTGGCACCTGCGATGCCACCAGCAGCGTGACGCCCCGTTCGGCGCCGCGGTCGGCAAAGGCGTACGCGAGCGGGCCGACCTCGATCGACCAGCCGGGCATCGCCCGTACCGCGCGGAGCGTGTCGACGGTGGCCGCCGCGGCGATCATCGCGGCCGGCACGCCCACCCAGGGCGGGTCCAGCCGGGTCGCGGGCCCGGCCAGGTCGGCCACGATCTGCACGCTGCACGGCCGCGCTGCCGACGGGCGCCGGGGATGGCACGGATGGACCCGGCCGCCGACCGGTCGTCGCCCGACCACCGACGTGTCCCGGGTCCGCCGGGACGGCCGGCCGGCATACGGCATGCCAGGTCGCGTCATCACCCATCCATTCCCCAGCCCCGGACCACGGCTGCTGCCGCGCCCACCTGCACAGTGGCGAAACAGGCCGGAAAGGTTGCCCGGATCCGGCGAATTTCTCGTGGCCGGAGAATGCATTGACACGTGCCGATCGGTCGGCGAGGCTGGGCGCGCACCCCGCCGGGCCAGGTGGCGGGCGGAAGCCATGGGCAGCTTCCGCCATACCCCTGCGACCCTGCCCTTTTCCTCGGGGCCCTTTTTCTCACGGAGTGCTGAGCCCATGTCCGCTTCGCTACGAATCCGCATACTGATCAGCGGTCTCGTCGGGATCGTCGTGGCCGCGCTGGCCGCGGTCGTGCTTCCGGCCGGGCCCGCCGTCGCGCACGGCAACGTCACCGGGCCCGCGTCCCGCAACTACGGCTGCTACGAACGCTGGGGCAGCAAGTTCCAGGACCCGACGATGGCGACCCTCGACCCGATGTGCTGGCAGGCCTGGCAGGCCGACCCGAACGCCATGTGGAACTGGAACGGCCTCTTCCGCGAGGGCGTCGCCGGCAACCACCAGGCCGCCATCCCCGACGGCCAGCTGTGCAGCGCCGGGCGCACCCAGAGCGGCCGCTACAACGCCATGGACACCGTCGGCGACTGGACCGCCACGTCGGTCGGCAACAGCTTTAACGTGCGGTTGTTCGACGGCGCCCTGCACGGCGCCGACTACATCCGCGTCTACGTCACCAAGCCCGGCTTCAACCCGGTCACCACGGCCCTGAAATGGTCCGATCTGGACCTGGTCAGCCAGATCGGCAACACCCCCGCCGCACAGTGGACCGCGGTCAGCGGCGGCGTGCAGATCGACCTGCCGGTGGCACTGTCCGGGCGGACCGGCCGGGCCATGGTCTACACCATCTGGCAGGCCAGCCACCTTGACCAGTCGTACTACTTCTGCAGCGACGTGGCCTTCGGCGGCACCACCACCCCGCCGACGACCCCGCCGCCGTCCACCCCGCCACCCACAACGCCGCCCACGACGCCCCCGGCGACGCCCCCGGCGACGGGGGCCTGCACGGCCACCTACGCGGTGGTCTCCTCGTGGCAGGGCGGCTTCCAGGGTGAGGTCAAGGTGACCGCCGGCCCGGCCGCGATCAAGGGTTGGACCGTCTCGCTCGCCTACCCCGCCGCCCAGACGATCCAGCAGGGCTGGAATGCCACCGTCTCCGCGAGCGGAAGCACGGTGACGGCCACCAATGCCAGCTACAACGGCGCTTTGGCGGCCGGCGCGAGCACGACGTTCGGATTCATCGGCTCCGGCACCAGCACCGTCCCGGCGGCCTCCTGCAGCGCGACAGTCTGAGCAATTCCTTAAGGTCCTTCCGGCAAGCCGCGAAGACAGTTACAGTCTTCTATGGGAGCGCTCCCAATCCATCCCTCCCGTCCCCCTGGAGGTGACCCGGCAAGACCGACAACTGGCCCGGCTCCCGCACCACCATGTTCCGTCCGAACGGAATTGAACGGGGGACGAGGCGCCCTCCTCGTCCCCCGTTTCCCGACGACAAGCACAACGAAGGCCCGCGCCGGCGTTCCCGCCGCCACGGGCCTTCGTGCGGTTCCGGCCGCTGCCGTCAGCCGGTGACCACCGGGTTCCAGCCGTCGGAGCCGGCCAGGTACTTCTGGGCCGTGTAGTTCGGCGCCGCCGCGTCGCTGAGCTGCGGACGGTTGCTGTTCACGGTCGCGCCGGCGCCGGTGTTGCGATACTCCGACAGCCGGGCGTCCTTCCAGGAGAAGCCACTCATGTCCGTCCACGGCTGGGCGGTGCGGATGTGCGCGCCTAGGGCCGTGTTGCGGATCAGCACCTGCGGATTCGCCGTGGTGTCGCCGCCGGGATGCCACGGCCGGCCCAGATAGACCGTGCCCGCGGCCGCGTCGCTGGTCAGCCGCGAATTGACGATCAATATCCCGTACGTGCGCGCACCCGGGGTCGCCGAGGCCGTCACATAGCCGTTGTTGGACTGATTGCGGGTCGACGAGAAGATCTCGCAGTTGTCGAAGACCGAGGTGCCGCTGCCGTAGATGAAATCGACGTCACCCTCGACATAGCTCTGGTAGAAGTACGCCCGGACCGTGCCGTGGGTCAGCACGGTGTCCTGGTCGCCGATCAGCCGCACATTGCGGAATTTCGCCCGGTCGGCCTTCACGTACAAGGCCAATGCCTGCGAGGCACCGTTGGCGCTCTCGTTGTAGTCGTTGCGGACGGTGAGGTGGCGCATCTCGATGTCCTTGGCGGTCAGCAGCACCGTGGCGCTGCCGTCGGTCCCGTCGGTGTTCTGCGGCCGGCTCGCGGTGATGACGACGTCGGTGGCGACGCCCGTCGCACCGGTGAAGACGATGTTCGGCTTGGTGGACGGCACCACCACCCGGCCCGAGTAGGTGCCCTTCTTGATGGTGATGGTGGCGGTGCTGGAGTTGCCGGCCGGGACCAGGTCGACGGCCGCCTGCACGGTGCGGACCGTGCCGGAGCCGTCGGCCGCCACGGTGATCGAGACGGCGGCCTCCGCGGCGGAGACCCCGGCCACGGTGCCGGCCACGGCGGCGAGTCCGGCCAGGGTGGACGCGAGCAGCTTGCGATGGATCATCGGATTCCTTTCCTGGGGGCGGAAACTGGAGAGCCCGGCCTCCCCTTGAGGTGGGAGGCCGGGCGATCACCGGGTCAGAGCGAGATGCGGCCCGCGCCCGCGTTGGCGGTCACGATGGACTTCACGCTGCTGGCGGCGTCCGGCGTGTAGCCGTACGGGATGGCCTTGACGCTGCCGCCGGTCTGGCCGGCGCCCGAACCGACCAGCAGGTTGCCCCGGGCGACCAGCGTGCCCGGCCCGGAGTCGGCCTCACCCAGGTGGAACGGGTCCGAGACACCCTCGAAGGAGTTGTTCTCGACCAGCACGCCGGCGCCCTCGGTGGAGGCCACGCCGTAGCCGCTGTTGTTGCGGTAGTAGTTGTTGTAGACGTGCACCGGGTTGCCGAAGCGCACCCGCGGGTGCCGCTGGGTCGACGCGTCGAACCAGTTGTGGTGGTAGGTCACCCGCAGGTGGCCGGTGTCCTGCGCGCCGTTGTCGTCGCTGTGGCCGAGCAGCATCGACTTGTCGTGGCTGTAGACGCGGTTCCAGGACACCGTGATGAAGTCCGAGCCCCGCTTGATGTCCACGGCGCCGTCGTAGCCGGCGGTGAAGGTGTTGTGGTCGACCCAGATGTTGGTGGCCGAGGTCTGGACGTTGATCGCGTCGTCGTTCCAGTTGCGGAACGTGATGTTGCGGATGATCACGTTGCGGTCGCCGTTGATGTTGAGGCCGCAGCCCGCGATCGTGGCGCCGGCGTTGCCGATGATGGTCTTGTTCGACCGCACCCGCAGCATGCCGGAGCAGGAGATCGTCCCGGAGACGCGGATGACCGCGGCCGAGGTGGAACCGACCGCCGTGGTCAGCGCCGAGGCGCTGGTCACGGTGGTCGTCGCGGCGCTGCCGCCGCCGGTGGTGCCGCCGTTCTGGGTGCCCCAGCCGACCAGGTCGGTGATGGCCGCCAGGGTGCTCGGCGGGGCCGCGGCCCCGTTCTCGGCGGCGGACGCGGCGCCGGTCAGGGTGATGCCGGCGGTGACGAGTGCGAGCGCGGTCGCGCCGGCGGAGGTGCCCAGCACGAGGTGGCGCAGGTTTCTGCGCATGGTGGTCTCCTTGACATTCGGTGAGTGCCGCGGGGTGGATCGCGGCGATCGAGGAACGGATGGGGGTGCCGGCTCCCCGCGCCCGCTTTGCCCGAAGCAAGCGCTTACCTCATACAGAACAACACAGACGGATGTCAATGTGAAGGCAAAGATGTTTGCAGGTTATTTGCATTCGTCGGCTAATGGACGTACGGCCAGCCTGCCGCGTCGTAGCCGATCAGGTTGATGCCGAGATAGGGCGCGCCGCTGTCGGCGTAGTAGTGGTAGACCAGCACGTCGCTGTCGGCGTCGGCGAGGACCGCCTGATGCCCCGGGCCGTGGATGCCGCCGTGCGAGGCGAGCACCTGAGTGCCGCCGCCGGCGGTCAGCGCGGTGCCATTACGGTCCAGGAACGGCCCGGTCACGCTGGTCGACCGGCCGACCATGATCCGGTACGTGCTGGCGGCGCCGCGGCAGCAGAAATCGAACGACACCCAGAGGTAGTAGTACGAACCGTGCCGCACCAGGGTCGGCGCCTCGATCGCCCCGCCGCCGCGCCCGGCGAGGGAACGAACCGTGCTGTCGGACCGCTTGCCGGTCGCGGCGTTGAGCGCGACCAGCTTGATGCCGGACCAGAACGACCCGAAGCTCAGCCACCACCGGCCCTGCGCATCCACCACGAGGTTCGGGTCGATCGCGTTGTAGTCGTTACCGCTGCTCGTCTCGATCACCAGGCCCTGGTTCGTCCACGAGCCGGACGCCCCGGTGGCGCTGGTGGCCAGGAAGATCGCCGAGTGGTTCGAGCCGAAGGTGGACGCCGAGTAGTACAGGTAGTACCGCCCGTTACGATACGAGATGTCGGGCGCCCAGAGGCTGCGACTGCCCCCGGTGTAGGCGGTCGTCCAACTCGCGCCGTTCGGGAAGACCGCGCCCGCGTCGCGGAAGGCCGTCCGGTCCGGCGAGGTCTTCAGCCGCAGGTTGTCGCCGGTGGACGCGACGAGGTAGCCGCCGGCGGGCGTCTTCACGATCGACGGGTCGTGCACCCCGGTGTCGCCGGTGACCAGGCCCGGATTCGGATAGTCGGCCGCCTGCGCGGTGGCGGCACCCGTCATCGCCAGCAGCACCCCGGCGACGACACCCGCCACCAGACTGCGCCGAACGGCGCGGCGCTCGTGGAGTTCCAGCATGGGACCCTCCCTGGTTGAGAAAACCGGATAAGACAAAGACATCGGTCGATGTCGTGCCGCAGTGTGGGCCGCGCCAGGTTGGTCGTCAAGGTTTCCCGATTGTTTCGGGCAGATGAGGTCGAAGGTATTGACCGCCGCCGTTGTGAACGTTCACAATCGCCAGTCCGGACCGACCGGCGCGCGACGACCACAAGGGACGGCCCGAACGGGAAACGGTGGCATTACTACTACTCGGCCGGCCCGGCGGCGCGCTGCGACGGCCAGCGGTCGCACGTGCTGGAGAGCGACGGCACCGATCCGATGGGCCGTACCACTACGCCGCTCAGCTCAACGTCCAGGCGGGGCAACGGCCGGGCCATCAACTACGTCTCCTCATCCTGGGTCGGCAACCTGCAGAGCCTGTTCGTCGCCCCGATGAACAACCCGTGGTCTGTCAGCGCCTACGGCACCAAGCTCTCCTCGCCGTCGTACTCGTGGGAGACCAACGGAGGCCGCGCCATGTGCACTGACCTGCAGCCGTCTGCTCGCGCCGACCGATCGCTGCACATCACTGCCGGTCACCGCCGCTCTCCCCGTCCGACATCCGGATTTGCCGATGTGAGTGCGTCCATCCGGATCCCTTGCGTGTTCATTCAGGGTCGCCCGAACGGATGAAGCGTCGCCCCGACTTGCGTACATTCGTTATTCTCGGTGTCGCACTCTTCGACTCAAGGAGATACCTTATTTGATGGCGCCGATATGAGCTGGATGATGCCCTGGCTCAAGATGATCAAGAATCGAAGAGGAAAACATTATCCGTTTGGCTGATCACGAATCGTCACTTGCGAGCGCCTGCGATATGGGCTACCTCATGAAGTCCGCGGTGACACGAGAGCGAGCCAGCTGCAACGTCGAAATCCCCGTCACGCACATGGGCGTGACGTCTCCCTGTGGCCGCTTAGTGCGATTTCCTGTCAGTATGGATGCGCCAATCGACATCCTTGCCCATTCTTGCCGCCCTTTTGCAATCTTATGACGCCGGTCTACGGAGTGAAACATGGTACGGCTATGGAACTGGTTCAAGAATCATCCTGGGTTAACGGCTTTCAGTGCACTGGTTGCGCTAGCTGGCCTCGTCGTTGCCTCCCTTGCCCTGGTGCGGGATTCTCTGGACTGGACATTGCCCGGAGTGGACTCCGGGCAAGCGGGCTCCGGGCAATACGCATCGCCTACGCCATCGTCCGAGGTGCGGAACCTCAGCGAAGCCCCGACTCCACCGAACAGCGCTTCGGGCATCTCCGCAAGCCCTGAGGCGCAAGCGGTATCGGAACCCGGAAAGCGTGAGCCGGGCAATGTGCGGAACGCATCCCCGGCGGAACGGCGTGCGGCCCCTGACGTTGCCGGCGCCGTCAACTCGACACCACGTCCAACTGTAGATACGGAACCAACGGAGGATCGCCAGGAGGCCGCGTCCAGATCTGATGAGGTCAAAGTGTCCATGAGCACCACAAACTACATCTTTCTCAGTTTCCACCCAATAGTCGTGGCACCGGAAAACCCACACAAGAACGTTCGCGCCGATCTGCAATCCGGACCAGGATCGATTCAGTCGAGAAGCAGTACTGATTTCGCTCCCGTCCAAGGCGGCGCTACATGCAAACAGGCCGCCCAGTGGACAAGAGACCCCATTGCGCTGGGTCGTGACTCGACGATCGAATATTGCCTGCGCCTTGCAGCATTGCGGCCGATGAAGTACCTCAAGATGCATGTGGTGGTGGACAGTTCAGACGCCGCAACGATGACCTTCTTCGACGCCTGACGCAATTTCGGATGTCTCGCTACTGACACGGGAGCGCATCAGGATCGACGCGCTTTTCTGCCGCAATCCGCTCGACCGACAAACCTACCGGCGTCACGCTCCGTGGCGCCAGTCCTCTGGCCCGGTATTGTTCCCGGCGCCTCGTCGTCGCCAATGGTCGGACATGCTGGCGAGGCTCCTGTGGTCTGCCGGCACCGCGAGGCGGCGTCAGGGTCGGGGTGGTCGGTTGGTTCAACCGACCACGGAGTAGAGACCCGCTGCCAGCCACCCCAGGATCGCGGTCCAGTAGAGCAGCCGGACCGCATCAGTCTTGCCCCAGACGCGTCCGAAGGACTTCGGTGGTTCCGTCAGTCGACCATGGGGAAGGGCGGACAGCGTTGATTGAAGCTGGACGCTGTGCGGCAATCGGAAGTAGTCACGTTCCAGCGCCTCGGCCCATCGGCGAAAATGCGAACACATCGCGATGTTCTTCCGCTCCCACCGGTAGATCGCGAAGGTGACAAGCGCGGCGAACACGCTCAGCAGGACGCGGGCTCCGCTCGGCAGAACCGTCGCATTGCTGCGCACCAGCAACGCGATGCCGACACCGGTGGCCAGCGGCACGGCGGCCAAGAGCTTGAGACTGATCTCGTCGGTCGCGCGGATATCGCTACAAATCTCGCGATACATGGCGTTCAGATCCGCGGCATCCATATCGGGTGCGGATGACGGTTCGGCCGGGTCCATGCCCACTCCCGTCTCTGGGTCGGCGCATTCCAGCACCCAATGATGGCAAGGCCGCGCACGAGAAGCGTCGCCACGGGCTCCCTTGATCAGCTCGCATCCCGCCAGCCTGACACGATCAATACGCTCCACAATACCGAAGTCCAGCTCACTACTTTGCCGCCGCGATATCGTGCGCCGGTTGCTGGGATCGTTACGGTGCGTAGGGTGCGCTCAGCGTTGATGAGGCGGTGCGGAGGGCGACCACGGCCACGCGCGGAGATGTCGCCGAGGCGGCTCGCCGGGCTGGGCGGCGGCGGTGGTGCCGGCCTCCAGTGTGACCTCGGCGCTCCGAGCGCCTCGTGTTTCATGACAAGGAGGACATCCTCTACCTGGAGCTCAGGCCCGGATGGGACGGGCTGTCCGCGTCAATCGGTGACGGCGTCGGCCCACGCGGCGCGCAGGAGCCCGACCAGGCCAGTGTTCGCCGAGTGCAGCGCCGCCGCCAGTTGCGACTCCGCGGCGCGCGCTTCCTCAGCCAGAATGGTGGCGGTGACGGTCTTGAGACGCGCCTCTTCCTGAACCCGCGCCGCCTCGGCCTCGGCCGGCTCGTACTGTCGCCGGGCCTCGCGCACCCGCAGCTCCCATGCCAGCGGCGGAACCGAGGCCGGGCTCGGTGCGGGTCCGACCATCACCTGCGCGTGCTGCCAGATCCGGTTCAGCTCTTCCACCGACAGCTGCCTGCTCCGGTACGCGTTCAACGCCGC
>Ga0307515_10003197_pt1 | contig 34651 bp, 18 predicted proteins | sample 17_EM_MG_FD_194513 | JGI IMG/M metagenome (GOLD analysis project Ga0307515, IMG submission 194513) | Populus trichocarpa ectomycorrhiza microbial communities from riparian zone in the Pacific Northwest, United States - 17_EM | ecosystem: Host-associated > Plants > Roots > Unclassified | place...
TATCTGAAGCGCCAGAAGTTCTTCGGGATGATCATCCCGAAAGAATACGGCGGTCTGGGTTTCAGCGCCTACGGCCATGCCGAGATCGTCCGCAAGATCGCCACCCGCTCGGCCTCGGCGGCGGTGACGGCCATGGTGCCCAACTCGCTGGGTCCAGGCGAGCTGATCATGAAGTTCGGCACCCAGGCCCAGCGCGACGAATGGCTGCCGCGCCTGGCCGACGGCCGCGAGGTGCCGGCTTTCGGCCTGACCAGTCCCGAGGCCGGTTCGGACGCCGGGGCCATGATCGATACGGGCGTGGTCGGTCGCGGGACGTGGAAGGGCCAGGAGGTGCTGGGCATCCGGCTCAACTGGCACAAGCGCTACATCACCCTGGGGCCGGTCTGCACGGTGCTGGGCCTGGCCTTCAAGCTGCACGACCCCGACCACCTGCTGGGCGACGTGGAAGACATCGGCATCACCTGCGCCCTGGTGCCCACCGACACGGCCGGGGTCGAGATCGGCCGCCGCCACCTGCCCGCCTTCCAGACGTTCCAGAACGGTCCCAACTGGGGCAAGGACGTCTTCATCCCCCTGGACCTGGTGATCGGCGGCGCCGAGCGCGTCGGCCAGGGCTGGATGATGCTGATGACGGCGCTGGCGGCCGGGCGCGGGATCTCGCTGCCGGCCATGTCGGGCGCGGCGGCGGCGTTCAGCGCCATGACCACCGGGGCCTATGCCCGGATCCGCAGCCAGTTCCATGTGCCGATCGGCAAGTTCGAGGGCGTGCAGGAGCGCCTGGCCCGCATCGCCGGCAACGCCTACCTGCTGGACGGCGCGCGCCGCCTGACCTGCGTCGGCCTGGACCTGGGCCACCATCCGTCGGTGATCTCGGCCCTGCTGAAGTCGGGCGCCACCGAGCGCATGCGGGTGGTGATCAACGACGCCATGGACGTGCACGGCGGCAAGGCGGTGATCGAGGGGCCACGCAACTATATGGGCTCGCAGTACCGGGCGATTCCGGTGGGCATCACGGTCGAGGGCGCCAATATCCTGACCCGCAGCCTGATGGTGTTCGGCCAGGGCGCGATCCGGGCCCATCCGTTCATGCTGCAGGAGATCCTGGCGATCGGCGAGGAGGATCGCGCCAAGGGCTTGGCCGATTTCGACGCGGTGTTCTGGAAGCACGTGGCCCATGCGGTACGGACGGGCCTGAAGGCCTGGGGTCGTAGCTGGACCGGCGGAGCCTTCGCTCCAGCCCCGGACGCCGGCCGCGCCAGCCGCTTCTACCGCAAGATGGGTCGCTACAGCGCCGCCTTCGCCCTGACCTCCGACATCGCCCTGCTGACCCTGGGCGGCGCCTTGAAGCGCAAGGAGATGCTGTCAGGCCGTCTCGGCGACATTCTCGCGGAGCTCTATTTCCTGTCGGGCGCCCTGAAGCGCTGGGAGGACGAGGGTCGCCAGGACGCCGACTTCCCGCTGCTGCAATGGTGCATGGACACGGGCTTCGCGACGATCGAGCAGCGCTTCGACGAGGTGTTCGCCAACCTCCCCAACGTGCTGGCCGGCTGGCTGCTGCGGGCGGCGATCCTGCCGCTGGGACCGCGTCGCCGGGGGCCTTCGGACCGCACGACGACCGCCTGCGCCGAACTGCTGCTGGCCCCTTCGGCCACCCGCGACCGGCTGATCGAGAACGTCTATGTCGGCGGCCAGGACGAGGCCGTCGGCCAGTTGATCGACGCCTTCGAACGCGTGGTCGCCACCCAGCCGATCCACGACCGACTGCGCGCCCAGAAGATCCGGAACTGGAAGGACGGGGTCGAGGGCGGCTGGGTTTCGAAGGGCGAGATCGCGGCGCTAGAGGCGGCCGACAAGGCCGTGGCGGCGGTGATCGAGGTCGACGACTTCGCGCATGACGGCCTGGCGACGCATGCGGCCGGCGCGCGGCCATCGACCCGCCCCATCTGGACCGACGGCGCGCCGCGTCCGGGCCTGGAGGTCGAGGAGCAGCGGACGTTCAGCGGGGTGGAGCTGTAAATCTTTAAACCCTCTCCCGGAGGGGAGAGGGTTCTCAATTGCGCCCTTGATTTATAATATAATTGCAGCGACGTTCCGCGCCGCCGCCTCTCGACGCGGCGCGTTCGTCGGAAGGAAACGTCATGCGGGGCACACGCCGCCTTACCCTGGCCCTCGCCGCCAGCCTGATCAGCCTCACCGTGGCGCAAGCGGCTGAACCGCCGATCTATCTGGGCGTCGACATCTCCTACGCCAACGAGATGGACGACTGCGGCGCGGTCTATAAATCCGGCGGCCAAAAGGTCGACCAGTACCAGTTCTTCAAGTCGGCCGGCGCCAACACCGCGCGGATCCGCATCTGGAACGATCCGGACTGGACCAAGTATTCCAACCTCGCCGACGTCAAACGCAGCATCAAGCGCGCCAAGTCGGCCGGCATGCAGGTGCTGCTGGACTTCCACTATTCCGACGACTGGGCCGACGGCGACAAGCAGCTGGCCCCCAAGGCCTGGGCCAAGCTGTCGATGCCGGATCAGGCCAAGGCGCTGTACGCCTTCACCCACGACACCCTGGCCGAACTGAACAAGGAAGGCCTGATGCCCGACCTCGTCCAGGTGGGCAACGAGACCAATGGCGAGATCGTCTCCAGCCTGGCCAAGGCCAAGGAGCCGATCCACTGGGACCGCAACGCCCTGCTGTTCAACGCCGGCATCAAGGCCGTGCGCGACGTCAGCCGCGAGACCGGGACCAGGCCCCGGATCATGCTGCACATCGCCCAGCCCGAGAACGCCGAGCCGTGGTTCGAGGCGGCCACCAAGGCCGGCGTCACCGACTACGACATCATCGGGCTCAGCTACTACAGCAAGTGGTCCAAGCGCTCGATGGGGGAGCTGGGCCAGACCATCAACCGCCTGCGCAACAGCTACGCCGCCGACGTTCTGGTGGTCGAGACGGCCTATCCGTTCACCACGGAAAACGCGGATAGTTCGCCCAACCTGCTGGGCGAGGACTCGCTGATCGCCGGCTATCCGGCCACCCCGGACGGCCAGAAGACGTACCTGATCGACCTGACCCAGCTGGTGCTGGCCAACGGCGGCACGGGCGTCTTCTACTGGGAGCCGGCCTGGGTCTCGACCAAGTCGTGCGGCACCCGCTGGGGCAAGGGCTCCAACTGGGAGAACGCGGCGGTGTTCGACTACAAGGGCAACGCGCTGGAGAGCGCCGAGGGCTGGCTGAAGCACGCCTATGTCCTACCGGTCGAGGTGACGTTCAAGGCCAAGGTCGCGGGCGAGACCGCCTTCATCGACGGCGATTTCCTGGGCGGCGTCGGGCCGCGCCCGATGACCCGCGAGGGCGACGCCTTCGTCTACCGCACGCGGCTGATGCCGGGGACGGCAGTGACCGTGGGGACGGCCGCGACCGCCGCGGCGGTGGCCGACGCGCCGGCGGTGACGGCGACGGTGGGGCGGCGAGCGAGCGTGGTGAAGTTGGGAGAGTAGAGCTTTCCGCTCATCCCGGCGAAGACCGGGATGAGCGGAGTCTTCGCGACCGACCTACTTGGTCGGCGTCGGCGCCGTGAAGCGGATCGGAATCGTGACCTGGCCGCCGGGGGTCGGCTGGCCGTCGCGTGTGGCCGGCGACATCTGGAAATAGGGGCTGAGATCGAGGGCGGCCTGGCCGAAGCCCGCCGCGAGCGGCGCCTCCCGGCGGACCACGCAGTGCTGGAGACGACCGTCCAGCCCCACACCGCAATTCAGCACCGCGTCGCCGCCCAGCCCCGCCTTGGCCGCCTCGGCCGGATAGAAACGCGCCAGGTCCGCGCCGGTCGGCCTTTGGACCCAGTCGGGCTGCGTGATCACCGCCGGCGGCCTGGGATTGGCGGCCCAGACCGCGCCGGCCCCGATCAAGGCGACGCCGCAGACCAGCGCCGCGCCGAGCCTTTTGCGGATCGGCGAAACGGAAGGTGAATTCAACATGACGACTCTCTCCTTCAGGGGATGAGGGCCGACCGCTGGCCAATGGCAGCCAAACGGCACGGCGTGGGAAATCAACAGGGTGTCGAGCAGGGTCTCGGCGTACACGCGCCGGTCGCTCGGATGGCGGGCCACGACGGCCTCGTCACAGGCGATCTCCTGGTCGACCCGCATGCGGCGCACCGCCAGGTGGACCAGAGGGTTGAACCAGCAAAGGCAACGCAGGGCGGCGGCCAGGGCGTTGATCGCCGCGTCGCCGCGTTCCAGGTGGACACGCTCGTGGGTCAGGACCACCCGGCGCGCCGCGCCCGTGAAACGCCGCTCGAAGTCGCCGGGCGCCACGATCCGGGGCCTCAGGACGCCGATCACGGCGGGCCCGAAGTCCAGGCGCGCGGCGAGCAGCACCCCGCCCTCGGCTTCGGACGGGACCAGCGGTCCCAGCGAGGCCACGAAACGCGTCTGGCGCGAGATCAGGACGCCCAGAACCAGGGCGGCGCCGGCCAGCCAGACGATGACCGCCGCCGTCGACGCGGTCGGCGCGCGGTGGACCAGGGGCGCGGCGCCCTTCGCGACGGCCAGAACCAGGCTCGTCACCGGCGCCAGGGCCGGGGAAGGCGCATGGGCGGGCAGGACGCTGGCCGCCAGGCAGATCGGCGCGAGCAGCCATAGGGCGTAGGCGGCCAGGGCGCCGAAGCGGGCGCGCACGGGACGGCGCAGGACCAGGGTCAGCAGGATGGCGGCCGAGACGGCGAGGTTGGCGCGCAGCAGCGCGGCCAGGATCAGGGCGCTCATTTGCCGATCTTCTCGATGAGGGCCTTCAGTTCGGCGATGTCCTGGTCGCTGAGCTTGTCGCCCTCGGAAAGATGGCTGACCAGCGGGGCCAGGCGGCCGTCGAACAACCGGTCCAGCAGGCCCTGGCTTTCGGACTGGACATAGGCCTGGCGGGAGACCGCCGGCGAATAGAGGTATCGGCGCCCGTCCGCCGTCGCGGTGATCGCCTTCTTCTTCAGGAGCCGGCTGATCAGGACCTTGACCGTGCCCTCGGTCCAGCCGTTCGGCTCGCCGACCTCGCCGATGATGGCCTCCGACGTCAGGGGGCTACGCTTCCACAGCGCCTCCATGACGACGCTTTCCGCGGTGCTGATCTTCATGACGCCGACCTCACGATGACAGTTGTCAACGAGTCGACGTTGACAACTGTCATCGTGATTGTCAACAGGTGTCGGACAGGAGACCAAGGCCCGTAGAACGATTGTCGTCCCGGACAAGCCAAGCGCGGATCCGGGATGACGGCTGCCTGGTTCCTACTTCCCGTAGTCCAGGCTCGGATACCAATCCCCGCCGCGCCCTTCCGGCGTCATGTCCAGGAAATTCCACAGCGGCACGAGGTCCGGCGCGCCGCGCGGGTCCTGGCCGGGGTCGGCGCTGTCGCCGGTCATTTCCCCGGACCAGAAGTGGCGGATCGTCCCGTCCTGACGGCTGAAGACGTTGTAGGCCGGGATCTCGTCGCCGCTGGGCAGCAGGCCGAAATAGTCGCGGGAATAGTCGCCGGTCAGGTCGGTGTAGAGCCGCAGGTTCCGCCAGCCCCGCTCCTGCTTGAACGCGACCAGCCGCTCGATCGGCGAGCGGGCCACCACCACCAGCGACATCCGCTGGTCCAGGTCCGCGGCGTTGCCGTCCAGCGGCCCCAGCAGCGCCGTGCACATCGGACAGGGCCGCGCTCGCTGGGGGCCGAACATGAAGCTGTAGACCCCCAGGGTCTGCTTGTCCCGGAACAGGCCGGCGAAGTCGACCGGCCCCTCCTCGCCCTCGAAGCGGTAGTCGCCGATCACCTCGCCGCCCGGCGGCAGGGCCCGGCGCTGCTCGGCGACGCGCTCCAGATGGCGGCGCAGCTCCAGTTCCTCGGCCAGCAGGGCGGTGCGGGCGGCGCGGTATCGCGGGCTCTCATTGGGAAACCGCACCGGGCTTGCGGCGGCCAGTTCGGTGGTGGGGGTGAGGGGCGTACGGGCGTCCATGATCGGGGTCTCCGGGTCCCCCACAGCATAACCCGTCAGCGGCCAAAGTGGTCCCCGCGCCACACCAAGACCGTGAATTGACACCGGTATCCATGGCCAGGCTTGTCATGTGTGATTGATATGATAAATAGCCCTTCCCAGCTGACGCCATGTCGGCGGGGAGCGCTCGTCAGAAGCGCATCGGCGCGGTCACCGCGCCCACCTGTACCGGCCGTTTTTCAGCGCCGGCCACACCCGTCCGCATCACAACATCGAGCAGCGGTGTCTTTAAGAACGCCGCGCCATTCGTCCTCTGGGGGAACCATGATGTCTCACTACAAGCTACTTTCCGCCGTCAGCGGCCTGGCCTTGATGGCCGCCGCCGGCGCCCACGCGCAAACCGCCGCGCCCGCCCAGGCTCCCGAAACCGCCGCCCAGGTCGACGAAGTCGTCGTCACCGGCGTGCGCAAGAGCATGCGCGAGGCGCTGGACGTCAAGCGCGGCTCCGACAAGGTGGTCGAGGCCATCTCGGCCAAGGACATCGGCGTCCTGCCCGACGTCACCATCGCCGAATCCATCGCCCGCCTGCCGGGCGTCAACGCCACTCGCGACCGCGGCAATGACAGCCAGGCCGTCGTGCGCGGCCTGGGCGCGCGCCTGGTGCTGGGCACCGTCAACGGCCGCGAAGTCGCCTCGTCCGAGCCCGACCGCAACGTCCGCTGGGAAATCTACCCCTCGGAAGTCGTCTCGGGCGTCCAGGTCTACAAGTCGCAGTCGGCCGACCTGATCGCCGGCGGCGTGGCCGCGACGATCAACATCGATACGATCGCCCCGCTGGACTACAAGGGTCCGGAATTCGTGCTCCGCGCCGGCCCCGTCTATTATGACGGCGGCAAGGACATCCCGAACTACGACACCACCGGCTACCGGGCCTCGGGTTCGGTGGTGCACAAGTTCAACGACGACCTGGCCGTCGTGCTGGGTCTGACCAGCCAGAAGCAGAAGAACGGCTACGGCTCGTTCACGGGCTGGGGCTACAACGACTCCGCCGCTCGCCCGCCGGCCGGCGCCAGCGACTACAGCAGCGACCTGAACGGCGATGGCAAGCTGGACGCCACCCCGTGGGGCGCCCAGATGTCGGTCAGCCGCATCGACCAGAAGCGCACCGGCGTCTCGGGCGGCCTACAGTACCGGCCCACCGACAATTTCGAGCTGAAGGCCGACGCCCTCTATTCGAAGATCGAGATCACCGAGGTCCAGGACCAGACCGTCTGGGGCAACGGCAACTGGGGCAACTGGAACAAGGGCGACGGCACCAACACCGGCTGGAACGACGGCGATTATCACGCCGCCGGCGCCTCGTTCACCCTGGTCAACAACACCGTGGTCGCCGCCACCATCCCCAACAGCTCGGTCCAGACCGTGCTGGCCAAATATTCCGAAAACAAGGAACTGTTCGCCGGCGGCCTGAACGGCAAGTGGACCCGCGACCAGTGGACCGTCGTCGCCGACGCCTCCTATTCGAAGGCCGAGCGGACCAACACCTGGAAGGCCGTGCGCTTCCAGGCCTCGCCGACCTCGACCAGCTTCGACTGGCGGGCCGGCAAGACCCCGACCATCACCACCAGCCAGGACAGCATCAGCCTGCCCCAGAACGCCTGGCTCAATAGTTCATTCGATGGCCCCGAACACCTGAACGACGAACTCAAGGCCGCGACCCTGGACTTCACGCGCGACCTGACCGGCGTGCCGTTCAAGAGCTTCCAGTTCGGCGCCCGAATTTCGGACCGCACCAAGGACCACACCCGGTCCAGCTACTCCGTCTCGGGGAACGGCGCGCTCGTGCCGGCCAATCTGCTGACGGCCTACAAGCTCAGCGACGGCGCCAATGTCCCGGCCATCCTAACCGGCGACATCGACAAGATCGCGGCGATCGCCTACTCCACCAACCCCTTCGACGCGTCGAAGGCGACGGAAAGCCTGGGTGATCGTTGGAGCGTCAACGAGAAGGTCTATGAAGGCTACGGCAAGCTGAACTTCGCCGCCGACAGCTTCGGCGGCTCCTGGGCGAGCGGCAATTTCGGCGTCCGCCTGGTCCACACCGAAACCAGCAGCGACGGCATGCAGCAGGACACCGCCAGCGCCTACAAGGCCGTGACGGTGGACGACGACTATACCGACATCCTGCCCTCGGCGAACGTCAAGTTCGATTTCGGCGACGGCAAGGTGGTTCGCCTGGGCCTGGCCAAGGTGATCGCCCGTCCGCCGCTGGACGAGCTGCGGGCCAGCCGCAGCCTGGCCAACTGGGCGCCCTGGACGGGCAGCGCCGGCAACCCGAACCTGAAACCGTTCGAGGCCGTGCAGTTCGACGCCTCGGCCGAGTGGTACTTCCGCCCCGAGGCCCTGGTCGCCGCGTCCTACTACTACAAGGACGTCGACTCCTACATCGGTTGGAAGCAAAGCCCGGTCACCTACAGCGGCCAGACCTACACCGTGGCCAGCCCCGCCAATGGCGGCAAAGGCTACATCCAGGGCCTGGAACTGACCTTCCAGACGCCGTTCTTCTTCCTGCCGAGCGGCCTGGACAAGTTCGGGATCTACTCGAACTACGCCTATGTCGACTCCGACCTGAAGGAGTTCTCGCCGGCGAACAATCCGCTGACCATGACGGGCCTGGCCAAGAACACCGCCACGGTCGACCTGTGGTACGCCAACGGTCCGCTGGAGGCCCGGCTGGGCTGGAAATACCACAGCCCGATGACCGTGATTTACGGCTGGAACGGTTCGGATCTGCAGACTCTGGAGAGCGAGAAGACCCTCGACTTCAGCTCGTCCTATACCTTCAACGACCACGTCGCCGTCCGCTTCCAGGTCAACAACCTGACCAACGAAGCCCTGCGCATGTACCGCGACAACGATCCCAATCGGATCGGTCGCTACGACGTCTATGGCCGCCGCTTCCTGATGGACGTGACGGTGAAGTTCTAAGCCTTTCCGCCACCCTTCTCCTGCGAGGGGGTGGCGGCGGCGAACTCAGTTCGCCAAGCTGGATTCATCACTCCTCCCCGGTGATCCTGCGACTGGGGAGGAAGCGCAGCCCGCTTCCTCCCCATTTTTTTGTTTTCCGCGTGAGGCGCCCATGATCGATCTCAACCGCCGCCAAGCCCTGGCCGCCACCGCCGGCGCCACCGCCCTGGCGGCCGCCTCCACCTCGGCCCACGCCGCCGCCAAGCCGGTCGCCACGTCGTCGTTCTCCACGCTCCCCACCCTCGACCTGGCCCCACGCGAGCGCCTGTCGCTGGACTTCGACTGGCGCTTCAAGCTGGGCCACGCCCAGGACCCGGCCAAGGATTTCGGCTTCGGCGCCAACCAGCGCACCTACGCCAAGGCCGGCGCGACCGCCGCCAACTGGCAGGTCAGCCAGCTTTCCGACCCCGCCTTCGACGCCGGCGCCTGGGCGCAAGTCACCCTGCCCCACGACTGGGGCGTGGAGCTGCCCTTCGTCGACAACCCCGCCTATGCGCCGTCCGGCAAGCCCGACGACGAGGATCTGCGCGCCGCCCACGGCTACAAGCCCCTGGGCCGCGAGTTCCCCGACACCAGCGTCGGCTGGTACCGCAAGACCTTCGCCCTGCCCGCCGCCGACGCCGGCAAGCGGCTGTCGATCGAGTTCGACGGCGCGATGCGCGACGCCCTGGTTATCGTCAACGGCTACATCCTCGAGCAAGAGGACAGCGGCTACAGCCCGTTCCGCGTCGACATCACCGACATCGCCAATATCGGGGCCGAGAACAGCCTGGTGGTCCGGGTCGACGCCAGCCTCGGCGAAGGCTGGTTCTACGAGGGGGCCGGCCTCTATCGCCACGTCTGGCTGGTCAAGACCGCCCCGGTCCACGTGCCGCAATGGGGCGTGTTCGTGCGCGCCAAGGTTGACGGCACGCTGACCATCGACGCCGACCTGATCAACGAGGGCGACGCCCGCGCCGACGACGCCCTGACCCACACCGTGCTGGACGCCGCCGGCAAGCCGGTCCTGGCCCCCACCCCCGCGACCGGCCTGCTGCCGGCCTGGGAGCGCCAGTCGCTGTCGCTGACCGTGCAACTTCCAAGCCCCGTGCTGTGGTCGCTGGAAAACCCGCACCTCTACAGCCTGGTCACCGAGGTGAAGGTCGGCGGGACGGTCGTGGACCACTTCGTCACCCGGTTCGGCGTCCGCTCGATCGTCTTCGACGCCGCCAAGGGCTTCCTGCTGAACGGCAAGGCCGTGAAGCTGCAGGGCAGTTGCAACCACCAGGACCATGCCGGGGTCGGCGCGGCCATTCCCGACGCCCTGCAGGTCTGGCGACTGGAACAGCTGAAGAGCATGGGCAACAACGCCTATCGCGCCGCGCACAATCCGCCCACGCCCGAACTGCTGGACGCCTGCGACCGGCTGGGCATCCTGGTGATCGACGAGACCCGCCGGATGTCCAGCGACCCCACCTCGCTGGACGAGCTGGAGCGCCTGGTGCGCCGCGACCGCAACCACCCGTCGGTGATCCTGTGGTCGATCGGCAACGAGGAGCCCCAGCAGGGCACGGCGCGCGGCGCCAAGGTGGCGACCACCATGAAGCGGCTGGTCAATCGCCTGGACCCCACCCGGCTGGTCATCGCGGCGATGGACTCCGGCTTCGGCGAGGGCATCAGCGCCGTCATCGACGTCCAGGGCTTCAACTATCGCCACGAAAAGATGGACGACTTCCACGCCAAGTTCCCGAACGTGCCGATCATCGGCACCGAGAGCGCCAGCGTGGTGACCACGCGCGGCGAATATGCCCGCGACGACGCCAAGAGCTACGTGCCCGCCTACGACACCGATCACCCCTGGTGGGCGACCACGGCCGAGAAATGGTGGAGCCACGCGGCCGACCGCCCGTGGATGGCCGGCGGCTTCATCTGGACGGGCTTCGACTATCGCGGCGAGCCCACGCCCTTCAACCGCTGGCCCAGCATCAGCTCGCACTTCGGCGCGTTCGACACCTGCGGTTTCCCGAAGGACAACTATTACTACTACCGCGCCTGGTGGCGGTCCGAGCCCCTGCTGCACCTGCTGCCGCACTGGAACTGGGAGGGCCAGGAAGGCCAGGCGATCGCGGTCTGGGCCCACAGCAACTGCGACAAGGTCGAGCTGTTCCTGAACGGCAAGAGCCAGGGCGTGCGCGTTGTCACCCCCAACCACCACGTCGAATGGTCCGTCCCCTACGCGCCGGGCGTGATCGAGGCCCACGGCTACAAGGGCGGCAAGGTCATCCTGCGCGAACGTCGAGAAACAGCCGGCCCCGCCGCCGCCCTGCGCCTGACCGCCCAACGCCCGACCCTGGCCGCCGACGGCCAGGACGTGGCGATCCTCAAGGTCGAGGTGCTGGACGCCAAGGGCCGCCCCGTGCCCCGCGCCGACGACCTGATCGCGTTCAGCGTCACCGGCCCCGGCCAGGTGATCGGGGTCGGCAACGGCAATCCCACCAGCCACGAGCCCGACGTCGCCAGCCAGCGCAAGGCCTTCAACGGCCTGGCCCAGGCCATCGTCCGCACCCGGCGCGGCCAGGCCGGCGACCTGAAGATCACCGCCGCGGCCTCCGGCCTGAAATCGTCATCCGTGAGTCTGAAGGTCGCCTCAACTTGACAACGTGCCCGCCGGTCAAGAGGTTGACGGTCTATAAAAGGGCCGCGCTCTAGTCGGTCTCCGTCTGTGGGGGACGCCGTCATGCCGAGCTATACCGGGACCGCCGGGCCGGATGTCTATCAGGGCGGCGGGTCGGACGACGTGATCAGCGGCCTGGGCGCGAACGACACCCTGTACGGCGGCGGCGGGGCCGACGACATCACGGGCGGCGACGGCGACGACATCCTGGTCGGCGGAGGCGGCAGCGACGTCCTGCACGGCGGCGTGGGCGACGACCATCTCTATGGCGGCGACGACAGCGGCGAGACCTTCGACTTCGGCGCCACCAATCTCCTCTACGGCGAGGACGGCGACGACACCCTGATGGGCGGCAGCGGCCCGGACCAGCTCTATGGCGGGATCGGCGCCGACACCATCACCGCCGGCGACGGCAACACGGCCTATGGCGAAGCCGGGGCCGACACCCTGTCCGGCTACCACGCCACCCTGAACGGCGGCGCCGACGACGACGTGCTGCGCGGACTGGGCGGCGCGTTGCTGATCGGCGGCGCGGGGGCCGACCGCTTCAAGGTCGGGGCGATCAGCTACCTGGCCTCCAACCTGTTCTACGACACGATCGTCGACCTGAACGCCGCGGCGGGCGACCGGTTGGATTTCGGCCTGGCCTCGACCTACTACCTGCCGCTGGTCCTGCGCGGCGCGATCAGCGACGCCAATTTCGGCCTGGCCTACGGCAAGACCTTCTCGAGCGCCGACTACGGCCCCGGCTTCCTCCAGGTCTGGACCTGGAGCCAAGGCGGCGACACCTTCCTGATCGCCGACCTCGACAGCAACGGCGCCCTGTCGACCCTGGACTACGTGATCAAGGTCGCCGGCCAGGCCACGCTCGACTTCACGGTCGTCGAGCCCGACGCCTTCACCACGCCGAACGGCTTCGCCGGAACCGTCAACGCCGACACCTATTACGGCCTGAACGGCGACGACCAGTTGCACGGCGGCGCCGAGCGCGACCTGCTGTACGGCAACAACGGCGCCGACCAGCTGTGGGGCGACGACGACAACGACACCCTCTACGGCGGCCTGGGCAATGACCAGCTGGACGGCGGCGCGGGCGGCGACCGGATCTATGGCGGCGGCGGGTCCGACACCCTCCACGGCGGCGACGGTTCCGACTCCCTCTACGCCTCGGGCGTGTTTCCCGGCGATGCGGACGGCGCCAACACGGTCAACCTCATCTACGGCGAGGGCGGCGACGACATCATCTATGGCGGCCTGCACGACCAGCTGTACGGCGGTGATGGCGGCGACCTGATCTCCGGCGGCGGCGCGCTGTACGGCGAGGCCGGCAATGACCAGCTGGCCGCCAGCGCCAGCGCCATGCTCGACGGCGGAACCGGCGACGACGTCCTGACCGGAAGCGCCGGAAACGACGAGCTGTCCGGCGGCGCCGGCCAGGACAATATGGCGGGCGGGGGCGGCGCCGACATCCTCCACATCGACCTGGGCGACGCCGCCGCCAGCGGCCAGGACGGCGACGACCTGGTGATGATCGAGGGGCTGCGGCCGGGCGAGGCGCGGCATCTGGACAGCGTGTTCGGCGGCGACGGCGACGACACGTTCCAGATCCTCGGCGACCTTGGCGCGACGGTGCTGACGCTGGGCGGCGACGCGGGCCGCGACCTGCTGAAGCTGAGCGCCGCGGCCGGCGCGGTGCAGGTCGACCTGCGGCAGGTCAACGCCCAGCAGACCGGCATGGGAAACCTCGCCCTGTCGCAGATCGAGAGCGCGATCGGCGGCGACCATGGTTCGATCCTGGTCGGCACGGACGACGACAACGGCCTGTTCGGCGGCGCGAGCGACGACATCCTGGTCGGGCTGGACGGCAACGACACGCTCGACGGCGGCGCCGGCAACGACACCACCGACGGCGGAACCGGCCAGGACTGGCTGCGGGCCGGCGGCGGGGCCGACATCCTGTTCGGCGACGAGGGCGACGACAGCGTCTGGGGCGGGACGGGCGACGACCTGCTGGACGGCTACGCCGGCAACGACACCATCGACGGCGGCGCCGGCAACGACACCGCCTCCTATTCCCTGGCCCCGAGCGGGGTGGAGGTCGATCTGTCGATCGTCGAGGACCAACTGACGCGCGGGGCCGGCGTCGACACCCTGATCTCGATCGAGAACCTGATCGGCTCGAACTTCGATGACCTGCTGAGCGGTTCGGCCGGCGACAATATCCTCAAAGGCGGCGACGGCGCCGACGTGATCCGCGGCGGCGGCGGAGCCGACTCCCTATATGGCGGCGCCGGCGCCGACCTGTTCGTGTTCGGTCCCGGCGAGAGCCGCCTGGGGACGCCCGATCTCATCTTCGACCTGGCGGCCGGCGACCGGATCGACCTGTCGGCCATCGACGCCAACACCGGTCTGGCCGGCGACCAGGCCTTCGCCCTGACCGACCAGACCGGCCACGCCGGCGACCTGGCGGTGGTCTACGATTCGAACGGCGCCGGCGCCTATATTACGTTCTGCGTCGACAACAGCGGCGCGATCGCCGGCGTGATCGCGCTGCCGGGCTATCACGGCGCCTTGGCCGCCTCCGACTTCATCCTGTAGTCGCGGAACAGGGTTACCGGCCCGTTCAGGAAGCTTGACTTTAACGGTCGCAATCGCCGAGTTTGCAACCCGAAAGCCGCCCTTCGATGCGGCCAGTTCCTTTCCGCGAGACTGTCTCGATGCCGACCTACACCGGGACTTCAGGCTCGGACACCCTGTTGGGCATGCCGTTCGGCACGCTCTCGGCCGATACGATCGACGGCCTGGGCGGCGACGACCACCTGTACGGTTACGACGGCGACGACACGCTGAACGGCGGCGAGGGCGCCGACGACCTGTACGGCGGCCCCGGCGCCGATCACGTGAACGGGGGCGAAGGGAACGACCGGCTGTTCGGCGACTCGGACAATGATGTCGACACGCTGACGGGCGGCACGGGCGCCGACATCTTCTATTTCGGGGCCTACAGCGAGCTCAGCGGACTCTCCAACCGTCTCCATACGGACCACATCACCGACTTCTCTTTTGCCGAGGGCGACAGGCTCACCTTCAACGCCGGCGTCAACGCGTGGCCGATGCTGGCCTGGCGAGGCGAGGTGACCAATCCCGGCTTCGGCACGTCGTCGTGGACGTTCGGCGCGGGAGCCTACAGCGCCTTCAAGGACATCTACACCTTCACCCAGGCCAGCTCGACCTATGTGATGGTCGACCTCAACCAGAACGGCGTGCTGGACGCCACCGACTTCATGGTCGCCCTGGACGGCGGTCCGATCGTGACCCGAGACGCCCTGTCCAGCGACACCCGATACGCCAACCAGCTGTTCGCGCCGGGCGTTTTCACCGGCGGCGAGGGCGACGACACTGTCTACGGCTCGGCCGGCGACGACACGATCTACGGCCTGGGCGGCGGCGACACCATCGTCGGCGGAGAGGGCGCCGACAAGATCTATGGCGGCGACGGCGCTGACATGCTGATGGGCGGCTACGGCGACAACGAGATTCACGGCGGGGCCGGCAACGACAAGATCGACGTCAGCGGAAACGACCTGGTCTATGGCGACGACGGCGACGACCGCATTGTCGGCAACGCCAACGCATCGTACCTCCACGGCGGCGCCGGCAACGACACCATCGAGGCCGCGTCCGGCAACCATGCCTATGGCGAAGACGGCGCCGACTGGCTGAACGGCGGCCACGCTGTCCTGGACGGCGGCGCGGGCGACGACAGGATGTTCGCCGACGACGGCGGCTCGACCCTGACCGGCGGCGCGGGCGCCGACACCTTCATCGTCGGTTGGAGGGGCCGCTCTCCCAACACCGACTACAACACCATCACCGACTTCAACGCCGCCCAAGGCGACCGGCTGGTGGTCGGCAACGCGTACCAGTTCACCAAGCCCCTGGTCCTGCGGGGCGAACTCGACAACCCCGACTTTTCCCTGACCAACGGCAAGGCCTTCTCGTCGAACGACTATGGCCCCGCCTTCAGCCAGGTCTGGACCTGGCATAACGGCGGCGACACCTATCTGTTCATCGACGACGGCGACGGTGTTTTCGGCGGCGACTATATTCTCAAGTTCAGCGGCAGCGTGACGCTCAACTTCACGAGCTTCGAGCCAGGAACGTTCCTTGTGCTCGACCAGACCGCCGGGAACGACGTCTATTCAGGGACCGAAAACGGCGACACCGTCTTCGGCCTGGGGGGCGACGACCAGTTGCACGGCGGCGGGGGCAACGACACCCTGTCGGGCGACAACGGCGACGACCAGATCTGGGGCGACGCGTTCAACGACGTCCTCAAGGGCGGCGCGGGCGATGACCGGCTGTACGGCGGCGCCGACGACGACACCCTTTATGGCGGCCTGGGGTCGGACATCCTGTACGGCGGCGCGGGACGCGACCTGCTCTACATGGCCGAACTGTACGAACAGTCCGGCGTAGACGCCGCCGACACCGTCAACGTCGCCTATGGCGAGGGCGGCGACGACGTGGTGATGGGCAGCGAGGGCAAGGACGAGCTGTTCGGTGGAACCGGCACGGACGGCCTGCATGGCGGTGGCGGCGACGACATCGTGCATGGCGACATCGCCGACGGCTCCATCAGCGGTGGGGCCGGCGCCGACCTGATCATCGTCGCCGCGGCGCCGTCCGGCGAAGGACCCCATCTCATCAGCGTCGACGGGGGCGATGGCGACGACACGATCGTTCTGCTGGCCAACCTCGGCAACCGCATGGTGGACATCCGGGGCGAACGGCTGGACCTGACCGCCGCGACCGGCGCCGTCACCATCGACCTGAACTCGGTCAACGCCCAGCAGACCGGCATGGGCAATCTTCGGATCGGCGGCTTCTTCCTGGTGTTGGGCGGCAACCATGGCTCGACCCTGATCGGGAACTCGGCCGCCAACGTCCTGACGGGCGGAACCGGGGCCGACGTGCTGTCGGGCCGCGACGGCGACGACGTGCTGACCGGCGGGGCCGGCAATGACGTGGTCGATGGGGGCGCGGGCAAGGACGCCTACGCCTTCCTCACCTCGGGCTCGATCAGCGTGGACCTGGCCCTGACTGGTCCGCAGAACACCGGCGAGGGGCTGGACAGTTTCGTCGGCATCGAGGAACTGCGCGCCGGCGCCGGGGCCGACATCCTGAAGGGCGACGGCGCCGCCAATTGGCTCTACGGCCTGGCCGGCGGGGACACCCTGCAGGGACGCGGCGGGGACGACAACCTGTTCGGCGGCGACGGTAGCGACACGCTCGACGGCGGCAAGGGCCGGGACACCGCCTACTATGCCGGCGCGGCGTCCGGCTATGTGGTCTCCACGGTCGGCCAGGTGACCACCGTCACCGGCCACGGCTATACCGACACCCTGACCCACGTCGAATATCTGAACTTCGACGACCTGACCGTCTATGTCGCGCCCGCGCCCGTGGTGGCGTCGGCCGGGGCCGGTGGCGGACTGCTGCAGGGCGGCGAGGGCGCGGACCTGCTGATCGGCGGCGCCGGCGACGACACCTTCGACGGCTTCGGCGGCGTCGACACCGTCCAGTACGGCGCCTCGATCGTCGGTGTCACCGTGGACCTGACCCTGAGCGGTCAGCAGGACACCGGCGCGGGGCGCGACACCTTCATCGACATCGCCAACCTTACCGGCTCGAACTTCAGCGACGTCCTGGTCGGCGACGACAGCGCCAACACCCTGACCGGCGGCGACGGCCAGGACTGGCTGCGGGGCGGCGGCGGGACCGACCTCCTGTCCGGCGGCGAGGGCGACAACAGCCTCTGGGGCGGGGCGGGCGACGATGTCCTGTTCAGCCAGTCGGGCGCCGACACCCTGGACGGCGGGATCGGCTCCGATACGGCCAGCTACCTCTTCGCCGCGAGCGGCGTGGAGGTCGACCTGTCGATCGTCGAGGACCAGCTGACGCGCGGGGCCGGCGTCGACACCCTGATTTCGATCGAGAACCTCATAGGCTCGACCTTTGACGACAGCCTGACCGGCTCGCGCGGGATCAACAGGCTGGAAGGCGGGGCCGGAAACGACGTGATCCGCGGCGGCGGCGGCGCCGACACCCTGGTGGGCGGCGCCGGCAATGACCTGTTCGTGTTCGGCCCCAGCGACCTGCAGATCTGGTCGCAGGCGAGCACGACGATCCTGGACTTCTCGCCCGGCGACAAGATCGACCTGTCGGCCATCGACGCCAACGCCAGCCTGGCCGGCGATCAGGCCTTCACCCTGAGCAACCGGACCAGTCTCTCCGGCGAGATGTCGGTCTTCTATTTCGACGTCCCGAACCAGACCCAGATCGCGCTCTGGACGCCGGGCAACAGCACCTATTCCACGATCCTGCTCGCCGGCGACCACCACAATCTGACCGCCGCGGACTTCATTCTGTAGACGTCACCGCCCCCCGGCCATCTGGCCGGGGCCAGGACGGATGAGGTTCACCCTCCATTGGGTGGTCATTCCCGCTCCGGCGGGGATGCGTCGCTACCGGCCATGCCCGTCGCGGCGCCAACGGCGGAGATGCCGATGGTCCGCTACGGGTGGAGAGCAGTCCTTGCGCCAGTGTCGAGACTCAGCCGCCGACATGCGCTCTACTGCTGTTCATACCGGGACGTTTGGAGGGCGGCATGATCCACCGTTTGAGGGCGGCCATCGCAGCGGTGATGCTTTTGCTCGGCGGCCCGCCGCTGGCCGCCGCCGCGCAGCCGTCTCCCGCTATCGTCGCCGAGAGTCGAGACGGTCAGCGGGACTTTGACTGGGAGGTCGGTGAATGGACGACACGCCTGTCTCGTCTCCAGCGCCCTCTGAGTGGTTCGAGCACCTGGGTCAAGTACGAGGGCGTGACGGTCGTGCGTCCTGTGCTGGACGGCAGCGCCAATCTGGTCGAACTGAAGGTCCAAGGGCCGGCCGGACGGATCGAGGGCTTGTCCTTGCGCCTGTACGACCCAGACGCCCGGCAGTGGAGCCTCAACTTCGCCGGCGGCGGGGTGCTGACTCGGCCGGTATATGGCAAGTTCCGGGACGGTCGCGGCATATTCTACGGACAGGACACGCTGGGCGCCCGGGCCATCCTGGTGCGCTTCATCATCTCCGACGTGACCGCCAACTCCGCGCGCTTTGAGCAAGCGTTTTCCGACGACGGCGGGATCACCTGGGAAGTGAATTGGATCGCCGTCGACACCCGCCGCTGAGCACGCACTTGGCGTGTCGCGATGGCTACTGAGGGTCGCAATTCGCCAACGGCGGCCTGCCGACAGGCCGACCTTCAGGTTCCACCGCCAGGGATGTTGGTCCCGATGACGTCTCGCCCTTGTGGCGGCGCCGGATAGTCGGGAGAGCCCGCCCCAAACGCCAAACCTAATCCAGCGCCTTGAACCGCACCGCCGTCCCGCCGCCCGGGGCCATGTCGAGGTCCAGGCTGTCCTGACTGGTCACCACCTTCTTCGAGACGACCAAAGCCGTGGTGTTGGTGATGTAGTTCGCGCCCGGGCCGTCGGCGTAGATCTGGGCCTCGTAGCGCTTGCCGGGGGCCAGGAAGTCCAGCTTCTGGGTCAGCTTGCGGGCCGTCTCGTCGGTCAGGGCGCCCAGAAACCAGTCCTGGCCGCCCCGCGGCTGGCGGGCCACGACGACATAGTCGCCGATCTCACCCTGCAGGGTCTTTGAGACCTCCCAGTCGGTGGGCACGTCGCGGATGAATTGGAAGGCGTCGGGGCGGGCCTCGTAGTTCTCCGGCAGGTCTGCCGCCATCTGGATGGGGCTGTAGAGCACCACATACAGCGCCAGTTGCACCGCCAGGGTCGACTGGCCGCGGCGGGTCAGAACGTCCTTTCCGTGGACCACGTCGAAGATCCCCGGCGTGAAGTCCATCGGCCCGCCCAGCATCCGGGTGAAGGGCAGGATCACGGTGTGCTCGGGCGGGTTGGTCGGGTCGCCCCAGGCGTTGAACTCCTGGCCCCGCGCGCCCTCGCGGCTGAGCATGTTGGGCCAGGTGCGCCGCAGGCCGGTGTCCTTGACCGGCTCATGAGCGTCGATCGAGACGTGATATTTCGCGGCCACCCGGGCGACATGCAGGTTGTGGCGGACCATGTACTGGCCGGCGAACCACTGCTTCTCGCCCTGCTGGTCGAGGATCGTGCCGCTGTGGCGGACATAGCCGGTCTTGACCTGCGAGATGCCGACGCTCTGGTACAGCTTCATGGCGTCGTCGAGCTGGGCCTCGTAGTTGGGCACGGCGCCGGCCGTCTCGTTATGGCCGATCAGCTTGACGCCCTTGGCCTTGCCGTAGTCGGTGACGCCTTTGAGGTCGAAGTCGGGATAGGGCTTGGTGAAGCTGAACGTCTCGCCGTGGCTGATCCAGTCACCATCCCAGCCCGCGTTCCAGCCCTCGACCAGCACGCCGTCGAAGCCGTACTTGGCCGCGAAGTCCATGTAGCGCTTGGTGTTGGCGGTGTTGGCCCCGTGCTTGGGACCACTACCCCAGGTCGAGCGCTCCAGGTGCATCTCCCACCAGACGCCCACATACTTGCCCGGCTTGATCCACGTGGTGTCGGCGATCTTGCTGGGTTCGTTGAGGTTCAGCTCGATGCGGCTGTCGGCCAGGGCGCCGGCGGTTTCGCCGATCAGCACCGTGCGCCAGGGGGTGGTGAAGGCGCCCGTCTTCTTCGCGAGCGTCCCGTCCTGCCACGGCATCAGCCGGGCCTTCAGCGTGCCCGCCCCGTCGCCGGCCAGCAGCATGCTGGGAAAATCGACCAGGGCCGCCTCGTGGAACGACAGGTAGAGCTTGCCGTCGGCCCGGCGCAGGGTCAGGGGCGTCTCGGCCAGGGTGATACGGCGGGCGTCGGTCTGCTTGTAGAGGTACTCGTCACGCTCCTGGCCCAGGCCCTCGTACCACCAGGCGTCATAGGCCCCGACCGGCTTGAAGGCGGTGGCCTCGTCGGTGACGGCCACGTCCTGGCCCGCCGGGATGGCGGTATAGGCGTAGCGGAAGCCCAGGCCGTCGTCGAACAGCCGGAAGGTCACGTCGAAGGTCTTGCTCAGCGCGGTGTCGCCGGCCAGCGAGACGGTCAGTTCGGCATGGCTGTCGCGGATGGTCTTCTGCTCGCCCCAGGGCTGGTCCCAGGTGGTGTCGGAGGCGGCGCGCCTGGCGGCGGTCAGGGCGGTGACGCGGGCGGCCGGCTCGCCGGCGAAGCTCAGGCCCAGGGGCGCGGGAGCCAGGATCCGCTGGCCTCCGCGCGACACCTCATAGAAGGCGCCGCCGTCCTTGGTGAACACGCAGACCTCGATCACCTTGCCCGGCGACTGGGCGCACTCGCGGCCCCCCACGTCATGGGCGGCGAAGGCAAAGGCCGGGGCGGCCAGGACGCCGAGCAGGGCGCCGAACAGCACCGGGGTTCGCAGCATCATCGAACGGTCTCTTTCACTAACGGAAGAAAAGGGCGTCTCGGCCCCGCAGGCCAGAGCCGAGACGCAGGGGAGGACTGGGGTCGCCATCCGGGAACGGAGGGCGGCGAAGGGGTTGGCAAAGCGGATCATCAGGGCTTCACCGCCTCGATGAAACCGTTGGCGGTCAGACGGCCCTGGCCCGGATCGGCCCCCGCGCCGCGCGGGCTCAGCAAGGCCGAATGCAGGACGTGGTTGCGGTAGACGATCAGCCGATTGAACACGCACTCGGCCTGGCCGATCAGGTCGTAGTCGGCCATGTCCAGGCCCGCGAAGGCCGCGCCGCCGACGCCCGCGGCGGCCAGCTGGGCCTTGGCGATGGCGACATAGGGGTCCTGGCGAGCCTGGTCGACGGACTCGAATCCCGTGGCCTTGTGCCGGAAGAACCCGGTGCCGCCGTGGTCGCCTCGGCACAGGTAGTGGACCATGGCCAGACGGCCGGGATCGGGTCCGTCATGGTGCGGAATCTTCTGGATCGGCTGGGCGTCGGCGATCCCGGTGGTGGCCAGGGCGAAGAAGCCGAAATATCTCAGGACCGCGTCACTGGAGAGGCCGAACGCCGCCGCGATCGGGCCGCGCAGGGCGGTGACGACGGTGCGGTAATAGGCCTCCGGCAGGTTGGCGTTCAGGCCCGGATAGTTCGTATGCGGCGGGGTGTAGAACTCGGCCGCGCGCGCCGCGTCGATCATGGCGTCCGGGTCGGCCAGCACGTCGTCGACCACCAGCAGCGGCTGGCGCTCCTCGCCGATGTGGCGCAGCTGGACGCGGATCTCGCGCCCGATCAGCAGGGGAGGAACGGCCAGCGCCACGGTCATGCGCCGCCCTTCAGAAAGGCCATCTTCAGCTGACGTTTCAGCGTCTCGCGGAACGACGGACTCATCGGTCCCAGCGCGCCCTTCAGGCCGTCCGGGATGTGGGCGCAGGCCTCCCCGCCCTCGGCAAAGACATGGGCCTCGAACATCGCCCGCCAGTAGGCACGCTCGCCTGGCGGCAGGTCCTTGAAGGCCAGAAGGGCGGTCAGGAAGACGTCGTTGGCCCGCTCCAGCCCAACGCCCGTGTCGCCCCACCAATAGTTGACCATGGCGTTGTAGGGGGCGAGCGAGGTGACGTGGTGCCACCAGTATTTGGGCACGAACAGGGCGTCGCCCGGCTCCAGCCAGGCGACCTGGGCGGCGGCGTGGGCGTCTCGGTAACGAGGGAACCGCGCCAGGTCGGGGGCCTCGGGATCGACCAGCGACAACGGCGGCGGATTGTCCAGCGGGCCGACATAAAGGTTGGCGACCTGCGTGGGCGGGAACAGCACGAACCGGCGGCGGCCGGCGATCACGCAAGCCAGGTTATGGTCGCGGTCATTGTGGGTCTGGGTCCTGACCGGCCCGCCCACCCACAGGCGCGGCATGACCTTGGCCGGCATGAGCGGCATCGGATTGTCGCGCACGAAGGCCGGCAGGCAGCTGGCCAGGGGCAGCATCTGGATGGCGACGAACGGGGCGTCGGGCCAGCCCAGCAGGTGCTCGATCCGGTCCAGGGTTTCGGTCAGACCGGCCTGACGCTTGGAGAAGGCGAACTCGCGCAGGTCCGCGCCATAGCCGAAACGGCCGCCGCTGCTGGCCGGGGCTTCCATGACCGGAACCGGCGCGCCGGTGTCCATGGCCTTGAGATAGGCGTTCAGCGCGGCGGGCGACTGGCGGCCGGCGACCAGGGCGGGCCAACGGTCCAGCAGGCCCCGGATCACCAGCGGCTGCTCGGCCTGGACGATGGCCTCGAATTCGGACGTCGAGCACGGCCCGGCGCTCGCCACGCGCGGCAGGGCGTCGACGTCCAGGGCCTCGCCGCCCCCTTGGCCGCTGATCACGCCGCCGCCGTCCATCAGCAGAAGCTTTCCAGATAGAGGTCGTGGGTCGGCTGCTTGAGCACCTGGTCCTTGATGAAGGACAGGATACGCCGGAACTCGCCCTTCATCACCTCGGGCGAAGTACGATCGATCATCGGGGCGTACGTGTCGGGGCTCAAACCGTGGCCGATCAGCAGGGCCCGCCAGCCGTCGGCGACGAAGGTCTCGTGCTCGGAGGGCGGGATCTCGCCGCGCGCCTGGAAGGTGGCGATCTTGTGGACCAGCACGTCCGAGGCGTCAGCCGCCCGCGCTCGCTCCCAGAACGGGGCGTTGGCGTAGCGGTTGGCCACGTGGTGGGCCGACTGGAAGTCACGCAGGCGCTCGTAGACGTCGCGCAGGACGGCGTTGTACTCGGCCCGCTCGGCGCGGAACTGGCCGCTGACCGGGAACAGCGACAGCAGGCAAACCAGCCCCAGTTGTACGGCCTGCAGCTCGACGCCGTGCACCGGATCGAAGACGCAGGCCGCCTCGCCCAGAGCCACGCAGTTGCGGCTCCAGGCCTCGACGCGGCGGCCGGGATCGCTGATCGAGACCACGGCGTCGCTCAGGGCATGGCCGGAGATCCGGCCGGCCAGTTCGAAGGCCTGGTCGTCCGTGCACAGATCACTGGCATAGACCTGGGCGACGTGGGTGTGGGCCTGGCTGGGATAGAGCCCGACCCAGCCCCGCGCCCAGGCCCGGATATCGGCATAGGGCGGCAGGGCGGCGAAGCGCGGCCCCACGGCGCGCAGCACGCGGTCGGCCGGGAAGAACCCGCGCCAGCGCTCGCGCGCCACGCCCAGGGCGGAGACCAGCACGCCCTCCCCGCCCGAGGCGTCGATGAAGAACTGCCCCTCGACCCTGCGGCCTTCGCCCCCCTCTTCTGGCTTCAGGTCGAGGGCGGTGATGTCGCCGGTCTCGGGGTCGAGCAGCGGATCGACGGCCAGGGCCTGATACAGCGTCACGCCCAGGCGACCGGCCAGGGTCTTGAGGGTCGCGGCATAGGCCAGGGCCGGCAGGTGGTAGCCGTAGTCGGCGCGGCCGAAGACCTCGATCTCCGCGTCGGGCAGCAGCATGCGACCCTGCTTGGCGGCGGCGGCCGTCAGCGAGAAGTCCTCCAGGGCGACGCCCAGGCCCGATGCGCGGGCCTTCAGCCAGAAGGGGAAGAAGTCGCGGTTGTCGATCGGCGCGCCATAGGCCCCGTGGGCATGGAAGAAGGCCGGGGTCGCGCCCGAGACGTCGGCGAAGTTCTGGCCCAGCGAGAAGGCGCCGCGCGTGACGCGCAGCAGGGCCGCCTCGTCGATCCGCAGCAGGCCGTGCAGGGCCTCCAGCGGCGGCAGGGTGGCGTGCAGGTCGGCGGGCCCCAGGCGGGTGGGCAGCTCGACGGCTTGCACCGTGACCCCGGCGGGGCCCAGGGCGGACCGCAGCACGCAGGCCGCCAGCCACAGGGCCGCGTCGCGACCGACGACGACGATCTTGTCGGGCGCGCCGCTCATGACGCCACCGAGGTCAGGGCCGGCTCGCGCTGACCCGGCGCGTAGCTGCGCAGGAAGTCGGCGTGCGAGGTCATGGTCGCGACATTGCTGTCGATCCGGCCCTTCAGGTCGCGCAGCTTGGCCTCCAGCGCGTCGAGCCCGAGGCTCTCGGCCAAGCGGTCATGGGCGCGCGGCGTGAGCCCCTGCCCTTCCAGCACCGACAGCCAGCTGTCGCGCGAGAACAGGCCGTACTTGTAGTCCGGCAGGTGGGCGCGGGACTCGAACAGCTCCAGCTTGGCGGCCAGGCTGTCGGGGATCACCATGGTCCGGACGTGGTCCCACAGCGGCTGGCCCAACCGGCTGTTGGCGCGGTAGTGCAGGATCAGGAAATCGCGGATCCGGTCGTACTGGATCTCGAACAGACGGTTGAACTCGGCGACCAGCCGGGGGTCCATGCGGTCGCCCTCGCCGGGGGTCGGCATCAGGTTCACGAGATCGATCACGGCGGCCTGGATCAGGAAGATGCTGGTGCTCTCAAGCGGCTCCAGGAAGCCGCTGGCCAGGCCCATGGCCACGACATTGCCGCTCCAGCCGCGCACGCGGCGGCCGGCCTTGAAGCGCAGCAGCCGGGGCTCGTCCAGCGCCTGGCCATCCAGCTTGGCCAGCAGGGTCCGCCGCGCCTCGTCCTCATCGATGAAGGCGCTGGCGAACACATAGCCGTTGCCGGTGCGGTGCTGCAGCGGGATGCGCCAGCGCCAGCCGCCGACATCGGCGCTGGCCCGGGTGTAGGGGGTGAGGCCGCCGCCGCCGGTCGCGCAGGGCACGGCCCAGGCGCGGTCGCAGGGCAGCCACGGGGCCCAGTCCTGCCATGCCACGTCCATCTGGCCGCCCAGCAGCAGCGAACGGAAGCCGGTGCAGTCGATGAACAGGTCGCCTTGCAGCGTCGCGCCGGACTTCAACGTCAGTCCACGGACATGGCCGCTCTCGCCGTCGCGCTCGACGCCCGCGACCATGCCCTCGATCCGCTTGACGCCCCGCGCCGTCGACCACCGGCGCAGGAAGCCCGCATAGAGGCCGGCGTCGAAATGGTAGGCATAGGCGTAGGTCGAGCGGATCGACTTGTCGTCCTGGTTGGGAAATTCGAAGGCGTTGGCCCGGCATGCGGCGACCGCGTAGGAATAGGCCTGTAGCGGCGCGACCTCGCGCCCAGCCAGCTTAGCGCGCGCCCAATGATGCTGGAAGTCCACCCCGTTCCACGGCTCGCCGAACGTGCCGAACGGGTGGATGTAGCGGTCGCCGGCCTGGTTCCAGTCGCGGAACTCGATGCCCAGCTTGATGGTCCCCTGCGTCTCGCGCAGGAACTGGGCCTCGTCGACGCCCAGCATGTCGTTATAGGTCTTGATGTGCGGCAGGGTGGCCTCGCCGACCCCGACCGTGGCGATCTCGTCGGACTCGATCAGGGTGATGTCATAGGCGGCGGGATCGAGCAGCCGCGAGAAGCCGGCCGCGCACATCCAGCCCGCCGTGCCGCCGCCGACAATGACGACCTTGAGCCTGCCAGTGGGGGCTGAGACCCGTTCCGTGCGGTCGATCTGCATGATGAAGCCACCAAGCCAAAAAAGGACGCCGCCGCGGGGGGAGATCCGCGACGGCGCCGCCGACTAGTATTTGAAGCGAATGCCGAGCTGGACGCGGCGGTCGTTCCTGATCCAGGCGGAGTCGATCTTCACCGCCTTGGCGCCGGGGGTCAGGTCGGAGTCGCCGAAGACCTGCTGCTGGAACACCGTCTTGGTGTCGAGGAGGTTGGAGCCGTCCAGCGACACTTCGATGGTCTTGCCGATCTGGTAGCGGATCGAGCCGTCCAGGAAACCGGTGCCCTTCTGGTACATCGGCAGGCCGATGCAGCAGTCCAGGTTGTTGGTCAGGAACGACGAGCGCCAGCTGTAGGCCAGGCGCATGGCGATCGGGCCTTTCTCGTAGAGCCCCACCAGGTTGTAGGAGTCGTCGGAGATGCCGGCCAGGCGGTGGGAGTCGATGACCGAGCCGTTGACCTGCAAGCCGCCGCCGAAGGCGACGGTGCCGCCGGCCGCGTAGCCGGGCTGGGTGGCCAGGTTGGAATTGCTGATGTCTTCCTGCTTGGTGTGGGTGTAGTTTGCCTGGACGCCCAGGCCGTCGAACGGGGCCGGCAGGAAGTCGAAGAAGGTCTGGTAGGCGACCTCGAAGCCTTTCAGCTCGCCCCCGCCGTTACCGTTGCGCGGACCGCGCACCAGCACGTTCTGGGTCACGCCGTTGTTGGTGAACGCGCGCAGGAACTCGCCATAGGCGATGCTGCCGTTCAGCTTCTTGTAGAAGATGTCGAAGCTGAACGAGCTGCTGGCCGTGAAGTAGTGCTCGAAGGTCAGGTCGAACTGGTCGGCGGTGATCGGCTTGAGCGCCCCGAAGCCGGAGTCGGCGTTGAACTGGAAGTTATAGCCAGTGACATTGGCCGGGATGTGGGCCGCCGTCGGCGAGCTGTAGATCACATAGGGCGAGTCCGGCGTGGTGTTCAGGGCCGGGGTCTGGATGCCGACATAGTTGCGCAGCAGGCCGAAGTCCGGACGCGACAGGGCCCGCGAGGCGGCGAAGCGGACGAAGCTCTTGTCGCTGAGGCCGAAGCGCACGTTGAAGCTGGGTAGCCAGTTGTCGTTCTTGCCGGCGAAGTCGTTGGCCTGGCCGGCGCCGTTGCTGAAGGCCAGCAGGGCCGGAGTCAGCCAGCACGAGATATTGGTGACCGAGTTGGGCCCCAGCGGCGCCGAGCAGGGCGTGGTCGCGGCCGAGGCGTACCAGGTGCTGGTCGGGAAGGCGACGCCGCCCGCGCTGGTGGTCTTGGTCTCGACGAAGCGCAGGCCGACATTGCCCTGCACCGTGACGCCGTCGAAGATCGTCTTGTCGTCGCCGCCGAAGCGCAACATGGCGTAGGCCGCCATGGTCTCTTCCTTGACCTTGACGATCTCGGGCGGAACGAAGCAGCCCTCGGTGTTGGTGGTGCGCTGGCACAGCGGGGTCCAGGCCATCGGCGAGTTGGTGGTGGCGCCGCTGAGCGCCTTGATCAGCCCGTCATGGTCGGCCAGCGTGTCCTTGCTGAGGAACACCAGGTCGCCGTTGGGGAACGCCTTGCCGTCATAGAAGTCGCTGCCCAGGCCGGCGGTCGTCCAGATCCCGGCGCCGTAGCCCTGGAAGTTGCCCGCGTGGTTGCAGGCGGCCGGATAGGCCTGGGGCGTGGTGTTATCGACGTTGAAGCCCGGGCCGTTGCAGTTCCACGGCGCGGCCACCGGCGACCAGTTGTAGGTCGAGTAGCGGACGTGCTGCTTGCGGTCGGCGTAGCGCACCCCGACCTTCAGCGAGTTCAGCCAGCCGCCGTTGTTGAACTCGTACTCGCCGTCGGCGCGCAGGGCCAGTTCGGTGGCGTCGTTGTCCTCGTAGTGGTCCTGGATGAACGGGATCCAGTAGTTGTGCGGGTTGGCCAGGCCGCCCGGCGCGGCGTTGACGTTCGAGCCCGGCTTCAGGGTGATCTGAGGCGTGCCATGGCCGTCGACCTGATATCCGACGTCGGCCATCGTGCGATTGGCGACCAGGATGTCGTAATTGTTGGTGTCGGCGTCGATGTACTGGGCGTCGAAGCTGGTGTGCAGCTGATCGGTGATGTCCCACTGCAGGTTGGCCGAGACGTCGCGCGTGCCTTCGGAGTGGTCGAAGTTGCGGGCCTGGTTCTCGATATAGAGGCCTTCGCGCTGGGTGGCGCAGGTCGAGCCCGCGCCGCAGTAGTTGACGAAGGGCAGGCCCGGGACCGCCGAGCCGCGATTGATGTTGTCCTGGGTGCTGGAGCCCCAGTCGCCGGTCGGCTGGGTCAGGACGCCCGAGGTCAGCATGCCGTTCGGGCCGAAGGTGAAGGCCGGCGTGCCCGAGGCCGGGGCGATGAAGGCCGAGGTCTGGGGCGAATAGGCCGGGGCGGCCCACAGGCCGAACAGCCCGACGTTCACGCTGCGCTCCAGCCAGGCGTTCTTGTACTTGGAGTCGTTGTACTGGGCCTTGAAGCGGACGGTGCTGTCGTTGTTCTCGTACTGGAAGGCCAGGGCCGTGCCCTTGCGGACGCGGTCGTACTCGACCTGCGAATAGTTGACCTGGTCGGGCATGTAGCGCCAGCCCGTGCCGCCATAGGGATTGGCGGTGCAGGGGATCGAGCCGTCGGCGCTGATGATCGCCTTGCCGTTGACGTCGTTGGCGCCCGCCGAGCAGAAGGTGCCGATGCGCTGCATCACCACCCCTTCGGTCTGGGTCAGCACATGTGAATAGGCGTAGTCAGCCATCACGCCGATGCGGCCGAAATCGACGTCCCAGGTCTTGGAGACGACGCCAGAATATTCGTAGGTCGTCTTCTTGGAGCGGTCGCCGTAGTTGGCGCGACCCGAGAGCGAAATCACCTGGTCCTTGTTGTCGAACGGCAGGCGGGTGCGCAGGTTGACCGTGCCGGCGATGCCGCCCTCGATCATCTCGGCCGTCTGGTTCTTGTAGCTGTCGACCCCGGCCATCAGCTCGGGCGAGATGTCGTTGAAGTTCAGCCCGCGCGCGGCGTCGGCCGAAAAGCTGTCGCGGCCGTTGAACTCGGTGCGCACCTGGGTCAGGCCGCGGATCAGCACGCCGGCCGGTTCGGCCGAGAAGTGCGAGCTGTCGTCGCTGGACTGCAGGCGGGAGACCGTGATGCCCGGCACCCGTTGCAGCGCCTCGGCGACCGACTTGTCGGGGAAGGCCCCGATGTCGGTGGCGGTGATCGAGTCGACCACCGTGTCGGCGTTCTTCTTGATCTGCTGCGAGGTTTCCAGCGACTTGCGCACCCCGATGACGACCACTTCGTCGACCGTGGCGGAGGCGTCCTTATCCTGTGCGAAGGCCGGCGCGGCCGCGCCCATCGCCGCCAGCGTCAGCAGCGAAACGCCGCCCCGCAGCAGGGCCTTGCGCCCCCCCTTACCGAAGCCGCGACCGAAACTGAACTTGCTCATCCCGTTCTCCCTGATTTTCTTCCCCACGCGTTGGTTGCGCGGGTTTTTGATGAAGGCCGCGTCGCGCTCGGCGCGCGTCGCGAAGACCCCTGCGTGCGACCGACGGCGCCGGGCGGCGTGACGGTTGAATGGCTTTGAAATCATCAGCGTCGCGCGGCGGCCTTGGGCCGTTCCGAACACGACAAGCGACCGGCCACCCCGACCGAGACGCGTCCGGGGCGCTGGCCCCGTCATCCCCCTTCCCCTCCTCTTTCGTCGCGGCTCTTTGACCGCCGTCTTCTTCCGCTTCCGCGCGTCGGGCGCTCCCCCTCGGGTGTCGCCGCTCAGTGCAAGATTTGCGGCGTCGCTTCAGCGCCTTGGGGCTCTTCGGCAAGACGCCATGGATGCGCCGCGTCGACCAGCCCCTCGACTTGCGTAATCTTGCGTTATTTTTCGCGGGGCGCAATAGCGTTGTTCGGTGAAATATGGAGCCGTTACCGCTATCTTTTCGGATAAATCGCTTTGTGTTGCGTTTTTAGGGTGACGGCAGGACGAAATCGCGCTTGCCGTCGCCTTGGGTTTACGCAATTATTGCGTAACTTCACGGAGAAACGCCATGCGAGCGACCAAGGCGGCGTGGACGCAAGCCTTGCCCCGGATTTCGCGCGCGACGCGCAGTCCGACGGCGCGGCGATTCGGCGTGAACGCCCTAACGGTCGCCTGGCGCGGGATCGCGGATGGCCAGGGCGCTGAGGGCGGCCAGGGCGAAGGCGCCGGCCGCCAGGCCCAGGGCGAAGATCGCCTCGCCCTTGAACAGACGTCCGACCACCGGCCCCAGGACCACGGCGGCGATCAGTTGGGGCAGCACCAGGAACAGGTTATGGATGCCCATATAGACGCCCATCTTGTGCGGCGGCACGGCGCTGGACAGCATGGCGTAGGGGGCCGACAGGATCGAGGCCCAGGCGACGCCGACGCCGATGATCGGAACCCACAGGAAGACCGGGTCGTCGATCAGCACGAAGCCCAGGAAACCCAGCGCGCCCAGCGCCAGGCACAGGGCGTGGCTGGCGCGCGCGCCGATCCGCGCCACCAGGGCCGGCAGCAGCAGGGCCATCAGCGCCGCCACGCCGTTGTAGCCGGCGAACAGCACCCCCACCCAGTCGGCCCCCTGGTTATAGGCCGCCGAGGCAGGGTCGGTCGTCCCGTAGTGCCGGGCGGTCACGGCGGGCGTGGTGTAGATCCACATGGCGAACAGCCCGAACCAGGTGAAGAACTGCACCACCGCCAGGCGGATCAGCACCGGCGGCATGTGCAGCATGTCCTCGACCACCTCCAGCACGCCCAGCGAGGCGCGGCCCTGGCGGCGCAGCCAGGTGGCGGCCAGTTGCGCGGCCCCGAAGGCCAGGGCGAAGCCGGCCAGCACATAGATCTCGCGCGCCCACTGGCTGATGAACGCCAGGCCGCAACCGACCAGGCCGGCGAGCGTCCACAGCGCCCCGCTCTTGAGCATCAGGGCCGCGCCCTGCGCGCTGGGCGTGCGGTGCTCGGGCATGACCCGCGCTCCGTCGGCCAGGGTCTCGGGCGGGTGCTCGGTGGTGGTGAACACCGTCCACATCACCGCCGCCAACAAGGTGACGCCGCCGACATAGAAGGCCGCGTGCACCGACGGCGGCAGGCGGCCCGGCGTGGCCGTTCCCGAGACCCCGAACCAGTGGGTCAAGACCCACGGCAGGGCCGAGGCGAACACCGCCCCCGCCCCGATGAAGAACACCTGCATGGCGAAGCCCTGGGTGCGCTGCTCCTCGGGCAGGCTGTCGGCCACGAAGGCCCGGAACGGCTCCATGGCCACGTTGATCGAGGCGCTCAGCACCCACAGCATCAGGCTGGCGCTGAGCACGCTGCCGGCGTTGGGCATCATGAACAGCGCCGCCGCCGTCAGGATCGAGCCATAGAACAGATAGGGCCGCCGTCGGCCGAGTCGGCCCCAAGTGCGGTCGCTCAGGTGGCCGATGATCGGCTGGACCAGCAGGCCCGTGGCCGGCGCGGCGATCCACAGGATGGCCAGTTCGTTGACGTCGGCGCCCAGGGTCTGGAAGATCCGGCTGGTGTTGACGTTCTGCAGCCCCCAGACGATCTGGACCCCGAACAGGCCGCAACACATGTTCCAGATCTGCCAAGAGGACAGTCGCGCCTTGGTCATGCGGGACGGGTCCCGCGCCGGCTCGTAAGATCCTGGCAGGCGATGCCCTGGCGCTTGCCTTGCAAAACAATCCCTTCAGTGCGCTAAAGGCGGCGAACGTGGTTTTCTCATTATCTGGACGCAATGGGCAGCGGTAGCAACAACAGCACCACGCTGGAGGATCTGGCGAAGCTGTCGGGCGTCTCCGCGTCCACCGTTTCGCGGGCCCTCAACGACCACCCGTCCATCAGCACGCGGACCAAGCAGCGCATCTGGGCCCTGGCCAAGGAGCACGACTATCCGTTCCGCCGCTACATGCCGGCCGGGCCGATCGGGTCGGAGGGCTCGATCGCCATCGTCACCCCGCGCACCCACGGCCGGCCGCTGCCGCTGTCGCACCCGTTCTTCCTGGAGCTGCTGGCCAGCATTGGCGAGGCGGCGCGCGACCGGGGCTGCGACTTCACCGTCAGCCATACCGCCCCGGCCAATTACGACGACCTGGTCACCGCCACCACGACCAGCCGCGCCAACGGCGTGATCTTCCTGGGCCAGAGCACCCTGCACGAGGCCTTCAACCAGCTGGCCGACACCGACGCGCGCTTCGCCGTCTGGGGCGCCCAGCTGCAGGGCCAGAGATATTGCTCGATCGGCTCGGACAATCTGTTGGGCGGACGACGGGCGACGGCGCATCTGGCGCGCCTGGGCCGCAAGCGCATCGTCTTCCTCGGCGAAACCGATCCCGAGGCCCTGCAGCGCCGCGCCGGCTATGTGGAGGCGCTCAAGGAGAGCGGGCTGGAGGTCGATCCCTCCCTGATCTGTCCCGTCGATTTCGAGCTGGAATCGGCCGAGGCGGCGGTCAACACCCTGGTGCGCCGCAAGGTGGCCTTCGACGCCATCTTCGCCTCCAGCGACCTGATCGCCCTGGGCGCCATCCGCGCCCTGCGCCGGGCCGGCGTGCGGGTGCCCGAGGACGTCTCGGTGGTCGGCTATGACGACATGCTGCTGAGCCGCCTCTCCACCCCCGCCCTCAGCACCATCAAGCAGGACACCCAGAAGGCCGGCCGCCTGCTGGTGGCCAAGGTCCTGGACTCCTCCGGCGACCACCGCCCCGAGCGGCTGTCGACGGACCTGATCGTGCGGGAAAGCTGCGGGGCTTAGGGGGCGGCGCGCGCGGAACCCCTCTCTCTTTGAGAGAGGGAGGGGCCCGCCGCCGAAGGCGGTGGGAGGGTGAGAGGTTTCAGCGCTTGCCGGAAACCCTGATTCCTGTCGTTGATCGGCCCAAGGCGCCCGGCCAGGCTCCAGCCATGGACAAGACCGCCAACGCCCGCCGCCTGCGCCGCGACCAGACCCTGGCCGAGAAGACGCTCTGGGCGCTTGTACGCAATCGCCGTCTGGGCGGATTCAAGTTCCTGCGGCAGGCTCCGATCGATCGCTACTTCGCCGATTTCGTCTGCGAAGCGGCCAAGGTGATCGTGGAACTGGATGGCCCAGCTCATGACGGGCGGGAAGACTACGACGCCCGCCGGACCGAAACGCTGGAGTTGTTCGGATACATCGTGGTGAGGTTCCGCAACGAGCGGGTCTTGGCCGATCCGGGCGGGACGGCGGATGATATCTTGGCGGTGCTTCGTTCGAGCAGGGTGTAACCTCTCACCCTCCCACCGCTGCGCGGCGGGCCCCTCCCTCTCTCTAAGAGAGAGGGATCAAAAAAAGCCCCAGCACATCCCCCAACGCACTCCCGATACAAAACCTCGATCCGGAAGGTCGAGCTTATCGACGCCGATACGTCCGGGTCATCGGGGAGCCATGGCGGGGCTCTAGCCAGGGAGGGCACGCATCACAGGCCGTCCATGTCCCGCAAGCTCCTCGCCACCGCCGCCCTGGCGCCCCTTCTGCTGTACGCCGGCCGGGCGAGCGCCGAGACCCAGGTGACCAGCAGTTCGCGCACCACGCCGATCGCCACCTCCACCGCCGCCTCGGGCGCGGCCGACGACGTCACCATCACCAGCGACGGCGCGATCACCCCCACCGTCTCGGGCGCCGTCGCCACGCTGGACAGCGACAACACCCTGACCAACAACGGCGCGCTCACGAGCGTCGGCGTCTCGGACTCGACCGGCGTGCTGGTGGTGGGCGGCTATACCGGGACCCTGCTCAACAGCGCCACGATCAGCCTGACCGAGGATTACGACTACACCGACGACGACAGCGACGGCGACTATGACGGCCTGTTCGCCAAGGGTTCGAACCGCTACGGGATCCGGCTGACGGGCCTGGCCCCCTTCACCGGGACGATCACCAACGACGCCTCGGGTTCGATCACCATCGAGGGCAACGACTCGGCGGGCATCAGCCTGGAAGCGCCCTTGACCGGCTCGTTGCTGAACAGCGGCGCGATCAGCGTCACCGGCGACCGGGGCTACGGAATCCACACCACCGGGACGATCAGCGGAAACCTGACCACCAACGGCTCGGTCAGCGTCCTGGGCGCGGGCAGCGTCGGCGTGGCGGTCGACGCCGACGTCGCCGGCGCGTTCGTCATCCAGGGCTCGGTCTATTCGACCGGCTACCGGGTCACCTCGCGCTATGCCGATCCCGACGACGAGGCCCTGCTCGACGCCGACGACCTGCTGCAGGGCGGCGGCGGGGTGAGGGTCACGGCCGACGTGGCCGGCGGCGTGCTGCTGGACGCCCCGCCCACCGACACCAATGACGACACCACCGACGACGAGGACGGCGACGGCACGACCGACAGCAGCGAGGGCACGGCCTCGATCACCGCCTATGGCTCGGCCCCGGCCCTGCTGATCGGCTCGGACACCCGCGCCGTCACCCTGGGCGCGGTCGGGACCGGCGACGACGCCTACGGCCTGATCATCAAGGGCTCGGTGACCGCGGCGGGCATCCATGACGGGATCAGCGCCACCGGCCTGCAACTGGGCGGCGACGCCGGGCAGACGACGACCATCACCGGCGGCGTCA
>Ga0307515_10003198_pt1 | contig 34641 bp, 30 predicted proteins | sample 17_EM_MG_FD_194513 | JGI IMG/M metagenome (GOLD analysis project Ga0307515, IMG submission 194513) | Populus trichocarpa ectomycorrhiza microbial communities from riparian zone in the Pacific Northwest, United States - 17_EM | ecosystem: Host-associated > Plants > Roots > Unclassified | place...
CGGATGGGGAATGGGTGGATGGGGGAGGGGTATAGGGGGGATGAGTGGATAGATGAAGATATGGACGGCGTGGATTAAATGGTATACTGGTGTCTTATTTGCGTGAATAGTAAACAATAATGCCGAAATTTGGAAACCGAACTACAAATTTCCCTGTGCTTAGGGATTCTTTCTCGTGTTTTGAACGGAATAGAAATTTCCTCCACGCAAATTTGTTGCATCCCATACTCGAAATCGTCGCTATTTGAAGATGAAGCTTTTGATCTATGATAGCGGCGGCCTCTAAAATATCGGTCTGACCGGTCTACAGATCTATGGATGTTTACCTGGAAGGTCTATAGACAATTGCGGATTAATTGAGGCTGAGTCCCTCCACAGCTTGCGTAGAGTAATTCACCCGCACTAAAGATATCCACCGTTTTTCAGCTAAGCGCCAGGCATTACAGATATTCACAGACACCAGTGCTAAGACAGATATTTTTGGATATCCAGGCTTTTCTGAACTGACTAGTCTATGAATTGGCCAGTCTTGGGAATGACTGCTTTCAATATACCACTCGCGGGTGTCTCCAGTCGCCACTCTGTAAATGTATATGTTCCGACCGGTTGGCGAACTCAGCGGTTCGCGAACTGAAATCCCTGGCAAATTCGCGAGCTTAATCCGTTCGGTTCGCAAATTTGAAAATCGAGTTCACGATATTTCCATCCAGTTAACGAACTGCAAGAAAGCTTTGCAAAATTGAAGCTAGTTCACGAACCCATACAATCCCATTTTATCTGCTCTGTCTCACCAATGCACCCGCGTTTAAGAGATGCATGATGCAATACCCGCTGCAAAGTCGCAGCCTTCACCGAGGGATTTGACTACGAATCAACGCCTTCCAGACCACTTAAGTAGTAGAGTCACTGCCAAAGGATGATGGCTGGAGCTGCCATTAGTAGCAAAGATTAGTATTTCCTGCCCCGTTCGTGAACAGGCAAAGTGTGTATCGGTTGGAATGTCATCCGTTGCCTTGGTCTTCCGCTAAAGACGAGGGTCTCGAGCTTCTCGACATAAAGCCCCACTATTTTCCCCTACTACCACACTCTTTGGACCAAACTCCGAGAAAATCTCATTACTTGGCACCAGAAACGAAACAGTGTCAGTGGGGGCGGGGTAACAAGCGCTAGTACCGGCGACTGAAATGGTATGGCATGAAGTCTCAAGCCTGGTGACTTTTGATGCTCTGCGAACTTTCGAGCCGCCAGATGATATTTGACAATCTGTCTTCTATTAAGTCACCGGTACCTTAACTACGAGTCTCGAAGGTCACGGCCAGGCTGAGATGATACTTCTGAAGTCCTGTTTCGTGCGCAGCAAGTCTACGAACCGAAGCCCGCGGCTCAGACATAGTGCTTCTCCGGAATACCCACCCCTAGTCTCAGCAGCTCATTATCCCCCACGACACACATAAAAAGTGTCATGCATGGTCCCTAGCAGCTAGCTAGGAAAAAACAAAAGATGGAGAACTTGGGAATCGAACCCAAGACCTTCTCAAATCACAAGAATGCGAATGAGATGTTATACCCCTAAACCAGATCCCCATTGGATGTCTTGTTTAATGTGCTGACAAATATAAATAAGCAGTGAATAATGAATTGTGACAAGTAAATTGAGCGAGCGGGTGATGCGAAGTACGACTGTAGGGCCACAAATTTTTCATAACTAATATGTATTAATAGAGTATTTCATCAAAGTAGAGATACATTCCTCCCTCCCCAACCCTCCCACTCAAATTAGGACTCTATCATCCTCATAAAACGCAACCTTAACCCTTGCCTTCGCAAGCTGCGCATCAGCGTCCGGCGACCCCGGAAACGGTCTTTTCACAACCCCCTTCGCAATAATACCCGTCACAACCATCTGCCTCTGCTCGCTCTCCTCGTCATCACAGAAGCTGATATCAACCATCGTAGTATCATCGTATGGATCACCGATGCAGATGTTGTGGTCGACTTCGTACACAGGACGCTGGCACTTTAGTTCGGCTGCTAGCGTTTTTGCGGAGGAGAGGAGGGACTTTAGGGAGGTGAAGGAATGGTCTTCTATCGACACGGGTTGGAGTTGGTACAGGAGGGTGACAAGTGTCACAACTTGGTCTTCGCCTTCGACTAGGGATTTTTTTACGCCTGAGCCTTGGAATATCATGGAAGCTGTGTAGGCGCGCCAGAACTCGGAGCGGTCGTAGTGCTTGGATTTGTCTATGAAAGTTAGAAGCGTGTTTTGCGGAAAGGGGGTTGCTCACCACCGGCACGGATCCATGCATGGAGGGCAGACATATGCTGAACTACGGTGCTGGTTTGGTCCGGGAACCAGGCGGACAAGATTACTTCTTCAATAAATGCCCATGTCACCAACTCAACTAACTGTGCAAAGCGCAGCTTCACCTTCTCAACGTGGATCCGAGGAAATATGATGCCTTTTAAGTTGTCGGGTAATTTCTCATAGTTGTATTTCTGGCGATTGTGTTTGTAGGTTTTCCGTGACCATTGGCCGACCTGTTATGTGTAAGCATTGTGATTTGCTAGTCAAGAGGTGAAGGTGGAGTAAAACCTGGTCCTGAAGGTCCCGGAGTTTAGTCGTGAACTCCTGGTCTGAAATTGGGTCCAAGCCAGTGCCGACACTGTTGATTGACTTGATATGGGCGGCGTTCAGCCGTTCAAATTTACCATGCTGGACCTCTAGCTCGTGCTGGTGTTTTACCAATCTTGTTGCGGCTAGGTCTTTCTCCACGTCTAGTTCGCGTCGATATCTATCGCTGTTCTCTCTCCATTTCGATTTCTGTTCCTGGAGCTCCCGTTTGTCGGTCGCCAATTGGCCACATTTTGCGCGCAAACGTTGTACCGTTTCCTCTACTTCCTTAAGTTTGTCCCGTAGCTCTGCAATCTCCGGGTCGGATACATGCACGAGTATTGACTTGTCGGTCATGTGTCTCGGTTTCGGAACGTTCGCTTGGTCCGCACCTGGGGAGTCTGGGATTCTGGGACGTAGGATCGCGCCCTGCTTCAATTCATCAAGTTCTTCGGTCTGGTGTTCGAGCAAGTTTTCTGGTGGCGGTGATGGTGGTGGCTGCAGTGGTGGTGGTGCTGGTAGTAGTACTGGTGGTGGTAGCGATACACCGGAGGATTTGCCGCGCTCGTTACCCCTTCCAACAGACGCTGTTCTCCCCACAGTCCGCCTGTCGGTCTGCGTCCCATCTGTTCGCTCGCTGCTATGGTTCTGTGTAGTGTATTCGTGGAATGTTTCTGCTCTTTGCGGGGCAGTTGTGGAAGTGCCGCCGCTGCTCCTGGTTGTTGCGCCTCTGTTCCTGAAAGTAGAATTTGGAGTCCCGTAAACCATCTGTGTTCTAAATCAATACGGTACCGTGTCTACCGTCTCGAGTTACTCACGCTGTATGGGGGAACTGCTGGTAGAAGGCCCTGTTGTCGACGACGTGCTAATTCATGGGTTTCTTCATTCCCAGCGTAAGTACAGTGGAAAAGAAACACGAAGTAGAAACATACGCGATCTCCGCGGGCCCGGGGTGAGAAACTCGGCAGCTTGTCTCAATATTCCTCGATCACTCTCACGGGTCCGCATGTTAGTAGGCTGGTTTTTAGAAGTATAGTAAATGTAGTAAATGTAGTAAATGTAGTGTGGATGTCGGGGTTATGTGTTGCGGCGTGTTTATAGTGGCCGGCGGTAGGGAGGGTTGGGGGTGGTCTTTAATGGACCAACAATGAGGTTAGGCTGACCAATGAGAACCGATGGTGTATGCGCACTAATGCGGCGAAGTTAACGCAGGTATCCTTGCCTGAGTTCGCACCCACACACTCATTGCGGGGTAACTGCAATATGCGGCAGTACGGCAGCTATCGACATACCCGCACCTCCAATGGCGATCTTCGTTCGTGGGTGCGTGATATCGAAGATCGAGACAGGCTTTCGGACAACACATCAAACGCCTGCAGAGCCATCCGGATCAAGACATCTGTATCAGCGCTTTGGACCGGCGACAAGGCTGCGTGCGAGGTTGTAGGGGTTGAGTTACCTACGAACGCAGCTTGACGGCTGGTTTCCTGTCGTTATCATTCTCGACGCACCTGAGCACATTGATTCTCCGAGCATTCGCGAATAGCATTCTGTTTGCTGCACCCCCACATTCCGCGACACATTGATTAGGTGCGTAAGTCCAGGCAACTGCGGCCTGTTACACAGCATTCCTGAGACAACGCCACAGGCCAATGTGCACAAGACGCTTAAATCCCCCGTGCTCCACCATGGAGGGGTGTTCAAGTGAGCAGTATCGCAAGCTACCACCCCACCTAGTAAGAACCGCCTCACATCTTATATACTTCTTTCATACACATTCAACTGCAAATCCCTAGCAATACGATGGTGCGGAGAAAGATGGGTACTCCGAACAAAAACGACCGCTTTGTGGTTGGTGTTGATTTCGGCACTACGTGAGCTACTAACTCTACCCTTGTCAGCAATCCGACTGACATGTAACTTCCAGATTCACCTCAGTAGCTTTCGCTCACACTGCAAGTCCTGAAGAAGTCAAACTTGTTCAGACCTGGCATAACACAGGGATTGGGAACGCCTCGGCAGACCAAGTTCCTACGGAGCTTCACTACACCAATCCCATTACGCGGACAAAGATCTGGGGCTACGAGGCCTCACCCGTGAACAAAGGCCCATCCACTCCAGATCCCTTGAAATGGTTCAAGCTCTTGCTCCAGGACAGACCTACAGCACCGATAGGTGGCCAATTCGCCGGATATTCTCGACGTAATTATAAGGGTAAAGGGCGAGCGTCTGGTAGTGGCCTGGATTCACTCTTTGGCGGCCTCGGACTGGCCTCTTCTTCCTTAGGATTGTCTACCACATTTACACCGCCGACTGTTACCCCCGCCCAAAAGACAGCGCAGCAGCTTCAACGACTGAACATTTCCCCGGTCAACGTTGTCACAGACTTTCTTTCCGCCGTACGAGAGACTACGGTCGCTAGCATTGAAAGGACTTACGATCCGACTTGGGTTCGCGAGAACAAGAAGGAGTATGTACTGACGGTCCCAGCTATTTGGTCTGATGCCGCGAAGAGTCTTATGGTGCAGGCGGCCCAGGACGCTGGTTTTGGGTCCCATCGTGTCGATTTCAACCTTATCAGCGAACCGGAAGCAGCCGCATCTCACACTCTCAAAGCAATTCAACCGAACAACCTCAATGTGAGTATTACAGGCCTACTTGATTAGTAGATACTAATACTGGCTTAGTGTGGAGATACATTCATTATCTGCGATGCAGGTGGAGGAACAGTGTAAGCCTATGCTTCGTCGGGTTTTATTGTTGTTGGATACTTATAATGCCCAGAGATTTGATATCGTACAAGATTGTGGGTTTGGATCCGCTTCAAATCGATGAGAGCGTCAGTGGTTCGGGTAAGTGTTCGGTGAATCCCAACGGTCGATATATCATCTAACAGGTCTATAGGTGACATGTGTGGGTCTGTGTTTTTGGATGAGAGATTCGAGGAATATATCCGGTACGGATCGTACAATTTCATTGATATCTGAAGCTAATAATATGATAGAAATGTGCTTGGCGACAGGGTTATCGATGGAATGAAGGTACGCTACTAGTTCTCCCTACCGGTATACCACCACAGTTGACTAACTTAACGTCCAATAGCCACGTTCCAGGTATGTTACTTCTGATCTATCAGTACGGCTGGATAACTCAGTTTTTCAGGAACGAAATGTTTCGAACCTGGGAGGAAAAGGTCAAGTATAAGTTTGGAAACAGCAACAGCCATGAAGGGTTTGAGATAACCGTTGCCGGAGTACCTGACGATGAATCTAAGAACGTCGAAGATGGTTTCCATACCATACCATCGTAAGTATACATTCTTATGCCCACGCGTACATTGTTAACCCCAGTAGGAGCGAAGTCAAGAAGATATTCGACCCCATTGTGGAATGTATCGTCAGACTGGTGAAACAGCAAGTGACCGACGTGCACCGCAAAGGCGAAACAGTGGCTGTAAGTGAGCCCGAGCCATCATCTAGTTCAGTAGTTAAGTAGACCCCATAGGCAATCCTTCTTGTCGGCGGCTTCGGTTCCTCCGAGTACCTTTTGAGACAGTTGCAGACCACCAACTACGGCACTGGCGGGCCTATCCAAGTACTCCAACCAACGAACGCGTAAGCACTCTCACATCTTTCTCCTTCCTGCGCACTGGTACTGACATCCTGCAGCCGAACTGCCATTGTAGCCCTCACTCCCGGCCTAAACTGTACTATCCGAGTCATCTACTAACCCTCTCAGGCTCGCGGCGCCCTCCTACGTGGCCTCGACGGCTCCATCGTCAACAAGCGACGCTCCCGCCTTAACTATGGCTGCATCTCCTCGACCTTCTACCAAGCCGGCAAAGGATGGGACGCACATAAATACTGGGAGAGCTCCGATGACAAGTACCTAGTTGACGGTCACCTGAACTGGTACATCACACGAGTACCACCCCTTTCCCAATTTCCCCCTTTCGGGCTAACGCATTGCAGAATCAATTAATCGAAGGCGAAGAATCCACCTCAATCCCCTTCTACCGCATGGTCCCGGTCCCACTCGTACCCGGCCACCAGCCTTGGCTAATGTTCTCCGACGAGCTGTTGGCCTGCGATCTCGACGACCCCCCGGATTTTAAGTGGAAGAACCCCAGCTGTAAAAACCCTCTTCCCTTTCCCGTTCTATAGCTAATGATGTAGCGATTTACCGCATCTGCACGCTCCCGTCGGATCTGAGTGGAATCCCGTTGAGGGAGTTTACAAAGTACACCAACTCGCTCGGGGTGCAATATTATCGCATTGATTTTGAGCTGCAGATTTCGAGGATTGATGAGGTATGTATTCCCACAAAGATGAGGAGAAGAAGGCTGATAAGGGGATAGGTTATGAAGTTTGAGCTGCTGTTTGATGGAGAGAGTTATGGAGAGGTAGCTGCGAAGATGGTGGTTGGGTAGAGGGGTTGAAGTTATGTTTTATTGAGGGGGTTTTATGGTTGTTTTTATGAATACATACGTATCAATTATTGCTTAAAGGTTAATGACTTTAGTAGCTACTTAAGTAGTGATGTGGAATTTTTGGGTATCGATAAGTGTGATCCCGGGGTTTGACCGGAACGACACTGGCTGTTAAACGTTCCTTCGTTCTGATGTGAAATCGATGGAACTGAGTAGGGTTAGGGCCGACAGCGTAAGAATTCGTGGATGGACTTTTTCCATTCTGTGAAGCATTAGGGGAGTACACAACGTACTTTCCAGCACATTCTCACTAGCGCCAGCGAAAATGCTGTTTGACAGACGCAGACTACTTAAGTAAGTACTTACACATTCTCTGCAGCATAGTATAGAAGTTTCGGGTGCACGTGTGTACAAAACCCGACGATGGCAGCCAACATAGCGGTGTCTCTAGCAACAGCTATTCTCATTCAACCCTTGGAACCGTCACATCTCTTTTCTTCATGGCCGCACCTTCTGAGCGAAAACAGCGGCTTGGCTCTGGTGTACTTCTCGATATACGGTTTCGATGTATTGCTTCGATTTACGGACATCATCCCGGTAAGAATTGTGCAAATTGGCGTCATGGGTGTCACTCGCGGAGTCTCGGGGCCGGTCAAAGGGAGCCTGTCACGCGTGCAACTTAGTTGTGCTGTTGTCAGGACCATCCTTTGAACATCATGACACTCCGCGACAGCCACACCCCCACAGGTTCTAGTTGCGAGCTTGGATTCCTAGTGACTCTCAATCTCGATCTCTGCGGCAATCACTATACCACTTGACCGCGAAATTACATTGACGACTGCCAACGTTACCAACGAAGCGGACAGCGAAATCAAAATTTCCCACTACTCGGTTACAACGTCCGCTGAACATGATGAGAACGATACCCCAGGCTTCGTCCACTTCGCTTGCCATCGAGCCAGATCTACTCTCTATTTCTCTCATTTCTCTCCGAATTATGCTATCATCATTGAATTTCGAGAACCATAACTTCTGAACGCTCAATCTCCCTCTCCGCACGAGTCTTTGGGGTCGTGTCGCACGACCCAAAACGCTACGGCGCAAGGAGGGTGAGAGGCTAGTCCGAGTGCCTAAAAGGGGTAATAAATCCTAGATGGCCGCGAGCAGGTTTGAGGGACAGAAGCAAGTTCCCTCCCCGCACCAATATGAAAATAAAGATAGAATTAACGGAAAGGCTAGTTATGGCAGATATCCCTACATGAGCTTGACCCGGGGATTATTGAGGGATGCAAGGCTGGTTCTCGCCCCATACCTCTCGATTCCACACCCAAGAAATTCTGGCCACGGAGCCCAAACTCTCCTAAAAAGGCCAATATCTAATGGCGGTCACAAGTGGGTATGCGGATACGTCCTTCGGGAAAGATGCAAGTTCACCCTCCGTTCTACTTCTCTGGATAAGGTAAGGCTAATGGGGGATTTAGTGCTAATGGGGGATTTAGTGCTAATGGGGGATTTAGTGCTAATGGGGGATTTAGTTATGAAAGATATCGCGCATATGGGTCCAATCTGAGAATTCGTTGCTGCCTGCCTAAAACTTACTAAGAAGTGTTGCGACTATGAAGGGGAGAACCGTGTGTATTGGCTATGGTACGATCACTGTCTAGTTACAGGTCTAAAGGCCCAAGATGCGTAAGGAAGAGAAGAGTACAGTGTGAAGTCTAAAAGTGCAGTCACGAATCTTATATATCAACAAGAAGGGGCAGTATCTTATAGTCGGTAACAAGCTCCTCTATGGTTGTGTTCTTCGGGACAGATGTAAGTTCGCTTCCTCCCTACGGATAGATAAAGATAGCGGAAAGATTTAGTTATGAATGATATCATCCACATAGGTCCAACCCGGGTTCTTTAGGAGATTGAATAAAGCCGTCTGAGGGGCCAAAGGCTCGGGGAATCCTTGAAAGTCCCCAATAGGGGCACATGTGAGAGGGGGATTGTGCTTTCAGACATTAAGCGTTTAGGTGACATGATGATTCTCGGAACTCGATGATGGCGGCAGAATTCGAAGAGCAGAGAGATGGAAGAGAAATAAACGGATAGAATGGGATATGAAATAATTTTGTGGTATGTTCTGGAGAGTCTTTGGAATCCATCCAGGCTCAATATGCAATGGCAAAAGTCCGGGAGTGACTGATCATGGATGAGTGAGGCCAACACATGGCAAGCGAGGTACAATTGAAGTGATTGAGGCTGAGAGCCAAGATATTGAGAAGCAATAACATCCCACAAGGCGAGCTTTCGCCGGTGAAGGAGAGATATCCTGGGTCTTGAATCTTTGATTGAGCAGATTAGGATGAGACTGTTGCATATCCGGTGGTGGCAAAGGTGCAAAAGGCCGCGCAACTATTACCACTCTTGTATTATATATCTTGAGTCCCTCACCTTTTCTCTTCTCTGTACCATAGTCTATGCACACGGTTCCCCCCTACATATTGTAGCAGAGACACCTCAGGGCTGTATGGTGAGATCATATGAAGCGGGAAGACCAGTTGCACAATCTTAGCGTAAGTAGACTGATATATTTCTTGAAACTAGTATTCTGCGCTAAAGAGTATTATTGCATTTGAGACCACATCGAATTGTGTTGGTTTATGTGAAGCTCTCCATTGTCAGGCTGTGGGCCCAAAGGTTTATCTATTACTTAGCTCGCCGGTACCCTTAGCCCAGTCTCGAAGGCGGTATTTAAGTGTCATCCACCAATTCGGAGACTACCCAGAACTAAAATTTAATGTGACGTCCCCCCTACAACCACCCACAGTTTAAGAAACAAGTTCTAACTCTGGGCGGTCAATTTAGTCTTGCTTCTCTCAAACCTCGCAAGCTCGGTTAAGGTGTAGTATTTCATGTGTAACTACCCACCTGGGCAGATATGTTTACACTAGATCCACTCTAGCCTACACTTCCCTTACAAAATCCTAATTAGACGCATTTCCTTAGTTTTTAAGTACAGTGCTGTTTATAGGTAATAATGACCAGCTTAACACTCCCTAGGTGCTTAGATATTACTGAACATAGCATACAAGAGTTAAATAACTAATAGCTACGGTCATAGAGTTATGAACATGAGGCTTCCCGTCCGCTCAGCCATATCTAAGCATAACATCGCCAGGTTAGTACTGCAGTGGGTGACCATGCGGGAATCCCTGGTACTGTAGTTTTGTGTCTCTTTTGTCACTGAGCCTATAGATGATAACTTTAGCTACTGCTAGATTTAAAGCCGCATTTGCTGGTACAATCGAAGTCGACTAGGAAAGCATCTGTCTGAGGTCATGGCGATTTGAGATGAAAATAATCATCTAGAACATAGCTTAGAGATGAATATTAATACTCAATTGTTCTAGGTAGAATTGCCTCTCTTCGTCTACTCTAATCTCCACATCTGACTCACTGCTCATCCTCGCCGCATATTGGAGAATAAGTATAAACGTTGCTATATCGAAGCAGCATTGGGTTTTATATATATATAGTCTCGATTGATACCTAATAGCTGCAAGACCTCTTGTTGACTAAGGGATTTAGCCCGAAGGCTACCAGAAATAAGGCGGGCACTAACTCTAGCGGACTTGGTACGGAGCCTATCTCTCCGCCAGCCTCGGGCTTAGTACGGAGCCTATCTCCCCGCGAGCCTCGGGCTTGGTGCGGTGCGTATCTCCCCGTGAGCCTCGGGCCTGAGCAGTGCCTTTCTCGTGATGCTTCGCTCTTAGTGATTTGTTCTTAGCGCTTGAGATGATCTCTTTTATATATGTCTATCTTCTTCTCTCTCTGTACGATAGACAATTGCGCTTCTTCATTTTTTCTCTTTTGCTCTCATCACCTTTATGCTACCTGGCTCCATTGGTATCATGTCGAATAGCGCGCAAAAGTGAGGGAACGCGGCGGATCATAATTGTGGTGACTTTGATTTTGCATGCTTACTTACTGGGTGAGCTGGTGGTGGCAGTCTCAGTGTGGGCACCGAATGTCGTAAATTTCTATACCGCCTCGAGAGCTCCAACTGCAACGGAAACAGGAGGTAAACAACCAGTCCAAGCCGAGCTATGGAGGAGGCGTAGGTGACGAAGCCGTATGAATTGTTGCCGCGGAGTGTAATGATAAATTCGTGTGGGAACTTGTACGTGCTTCAGATTTGAAGTTATTACAGCGTTTCTCTGGATTATGGAATATGACTTCCCCCTTCTACACTCACACCGCAAGACTCTTTGACAAGTCCAATGTCCTCGCCATCGTACTGCACCTAGTACATTGCAGCAAAAGAGAAACAAAGGAGTGGAGAACTTAGGAATCGAACACAAGACCTTCTCAAGTTACGAGTGATGCGAATGAGATGTTATACCCCGAAACCAGATCCCCCATGTAATGTTTCAAAAACAAAATGGAAATATAAGAACACTAGCTAAGCGATTAGGACTGTATTCTATCTTGCATTGTAAAAAAAATACAGATTACAAAAACTAACAAAAGTGCTCTGTATTCGAGAGGAAAGGAGCAGATAATAATTCCCTGTATCCAAAAGCGGTCCCACCACATCTTTTGGCATCTGAATTTCTGATTTCGAGAGAATCTCATCACTTCCTCAACATACAATCATCACCCTTTCGTAAGGTGTCCGAATATCTCTCCAAACAGCCGACGTCATGTGCTCAGCAGGATTTTGCAATAGTCCTTCACTAGCGTTCTCGGACCGGACCGGACCGGCTCACTAATAGTTACCGTCCCTTGGTCCCCTACCCTAAAGGGTCCTGTTACGACAATGGAAGAAATGCCTTTAGCGGGTTCCTAGTAATTGTTCAAGGACTTCTGCAGAGCAGGTACACGGAAAGGTCCACTGACAGTGCTGCGCATGTATGCATCCCAGGCGTAAGGGCCAGAATTGCCCCACCCTGATAGTTCTGCCACCCTGCACCGCTGGTCACTCGTTCAAACAGTCCTATCCTCTGTTGCATATACAGGTCTCAGCCGGAGATGAGCCTCGTATGTCCGGAGCGGAGATGTCTTGTATGGCCGGAGCAGAGATGTCTTGTATGGCCGGAGCGGAGGTGTCTTGTATGGCCGGAGACGGTGATGTCTTGTATGGCCAGAGATGACTGTTGACTCTGATACGGGCTGATGGCATTCAGCCGTACTTCACTCTCATATATATTGGCCTTGTGGCCCTCTTAGATAGATGACAATGAAGCTTCTAGCAGTAAGTATTTCAACAGGTTATGAGCCCGGCTATCGCTACTATCTAAAAATCTCACTATCTTTTCTAAAGACCTCTTTCACGATCTTTCCTGCAATCTCTTTCACAATCTTCAAAAGAGCCTCAAGAACCCTAAACCTTGTCACCATAGCAACAACTGCATAAACAACACTAAAACTCAACACCACGATCTCACGACGTCATCCTCCGAACCCGTCTTCAACAAGACCAGGTGGGGCGACATTCCTAAGCTCACTCACACCAACTACGACGAATGGAGAGACAACATGATACTCATCCTATCAGCCATGAAAGCATATGCAATCGTCACTTGAGATGACCCTGAACCGCAGCCTCTTGATTTCGACCACGATGACAACTATGATGATTGGAAGGCTAAGGAAGCCGAAGCCGCATCTATTATCAGTTCCTGTTCCCCTGAAGTATGGCGCATAATAAAGGGAATGAGAAACCCTCTCGAAATGTGGAATACACTAGAAATCAGCCTGGACACAGCCAGATCTTATATCGGCAGACAAGACATCCTTCGCCAGTTCCGAGCTTGCCAACCCAAGGAGGACGAACCACTGAAAGCATACTTCACCAAGCTTAGTAACTACCGCACACAACTAGACCGTACAGACGATGCAATCACCGATTGCGATTTCTGCACGCAAATATTCACATCATTGCCATCACAGTATGCGATGATATTAATGGTCCTACAGCATAGAAGACCCTTGCCCACACCCGAAGAAGCCATGCACGACCTCCTAGAAGAAGAAACTACAACCGGCCTTACCAAGGAACTCGGAGATGCATCCACGGGGGCCGCCCTATTTTCCCAACGTGGCGGCTACCGTGGCCGTGGGCGCAGTGGACGCAGTGGAAGCGGTGGAAGTGGTGGAAGCAGCCACAAGAGTAAGTGCACCTATTGCAAAATTGACAGCCATACTACAGATGCATGCAGAAAGCGAAAACGCGCTCAGGAGGGAGGAAACAACGATGAGTGCATTTGCTTCCAGTGCGGGCTTCCAGGCCACATCAAAGTTGATTGTGTCTCCTATAAACGTATAAAGGAGTGGTGGAAAGTGAAGAAAGCCACTGCTACAGCAGCTCTTGCTACGACCGGAGACTGTGATCCCTTCTGACTAACATCTTGTGCTCTCACCGCCGCCGCTCCAAAATGGGTCATTGATTCCGGAGCGTCACACTACATGTGCAATGACCGCAGCAGCTTCCCGACGTTCAAAAAGATCTCACTTCCTATAGTAATCGAACTCGGAGACAACAACTCAGGCACCGCCACGGATTATGGTTTAGTCAACGTCATACAGGGCTTTCAAGTCGAAGCCCTCCATACTCCTACTTTTCGACTTTCCCTTCTATCGATCAACCAATTGGATTTGGGCGGGCATACGACTATATTTCAGAACGGAAAATGCTCCATAAATTCGCTATCTTCTTGCACCCTCACCAGAAAACTAGTCAATGGCATATACATCATAGTTCCCGCAACCGCAATCCTATCATCGACTACCGAGAACGGCAGAAAGAGAAAAAGAGAATGCTCGCCTCCAAGAGCATCTACCTCAGCAAAAACTAAGTCCACTCAAAAGTCTCTCACAATCTCAGAGTCAAGACTATGGCACCGACGACTAGCCCATATAAATCCCACCGCCATGAAAACTCTGATTGGCAGATATAAACATGATGATTCAATGTGCACAGTCTGCATCCAAGCCAAGCACAAGGAAAGGTTCATTAGAGTGCCAGTCATGCGCACTATGAAGCCTTTTGAACTTGTACATTCGGATGTGTGCGGTCCTTTCTCTACACCGACCTTGGGAGACAATCGATACTATATACTATTCATCGACGACTACACAAGGTACACATCCATATGGCTGCTCCCAAATAAGAAAGCCGTGACCTGCACCTCCGCCTGCCACATCAGCAAAATGTATTTTAGTCACTGGAAGCCTCCAGGAGTGTCTAAGAGGATGTGGAGTGTAAATTTAGATGCGTCAATTTCAGGAGAGTATCAGACCCTAGGAGGGCATTCCTGCCGGCCTTCAGAGTAACTGGGAGCGCCGACGACAAGACTGGGAGCACCTGGGAGCGCCGGCGACAAACCTGGGAGCGCCGGCGACAAACCTGGGAGCACCGGTGACATGTCTGGGAAAAACAACATCTTCTTTGGGAACGCTGCTGGTGCGCCTGGAAATCATAGCTACTGTATTCAGTTTGTATTCTCATCTGTGTATTTATGTATCTATGTATCTATATAGCTACCCATCTACACACGGTATATTTGAACTGGCTGCAGGCAGTGCTTGTGAGCAATTCGAGGTGCGCCTGAAAATAACGATTGAGTGAACTCAGAGATACGCTTGGAGGCGGTTATTGTGTGAACTTAGAGATGCACTTGGAGGCCGTGATCGAGCGAGTTTGGAGATGCACTGGGAGGCCATGATCAAGTGAACTCAGAGATGCACTTGGAGGCTGTATTCGAACGAGTTTGGAGATGGACTTCGAGGCCGTGATCGAGCGAGTTTTGGAGATCCACTTGGAGGCCGAGATTGTGTAACTCAGAGATGCACTTGGAGGCTGTGATCGAGCGAGTTTGGAGATGCACTTGGAGGCCGAGATGGTGTAACTCAGAGATGCACTTGGAGGCTGTAATCGAACGAGTTTGCTGATGCACTTGGAGGCCGTGATCGAGCGGGTTTGGAGATGCATTTGGAGGCCACGATCGTGTAACTCAGAGATGCATGTGGAGGCCGTGATTGAGAGAGTTTAGAGATGCACTTGGAGGCCATGATCAACCGAGATTGGAGTACTTGGAGGCGGTCGATAGGAGGCGCGTCGGGTGCTGAGACTCTATCCATCAGTTAGTTAACTCGCAACCGTGGGAATGTGATGTGGTGACTATACCTTTGAGCTCTCATGGAGAGCTGGCTGGTGGCGGTTGATCTTGTAGGGAGGCATACTGGAAGCTGAAGCTACATTCAGGGGTGAACTCATGATCGTGAGAATGAAGGGATGACAGACAATCTTGGGTGTATGCTGTACTCGGTGTATGCTGTACTCGGTGTATGCTGTACTTGGTGTATGCTGTACTTGGTGTATGCTGTACTCGGTATATACTGTACTCAGTGTATGCTGTACTCGGTGTATTCTCTACTCGGTGTATGCTGTACTCAGTGTTAACTCATGATCATGGCATGGAGAGATAGAGAGGGATGACTTAACTTTGTGTTCTGCGATGATGGTAGAGAAAGAGAGATGGGGAATGAAGATGGGAACGAATATGGAGGATACAAGCAGATATGAGAAGTCAGGGGTATGACTTGCCTGATGTTAGGGGTTCTCCCCAAACAGCGATAATGATACTTGTAAGCGATTAAATGAATACTTGTCACGGAGTTACTCTCGGTATAGTCACGTGATATGCATAACACCTATTCATGGCGCGCAAGGAATCAGTCTTATGTCCTTTAGCGGGGATCCATAAGAGTCGCGCGTCGATTGAATAAGCAAGTCAATTGCTTAGCGGATTCATTGAAAGAATACCTACGTGGTAGTTCTTATTTGATGATGCAACAATGGAGCCAGATCGAAAGGAGGTAACTCCTGCCGAGCACATTGTTTTCAACCACGTTCATTTTCCAGATACTAGCGGGAATGTTTGATTGGACTGGAGATTACTCCGACACACAAACGCAGCAGTTGATAGTCAAGATGCAAGTAAGTAGGACCCATGACTTATTGCCGCAGGCGATAAGAGTTATCATGGTACTCTCCGGTCAAAGAGAACAGTCTCGACCTAAGCATGACGTAACTGAGAGAATTATGACGTTGGCTTAAGATAAGAGGCCTGAAGCAACCTTGCTCATTAGTTTGAGTTAGTATGCATTGCAACGTAAGACTCGTATCAGAATACGAGCTTACGCGTCAAGTTCTACATTGGCATAGTATTGGTTGGTTGCCAATTAAATCTATGACGCAAGCCAAATAGCCTTATAAGGTGAGGCATTAATTTGCGATAAGTGCTGCCAACTAATTTGTTGGCAGACCTACCAACTACTGTCGCAAACGGGTAGTAAGATGTCATGGAATTATAAACCACTGCAAGTATGATATGATATCATGCGATGGATGGCCTGATTATAATCAGGAGCGTAATGCTTTGAAACCACGTTGCATGAACACGATAACCAATGGGAAGCGTGGCACTTATCACCGGGCGCATTTTAAGACGCGACCGCGATAAAGCTATCAAGCTACTTGTAGTAATAGTGTCGAAGTACGGGCGCACAAGACCCTCGAAGACGACTATATAAGAGAAGGGTTTGTTCGGTAGGATTGAAGGGCATCAACCAACAAGTCAACATTCAGAACACCGAAGAAGACCTTAAAATATTATTAAGAATTCTATCTATTCAATTATTCAAAATTTCCTCCCAAGACCTACTATCAACTCGTGACTACGCATTTTATGCCTGGACATCGATACACACAATCCGAGTACACACTGCAGCGCATTGTCGAGTTATTCGGCAATCTTCTATTCAGTTTAGAAGAGCAGCATTCGTACCACACCTGTCGCCAGGTGTATCGTTTTTGCGAACTCGAGAACATCGACTACCTGCTGTTGAGATATCTTCGCACCGGTCTGCTACCCTTCGAGGAGTTTTCCGAGGATTAGTTTTGCGGCGAAACAACGCCGTATACATTTATCGAGGAGACGGTCTTTGGTACCGTTACAGATTGGTCGCTCTTGCTTCTGAGGTGCAAGAGGTTGAGTCTTAGGATAAGACGAGGAAAGAAAGAGTATTCTTAGATAGGCGGTTGTACTTAATTCAATAAACTATTGTATTGATTATTGGGATTAAGAACCCGCGTAACACCTGATTGGGTTTGGCAGACCTCGTATCGGTGGTTTTAACCGCTGGATTGGGAGTAGTACCTGCCGTATCAGGAATGGTCAATTGACTGGCACACGAAATTCTCTTAAGTCCCAGTTTCTCATGATGATTTCCCCCATCTCCTCTCATCTCTCTCTTTCTCTACCATCACCTAAGAACACGAAGTTAAGTTATCCCTATCTATCTCTCCATGCAATGATTATGAATTAACACCGAGTACAGCATACACCGAGTACAGAATACACCGAGTACAGCATACACTGAGTACAGCATACACCGAGTACAGCATACACCGAGTACCGCATCATCCCATGATCGGCTGTCTCCCGCTCCCAGCCAGTCTCATCTCTCGGCCAATCTTATTGTACTCAACTCGCTACATTCCCACGATTACGAGTTAACCAATGAATACAGTCACAGCTGCCGTCGCACCTCCCTCCCGATTTACCGTCTCGAGATCGACCACCTCCAAGTACTCCTCCTATCTCGATTGATCATGGCCTCCAAGTGCATCTCCAACCTCACTCGATCACGGCCTCCAAGTGCATCTCCAAACTCGCTCGATCACGACCTCCAAGTGCATCTCTGAGTTACACGATCTCGGCCTCCAAGTGCATCTCCAAACTTGCTCGATCACGGCCTCCAAGTGCATCTCTGAGTTCAACATGATCTCGGCCTCCAAGTGCATCTCTGAGTTACTCGATCTCGGCCTCCAAATACATCTCCAAACCCGCTCGATCACAGCCTGCAAGTGTATCTCTGAGTTCCACTTGATCTCGGCCTCCAAGTGCATCTCTGAGTTACTGCATCTCGGCCTCCAAATGCATCTTCAAACCCGGTCGTTCGAAGTGCATCTCTGAGTTACTCAATCCCGGCCTCCAAATGCATCTCCAAACCTGCTCGATCACGGCCTCCAAGTGCATCTCTCAGTTACTCGATCTCGGCCTCCAAATACATCTCCAAACCCGCTCGATCACAGCCTCCAAGTGCATACCTTAGTTCAACTCGATCTCGGCCTCCAAGTGCATCTCCAAACTCACTCGATCGCGGCCTCCAAGTACATCTCCCAGTTCACACAATCACGGCCTCCAAGTGCACCTCTAAGTTCTCTCAATCAGCGTCTCCAGGTGCTCGTGTGATTACGCTCCAGTACCGTCTGCTGCCAGATTGGCCATATGTATATATATAGAGAGACTTAGATAGATAATACATGCCATATTATGATGTAGCAAATCTTGTGACTGTAACAAAGACGAATCTGATACACAAAATGCCTTGTGGTTATGAAACCCTAAGAATCACTGCTGTGAGAATATGGGAATAAGTCTCCCGCAGACCTGCGCCAAGGTCTCAGCTACTCCAAAATTTGACTATCCTATAAGTCAAATCTTGTAGCATTCTGAATGCACCTCCATAACTGCAGGTGCTTTCAGGAGCACCTGAGAATGCTCTGGCAGAGTCTGAGGGCACTTTGCTTAGCTCCATGGGGGCCTGGGAGCATCTGGAATTACTTAGGAGCACCGGTGAGGTCTACCGGAGTATCTAGGAGGTTTGCAAGTGGCTTCCGGACTGATTTAAATTTTGCTGATGCAGTCATTTCAGGCCCGAGTAGACTCCATGGGATACGAGATCAAGCGATTCCGGTGCGACAATGGACGGGGAGAATACAACAATACGACCTTCCGATATGTCCTCGCGGCCTGTGGTACTACATACGAACCATGCCCTCCATACACTCACGATATGAATGGTGTTGCAGAACGAATGATCCGTACAATCACTGAAAAAGCCCGGGCGATGATAATTGACTCCCAGGCTCTCATTCAGTTCTTGGAAGAAGCAGTAAATACCGCAGTCTATCTCCATCAAAGATCACCGAATGAAGGCCTCAAAAGAAATCACCGTGATGGCTATCAAGCACCGTACGAAACACCATACGAGATGCTGCATGGATTTGGCAAACCGACGCACGATGCTGATGGCAACGAAATATCGTATCAAGCCTCTCGCCAGAATCTACGTCGATTCAGATGCTACGCCTGTAGACTCATTCCCGAAGTTCAGCGCCGCCAGGGCAAGTTTGGCGCAAGGTCAAAGCCCTGCATGATGGTAGGCTACACACACGACTCAAAAACGTTGTGGAGGATATGGGATCCCGAATTCCAGAAGGTAAATGTCCAATCGGAAGTCGTCTTCGATGAAGAGAGAAATGCACACATGTCGTGTCAGCATGGAAGCAACGAGATCGACATATTTGGATTACCAGAAGATGAGGAATATGTCAATGAAATAGATACCGGAGGTGAGCCTCTCCGAGAACAAGATAGTCAACCTACGCAGATAGGTAAGAGATCCACATCTCTCATGCATGAAGCCCCTGACGAGGAAGCAGAAAACATCGCCCACAGCCGGCGCCTCCGCAGAGAGGATCAGACTGCCCAACGGTCGGCAGCAGCAATCAAGAAATCAAGCCAAGTACCACGAGCAGCCCCAGATCCAGCTCCAGTTCCAGCTCCAGCTCCGCCGATAGGGAGTCATGTCACAAGAAGTCAAGGTAAAGTCTCTGCAGAAGCATTAATGGCATCTGCAACAGATCTATTCACCTACGCGGAAGCTATGGAAAGCCCTCAACGAGATCACTGGAAAAGAGCCATGGAGGAAGAAAGCACATCGATTCTGCTCAATAACACCTTCTCCGCTCTCAACTCCCGGGAAGCACGGCAACCTCAAGTTAAGCCGAATGGCTCCAACTGGGTTTATAAGACTAAGCACAATCCTGATGGGTCCACACGGTACAAAGCACGGCTAGTCATAAAAGGATACAAACAGACAGACTTCGGCGAGACTTATGCCCCTGTTGGGAAGCTAACTACGTTTCGGTATCTCATCTCTCTCATCGGGAGATACGGGTGGAATATGGACCACTTGGATGTAGTAACCGCTTTCCTAAACCCCGAAATTGACGATGACGACATCTATATGACTTTGCCAGAAGGATGGCCAGAGGGACTCAATGCACCAAAGATCGTTGTCAGACTCAGGAAAGCTCTCCACGGCCTTAAACAAGCTCCATGACTATGCCACGATGATATCAACGCCTTTCTACTCTCTCTTGGGTTCACTCAATCCTTTGCGGATCCTAACCTCTATCTTTGCAGAGACGGCATTCTGATACTTCGGTATGTCGACGATATCTCCATGTTATATCCGGAGGCCGCTGCCAAGCTGCGATTGAAGTCAAAGCGAAACTCTCCGAGAAATACTAGATAACGAACCTCGGCCCAGCACGCCAATTCGTCAGCATCGAAATCCACCGCGATGGTACCGGGGTCAGTCTCGGACAGAAAGCCTATATCATCACAATTCTCATACCATTCGGCATGGAGCACACTCACGATGTCTCGACACCCATCGATCCCAATGTAAAAATGGACTTGGCCGAGGATCGGGGGGAGAAGGAATTGGAAGATATCACAGACTATCAAGCAGTTGTGGGATCACTGATGTACGCAGCACTTGCAACTCGGCCAGATATCTCGTACGCGGTCGCTGCTCTTTCTTGTTACAATTCACAGCCATTCACCAGCCATATGACCACTGCTAAAAGAGTCCTTCAGTATCTCAAATCTACAGCCGATTTTCGACTACAATTCAACGGCAATGGCATCGGCATCGACAATAGTCTCGTAGGATACTCGGATTCCGATTGGGCCAATGACAGCACGAACCACAAGTCTCAAGGAGGCCATGTGATTCTCGCCAGCAATGGAGCTATCTCCTGGCAGTCTCGAAAGCAAAGTCTCATAGCCATGTCAACTCTCGAGGCCGAATTCATCGCATGTTCGGAGGCCTCCAGAGATGCAAAATGGTTACTCCAAATGCAAAAGGATAGTCACAAGAAAGACTCACCACCGCTGCCAATCAACTGCGACAATCAGGGTGCTCTCACTCTTATCACCACGGGAATCATCAAAGCTCGAACTAAGCATATCGACGTTTGCTATCACAACAGTCGAGATCTGCATAGACGGCGAATAGTCAACTACTCCTACGTGCACACAAACGAGAATGTGGCAGACATACTAACCAAGGCCTTGGCGAAGGATAAGCACGAGAAATTCACAAAGGCAATGGGGCTATGGTAATAGAGGTCGATTTAAGGTTGGATTTAAGGTTGTTTCACATTTCTTTTTGGGCACGCAGATTTCCTCGTCTCTCTATGGATGGCCATCCTCAGGCTACGGTAGTACTCTTTCCCTGCTCACTCTCGCAGGGTTTTAAGGAGGCTACTATGGGAATCACAAGTTGCGCATCATGTTTGCTTGTCTGTTTGTTTGTTTTGTTTCTTGCTCCACAGAGCGTAGCAAGAGGGGGGAGTGTTGCATATACAGGTCTCAGCCGGAGATGAGCCTGGTATGTCCGGAGCGGAGATTTCTTGTATGGCCGGAGCGGAGATGTCTTGTATGGCCGGAGCGGAGGTGTCTCGTATGTCCGGAGACGGTGCTGTCTTGTATGGCCGGAGATGACTGTTGACTCTGATACGGGCTGATGGCATTCAGCCGTACTTCACTCTCATATATATTGGCCTTGTGGCCCTCTTAGATAGATGACAATCAAGCTTCTAGCAGTAAGTATTTCAACATCCTCTGTTGCATATACAGGTCTCAGCCGGAGATGAGTCTCGTAAGGCCGGAGCGGAGACGTCTTGTATGGCCGGAGCGGAGATGTCTTGTATGGCCGGAGCGGAGATGTCTTGTATGGCTGGAGCGGAGGTGTCTCGTATGGCCGGAGATAACTGTTGACTCTGATACGGGCTGATGGCATTCAGCCGTACTTGCACTCTCATATATATTGGCCTTGTGGCCCTCTTAGATAGTGGACAATTAAGCTTCTCTAGCTTCTCTATTTCAACATCCTCTATTAAAATAGTGATAATAGAGAAGCTTAATTGTACTATCTATGAGGGTTACATAAGCTTATATATATGGGAATATAAATACGAATGCGCACGTACTTATCAATTGCTGAATACCATTACCCAGCAGTAATCTCCGGCCATACGAGGTATCATCTCCGGCCATACGAAGGCTGAGATCTATTTATTTTGTATGAGAAACCACCTAGCTGATGTCGAGAACTTGACATAGTTTGAATACTTTTTTCATTGCGTAATGCACCTACAGAGTGCGAGTGAACCGACTGCCCTCTGCGGCAGATCAAGAAAAAAGGACCGCAAAGAGAGGAAGGAGACATCAAATAAAACAAAATTAGCGTATCAGAAGGAACAACGTAGATGGAGATATAAAAAAAAGCAAAAAGCTAAGCTACTGCCAAACAACTATCCATCCATCCATCCATCCATCCATCCATTCATTCACCCATCCATTCGTTTATTCATATCATTCCCTGCCTCTTCCACTGTTCCATCCCTAATACCCTGCCCTACCTCAACCAGGTTTGTTTTCTTTCGCCTTTCACTACTTACACAACTTCCGGAACCTTCGCCGTCCCGATCTTCCTGCCCGTGTTATAATGTGTCTTCGGCTCCGCCGTCAAATGCACCCGACTCCCCCTTTCAAACACCAAGACGATATCGGATCCGCCAAATTGGAAGTATGAGATCTCCTGGCCCTTCTTGACGACATCGTCTTTCTTGACTGACAGTTTGACAGACGAGACTTGCGCCATGCCAATGGGGAGCACAGCGACAAGGCCGATGGGCGAGTCAATGACGACGCACCCACGCGCCTGGAGGAACTGATAGCCGGGGCTATCGGGAGCTTGCACGCCCTGGACCGGTTCGCATTTTCCGAGATTATCGTTGGTCGTATCGCCTTGGTATATGTGGCGGATGATGTTTGCATCGGTTTTACCTTCGGCCAAGCGACGGCGCATCGCAAACTTGTTTCGCTGCCGTTGGGCTGCACCGTCTCCTGAAGCGTCCTTAGTGGGAGCGCTGGTGGGGTCCGTGGCGGGGACAACCTCAAGGTACGCTGCTCCAGGGATGACTTTTGCCTCGAGGATGGTTCCCATGATGGGGGCGTGTTGGCGATGGTAGTCGGTAGTGTTGAGGAACGCATGCATGAACGTGCCGCCCTCGAACGACTTTGCCCATTCGCTGCCTTCAAGCAAGAGCTTGATATTCCATGGGATACCCTTGACAAAAAAAACATTATTCTCGTCGTCAACTTTCCATTGGCCGTCAAACACCGAGTCCGCGGCGCTGACGATGACTTCGGGGTTGGTAGGCTCTTCAGGGTCGCGTTTGCCCGGCTTGACGTGGCGGGCAAAGAACTCGTTGAAGGTTTTCCAGTCGCCGGGGGGCCGCACGTATTGTTTCATGTTGTATGCAGGGGATTTATAGAATGTCTCGATGGTGGCTGCGTCGATGGATTCCTCCGTGTCGTAGAATGCGCCGAGTGCATTTGCATATTCGACCATCCACGCCGAGAGGATGGTGAGTGGCTTGCCTGCTTCCTTGGGCAAGATTTGGGATTGCAGGAGCGCTAACGTCGGTTGGTCGAGGATCCAGTAGAAGAGACAGATCTTGTTGTAGACCACGTCTCCTCTCTCATTCTCAGTGGGCTTCCAGAAAAGGAACTCGTTGATGTCGTTCATGTAGTCTTCGAGTGAGTTGATGTGGTCCAGGTCGGGGACGTCGGCTTTCTTTGCGTCGTGGATGGCCTGGGCGAAGTTTTGACTCCAGTCGTTCTCCTCAATGAGTTTGGCAAGCTTTTTGACGATGGGCTGCCATTCAATTTGGTTGTCGTGGGAGGACATTGTGGATTCGTGTGCTAGCTAATGAGAAGTTGTGGAAGTGTAGCTGGAGGTGGGGTGTGTGAAGGCGAGCGACTGAGCTTGCAAAAAAAGTTTGCTATTCAGATGAGAATGAGTGTGCTCTCAAAGGAGTGCTTGTGATGGTGGGAAAAAAGAGTTGGAATGGGGGGGATTCAGGCCCCAAATATATCTCCAGCACCTGTCTTGTTTTACCTCAACAGAGAGCGAGTGCCCGCGCCCACCAGAGAGGGAAACGCACTGGAAAAGCGCGTATCCGCCTACGCATACAGTGGAACCAAACCCGCTCAGACAAAGAGGAGGGTGGGCTCCTTTGCTCTGTTCTAGCTGAAGCTTCGGCAAGTATCCCCTCGTGAGTGAGGTGAGATTCTACTGCCCGATGAAGTTTACTGGCTGTTGCAACTGCAACTGCAACTGGAACTGGTCCCACTCTCAGCTGTCAGTTCTCAACTTTGTTTGCGCAGCACGTCGCCCAGTATCTCAACTTAATTTAGCTCATTATCGCTCGTAGAACAACTACTTCCCCACTTCTATAGATTTCAATCTGGCCTATCTCAAATCAGTCTCAAATTCTATTCACAAGGTACAGAGGGGTGAAGAAACTACGTGACCGACAGCAACGCTACCGCATCTACCACCGATATCCAGAACACACGGCATGCCACAGATACTGAAGCAGAGACTTGAGAATGATAGATGGTACACTACCTACTACCTATCAATTGCCGTAATTTTATATCTAAAATGAGCACTTTTTCTACTTGTTACCATGGTTTTTCTGCCGTCGGTATGGTTGTGGTCGCGTTGCAACTTGCTGCCGGTCACGTAGCTTTTTACCCCTCAGTACTTATATACTTAGTTCATCCCCTAAGCTTTTTGAAAGGCGTGATCACCGCTGCAACCTGCAAGCTTACCTTATCTCAGCTCCCAACACTCATCATAACTAACGAGGAGATGTGATACGCCTCGGTAGGTACAGGTAGAGTGTGTATGTAGGACCAAATCAATTACACTATACATTTCTCTTCGCAATACTACCGGTGCTAGTGTCTGGGCTGTTGATCAATCAACTCGATCGACAGTTGCCGTATAATTAATCCTATTATCAGACGTGCTGTACTACTTGAGTATGGGATAACAATGGAAAATAATTTGTTTATGCCAGGTGTTTGTTTGTATTCACATGCTTGCTGCCTTTGCCAGTTTAGCCGTTGTGATTTGGTGTGCGGCAAGGCGAGCAAAGCGAGCAAGGTGAAGTTCTAGTCTGCAGCCGGCTGACAGACTAGTGAAATTCTGTGTCTACTACCTGAAAAAGTGGGTTGTTTTTTTGACTGTGAGTATCTCGTTTATCCTATGGAATGATTGTCAAATTGTCTGAGAAGCATTTGGAAATTTGGGGAACGGTTGGAGAACGGTTTCCTGGTGGTTAGTACATACTTCAAATTGCTGCAATCCGCTTTATAAAATACCCCATTTTTTCATGTAGTACGAGAGAAGTGTCTGGCATTTCATTTTTTATTTCATTTTTATTTACGTTCTAGAGCCGCACGAGCTACAGTATAATCCCGCATTTCGTTTCCTGTACGTACATATATGTATCCACCAGCTTACAACACATCTTGTATCAGATAGTATTGGTCAGACGCGCGAGTCTGCTCGTGATCGATCATAGAAGAAGCTGTGGGTACGTAATTTTCGTCTCACGTCAGTAATTATTAGAGTCGTTCAGCTCGGATCCGCTGCCAGATATGTTTTTTTGCGATTTTTCCGCTATCAAAAGCTGCAGATAAGCTGCAGATCGCTAGATATACCAGGAACTCACTGGTCAGAAAAGTTGTCCTGCAATAGAGTCGTTCAGCTCCGCTGTCGGACAACTTTTTTGCGACTTTCCCGCCTACTAAAGCTTGCTGATAAGCTGCAGATCGCTAGATATACCTGAACCTTACTGATCAGAAAAGTTGCAAGAAAGTTGTCCGGCAACTGGGGCTGAACGACTCTACTACTGTATATATGCAGCATAGCTAAAGTTAAGGTACTTACATACTCTACAACTTGTTGCTTCCTTATGTCGTTACAATGAGTACAGTGATATTTGCAGAGTTCTACAATGGGTATGTATGTATGCTCACTATAGTTAGTTGCGGATGTGTCCTAGTGAGCCTATCCAATCGTGCGTAACGATACAGTTATGGTCGATAAAATAACCATAACACCGACAAAAATATATATCCGTGAATATCACAATCCCCGCTCTCACCCCCCTTCCCCCCCACCACCACCATAGACAAAGTTATAGCATAGACTTAGGAGATTATCCCGACTTATACGTTAAGTAGGTGGCTTTGTAAATAAGTCGGCTTGTTTGTCAAGAAGTGAACTTTGCATTCCAGTCGCCGCGGTTGTCAAGCCAGTCAACTTACCTACAAAGTGGACCTCTTAACAAATAAGCCGACTTGGGGACCAAGTATATCATTTATCATTTGGAGCCCTAGCTAATACACCTTTCAAGTCTCGCCCAGCACGCTCTGCACCACAACATTGCCACAGTTCCCTTAGCAACATATTGTTGCCGAGGTACTTGAAACATCTATTGGGACATGCACGGAGGAGATGCAAAGAGAGTGTGGATGACAAGCAGAGCATGCGCAGCTCACAATTCATCTTGCATACCAGCGACTTCTGCAAGCACAACATAATTTAATTGCAGCTCTCCGGACAGGGTGTGGAGGCTGGCTGTACATCGGCCATGTATTTTCAATCATTTGTATATGTACTAAAGAGAGATGTGAGTTCTCATGGCGAAATGATATTTCTGTAAGTTGACTTATTTGAATTTTAGTCGACTTCTTTATAAAGTAGATTTCTTGATGTATAAGTCGGAACATATCTATTTCAAGACTAGTTTTTGGTCTTCGCTAAGATTAATGTATAGTATTTCTGACTATAGCGGCTAGAACGTCTGCGCTCAAAAAGGTTGGATGAGAATAACACTCTGCCGCCGAGCGGGTTGGATCGTTTCTGTTCTAATGCTTCTGCTGGCAGTACAGAGTAATAATGACAGTTCGGTTGCAGCTTACAACCCGTCCATCGTAGCTATAGCTTGATGAAATAAAGAACTTCCAATAGTATAGAAAACCGATATATGAATTCCAAAGGCGAGAAAAAAACTCCTTATAGCGGTTGAGCCTCATTAATCGCCGCCTCTGTGGCCTCTACCCCTCTCCTCTAACAATGTAGCCATATAATGGGAACATCTCTTTCGAGTTGTAGATACTCAGCCACAATCTAATTAAAGGCGAAGGGAGATACATATGTTCAGTAACATAGGCGGCCCTTACGGTTCGCGAACTTGAGTCGCTAGTGCGCAATATTTACAGTCCATTTCACAAGTGGGCGAGTGTATGCAAATCTTCCACTTGCGACCAAACTAGTATCTTCTACATATTCTGCATACAAAAGTCTTCCTATCTCGTTCACTGTTCTCTCTCCACTCTGTACTGTTGTTCAATCACAAAATCCTCGTAGTGCTCAAATAGTTAACCCCTTAAAAGAATTTGATTATCGAATTTTATTCTCCGTCCTCTCCGTCCTCTCCGTCCTCTCGGTCGTCTCGGTCGTCTCGGTCGTCTCCATCCTCGTCCTCGTCCTCGTCCTCGTTCTCATCGTCCTCTTCGTCTTCTTTGTCGGAAAAGGAATTTCTGACGGCCGGCAATTCCGGGTCGAAAGTAGCCGGAACGAAACGGTTAAAAATACTAGAAGGCGCATCACGAAGAAAAGAATCCGGTGACTCTCCCCTTAGCGGTGGGCCTGCCTGAGCGACCGAGCTAAAACTCCAATGCATCACCCGCATGTGAGGATACGACGAGACTTCACCCCCACTGTTCTGTTGCATTCTCATCGCTTCCAATGCCCCGGGTGGATCAGTGAGGAGCGAATGATTGGGGGAGTGTTCGAACGTATCCGTCATCTGGTGCTGTGCATCCGGAGCTTGCTCTATAAATTCCAGTGGATTTACAGCGAGAGAGTAGGATGATTCTGGCAAAGGAGGGAAAAAAGTCCGTACCGACTCCATCGCTGGACTGGGCACCTCTCTCAAGGTCTCCGGAGATAAAGTGTCTATGTCAAAAATCGGAAACGAATGGCTGTAGGGGTATCCCGAGCTCATTACTGCTGGCATGCTTTGCACACTAGTGGCTACAGACGGTGGTGGCTGGGATGATGAACTTTGCCTAACTTGTCGCGGCCATTGAGGTGCCATATTTCCTCGAGTTGTGGATTCTGCCGGTTTTGATTTTTGGGTGGTTTTGGTGCGAACATAAATATAACCATGGGCATTCTCCATATGTCGTTTCAAATTGCTCCCTCGCGGGCTGGAGTAGCCGCAATTGTACAGACACTTTTGCCTAGGGGCATATTTGTCGTGTTTATCGTGGATATGGCGATCTCTACACTTCTCGGAACGGAATCCCATGAAGGAATAGTTACAGGTTGATACATTGCACTTATAGGGGAGACCGTGCGTTTTACGATGTTTTCTATAGTTGAAATTAACATTTGATAATACCAAAGGGTTTAGAACATTTTAACACCCACTTCAAGTCACAAGCCCGCGGGAATTGCTTATTGCACTTTTCACATGAATGGAATTTTTCGATCTGTTTCCCGACGTTCTGCTGCTGTGATCTCGAATCGTATTCTACTCCGAAGTTAGCTAAGTCTCCAACCTCTAGCGGAGTAATTTGGTACTCACCAGTGGTAAACATCTCAAAGCTAGATTTGGTTGATAGGTTTTCGTCAAATGTCAGGCTTGGAGACCGCTGGGGCTTAACATGGTCATCCGTCTCACTTATATAGCTACGACTATGTTCAATGGTATCGATATTGTCAATAATAACGTTGGGCCCTGTGGAAAATTCCTCCATAATCGGGGCGAGGCTCACTGGATCAAGTGCTGCGAGGTCGCCAGAATCGGCACTGGCTGCACTTCTGTCTCCTTCAAAACCGTTCGGTGGCGGTCGGAGAGAAGGTGGAAGTGCGAGTAGCCGAATGTCTTCCATGTGGTGACTTACATGTCGGTACCAGCTCTCGCCCTCTAAGTGGTGAGGGATTCGGCAGCCAAATGGGCATGATGAAGTTGCAGGATCTCCAACAGCTACACTGCCAGAATTCATTGCACAGGGTTGTCCAAGAGGATTATCGGAGTGAGTTGTGTGGTCGTGTTCCATCCACTCTCTCCATGTTCTGAATGACTGCCGACATTTAGAAGTCCCAGCATCGTTATTGATGCACATGTAAGGCATCAGATCACCAAAGGCATGCTTCCTGCAAGAGCAAAGTATTAGTTTGAGTAAATAAGATTACAAAGTGGTTACTTACCTCCATAGCGATTCGGTTAAGGCGGGATATTTCTCCAAGCAAATCGGACATGCAGCCCCAGGCTTCGGTATTGGAGGCATTGCCAAGAGGTTACGCTTATTGGAAGAAGTGACAGTCATTAGTTCAGAAATGTCGGAAATGAGGGATTTGGATATCGATCCCCCTAACCCTAAACCCTGAAACGCGCTGATGCTAGGACATGAAGTCTCCTGGGTTCCTATAGTAACGATGTTCTTAAATTTTTGTTGTACTAGATAGTCCGAAGCATCGATAACCCCTTGAGCTAAGATTCGAGCTCGAAATGGCTCTACTCTGGGATATTTGTCTTGAATTATAGTGGAATATATCTCGGCAATGGTGCAGGTTTGAAGAAGAGTCTTTATTCGCTCTTGTCGGGCAACCATTGATTCCATTGCATCTTCTAATGCAGGTAATAGTCGCATCAGTGAATCGGTAAGGTAGGCCAGATGCTCTATGTTGGAATCGCCATTGCAACTAGAGTCGTCGGTCCAATACTCCAACTCCCCACCGCTCTCGTTCTCTACCGACTCTGGGGGCTTCTTGTGAACATTGGGATGCAGCAAGTGACGGAAGCATCTGTAACAGAGCATTTTTCAAACTAGCTACAGTCTCAGGTTTGCACACTTCCGATCAAGTCAACAGAACGCACAAGCGAATAAGTACTATGAGTAGGACTCACGCTGTCCGAACTCTCCAACCAAGATTGTAGTGAAGTTCGACAAGAGGGAAGCAATAGTCTCTTTCAGGTGAGGACAGCCGTCAATTATCGTGATCATATCAAACTCCTCACCATCAAAACTCTTCGTCCAAAGCCGGAATCTACCAAGGGTAATTTTGGCCGAAGAAAATAGTGCTAACGGCGATGATCGGTTATTGTTTTCGGAACTGGCCTCGTAGATGAAGTATAAAATAGCCCTTAGAAGTGGTTCCACCGGACCCAGTATTGCATCTTGATGGATTTCGGTCTCTTTCTGTAGCGCGGACCAATCCTCAACTGAAACTTCGGCGACATCACCGTCGACTGAAGCTAAAGGGGCATCGGTCATGCATGTATCGGGTCCGTCATTAGTTAGAGGATTTTCCATTTGGTACTAATATATAGCGCTGTATTCGTTTATTCCGTATAATAGCAGATGTGCTCGCTATACGGACTGGAAGATAGGAGGGTGGAATCGATGTATGGCAATTGCGGGGTAATGAATCTAGGCAGTAGTATATATGTCGCACAACTATCAGCCGCATATCGATCGTCCCCGCATTCAACTTGCCTCTTGCAACATCGACAGACGACAGACTTTACAATCTTGCTTGGATGCCAACTATCTCTGTTGTGGGGACTGACTGTTGACCGAACCTTATCATCAAGTTGGATATATCGGGTTGCGTGTTACTAGTATACAACTACTAGTAATGGAAGGCGTAGGGCTGGCAATCGGAATTCCAGGACTTATCTTGTTGATTGCCAAAGCATATATCGGGGTCAACCGTGATGTCGGGGACTATCGGGAATTGGACTGCAAACTTTCAAATGTTCTGACGAAAATATCACTGGAAGAGAAATGGTTGGCATCTTTGTCGACCGAATTCTTCGCGACCTGGTCGATGAGGACCGGAGAAGACTGTTGAAGCTTGGACAGAATATACAAGATGAGATGCTCCACAAAGAGATCGAGGCCGGATTGGGGGCCTTATCAGTACCAATCGAAGGTTACATGAGATGCGCCTATGACGTACTGGAGAAAATATCGGCCATTTTGGGGCAACTTGGTCCGCCTCCTAAAGCAGGTAATATCGGCAGGGCTTCGCCGATCCATACTTTGGCCCTCCATACTGTACGTTATATACTAGACCTCCCGCCAACCCCATTACTAATTAATGAAGATCAACCTTAGTCTCCATGGTAGAGCCAGCCCCTCTTCTCCAATTCATCAACTGTCTGCCCGCCGAAAGATGAAACTATTTTCGAAGGGAACTTATGGAAGGCTGAAGGAACTCCTCGAGGGGTTGAGAGAACAAAACTCGCTACTTGAATGATGTCTTGGTATTCTGGATCGCAAGCCAACAGACCACATAGTCATGCCTGCACAACAACAGCCGAGTATTGCGTCTGCAATTCCTACATCCCCGCCAAAGGCCACCGAAACACCCACGAACACCACAGTAATAAACCCTGAATTCCGTCCCGACAAGGCCGAAGATCCTCCGGAAGAGACAGTCCAACAATCGTCCTTGTCGACGATGCTATATCGTGCGCTAGCAAAAGCACCACTCTGCAAGTGTCATCTTCTGTATCTTCGCCTAGAATCACATCCCTGCAGCCAATTGGATCCGAGCAGGACAATTGGATTCTCCATGCTCGTAACATCATCCAACGTTAGCGAGGCCAGAGTCTCGGTCAACCCTTCTCCGAAGACCTCCGGCGACCTCTTTTTGGAGATTATGAATGACCTGACGAACGATAAGGGCAAGTCTTCACAACTGTGTACCGGCAACCTTTGCGATACACTATTCGGGAGCTCGCAGGACCAGGTTAGCTACCTGCTGGATAACTTTTTGGTAAAGCGAGTCCGTAACTCGCAGAAATATACTACCACGGGCTGCACAGCACTGTCGTTGCACGATCTTATCGAAGATAAACGTGGAGTGACGCACTATGATCGCCTCATATTGTCTGCTAAGCTCGGGAAAGCTGCCATATCCCTGCACAGCTCACCTTGGACAAAAGGATGGTCAACGCGGACGATCAAGTTCTTTGCCGAATATGAAGAATCATCTCAACCTGCATCCTGGAAACCTCACATCTCGACCACGTTCAACTCGGACTACATTGTCCTTCCTAGCAACACTGATGTCTACGCCTTGGGTATGATGCTTCTGGAAATTGACGACGCTGACACCGAGCACTTTGAGTATCCTCAGATGCTCAAACCTGCTCTGCGAACCATTACGATGCAGATGGGACGTCCGTATAGAAAGATCGTCGAACGTTGCTTCAATACTTATCAGGACTCAGTGACGATGGGCAACTCGGATGACTCAAACATCAATGCGTTGAGGACGGAAATTGAGGAGTTGGAGAGCTATGTCACAAGTTGTTTTAATTTCTAAATGTGAGCTGATTTTATCGAAAATCTTTCTTAAGCAACAACTGACGACATGTCAATATTCTTAAGCTGCAATGCTTCGGTCGCAATATATGTGCATAGGACGGACTTAGGGCATACAGTTACTGTAGTTGCTTAAATGAGATATTCAGGTACTGAGGAAACCACAAGACGATATTTTCTTGAATACTTTTTTTTTCGGCAATGTTACTTTTGATGGTTGGTTGTGTTATCTAATCGAGCCCCAAAGGGCCGCATACGATCTTCCATATGCGTGTGCATACGCACTTATATATCCTGTATCCTGATACAAGCCACGATCCTCATACTGTGTCATACAAGCCATATGCTCATACAAGACCGTGCTGCGGAGGTTCGTGGCGTTGAAAGCGCCTGAGCAGGAGGTGTAGTTGGGAGGAGGATTGGGCGGTGGTTGAGTAGGCTTATGCTAAAAGAGGAAGCAACGGAGAATAGTACATGTTCTGACCCATATGCTAACTCGTCATCTTGGTGAATAGGTCAACCGATATGCCAACCAATGATTCCACCAGTCCGGTCTGAATTGGACTATGACATAATTTTTCGCAGTACTGATCTAGTCTGAGGTAGGGCTTAGTCTGGGATCGGGCCGGACCGGACCGAATCATCCCCAGACTACTGGAATAATTGATGCTAACCGACCGAAGTGCCAAGTAAAAAGTTGGGAAGGCGGGTCAAGCGCTATTTCTGTCTACTTTTGAACTTCCGCATCATCACAGTGACTAACTTGTGCCTCCAACTCAACTAGGAATTATATTGACTACAAAAATGACTTCTCTCGCCCCCCACTGGCACCTCCATTGGGTTCACCCCAACTACAGCATCTACATCAGCTGCTTCTGGTGCTAGTAGTACTGCCTCCCAGATCAAAGAAGGGTTTTAAAAATACCCAGTTTATCAGGAGTTCCTTGTGGATCTTTAGACAACAAAGGCCTCATTCAGTAAGTACTGGAAAAGTAGGAGTACAAAAATTGGCTGATTTTTCTGAAGGAGAAGCCGAACGCCCTGTAGGAGTCAATGCGAGTCATCCTGTTGGCTATTGGGTTGACCCATAGACCAGAGGGTTGACTGCTTTGCCTATAGATCGACCCGTTGGCCAACAGAGAAATTTAGCGTATGTCACAAAAACGAATGTGGAGCTCAGCGGCTCAGCCCGTACCGAGTCCCTACTTAAGCCTCACTCAATCCTGCCATTTATACATCATACAATGCCCTAGCCTCAATTTACCCGGCATTTCACCCCAACTGTCAACATCTAGCTTGCTGCTAATTGATGAAATTTCCACCATCGTCGGTGGTAAATCATACTCTGCAATTCTGAGCGACTTTCTGCAAGGCTTCGGCTGTCGACACATCCATGAACAGAAAGAGCTGACAAAAGGTCAAACAGATTCATTTATTGATATCCTTGATTTTGGGGAAGAGAGGACGCCTTCGCTGCAATTAATGAAGCGAATAAGCTTCTGTACGTGACTGGGAGTAACGACAACGGGGAGTCGCGCCGCGATTGATTCCATCTAACGCTGAACAGGGACGACAGGTACGGGGAAGTGTCTTAAGACTCGCCGCCGGCTATTTATCATTCTACGCCACACCGCATCCAAATCATCCAACAGCGAATATTCTAGTTCTGTACACTCAAGCATTTATCGTCGCTTTCGGAGATTGAAAGCGATACATTGTGGTTCCGGTATGCACGTGAACAAATCCTAAGATTTCGGAAAAGCCAAAATTTTAGGTTTAATCACATGCAGCCCCTGACAAACGCTCACTAGGATTCGAAGCACTCATGTGTGGGGCGACGAGCAACGATAGTTACATCATTCGTACCGGGATGGTAACGATAGATGATATTTGAACCTTATCCCCTGGATCGTAACGGTTCCCGGCCCATACGGGGCCGCCCACGCAACCACCTCACCACACGTCCAAAAATGGTCATCAGAGGCCATCCTTTTTATCAAGTCTTCTTTAGTAGCAAATAAAACTTTCTGTCGAAGTGAATTATAAGTTATATGTGATGTGACTTTGTAAGTCTTACTGCCCCACCAAAATTCACTCCCTGAACTGGCAATCCACCCCATGTCTATGCACCA
>Ga0307515_10003199_pt1 | contig 34640 bp, 52 predicted proteins | sample 17_EM_MG_FD_194513 | JGI IMG/M metagenome (GOLD analysis project Ga0307515, IMG submission 194513) | Populus trichocarpa ectomycorrhiza microbial communities from riparian zone in the Pacific Northwest, United States - 17_EM | ecosystem: Host-associated > Plants > Roots > Unclassified | place...
AACATCCGCCGGTTGGCCCAAATCATACTCCTGAAACAATAATACGATGTGCAGGGCGTGGAACTGTGTGTGCTGGACAGGTTTTGCACCCGTTTGTGCGCTGAGATCGTTGTGGAGGAAGAACATGATGATGAATGCCACCGGGAACGCCCGAGGATACTACACACGGGCACACAAAGAACTCGATGGTGGGGAAATCTGAGCATGGGGCGCCCGTCCCCCTCCTCGCAAACGTCATGGGGTCATGTTACGGCCCCATCGAACCATCAGGGCAGCGCTGCACTACTGTACCGTGCAGCATTCACAACGCATTGCCTGAGCTCCACGGTTATATCTTCTAGACTGGTCTGTTCTCTGCTGTCAGCCCAGCCTTTATTCTCGACATCCGTGCCGAGTTGGAACTCGACCCTAACAAACTCACGGCAGCCTTGTAGGGGAAACCGAAAGACCCTAAACACGGTCATGTTGAAGCCCACCTTATCACGGTGGTGATGGATCGTACCCTGCCCGCGATTATCATCCTAACCATCGTAATCCGTGCCAGCATCTCTATTTCATTTCTACGCGACCAACTGCGCGGGAAGGGTTTCAATCCCAGTGCTCTTGGTTTGGAACCAACCCCGCTGCCAACGAACGCGCTTCGGAGCCCAGTTCAACCCCCCTTGCTCGTTCCGCAAAACTTATCTCGTTCGTCATGTGAACGTGACCCAACTTCGACGCATTTGGAATACCATCTCTCTAATCTTTCAATACGTAGATCAAGCTGCCAATCACCCTTCTGTCAGAAAGAGCTTCAACAAGTGTGTGACGGCAACTCCCGGACTCGCCCTCCATTCTTAACTCTCACCTTAAAAAAATTTTCTACCACCCAACCCCATCAACCGCCACTGCACCCCGTTTCAGAGGCAGAGGAACATGGCTCAAGGAAAAGTGAAGGGTTTGAAATCTTCGAAACAGAAAGCGACTCGACCCGCTTCGTCCTCTTCGACTACGAAGAAAGGGAAACGATACATGGCGCCGAAAAAAGCGGACGCGATAAAAATCGCTTCTTTGAAAAAGGTGCGGATGCGAATCTTTTGTTTCTTCTTCTATTTCTCTTTTTCCTATCTCTTGAGTGCGAGAGAGGTCCGTTTGGCCTTGGTTCTGAACGTGGTTCGTACAGGACCTCAGCGCGAAGATCAATCGCTCGATCGAGCGACACACCGTAGATGCTGCTTCATCTGGGAAGCTCACGATCATGAAAAACGTCGGTTCTGAGGATAACAAAAAAGCCTCGTCCTCTTCAAAGTGAGGCCCTAGAACCCACAACTGCAGCGGCGATCCGTTCTGATCGCACGTATAAACCACAGACCGTCCACTTCGAAAGCGAAGTAGAAGGATCTTCGCCCGCGCTCCCTCCACTTCAACCCTTCGTTCACTCCAATCACACTGATCCCGAACTACGCTCTTCCTGCTGTGTTATTTCCGTTTCCTCGGCCGGTACTCCACGATCTCCGCCAGGTCAAAACATTTCCCACAGGCACCAGAAACTATTCAAAGAACCATCACAAACGGGTATGCATTCACCTATCCAAAACCAAACGAATGACGACAACATATACCAACAATTAACACGGGCGGCCCTGGAGAAACAGAAAACAAACAAACATTCCGGTCGATTGTTCTCGAAGGCAAAAAATCAACACTATGATAAAACCGACCGACAGCGCCTCCTTTGTGAAGTCACAAAGGAAAGCGCGATCAACACGGGTTCGGCTGAGGAACAAACATTAGGAAAAGAAGCGATGTGAAGGATGTCGAGGCAGTGTGCGGAGGTGAAGGGAGCAGCGACAGGATAAAAACAAGGCTAGGTGTGATTAAGGGTTGGGGGGTATGCGATTGGGATGTAGCGAGTGGACGGACGAATGTGGTTTACCTCGCGTCGGCCGCCGAGGGCTGTGGGTGGTGGATCAGTAAGAGATGGGCGGTATGGGAGCGCGATATTCGGAATACCGGTATATCCAAGGTATAATGTCAAAATGGCGCGGCGGTGTTGGGGTCAGAAACAGGAGGCAGAAGGAACCGCCTTGTAGAAGTGTGATGAACAAAGGAATGTTTCTGTTTTAAGTGCAGTTGGGGGCCGAAGGTGGGGATCCGGAGAAGAAAAGGAAGGCAAGTGAATGTGACGCTGAAGGTGAGAGACGCACGAGGAACGACCGCGAAAAAGAAATGTACGGAAGATATGTGGGAGAGTGATGCAAGTTCTGATAGCAAGAGCGATAACACATCGGACAAGAAAGCCATTACGAAAAATCAGTATGGGGTAGTATGAGGTGGTTGGTTGTATATAGGGATGGAGTAAGTTTCGGGGAGGACGGGCGAGAGAGAACGAAAGTTGGAGGATGCAAACGCTGTCGGTCGGGCGCAAAAGGCAAAGCGGGAAATTATGCAGCGAAGCGAAGATTAACGGTGTGGGGTTCTGTAACAAAAATGGAAACACGCGCATGTGTGGTATGAAACACAACTACGATGGACAACAAGACCAATGAATAAAACGTGTACGGGAGGTGTAATAGAGATGAGGGGGAGAATGACGATCAAACCGGGTCGATGGACAGATAGAATGAAACATAGACACGCACATGCGCAACGTGGCGGAATGAATAGGGATGACGTTAACATGAATGAGGCGGAAGAGGGGGACGATATAATAGGCACCGAACCAGCTCGAAGTGATGAGAGGGGAAGCGAGTATATGAATATGACGTAGAACGTTGCAAGGCAGAAAGCAAAAAGGACGACATAACGACAGACAGATGGTGAATCTGGAGAGAGAGAAAAAACATCAAGTGAGGACATGAATGGGAGAGACATGGATGATGATGTGAAGATGATGACAATGATAAGAGGGATAAAGACGAGGCTAAAAAAACCCGGATGGAAGAATATGAGGAAACTGCGAGCGAGAGCGACAAGTCCGAATCATAAGGTGCTTCAAGCTGTCCTGACAAGAATTGAAAACAAGGATGAAAATGGCCAAACCCCAGGTCTTGAAATACCATTCGCACCGTCTGCCGGAGACCACGAGCCAGTTATCGCTTAGCTTCCCTCGGAACTCCAGTCACGGCATGGAAGAGCGCATACTTGATCTGCATCAACGCATCCCTCTCTGCATTAGTGATAAAGCCCTGAGGTTGCGAATCGACAAAGCGCAAGACCTTATCGCATGCATCTTCAGCCTCGTTTACAGGGACAGGCTCGCTGTGGCGGAACAACGGGGAGGGAGAGATGGGCAAGGGCGGGTACGGTGCCTGGATGGTGAACCTTCCTGAAACAGATTCAGGGCGGGGAGGTGGAGAAGAGGTGAGAGGGTACATGCCGCCACCCATGTGAGATTGTATCGGATGTACATTTGGATCAGAGCAGTCTTGGTTAGATTGGCTGTGCGAGCTATCGTAGGTAGAAGGGTGGAGAGGTGGGGGAATTGGATGGACCGGGGACTGGTCGTCCCACCCGGCCCTCAGCGAACTTAAAGACATGGCAGAGATCGAGGTGGATGTCGTATCAGACTGACCGTACGATTGATCTGAAGCGTTTCTGGATGAGGGTGTCTCGTGGACTGGAGAACGATCCGAAGTGTTCCAAGGTGGTGGAAGGCTCAGCGGAGACCGCATATGACCCCTGTAATCTTCCTGGTTATGATCGATCTGCACTTCACGAAGTGGGCTGAGAGTGTTGGAGGATCGATCGTTCATGAAATGAGAGTCCCGCCGGTTGGGAAAGCCCGTGTTGAAGGGAGGGAGCACCGCGCCTCGATCCTCATTTGAAGTGTCGTTGGCGGGAAGGTTCGAGTTGGACAAGGGACTTGGATCACCTGTGGTAGAAAGCTTCGAGGCCCTGCCGTCTCCGTGCCAGACACCACGACGGATCCCATGGCGATGTTTGAAGTTTTCGACCCAGCCAGAGCTAGCCTTGAATTTGTCCTCGGAAATCCTGAGGACCTTAGCGATATCCCTGGCCTTATTGCGGATCAACGAGTCGGAAAGCGTGATGTTTTGAGGGACCGCAGTCGCAGACAACCAGTCAACGAGTTGGCTCTCGATCTCAGGGAACTTCGAAGGTCTGAATTTGGAAGAACATCAGTGTTGAGCAATAGTGGGGTCGATACGACGAGGGAGGTACCTATGCTTAGCAACCTTGAACTCTTCCTCAGTTGGAACGTTCATCCACTTTTGTTTGTGCTTCAGGATTTTGCTTATCGTGCTCCTCTCCACACCGTATTTGATCGCAATGTCTTCTTGTCGAGCGGTGGGATTCTCCTTATGATACAAGCAGATCTCCTTGCGGTCGACGTTGAAGAGACGCTGCTTTTTGTGTTTTCGGACCACTGGTGCAGGGTTCATCTGGGCCTGACCGTTAGAAGGCCCGGTGGAAGAGGAGACGGATGTAAGGGCGGACGCCACGCTCAAGGCAGGAGAGGTGGATCGGGGGTTCGAATTTGAATTTGAATTTGAGCGTGAGTGAGTATTAAAAAAATTGTAAGGGGAGTAAGGGGACGTGGATGCGGGCGTGGTAGGATACTGGGGCGAAGCGCCGTTGGGCGGCAACCCCATCGTCGTCGCGGGAGGGAGGTTCAAGGGCGGCAAGTCGGATTGGGGCGTCTGATATGGATTGGCGGCAAGATGGTGGTAATCATTCTGGGAATTTGAGCGGGAACCGGATGGATGGACAAACGGACCAGTTCGCTAGAGAGATGGATGGGGGGACGGGAAGTTGGCTGAGATAGGGGCACTCGGAAACCGGACATTAGAATGAAACTAACCTGGGAAGGATGACCATTGGTGTGCACAGCGCTGGGGAAGGGGCCAGAGTTCTCCCTGGAGTGACTGGATTGCATGGCAATCTGAGCCGCCTTCCTTCTTGTGACAATACCAGTGGAAGAAGGTTTGGAGCGAGAAGGACCGATGCTGCTCGGCAGCTGGACGGGGTCTGTGTCGGCGGACAAGGGCTGCTGGGATGGATAGAGAGTAGTGGCAGCGTACGGACTAGTGTATTCGACAGGGGTGCGGAAGTTCTGTGACGAATAGACGGGGGCGTTGGATTGCATGGTGGATGGAGAGTTGGAGGGAGGATTGGATGACCAGTTGATAGACGAGGCCATTCTGGGGAAGAAGGGAGGAAAAGAGAGAAGGGAAACTGGGAAGAAGAGGAGGGATTTGGATCGGATGATGAAGAGGAAAAGCGTTCGAGCTAGGCGATAACGATGAGGGCGTGTCCCCCACGCCCCGGGAATAATAATGCGTCAATCAGGTAAACCCAGACCAGTGTCGCCGAGTGAGATAACGGCAGCCTGCCTCCAAGACGAGCTCGCGAACGACGACGACGACCAGCTCAGGCGGGGTCAGGTCACAGATAATGGCGCGCCGGTTCCAAAACCGGGTGGGGATATCCGACAACTTTTTTTTCTCTTTTTTTTTCTGCAGGGATTTTCCACCCTCCTCCTTTGTACTACCGGGGACACGCTACATCCTATGTAATCTGGGTAGAGCAAGAGACTTCTCCTTTGTCCGAGACTCCTCCCCCCCCCAATGACCCCTTTCTTCGTAGGACGCGTCCAATCCGCAGGTGACGTGATCGTGTCAGCTCAAGTCAGTGTACCGTATATCCCCATCCATCGCCCGAGTCCTCAACTTTTCCTCATGTCCTCCCTCTGGAGCCAATTGAGCGGGTAAATAGGCGAACTAGGCTTCTCGGTCCAACAAATCCAATCCCATCACCGGCGCGTAAGAGAGAGGAACCGCATAGGCTCCGAGGACACGCCTTTTCCGCGTTCACTCGCACCTCATACGCAATTCAACCCCAATACATCACCCCTGATACGCACACCTGTTAACCTCAGGGACAAAACGGGCGAAGATCTGATGACAAAAAGTCAACGGACTTCCCCCCCAGGCGGCGACTTACAAGTTTGTGCGTTTCACTCCCATATGCGTGTCTGACAGCAGAACGAACTCAATCCCAGCGTCAACAAAGATCGAACCGTCTTGGACCCGAAGATCCTTTCGTGGCGATCAGGCTGGTGAGTCAGTAGATATGCTTCACTGCTTTTCTCCCGAGGATGCAAACAAAAAGGTGACAGTGTATGATGTGATGCACGTTGTCGTGCGCACTGTCCCTTTTCAATGTGAAGCGGGTGAGATCTCGGGTAGATCCCATCGCTTCATCCTCGGTGTATAATGAAATGAACCGTGTAACCAGAGTCCATGGCTGTACACACGGGAAGGAAAAACGGAGAACAACCCAGACAGACAGAGAGGGCACGGATGTCGATGGAATTCACGATATTGTATCAGAAACTGAGCCTCGAGAGTAGACTTGGCGCAACCAGCACTGGCGGCAACATCTCCACGACCTGAGAGGGCGGCGGGTCAACCCTGAAGCCAACGGTTGGCGTCACAATAAAATACGGGGGCGCACCTTTCTCAAACACTCTTCGCCGCCGACTTCCCAACCCCCGTCCGCGACGGGCACGATGACAACATTCACCACACGCTTTATCAGACCCTCAACTCCGGAGCTCTCCCCAGAATGCTTCCGCCATCTAATAAGTGTTTGAACCAGCTTTACACGTCTATTGAGGTACCTCCTCCTTGCAGGTACCGCTTCTGGATCAAACCGTGGCTGATTGAATTTGAGGTAAGGCCCAATCAGCTGTTCCTCAGCATCAACAGTAGCTTGGAACGCTGCCGATACGGATTTGAGCAACATCTAGCGGCAAAGGCGGAAACAATGAGTGAAAAGGAAAACTCGATTATTAAAATTCTATTGCAAGGCAAAATGCGAGCATGGGGATCAGAGGAAACCGAAAATGCAAACCCCTGACATGTCCCACAGACACCACAGTCCCAGCCCTCAGGCTTTCATCCGACGTATCGGAGAAAGGTGCGGGATCCAGGGACACGCATAGGGAAAGTTCAGGGTTCAATGAAAACTGGACTGTGTCCTCACCTGAAACTTCAGATTCTTCGTATCTCGAACGGCAATCTCGACTTGTTCGACCAAGTCTATCGCGGTCCTGATATCCTTCATCGAGTAAGGATTAAACCCACCACCCTCGATTATCCTGCACAACCTCGGCACGATCGTAGTCGAAACCATGGAAGAAGCGAGGTCCCCCCCAGCGCTTGAAATTGTACTGCCTTCAGCCGGACCACCGTTTTCGTTTGTCATCGAGTATTGATACAAGCCGTTATACCAATCAAAACTGTCAAAACTTCTCTGATCCTACACGCAAGTTGACAAATTGGAAATCAGCATGGTGTGGAAGCTTGACGAAACAAAACACGCGCTCCTTTACAGGAGCGCGGGCAATGCTGTGAAGCGCTCACCTGGAACGGATTCCATCCCATAATCTCCAGTCTAGCCCAAAATTCCCAAGCCCCCACGAGCCCCAATCCTCCCCAAGCCCCAACATAGATGTCTTCGTATCTTTCTTTCCATTCCCCGAACCATTTGCCCAACCCTTGCGATGGATCTCTGAATTCTCCGGCTCGGACGTCGCTTAACACGCCTTCACCCTTTTCTTTGAGATTCGTGATGGCGAGTTGGAAATCCTCCTCCTGGTCAGATGACAGCGACGAGTCCGTCGAGAACCCCTCCTCGGCGGCTAAAGCAACGCCCACCTGACGTCGGTGTGCTCTCCGGATCAAACGTGCGGCTGCCCTTTCCTGCCGCGAGGGTTTAGGGGGTTCCTCGGACGCCGGCTGGGGAATGTGGCCCAAGAACAAGGACAGGTCGTCCTCATCTTCTGCTTTTCTACGTCCCGCGACCATGTCGAATCTTTCTTTGAGTAAAGAAATGTGTTCCTCCTCGAGTTTCTCCAGCGTGGGATACTAGGCATTGCGTGAGCATTTGGTCCAAAAATAACAGAGGGTACTGTACCTTCTCGTCCAGAAAGTGGGCAACGCCTTCGACGAACTCCCGAAAAGCGGTAAACCAACTCCGCTGGGCCTCAGTTCTCTCAATCGCTTCCCGAAGTTCTCTCTCCCTTTCCTCAATCTGAGAAAGCTCGTCAGCTCCAGAGGTCATCGCAGAGACGTTGGTCGAATGGGAGGTCGTGAGATTGGAGAGAGTCTGGCTCAACCGTGCGATGGCTGGTTCAAGGGTTGGTATAGGTGTCGTAGCCGGGACTACACGAGTGTTAGAAAGCACTGGATTTATTCCACTGGAGGACTTACTGGGTGACGGCTTGTACACCTGCGGCGCGGGTACCTGGGTCTCAGGAGTGTGGTCAAGGTGACCTGCTCGTCGTATTTGCTCCTGTTCCCATTCCTTCTCCTCCTCGTTATCTTCCAACCTAAGCGAAGGAAGGGGTCAGTGGCGTAAACGCAATGGGAGGGTTTCCGTACGTGTCAGCAATCAAACCCTCCATCTCCTCCCTCCTTTTCTTCGCTTCTGCTTTCCGGCTCTTCCTACCAAGCGCGATTCGTTCTGGTGCGCTGGTATACTCCGCGAATTCTGGGTAGATCCCGTAATTCAGCACAAAGTGGATTAACGTTAGACAGTCACGTACCCTCATCTGCCTCCCCGAGCTCATCTTCCTCCCTCACTAACCGACTTTCTGGATGAGGGCCCTGGTCGACGTGTTTCGTCAGCGACAAGGAGATATAATCATCCCCTATTTCGCCGCCTGTCTTTCGTAGGAGTTTTCTCTTCTGTTTGGCAGCGGCAATCGACGATGAAGTTGGTAATTGAACCTCTGCAGTTTCCGCAACTAGACGCCATACAATAAGTTAACGGATAGAACCTGTGAAGAGAGTTGCGTGCCATTTACCCGTTGCATCGTCCACAAGCATCATGTCATGGTCCATTGGGATATCGACAGAATAAGATTCGGTGCGATTATCCGTCGTAGGACGCGTCCCTGGCGTGGTGGCCTTCAACTCAGACAAATACGATGCGTCATAACGCGGCGTTGAAGCGTTGTTGTTGACTGAGGACAGTGGGTCATGAGATGAGGCACTACATAGATACATCAGTCTCGAGACGAAACTCAAAGCGTAGGAGCGGAACCCAACGCACCCAGGAGATCCACCGGCTCTAGCAAGCGTGATTTTTGTGCTGATGTTAGATTTCTTGATCTTGACTACCTCCCCGTCTCCCTCCTGTTCCGCCCACACCCAAAGAAACGTTAGTATCGGGTCTTCTGGGGAGCCTGACACCCTGACCTTATCATTTCCGCCAAAACCGACTTGTGGTTTCTGTTTTCGGCGGGATTTATGCTGCTTTCTGAGCCTCAAGGCAATCGCGGCGGGAGAATCGCCGTTCTCCTGGACAGCGTCCTCCTCCGGACCAGCTGCAAATGAGTCTTCCACAGGTCGTATTCTCGACGACTGTGACGGTTTGGATTGTTTGCGCTTGAAGATGACCGGAGTGTCGTCGGCCATAGAGCTCAGGGAGGTGGATCAAGGAAACGGAAGCGAAAGGGATCTCCGTTTTTTGGTCAGCCGCCACCACCATCATCCCCCGCACTCGCTTGCAAAACCGACCGTTCGTCGCCGCCGTTGCAACTTCTACCGACATCTATGTCTCGAATACAGGAGGTGTGGGCCCCGAACCTCGAGGCCGAGATGCGGGTCATCCGCGATCTCATCGAAAATTATCCTTACGTCGCAATGGTACACTTCACAACCCCCATGCGGACTTTGACCGGCATGGCATGCGTGGCTAAAACTCTGGTGTTGGGGTGCGATAGGATACGGAATTTCCGGGCGTCGTCGCCCGACCAATCGGCTCGTTCAAGACCTCGTCGGATTATCACTACCAAACAATGAGGAGCAACGTAGACCTGCTCAAGACAATCCAGGTCGGGCTGACCCTCGCGGACGAGGAAGGAAGCTTTCCTCAAGATATCTGCACCTGGCAGTTCAACTTTCACTTTGACATCCAGTACGGTCACGACCTATCCCCGTCACAATCCTCTGTTTTTGCTGATTGGGATTCAGGGAAGACATGTACACACCCGAGTCTATCGAACTTTTGCGCGCGCACGGGATCGATTTCCAACGACACGAAGACATGGGCATCGATCCAAACTATTTTGCGGAACTGATGATCACATCCGGTCTCGTTTTGACGGACGACACTAGGTGGATATCTTTCCACAGGTGTGTGATGTTTTACCTATCATACAACGACTCAACGCATACACGAGTTGACGGTCCCTTGCTTATCAGTGGTTACGATTTTGGGTATTTCATCAAATTGCTCACGGCCGTTTCACTGCCCACAAATGAAGACGCCTTCTTTGACATATTGCGCATCTGGTTCCCGACCGTATATGACGTCAAGTTCATGATGCGTGCGTGCAAGCAGCTGAAGGGTGGACTGCAGGATGTTGCCGATGACCTAGGGGTCAGTCCTACACGTCACACGATTTAGTTTGACACTAATAGTTTGGACCCGGCGCTCGTTGCGGAAAGGTGCTACGCATTGGGTCTTCGCATCAAGCCGGTTCAGACTCATTGTTGACTGCGTCTACCTTCTTCAAGATGCGGGAGATATACTTCAACGACCTGGTCGACGACACGGAGTACAACGGTAAACTTTATGGTCTGGGCCAAACTTTCACACCCACGAACGGAATCCCCGATCCCGGTCGAGGCTCAGCAGCCACCATCGCAGAACGGGAAGACCGCGGCCTGCCACGAGATCAATCGCAAACTCCCGGCCCGATGGGCATGGGAGGCATGCACACACCTGCCCTGGCTCAAAGTACACCATATGGCGGGTACATGCGGACAATGGTCACTCCGGGTCGATAGACCCTTCCAGAGGTAGACCTCCGAGGTTTAGGCTCCTGCGTTGCCTGGCAATATCGCGGTGTTTCGTCTCGATCAGGACATCTCCTTCCTGTTCTCCTACCTGTTCGCGTTCGAGTTTCGCACTCTACTTTCTGTAATTTCGGGGCATGTATTTCACGTATCTGATGAACCCGCTTGGGGGCGATTCGAAAGATCAAACAAAGGTTAAGCACCTGATATGCACGTGGGTGCCGGATGGTAACGATGGTCAACCGTACGCGAAAAATCAAGGAGTAATGCACAAGCACAGGCGGGGTGCGCCCTACAGCCGAACAGCCTTGACGACCTTGGAAATACCACTCTTCTCTCCCCCGTAGTGAGCGGCGTCTCCGATTCCACCCTTGTACACCGCCTTCTGAGAACTGACTTTCTTCTTTGCCTTCTCGAACTTCTGACGCTTCTTGACCCTTGGGTTGCGAACTGACTTTGATCTGTGAGGGGTGAGCCCACGGTTCTTCAAGATCGCTCTGGTCAACGCTCGGGGGCCTTCTGCGGTTTCGGGAGCCGTCAGGGTATCCCTGATATTGGACTCGTAAGCAAGGCGTGTGGGGGTCAAGAGTTCGGCAACACATACCGCTCAGCAGCCTTGGCTGCGTCGTACTCGGCCTTCTTCTTCTCCTTCCTCTCCTTTGCCGATCCCTCCACTAGCGAATAATACTCCCCAGGGTCGACATCTTCATACCCCTCGTCCCAATCGTCCCGACTCCTCTTCTTACCCGACTTACTTCCCCCGAGGTCGCCATCGAACCCGGCAAAATCCACGTCCATGTCCACTTCAGGGTCACCATCACTCAAATCGTCCCCACCCAACCCCTTACCCTTCTTGGCAACCTCCTTCGCTTCTCTGATCTCCCTCTGCTTCTTCCTCTCTTTGTACGGGATATCGTCGTCGCCACCCAAGAGATTCTTTGCGCCCTTGTCACGCCGGGTAACGGCGCCCTCAATCTTTGATGTATGGAACCGGAGAGACTTCTTCCTGGCCTTCTTGTCGGCGGCATCAAATGATTGGAGGATCGTCTGTTCACCGAACGAATCCGCAGCGTCGGAGACGGAGGGGAAAGGAGCGGTATTGGATGTGGAGAACTCGAATTCGGGTTCAACGAGATCAAAGACGGGGGTCCGAGGTTTCATCGGTTTCTTCGAGTCTTTGTCCTTCTCGTCGGTCTTCTGCTTCTTCTTCGGGGGTTCGGAGGTCGCCTCCTCCTGGTCGAGGAACGGTTCCTTCACAGCTTTCTTGCGTTTCCTCACTGGGGGATGGGCACCATTTACCGTTGGAGCGAGGTCAGATATATCTGTTTCAGCGTCCTTCAATAAATCTTGAAGTTCGTTGGACTCCAGCCTCGGTTTCTTCTTCTTCCCTCCCTTCGTGTGGTTGAACAAGTCGAAGACCTCTTCATCCTCATCTTCCAGCTCGAGATCTTCGTCGGATTCATCAAAGTCATCCCCAAGACCACCGTCCTCCCCAGACTGAGAGTCCGACATGTCGAAGTCGAGATCTTCGAGGGTGGCCAGGGATTGCTTTAGTGTGAGAAGGCGCTCAAGGACCAGATGAGACTTCACGAGGTCAGGGTGGGCAGCGTACTTCGGGGTTGACCGGAGATGTAGGTAGAATGCAAGTGTCGTGGCGTAAGTGAGCAGGGTTTCTATTCGCCAAACATGATGTCGGCATATGCTCCAGACCAAATGCGAAAGTGCGTACGATAGTGGAGGTGAACCATCCCCAGGCTTGTCGCATCTGGGTTCTCGGACTCCATCCTAATAACGAAGGGTCAGAATGAACTCTCCAAGGCGAATGGTTTTACGCACTTCTTGAGCCGTTGACCGGCTTTAACGACAGTCACAGCAATATCATCCCAATCACGAGCTAGAGCCAGGGTTTCGGGGCTATTTTTCTCAAGATGTCGTAGAAGGGAAGGTTTATCCTGGGGAAGCGATGGAATAGCCACGAGATCATCCACGAGGACCCTATGGGTAGATTGCTATCAGTGCCTCGAGGCGCACGGGAGAACAAAAGAAAACATACTCGGTGACGCCTGGTTCCACTCCTCCACCTTCGACCAGCGCCTGGAGATTATCAAGACCGAAATCTTCATCGCCCATCCCTTCCCTAGCCTTCATCTGCAGTCGTCTCGCCTCCTTCTCTTCCAACTCGTTCGCTTCCTCATCCTCGGAACCGAAATGCGCGTCGTTGGCGGAATAATAGGCAGACTTCTTGGTGCCCCAAGTCTCTTCTTCCGATTCTTCCTCGTCCTCGTCCGATTCAGAGGCCTGCGCAGAGGGTTTGCGAGCCTTTGTTGGTTTAACCTTTGGACCTTTGGTGGAACGGGAACTCGAAGGTCCCTCGTCAACGGCCATCGTATCTTCCTCCCCCTCTTGTTCCTCATCCCCACCCTCGTCCTCAGAAGACGAATCCACGCCGTTCAGCGCGAAAACTTCATCCTCAACACCAAAATCGTCTTCATCATATTGAATTTCGTCGCCATCGAGAAGAATTTGATCCTGACTAGCGTGAACTGATTGGTTATGAGGCGAAGCAAACGGAGGTAAGCTCCGGTCAGTGTGCGTACGAAGAACGTGAAGTGGCGAACGCACATTCATCTTCCTCGTCTAACGGAATGTCATCGACCGTGTTCCAGGGTTTTATCTTACCCTTTGAACGGTCAAAGGAAGGAGCTGAGCTCTTCCCATGGTTGGCTGAGTGTTTCTTTTGTCGTCGCGGCATGGTTGGGAAAAACGGAGTGTTGCCACAAGGCAGACTCTCGTTCAGAGCAAATGGTTGTTTGTTCTTGTTTGGCAAAGACTTCCGCTCGCATCCGCTCATCCTCGCGCCGATCACTTGTTTTCTTCCGTCACTGGATAAAGTGTTCATGCACCAACAGCGGACGTCACCACACAACAGAACCCCACAGGTAAAACGCGATTTTTGTCGAACCTTTTTGAAGTCTTCTTTGAAACAAACGCGAGCTAGCGTTTTGCTGATTTTAGGTAAAGGCGGTGAGTAGAACCCACACAACTCCGGCCTGGACCCCCTCGAATGTCGCAGCTCGTTTTACCTGGCCCACCACCATTGCGAAGGGGTCGTTGCCTCAACCCGTCATCATTCAACTGGAGAGAGATCAACACGTATAAGGAGATTCAAAAGGATACGTCGATCTCATCAAGAACACAAAATCAGAACAAAATCAAGAGGGGTATCTAGGATCATGTACCACATATTCTGTATCTTCGAAGGGGGCGAGTGAAGGACCAACCGTTGGTCGTGACTACGTTCAACAGATCGTTGTTGGGCAAAATTTCATCACAAGTGAGACAACCCGCGTGATCCAGTAGAAAGTTCACCCGACGCGTGTGCGTCGTGACATCCGGGGCGTATCTAACGCGTGCCCGGAACCTTTCGCCCCGACGCTAATAGTCTATTGTGCCAAAGCAAGGATATACTTTCACACCCGTTCATTCGTGGGTACGATCGGTTGAGTTGATAATTTATTCTTCTTGACTTCTTTCCTTGGGATAAACGCATTGTCCGGCAAGCTTGCGCGGGCGGCAACCGACTCCTTCCCATGGAGACTGACGGTTGCCCCCACGTCTTGGATGGGCCATGCGCGTGGGTTCGCATGAGTTTGTCGAGAAATCGAGGAGACGCCCCCCCCGGTCAAAGGCATCACGGTCGTTTAAAACTTCAGCCTCTCCCTCTCACTTCCGCGGTTAATGTCCAAATGAAGACCCCCCCTTCTTCAGGACCTCTGCCCTGGTCTTTCACCTCGTCGTTATGTAAGAAGTTCATCCCTTAGGGTCGAGACTCCCCTGGTTGTCGAGTTGAATGGAGGTGATACTTGACAACTCAGGGGCTCCGGAGAAACCTTACAAGCAAGGCCAAGGCCATCAATTGGCTGCTACATTTGACTTGGTGGCCGACCTTGGACCATGCCTGATCTTTCTCCGCGGATTTTCCGGCGAGCATTCAAAAGCGAGACGATGGGCGAGCAGTGAAGTCCCCACACTGCTACACTAGGAATGGAATTCCTGTTCGTTCTTTCCCTCTTCTTCTCCTCGGTTCTCTCCATCGAGATCCTCTACGATGGCAGAGCCAAACCGGACTTTGCCGCCGACGTTCTTGACAAGAACAGCGGTCCCTACCTTGCGTATGTCGTTTCTCCCTCCCTTTGGCGAGGCACATACTGAACGGTCTTACGCACAGAGTCGTCAAAGGCTCTGAGGCCGCAAGCAATGTATGTTCTTCCGATTCTAGGTCGTTTGCGCTCAGGCGTGCTTACTGCTGAAGCAAACCCAGTATACCCAGTTCATCCACGACACTCATTTACCAACGCCGCTCTGGAGCGACTCATCCAGTGTTACCGAAGATGTAATTGCTGTTTCTATTGACAACAGCTCAGTCTTTGTTCCCGGAGGCGATCCCAAAAATGCGCAGTTCGGATTCCGGAGGACAGAGCTGATCGCCCAGAAGAACTTCAGCAGTGCTCAGCTCACGGCGATCTCACAAATTAACACCACCGCATTCCACTTCTCCATCGCCGCCGATGACAGCAAGCCACTCAATCTCACCCACGAGTATCAAGTCTTATTCATCGAACCAAGTGACGGTTCTCACGTTTTTGGGGTGCAACTTGGTAAGCATGCACAGTCATGAACCCTCTTTCTTCCGGATCGCTAACTCGGATCTAGGGTCACCCTTTACCAATCCAACGGGTAAACTCCCTGCGGCCGGTGCACGGAACTTTAAGATTTTGGACCACGGCCTGAATGTATTATTCTCCACCCCATTCACCTGCGAGACCTGGCACAACTTTGCCGTTGTTGTCGACTGGGACAACCTCACGCTCGCGGTATTCTACTCCGCGGGAGGTCAATCGCTGAAGAACGTCTCCCCGACAAAGAAGAACCAAGGCGCCAAGGCGGCCCCCGAAGGACAGGGCGAATTCCACTTCGGTGTCTTGAAGGTGCACTACCTTTATTTTGACGAGATTGGTTCAACTGATGAGACCTTGTAAATAGTTGCCCTTGGTTAATCCCTTGGATTCTCCCGAGCTGAGGGGCGATGTGGTTCACCACGGTATCCAGGAAGGGACTGCCGAGGGTTTGCTTTATTCCGGAATTTTTATCGAGAAAGTTGGGGCATCGGGACCCACGTTATCTGGGCCGCTCTAGGTGCAATATTCTTAGCCTGCAGTTTTTTGGTAGACTCAAATAATCGCATTGGCCTTGGCAGCAGGGCCAATGTCGCAGACATTGAGCGAATTACAATCGGTGCTACATAAGTTTGACGGGCGGGCGGATCGAGAACTGTTTCAGATTGCGGTCCGAATGGGAGTATTTCCCACGGGCACTACGCCTCTGACCAGTACGATCATGGTCCTTTTCTTCTCTTCAGCAGGTAGCGTTGTCCCAACAACGGGGATATTCTCATTCCTAACGTGCCTCCGGTGCTTCTCCGTAGCTCACAATCCCGCAGTAGTGATTTACATGGGGAAAGACAAACATGAAAGTAAGTTCCATCTCCCGCGCCTGACATCATGCATAATCGTGCTATGATCCAACTTAGATGAGGACTTGATAAAGTTTGCTTGGCCGCAGGACGTTTGGTTCCATGTGGATAAACTCTCGTCGGCACACGTGTATTTGCGGATGCCGGACGGTGTGACCTGGGATCAAATTCCTGATCCGTTGCTGGTTGATTGTGCTCAGTTGGTCAAGGCGAACTCTATTGAGGGTAGAATCAATCTCGTCACCCGCAGCTTGATTGACCTGATAAACCCCACAATCAGGCAACAAGAAGGATAACATCACTATCATCTATACACCGGCGGAGAACCTGAAGGTAAGACGAGATCGTATCCTTGCCTAAATTTAGATCGACGTATGGAATATCAGAAAACCGGAGACATGGCAATCGGGCAGGTGTCCTTTCACAATGACAAGAAGGTCGGTAAATCACCTAAGGTCATGAACGACACGGTTCTAGCTCACGAATACGACAGGTGAAGAAAGGTATGTTGTGGCCCCAGGTCCCGTTGAAGTGTTTACCAGACGGGGGCGGTCAAGTGTATATCCAGAAACGGGACAACCCGATTGTCAATCGCTTGAACAAGACGAAAGTCGAACGTCAAGTGGACCATGAGCAAGAGCGTCAGGAACGGATCAAAAGAGAGAACGCTGTTAAAAGTGCCGCTGCCGCTGCACGGGTCCGTTGGCAGTTAATGTTTTCGCGAGAAGAGTTACTGAAACTTAGGCCTGGATCTATAGAAAAAGGCTGAAGCGGAACTTGCTGAGCAACGCAAGGCTGACAAAGCTGCGAGATCTTACGACATTCTATTCACCGGCGCAGACGGGGAAGATCTACCGAGAAAATCCGTCCGGGAGATGGAGGATGACTTTATGTGACTCCATATGTATCTTCTTTCCATTGAATGACCAGTCTTTTGGTAGGATCAGTGGGAGTTGGTCCGGGTGCTGTGGTTCAGAGCAACTCCCGCCATTCATTGACTTGATCTCGCTCCACTCATGGGTGGTGTCCTATAGTGTCATAAATTGGCGCCCCAACATGAACCCTTGTTCCCAGATGCTGCGCACACTTCTAGTATAAAGTGTACAGTCCCACTCCCGAGCCGCCTATCCTCCAACCCACCGTCATGCAGTTTCACTCTGAGTCATCCGACAACGTTTCTATCATGTCGTCTTCGACGATTACTCCTTCTGATTATACCACTGGGTCGTCTACCGCAACACTTGTATCCAAGAGCTCCCCCAAAGATTTAAAGAAGAGCTCGAAATCTAAAGATAAGAAGGACAAAGAGCCTCTGCCGCGTACTCTTCGCCCACAAATGGTCTTTATTTAGTCTGGTAGATGTCATAACCTTATCGCTCCACTTTACCCTCACTGACAAGTCTTCCAGTTGCACCTTTCCCCGGAGAACTCCTCCCACTCCTTCGCGAACGTTCGCGCAATGTTTATTATGTTCTTAGTCCAAATTTACCCACTCCCCATGCCCTCCGATGCTCCTGGAATTCACGAATAGTAGCCAGTAGGGTGTCGTCAATTCATCGCATATATATCTAGTCCTCCTCAACCCCTGTATTATTTCTTATGTATATTCTTCGCTGTTCATTCCTAGGGCGCTAATCTTATCTGGCGCGTCTGCGTCACGAGACGGTGACGGTGTGACTGTCACAGTTCTCTTCACTTGACCTTCCCCCATTACGCGTTCGAGCCGGTGTACCCGCAGTGTACGACCTCGTCTTTCACCAGTTCACAAACAGCCCCTCATAACTTCGACGACTAGCTGAGAAACACCTCAGCGACGAACGCAACAAAATGCATCCGGCTCCCAACCGACTAGGTCTCGGCATGCGACAGCCCTTGCCTTCGTTTGGCCAGGGCCCGTCTATGGGTGCTTTAGCGCACCAGCAATCGTTGCAACACCACCAACAATTCTCGCCGCCCCCAAAAATCGTGCCAGTATTCGTCGGTTCGATATCTGGCGGAATTAGTGATTCCTTTCTGAACGACCTTTTGAGCGTGAGTAACGGGTGATTGGTCATGCCACAACCGCCCAGACTGATCGCTGTGTGACTAGGCTTGTGGCCCCACGCAACCTCTGAAACGACTGATAACGCCAGCCGGGAAGCCCCAAGGATTTGGTTTTTGTGACTTTCAGGACCCTGACGGTGCGTTGCGGGCTCTGGAACTTCTGAACGGAGTTGAGCTACCGGCTCTGGAGGATGGGTGCGTCAACAAAAAGCTACTGGTGAGCATAAAAGTTGGGTTTGTGGTGCTGCTTTGTCTAACTATATCCCAGGTCAAGGTCGATGAGAAGAATAAAACATTTTTGGACGCATATCAAGCTCAAAAAATGAAGACCGATGTAGGTTTCTATCTATAGGTATCAAAACTTTACTGACGTCAGTCTAGGCCGATGAACAATTGCTCCAAGCCTGCCGGACAAAAGTCCAGACACTTGTGGCGGACATCAACAAGACATCACTGGAGGCAGCCCAGAGAGGCCTTCTTGATAAAGAAAAATACGTTATCCCTCCTCATTTGCATGACCTCCAAGAAGCGGACTTACCCGAAACCCAACGAGGTCTTGTCATGACCGAGATCGCCCAATTCCGAGAGCGTTCCGCAAAGCGCGAGCGGGAGAAGATGCGGGACCTGAAACAAGGTATGCCTGTCTTGGGGGCTCCTAGTGGTCCTAAAATGAGAGAGTGGGGTAAGCCTCAGAACCAAACACAGGGGTCTCCGCAGCCTGGGAAGGCAGTGGGCAAGGGGCCACAGTCTTACGACAAGCCAGTCGGGTTTGTAAAGGCTGGGGAGAGTCCTGTACCGGACGAGAGGAGTCTAGCTGGGAAGCACAATAAGACAGATGAAGAGTTGGAGGCCGAAAGGAGAGAAGCACGAAGGAGGGACGAGGAGGCCTCGTTCAGAGATGTGAGTTTCCTGTCGTGTCTATTTACTGACAAGCATCCCACGCCCACTACTTTTCGAATGTCGCTAACCACTTATTTCATCCCTTCCGTCCGCCATCAATAGAGGGAACGCCGTTATGAGCCTCGGGAGCGCGTCAGGATCCAGACTCTTGAGCGCACTTTGGCAAGGGAACGGGCAGTTAAGGAGGCTGAAAACCGGGATAGGATTGAGATGCGATCGCGTCTTGACATCTGGGACGACGACGAGAGTGATGAGCTCTTTTACACTGATAGGTACGCCACCGAGCTCGCCATCCTTTCGTAATATTGATTGAGTTGTCAACAGGGCTCGCTGGCGTGCGATGCGGACGCGCAGGCTAGCTGCTGAAGAAGCCGCTGACAACGAATCGCGAGTGTTCGAAGAGAGGGAAGCGGAGAACCTTCGTCAAGAGTCAGAGCTTTTCCTTGCCAGACAAATGGACGAAATGCAAGCCCTTCAAGATGAGCAACGAAAGGCTGGAATGCTCTTGGACGATGGCGCTCCAGTCCGCTTGAATGTTTCGTTGGCTCCCGCTCCCATCGCCAAAACCGAAGCCGCTACGAAAGAGAAGACGTTAGTATTCGGCGCAGAGGAAGAAGAGGAGGAGGGCATCAGAAAGAGGAAAGCGCCTTTGGTGAAACTTGACCTCGCTGAAGGAGGGGAGAAAGCGAAGGAAAGGTTGGAGAAAATTGCTGCGAGTGTACCAACGGAGAAGGAAGCCTTGTTTAAGGGTAAGGTTAGGTGGGATGGTCTTTCCGATGTGAGTATACCACCCGGTTCTGTCCACCACGTTGGTGCTAACCAAGAACTAGGGCATGATCGACAGAAAACTGGAACCGTTGATCAAACGACTCATGACCAAGCACCTTGGGGAATTGGACGACGACGATCTTGTCATGTTCGTGGTGGAACACTTGAAAGACCATAAGGGCCCTCATAAACTTGTCGAGGGTCTTGAACCCGTGAGCGTCAACGTTGATGCTTACCCCGTTTTTGGCTGACGCAGCACTTCTCAGGTTCTCGAGGAAGAGGCCGTCGAGTTCACGATCGGCCTTTGGCGGCAAGTAATTTTCGAGAGTATGGCCTATGGGGAGGGATTGCACACTGAGAAGAAGACGGTAGAGTGAGGGAGAGGGTGTCTGTACCTACGCGCAGGTGCGTTCCGTACGCATCGGACTTCGACTCCACCTTTTTCTGCAGTACGTAGAGATGATTCTCCGCCGCTTCACCTGTGGCCAGATCCTCTTACCTTGGTCTGGATGTGAAGCACTTTCTTGCACGGGATGTTTCCATGGTTTCGTGAGTTGCATATTATTCAGCTGGCGGTAATACAATCGATGATATTTCGCTTTTCCCCATCGCACGAACAAGACGTCCCGCGAGGTTGAAAGCCGGGCGGGTGATGATGTTGGGTTTAGTTGTTTGCAACTGACGATGAGTACTGCCTACCCCTGTACACTCTCTCGGTTGATGTCTCCGTCCTGTCCATGCAGTTCCCGGCTAACATCCCCTGGCTCCCCGGGCCGTAATGTGGGTGACTTTTTGGTCCCTTCCATCGTGCAGAGGTTCTCAATGCTCTTGCCAGTGCCCACGATTGGACCGCGATGTTAATGGCACGGAACGTCTAATGTATCTCCCTGTGGTACCAGTTACCGGTTCTCCGCCCGTGTTCTCCTCTCGACTTTCTGACAATCTTCCGATTTGGCACTGCAGCAACGGAAATATTACGTAATCTCCCAATACTTTGCCGTTGACCGAATCTTTGCGCTTGTTCCCCACACTTTCTACCCCCACAACTATGGCGTCGGTCCTTTTGATGCCTCTGTGATTTCACCCTAATCTTCGGCGCCCATTATCCCGACTTCATGGTCAAGGGGAGGAAAAAAACTACTTCAAAGAACAATGAATGCATCGTTCGCAACAGGAAGTTTAGGGACACATTCAATCATCCTTTCCTATCTGACTTGAGCACGATTCGTTTATTCGAACCCATTCCCTTCTAGAGTTCACCGGAGTATCGCTCACGAGGGGTCATGCTTGGGTGTTGGCGCTCACCTCCCTGCTGATCTTCGTCCACACCTGGTCATCCTTCCACTAATGTCTGGCCTTCCACCTGCCTTCCGTATTTCTACTCGTTGCGGTTATGGGAACTCGTTTGGCGGGGGTGGTCCTCTCTGGCTTGACTGGATTCATTTTCGATTGACGAGGGGGAGGGAGGGGGGTGCAATTTGACGGAACTGTAAACGAGTACGTCGGATTGGCTGTTGGTGTGGTTGAATTATACACCCCTGAGCTTACCGAGATGCCTTCACAGTCGAGACTGCCTTGGATACCCCTACCTCAAATGGGGAACGGAGGGCCATCGGAGCGCTATTCATTGGGCAGCGTGAATGTTATCCTTCCTATCCCCTGCGCGACAAGTTTTGCTCCTCGAGTTCAATCCATTTTGAGATCCGTGCGCAAAAGTTCATGCGTTGATACAATTTCCGCCGTGTGTGCATCCGAAAAGCGCCGCGATCGGAGGGGTGGATATTCACGGACTCCGTACTCAGACTTCAGATACTTATCCCATGAAACGACGCTCAGATTTGGATCCAAGATCTGATTCTCTTCTACGATTAGCAACATAGGACGGCCCCTGTGAGCGTCCCGAAGTCTCCTGACCTTGCATGATCCGGTTAAGGTGCATGCGCTTAATATAAGTACCACTTAGTGGGGTACATGACCAGTGGTGGACGCTCGTCTTTCTCCTTCTTTTCCCTTCATCATGTCTTTTACATCTTTTGGTTTCGACAACGAGTACAGTGCGACTATCCTCTCCGCTAGCGCACTGCTTGTGTTAGCGGTGCATCTCGTGCCATATGTGGTCGACACGCGTGGGATTCGATCTATTCCCGGGCCTTGGCTTGCCAAGTTCACCGACGCCTGGCTCGGTCGGGTAGCTGCTAGAGGTCACAGGTCGGAAGTCGTTCACGAATTGCACAAACAATACGGTAAATCTACCCCCCTTCCTACAAGCAACCCACCGTCTCCGCGTCTCGGTACTGACGGCGCACCTTCGCAGGAACCTTCGTACGACTCGCCCCAAACCACGTGTCAATTGCCGATCCAGACGCCCTCCAAATCGTCTACGCCCACGGAAACGGAAGCACGAAGAGCGACTTTTACGATGCGTTTGTGTCCATCCACAGAGGCCTCTTCAACACCCGCGATCGGGCCGATCACGCGAGAAAGCGCAAGATCGTCTCTCATATATTTTCCCTCAAGAATGTGTTGGAGTTCGAGCCTTATGTCCGTCTGCATATTGGAGAGTTGCTCAGGCAGTGGGACAAACTCGCTGAAGGCGGAAAGAAGGGTCTTTCGGGTGAGGAGGGTGATGGATGGTTTGGGAGGGACGGGTGGGTTTGGTTTGACTGCCTTCCGTGTAAGTTGGCCCTATCCTACCTAGACTTTGCTGATGGGTATTAATTTCTGCTCGTTATCGATTTTCAGGGTACAACTACCTCGCGTTCGATGTCATCGGTGACCTCTCCTTCGGTTCCCCCTTCGGCATGCTCAAGCTCGCAAAGGACATCGCACCTGTAGCCAGGTCCCAAACCAACGCGATGGCCACTTACGGGAAAGAGGAAACGGAGGTCGAGGTTGACTACTTCCCCGCCGTCCGAATCTTGAATGAACGTGGGGATTACTCCGCTTCAATGGGCGTTCTTCCTCCCTGGGTTCGACCACTTTTGAAGAAATTCCACCCATGGTATCGTAAGGGAGGCGTTTCGACGGCGAATCTCGCCGGACTTGCTATTGCTGCGGTCTCAAAACGTCTCAAGACCCCCACGGATCGGGTGGACGTTCTCAGCAAACTCCAGGGAGGCAAAGACGATGAAGGAAAACCCATGGGACCCCCCGAACTCACCGCTGAAGCTCTCACCCAACTCATTGCTGGCTCAGATACCACCTCCAAGTGGGATTTCTCACTCTCTCCTTCCCTACAGCTTGCTGAAATGATATTCTAGTTCTTCTTGCGCCATCACATACTACCTCGCACTGAATCCAATCGCCCAATCGAAACTCCAGGAGGAGCTCGACGAAGCTCTCGGACACGATGACGACCCAATCGCGCCCTCAGAAATTGTCAAACGTCTTCCCTACCTCGAAGCCGTCATCAACGAATCCCTTCGATTACACTCCACCTCTTCCATTGGCCTCCCTCGTCTCGTTCCCGAGGGTGGATTGCACGTTTCGGGGAAGTTCTTCCCGGAGGGTACGGTTTTGAGCGTACCGAGTTATACCATCCACCGTGACCCGGAGATTTGGGGGAACGATGTTGAGGCATTTAGGCCCGAACGGTGGTTTGAGCAGGATCAGGCTGGGATTCAGAAAACTTTCAATCCGTTCTCGTACGGCCCAAGGTCAGTTGAGAAGATCAAACTTTGTAACCGCCCGCGAGGGACCTAACTAACTAACCGGAAATTATGTACCACAGGGTTTGTGTGGGTAAGAACCTCGCGACCATGGAACTCCACATCTTCATCGCCACCATCTTCCGCCGCTACACGTTCGTACTCGAGAACCCTAAGAAACATGTAAGCCATCCCGCCCTTGCCCGCCCATCTCCACCTGATCGAGTTCTTCGCGTGCAGTTCGACACCCTTGAGGGGTTCCTTCGTAAACCAGTCTCATGCCGAGTAGGCATGAAACGAAGGGAGGTGTAAGGCCCCTTCCAGCTCTTGAGTTTGATTTCTTCTTCAAGTAGAATGTCCGGATTACCTGCTTTATTTGTTTCCCCACCGTGAAATCCAAATCAAGGTTGTACACTATAACCGTACTATGCCATTTTGGATTATCCGTTCAGTCTGACCCTCGTGATACCTGCATCCTGATCGCGACGGATGATCGGCGCGCATCAGACGGGGCGTATTTGCAAGCCAGAGTGAATGGGTCTGTCCATAAGGCTACACCGTGTACAAACGAGTCTAAGTTAGATGAGCCTATTGAGGGAACTATCAGAATCTCGTCCTTTGCGTCGGGCCGTGGGTGCTACGGTCCGAGCTATGGGACCCCTCTGGGGCAGATATATACAGTTTTAGTGTTACTACGGACAGTCACCCGACCTCCGATAGCCAGAACGGTCAGGCCAAATGTAACAGCCGGATTGTAAAATCCAAGAGGTGGGGGGTATTATATATACATGGTGAATAGTGCGTGGGGGGGAATCATGCGAGAACCAAAGATGAGAAATGTACAAATGATGATCGTGAGCATGCGTCGAGAAGTGATGGGGGTTTCACGTGCGTATGAGGGGGAGAGGAGACTAAAGAACAAACAGGAAGAGGGCGTTAATCCATCCAAAAGGCAACGGGGGATAGATGTGTGAAGGGTAAGAAGGAACTTGGAAAGCGAGGTTGGACCATGAGGGGTTCACGAGGCTCCAACCCCAACAAGTCCAGGCGATGGGTGGTGGTGAGTCGTCAACGTATCCGTAGATTTTGTGAGCCTTTCCTTCCTCCGGTTCAAGTACACATCCGTTTCCGATGACGACGCGTCGTCCGTGTCCACCCACGAGTCTGTAACTTCCGTATCGAACACCTGGACGTTCACCAAAGATGTCGTTCGCAAAGGTGACCCCCCGATAGATCCTCTCCTAGAGAATTTTTCGTCGAGGGTAAACGGAGTATTGGATATGGCCTCCGTTTCTTTTTGTTTCCCCTTGTTCAGCCACCCGGCCCGTGAAGAAGAATCGTTCGGTGTCTCGATCTCAGCCTCCGACTGAGATGATACTCCGCTGTCCATGCTCCTCCTCTTGATCTCGTGTACATGCGCGGTCCTGGCCCACCGTTTCACCGACTTGGATGCGGGTCCAGTAACACTAGAGCTCAAAGTTTGGCTCGTTCCGTTGTTCCCGTGCGAGTTAGCCCGGACGATGCTGGGAAAGAGCAACGGCGTGGGAGGGGTAGACACTCTAACCACCCTAGGTGTCCGAGTTTGTGGAGTCCTCGTTCGGCTACTGTTCTTCTTCGATAGGTTGGACACGGTTTGCGTGCCGTTCTGGTTTCTATGTTGAGTGCGTTCTGGTCGATCTAACGTCAGAGCCACGTTTGATGGGGGTTTTGTTTTCTCATCATCCAATGCCGCTGTAACACAGTAATCAGAGGCTGGGAGAGAAACGGTACGGCGGTGCAAATATTCTACCTTTCTTTCTAACGATACCGCTCTCAAGCGGTCGGGTCGGCAGTGTTGGAATACTCCCGACCCTGGTCCTACGCGTCCATTCCCCACTGAGGCTCGTCGCCCTGTCCAACCTTGACAGCCGGGGCAAAAGGGCGTGATCCATACTCTCGCCCCGTGTTCCACGCGTCAGAGCCATGAAGACCAACACTGCGACCATGATACACAACTGAGCGACACCGAGTCGTTTTTCCATGGTAATCTAATACACAATCAGCCAGATCAATGCCGAATGCCAAGAAGGAAACACACCTCTTCATCGAGGTATTGAACACGGGCCATTAGTTCCCCGTGCTCTAATTCCAGTCTCCTTCGATGTCTCTCCATCTCCAACAAGGAACGCTGGTACATCTGGGCTTGCGCTTTCCCCTAAAAATGTCGTGGATCATTAGCACCTCGAGTCCAGCGTTTAGAAATGGATCTTACAATCCCCTCCAACCTTCCAACTTCTTCCGTTAACCTCTTCAACAACTCTCGAACCCCGACTGTATGCTCCTCCACATATCGGGCGTGTAGGGTCGCGTTGAGCTCCACCATCGCGATCCTGTTCATAATCGTTCGATATATAGATTCTCCACCGCTCGCACTAGCCTGAGGGGGTGGAATCAAGGCCTGCGAACCCAACGAAATAACCGGAGTCGCTTGAGAGGGAGGTGGTGGTGGAGACCGAGTCGTGGCGCTGGAAGTGACTTCTGTTGTATGTTGGGTTGGGACTGAGGTCGACTGCGGCAAATCGGATGCGGAGTGGGATACAATCGATGGTGAACATTGCGGTGGATTGGTTGCGGTGATCGGGACGGGTTCAGCGTTCACTGGAGGTGACGAACTTGTTTCAGGTCGCGTGTCCTGAAGTGTCGGCGTGGACTCTGGAATGGGTGCAACAGTGTCCCCAGAAGGTTGGGTATCTGTTCTGGGGCGTCGGGCTTCGGGAGACGGCTCCACGGATGGATCCGGCGTATGGGTTGTGAAGATGGTCTCCACGACCGCGTCAGCAGGAGTCGACGAGATGGGCTCAGCGTTGGCTTTTGGAGGAGGGGGATGGGCAGGGATCTGTGGCTGTTCGTAATGATCTGTCATACTGTCCTGTTTCCACTCTTCGAGATGCGTGAGGCCATAGACACGCAGCAGCGACACCGGGCAGTAGAATTCGCTTCCGTAATGCGAATGAAAGTCGATCCGGATGTACCGATAGAAATCGCGTAAGGATGTTGGAGCGTGGAATGACTGCCCAGCGTGATCAGCCGCGAGCAACAAGCCACAAAGCAGAGAATACACACCTGGACTCCACGAATGTTCCTCGCCTTATACGTCCCCATGGTGGTCCACTCCGGCACGTCCGGGGTATACGTCTTCGCCACGCCGACGGTAAATCCTTTGAACACCCCACTGAAAAACTCGAAATTGGCGAGCTGGACGGTATCGATCCTGATATCCTCGCACAACTCCACAACCACGAAATGGTTCTCCTCCTTCCCGTCAGCGGTTTTGGCAGCACAAGGGCTGAGCATGTATCTATCCTTCTTTGACGAAAGAATGGATGAAGCGGACTTGGCAGACTTGTGGGCCTTGTGTATGCGGGCTGAGCACTCCATGCTGGCGTAGTTGAACCTGTCCGTCACCGGAACTCGGAAATGCGGCGACATAGGTTCCCCAAACCCAAAATCAAGTTGGTCTTGAGGGACCGTCTGCCCGGAGATGCTAGGGACGGGGTTGTTCGAATGAGGGGTCGATGAAGGGTCCGTTCTATCGTCTTTGCCTTCCGCGCCCCCGTCCTCGTTCCCGCTATTTCCTGAACCATCCACCGCTTGCATGGGGTCCGTTCTGAACGTATGACGTGCAGAGTCTGCAGAAATGGGGGACCCGGTGGCAGAACTGGACCTCTCTTCCGCCAGCAGTTTCGCCTTCCAATCCTCAAAAGAAAGGAGAAGCTCATCCTCCGTTGGCTGGGGTTCGGCGAGGGGTGGTGGTATCAGACAGCATATCGGGTCTTGCCCAGGCTTAGGCTGTTTGAGAGCAATCGTGCGGAACGGATCGTTGCGGGTGGTTGGTGCGGCGAGGACAGTGTACGTGAAGAGTAGGAAAATGAGAGGGCGTGGAAGTGAAGAAAACTTCATGGCCGTGAGATAAATAACCTCCTGCACTTGCTCAACAAGAGAAACAAAATTTCATCAAGGGGAGTGGCCTCGGCGCGAGGCGAGGGTGGTCGTGTCGGGTATCAATCACATTGTTTGGTTTGTATGCACTCATGGCCAGATCTGGCCGGGGCTCGCGACGAACGTTTACATTTCAGCGTGGTATATTTAACGTTTATGGAAGGGCGAACACATTCATGTTAGGTGCTATGCACGCACGAATCACACCAGGGCGAAAGCAAAAACAGACGGTGAATACGAAGCGCAGGAGGAAGCATTAATCTGAATATTTCTACACCATCGTTGCTTTTCTCCGTCACTAGTCACACTGTTCAAGAATGAGTAAGCTGGATCTTTCGAGGAGTTACGCGGAGAACATACCACTGAGACACCATCGGCCTTGGTGTTCATGATGAGAGCAACGATGAGACCGTAGAGACCCAGAACTTCGGCGAAAATGAGGATGAGAATCTGGGCATCCCAGAGTCAATAGACGCATTCGCTTTCGAGAGGATACACTAACCATTCCGACGAAGAGCCTTGGTTGTTGCGCAGTACCCCTGACACCGGCGTCGCCAACAATTCCAATAGCGAAACCGGCAGCAAGACCAGCGAGACCGACAGAAAGACCAGCACCGAGCTGGATGAAGCCCTGGAAGAGGGACATCTTCGGAGCAACTGTAGATAGGCCTTCAGTACATGCGCATAAAATCCAGGATGTGAGTGCCTACGGTTTCCAGAGATCAAAACGGAGACAACGAGACCGTATATCTGCAGTATACTGGTAAGAACGCGTCGGATCACCAAACCGCGACGAATCTACGTACAGCAATGATACCAGCCATGATGACAGGGATAACACATTTCATCATCAAGTCTGGGCGCAGAACAGCCATGGCTGAAATACCAACACCAGACTTGGCCGTTCCATAACTAATTGGAAAACGTAAGTCTCCGTCCGAAAATTGTTCGACCGTGCGGGGGCGTACCTAGCACCAATACCTTTCCGGAACATCAGCATCACCTTGTTCATAAGCAAGATAAATAATACTCACACGTAAAGATAATGGCACTAGCGCAACCCTGTCCGCCCGTCAGCAATCCGAGTTTCGCTGGGACCGGCTCCATGCCACATATGGAAAGCTCACCATGGCACCAAAGAAGGGAGCATAAACCGGGCAGTATTCAGACATGACTAGTGACTACTTGGGGCGAGGAGTTTGAGGGCTGAAGCTTAGGCAAAGGTGTAGGGGTCGTGGTGCGTAGTCGACCGTCGTTGGTTCTGGGGTCTGCGGTCGAAGCGTTAACTATTCGGAGTCTGAAATCCAACTACAAATTTACAATCCCGCAGAGGCGCAGCCTCCCGGCATCAATCGGCATCAACGAACCGACTCCGGCTTCTGCGGGATCGGCCGAGTACGCCGAAGTATCTACAAGCACGTCCATAACGTGGCGTAAAACTGCCTCACTTCGCTGGCCACCAGTTCTGCCCTCCACTCCCACTTGGAGAATTGCCTTAGTGCGGAATGCTCTGAATGGGATCGTCTGTGCTCACCGGAAATCCCTCTACGTCGTCTTGCCATGAACCATTCCCCGCTGGTATGTATACTGGGGGAGGCTCTCGCACAAGGGTCTCGTTGCTGAGGATTACACGAGGAAGGGTATCATAGTACCCCCCCGTCGTTCCCAATCCCATCTCCACCTGGCGTGAGGGATTCTCGTGTTCACCCCGTGAACCGACGCGGTCTACCCCTGCCTCAGCTGTTTCGTGGCGTGCAAGCCTCCTGCGGTGCCACCTGGCAATAAAACACACCGCAGTTATGAACACCATACACCACCCTTGATTACCTGTTTTAAGTGCCCGCACGCCACCGAACTGTGAAGCAAAACTCACCCAAGGTAAATGTGATGTTAAACCGCACATTGGGAAGCACCGATCCTTTCTTCCCCACATCCTCCTCCCCTCTGATATATGCGTGAGTGGGTGTTGCTGGCATCTACAGAAATCGCTGCAGAGGGGAGTTCAGGTTGGTTTCGTGAAGCTCAGTGACTGGCACTATATGTAAGATCGGCCCCAGAATCCTCTACTCTGCTCCAGGGATTGTTATTTTACCGTAAACTTGTGTTTTCCGTATCCTGCAAATGCCCACTAGCGGAGAGACTGTCATGCAATACGCGCCCAAGGTACCGAAGACCGCTTGAACGATCAGTCGGGATATCTGGGCAAGCTACGCTCGATGTCCCCTGCCGTCCATCGAGGCTCTGGTGAAATGGTTGCCTTTGTCTGTATCTCCCTCAACCCATAAATGTGCAATCCGAATTGGGGTCATTTTTGAGAAAATCGATTTTTCTATGCCAAATTGCATTCTCCCTGCCATTGATACGAGCCCCAGATCAGGTCCGAAGCAACTTGTGATATCGATAATCATTGGCACTTGCGGTGACCCACCTAGATTCACTTCGAGCGACCAGCATCGCAACCACAAACAGTACGGTCTCCCGCACACAAAACCCAATAGCATGACCGCAGAAGCGTTCTCTCAAATACCGGTGATGTAAACCCCAACTACCCACGAGTCCTGGTTGACCCGCCCCCTCTGAGAGCCTACCTTGAATAGTGATCTGGTCAACATCCGATCTCTGGATGCGGCGGCTCGAGGAACATTGGCCGAAGAGGTCAAACGGGCTTGCACAGATGTCGGGTTTTTCTATGGTCCGGTACCCACTTAGAACGCCATTCCAGCGCTCAGTCCTAACTGGATGGTATTCGCTTTATTCAGTGAAAAATCATGGAATACCAGAGGAATGCATAGAGGCTGCCATAGTCGCCTCAAGGCGGTTCTTCTCCTTACCAGAAGAGGAGAAGCTCGAGGTGAGTTCGTGTGCTTGTTGTTTTTATATTTTGATTTATTGTGCTGTTTGGAGATTTCCTGATCCGAATTGGTGCTGGTTATTCAGCTTGATATCCGCAAAAGCTCAGGCTTCAAAGGTTACCAACCCCTCCTAAGCAGTAACAACGATCCAGCGAACAGTGGTGACATGCACGAAGGTTATGAGGTAGGATGGGAGGAATTGGATCCAAAATCCAAAGACCCCACGAGATCCGACGACGGCGCTATGGCGGGTGCGAATGTCTGGCCAAATGAGCTTCCGGATTTTCGAGAAGCTATCCTCAAGTACTAGTAAGTTGAATTCCAACCCCCCTCTGCCCTCTTGGTTGTTATTCACCCAACTCCAGCCACGCGGCAGTGGGGGTTGGAAGGCTCTTATTCCCGATATTCGCCCTTGCTCTTGGCCTTCCAGAAGACTTCTTCGATGACAAGGTAGACCACAACCTCACCTCATCCCATCTCCCCACCCCAAAGTCCAACGGACTCCTCCACGCGATTCTAAAATCCCGGGGCTGACGAGGCGATCTCCCCCTTCCCCCCATCGTGATATTCTAGACAAAGAACTCTGCTGCGGTCATGAAAGTCCTCCATTATCCCGCTCAGACTGGACCGGTCGACGATAGGATCATTGGGATCGGCGCCCATACCGAGTTGAGTCAACGTTCACTGAAGTTGATGGAAACGATGTACCGAGTAGCCCCGCTCTGACCCCACTGTGACAATATTTTCACATCCGGAACGCCAGCTTCGAGGTAGGTCGACCCTCTCGATTACAGCCAGCGAATTTCGGTTCAACGACACACGTCCCACCAGTGTTTCACGATGTTGTGGCAAGAGCCTGGGATCCAAGCCCTCCAAGTGCTCAATCAGGACAACAAGTGGATCGACGCTCCGCCCATCTCAGGCACTCTCGTGATGAAGTACGCCCCCTGGATTAGGATCTCATCTAGTCATGGGGCTGACATGCGGTAGCATCGGGGACCAATTTACCAGGTGGACAAGTACGTCATTCAATACCCTCCAAGCGGGTCGACCGTGCTGAACATCGGATGGACTACCAGATGACGTGTTCAAGTCCACTGTGCATCGAGCCATCAACCGCAGCGGTATTGAGCGATACTCGATGCCTCTGTTCTTCGGGACAGATTATGACGTTAAGTTAGTGGTAAGCGGGCGATAATTCCAACGTTAGTATGCTTAGCCCCCGATCTGTGCTCACGCTGCGGTCCGCAGCCTATCCCTTCATGCGTCTCAGAGGGTAGTCCTGCGAAATACCCAGTCGTCACGGCCGGAGATCACGTCAAGGAAAGGTTGAAGGCTGCGTACGGTCACCACCACGATAAACAGTAGCTGTAGTAGACGACGAGGCACGTGCTATTTTATGTAGTTTACGTCTCTGAGCCAAGGAACACGTGTAAACGGAAGCCGATTGGTCGTCACAAAAGACGCACGCGGGTCGAAAGCCATCTAGTACTGCGCCGAGGTGGGTTTACTCAGGTAAAAGCAGTCCCTCGTTCTGTAATGGAGGTATTGCCTCCCAGGTAACGGAGAATGTAAGTGGAATTGATTCCAAAGTTCGGGTTGAATGGGGCGCTTTGGTGATCACCTCCACCGATCGGGCGTGTGTGATGTCAGATGTCTCGAGAGCGTCACTACCCTGACACGCGAAAATAATCCGAAGTCGGACGATGCTCACTGGAAACCCACCCCACCCAGTGGCCAATCTGCAGGAGCATGAACCCTCCAGACTTTGAGCCAGCCTCGTGGGTAGCCATGATTGCTTTATCCACACCCTCATCTTGAGATTTACCTACCCATTATTGAAAAACACCGCAAATCGGTGACGGAAACAAAACACTGCTCTCCCCGTTTTCCCATTCTCCTTCACTCCCTCGGTTGAACTTTCAACACCACCTTCGAGTTTTTGTATCCCTGAGTATTCCAGGGCCAGCGGCGTCTATCTGCCCCCCGCGCTCTCAGACATACGTAGAAAGATCAGAGCGAATGAGAGAGTGAACAAACAGACCCGTCGTACATTGCATCCGCACAACACCCGCTGACTAGAGTGAGTGCCAGTAATCATGACCATGTCGTTGTGTTGGCCGCAGAGGTGATCGCGCGTACTTATCCGCGACGGAACCGCCGAAAAACTGCGGAAGGGTCAAGCTATGCCATCCTCCTCGCGGCTTGCATGGGAATGACTCGGGAATGTGAAATCAAATGGTTTCCTGACGACAGAAGGGTGCCGTATCGTCCTTGTCTACAACAAGAAATGGTCTGGCGGGGGTTTTCAACAACGAGTCACAAAATGTGAGAGGTCAGAGAATCCACCAACCTTTCTAACCTACTCGTCCACGAGGAGTAGGGAATCTAGCACAGAGAATCCAGTGGCGATACCACCCTCATCGCTGTTCGCCCCTTTTGTCCTCAGCAACCAACCAACCTCCTCATGTTTGACCTCCTTAGCTCCAGGTCCAAACAACGCCCAGCCAAACGTTCCCAGCTCGCTGATCGTCTCCGTCTTAACAGCACCCTGCGAACCAGATCCCGCACGGACGAGATAGTTGTTCACCCCCTTAGGAGTCTCGATCAGTTCCATCGCAATCCAGGCTTCTCGTTCGACCGAAGGCAGGGTATCCAAGAACCCAGGGATGGAGGACTTGTAGATGTTGTTGCCGCCACCTTCGCGCTGAGGCTTCAACACCAACTTTTCCGCTGCCGATCTGGCTTTCTCTACTCCCCCATCGCCATCCTCACCCAAGCCCCACATACTCATCCAGCTATCACGGATGATTGCAACATCGACCTCAGTAAAATCTGGGCCACCCCAACTAGTACGATCAAGAAGGAAGGATTCAATGACCCCGGGTTTCGTTAGAACCTGCTGGACCTTCTTTCCCCCTGCGAGTTGTAGTTGGATGGTAGGGCATTTGATGGCGCGCGATCGTTCCAGTAGGAGTCTGGTATCGAACTGAGTTTGGGTAGGGTAATCTGTGGGGGTATATCCAGCCCTAAAGTAGACGGTGGAGATTTCGATGACTTGATTCGTAATAGGATGTTTGACTCTCAAGACCCTTGAAGACGCGTCAACTTCAGCGGACTCAGCCAACTCGTCGAAGGTTTGGCGGATAACATGGAGAGAGTGCCTAAGCGATTACTGAGTATGGATGTTTTCGAGGAATTAGCAAGGGGTAACACACCGATCGAGGAGTTCATATTCCAGATGTCTCTGGTCAAAGACGTTCCGTTCGTTCGGTTGGACGACAAAGAGTATCTGTGCGCTTAGGGAGGTTGAGACATTAGAATAGACATGAGGTCGAAGTCTCACTTCACTGATCCGTAGGCCGCATGAGCTTCTGCAAGGCCATGCGCTAGTCCAGCGGTGGTATCATTCGGTAGGAGGTCGTCGAGGTTGAATCTAGGAAAAGCGCCGAAGTACGATGTGGATTTAGCAAGATAGCTGCGGCGATAGATAAGGTCAACGTGTGTGGTTCGATGACAGTGCACAGACCGATGAAGAGCAGCTGCGCGGCAAGATAATGCTCCAAACGAGGAGGATATAGTGTTGAACTCGACTTGTTTCAACGAAACTTCCCCACCGCCGTCTGGATTGTGGAGCATGTAATCCGATCTGAATAAACCAAGATGCCAGCTCTGCAACACCTGTCAGATTAGAAGTTCTGCAAAGCCCTCGTACGCACCTGCTGAATACCCTCATCGCGCAACTGTTTCCAGCACCTCCACAACTTGCCGGTGAACTGATCGACCTTCCCGACTCCGTCCACTCCCCCCATGACTTCATCCAAGAACTTCTCATCCGTGGCAACGCGTGCGTAAAGAATATTGTACAGCGGCTGAAGCGTTTGTGCTAGCGAAAACTTGGACCGCGGAAAGGATGTCGGAAAAAGTGCCAAGGGTGCGTGGATCGCAGAGGTCGGTGTCGGAGGTTGAACATCAATGACGGGAAGGTATAAGAGACCATGAGCGAGCGCATAGGTAGTTGCAAGCCTTGTGAGCTCTTGAATTTCTCGTTCGCCGACTGTTAGGGGGGCCGCCATCTCTGCTGACTATTTACAGGTGAGGTGAGTGG
>Ga0307515_10003200_pt1 | contig 34633 bp, 38 predicted proteins | sample 17_EM_MG_FD_194513 | JGI IMG/M metagenome (GOLD analysis project Ga0307515, IMG submission 194513) | Populus trichocarpa ectomycorrhiza microbial communities from riparian zone in the Pacific Northwest, United States - 17_EM | ecosystem: Host-associated > Plants > Roots > Unclassified | place...
AGACTGAGATCGAGTGAACTCAGAGATGCACTTGGAGGCCGTGATTGAGCGAGTTTCGATATGCACTTGGAGACTGAGATCGAGTGAACTCAGAGATGCACTTGGAGACGTAGATCGAGTGAACTCAGAGATGCACTTGGAGGCGGTGATTGAGCGAGTTTGGTGATGCACTTGGAGGCCATGCTCGTGCGAACTTGGAGGCCGTAATCGAGCCAGTTCGGAGATACACTTGGAGGCCGTGATCGAGCAAGATTGGACGAGTACTTGGAGGCGGTCGATGGACGGCGCACCGGGTGATGAGACTCTATTCATCAGTTAGTTAACTCGCAACCGTGGGAATCATGTAGGGAGGTACGCCGGAAGCTGAAGCTACATTCAGGGGTCAACTCGTAATCATGAGAATGAAGGGAAGACGAACAATCTTAGGTGGATGCTGTACTCGGTGTATGCTGTACTCGGTGTATGCTGTACTCGGTGTCAACTCATGATCATGTCATGGAGAGATAGAGAGCGATGACTTAACTTTGTGTTCTGCGATGATGGTTGAGTTGTGGACGAGAGAGAGAGAGATGGGGGATGAAGATGAGAATGATATGGAGGATACGAGCGGATATGAGAAATCAGGGGTACGACTTGCCTGATTGGGTTGGGAAGACCTCGTATCAGTGTTAGTTCGCGCCGGATCGGGACTCGTACCTGCCATATCGGGGATGGTCAATTGACTCGCACATGAAATTCTCTAAGTCCCAGTTTCTCATGATGATTTTCCCCGATCTCTCACTTTCTTGTGCTCAACTCTACCATCACCTAAGAACACGAAGTTAAGTAATCCCTCTCTATCTCGCCATGCCATAATCATGAGTTAACACAGAGTACAGCATACACCAAGTACAGTATCATCCCAAAATCGACAGTCTGCCGCTCCCAGCCAGTTTCTCATCTCTTGGCGGATGTTGTACCCAACTCTCTACATTCCCACAATTACAAGTTAACCAATGAATAGAGTCTCAGCTGCCGTCGCGATAGGAGACTGACAGAGCGAGAAGAAACGGCGAAACGGCGATCGGAGGGCGATATGTGACGCGACGCATTGTCTTGACGCCGGGCGCCGAGTAATCCGCCACCGGGGTGTCTCTGACGGCTCTGACGGAGCGCGTCCACTCTGACGGAGCCATTCCGCCCAGACGGAAATGTTTTTTGCTGATGCAGTGCTCATCCAATCTCGCTTGATCACGGCCTCCAAGTGCATCTGCAAACTCACTCGATTACGGCCTCCAAGTTCGCATGATCATGGCCTCCAAGTGCATCTCCAAACTCCCTCGATCACTGCCTCAAAGTACATCTCTGAATTCGCTTGATCGAATCCTCCAAGTGTATCTCTAAACTCGCTCGATCACATCCTCCAAGTGCATCTCCAAACTTGCTCTATCTCAGCCTCGAAGTGTATGTCCAAACTCGCTGGATTACGGCCTCCAAGTGCATCTCCAAACTAGTTCAATCACGGCCTTGGAGTGTATCTCTGAGTTCACTCGGTCATCATTTTCAGGCGCACCTAGAATTGCTCTCAAGCACCGCCTGCAGCCAGACCAGATATACTGTGTGTAGATGGGTAGCTATATGGATACATAGATACCTTGATGAGAATGCAAACAGAATACATGAGTTTTAACAATGGTTGAACGATACGTAGTAGCTATGATTTCCAGGTGCACTAGCAGTGTGCCCAAAGAAGATGGTTTTCCCAGACTGCTCTTCTGTGATTCGAGGTGCTCCTAGACTTGTCGCCAGCACTCCGAGGCTTGTCGTTGGCGCACCCAGACTTGTTGCCGGCGCACCTAGACTTGTCGCCGGCCCTGCCAGGTGTTCCCAGGTGCACCCAAAGTTGTCTGCGGCGCTCCGAGGTGCTCCCAAACTTATCACAATCACTCCCATTGTACTCCTGTACCAGTCATCAGAGCTCTCAGTTACTCTGAAGGCTGGCCGGAATGCCCTCATAGGGTCTGATACTCTCCTGAAATTGACGCATCTAAGTTTACACTCCATATCCTCTCAGACACTCCAGGAGTCTTCCAGTGACTAAAATACATCCTGCTGATGAGGCAGTCAGGCCGCTGAATGCTCATCATATTCTTCAATCAACAGATGACCGTGTTCCAGGCCACAAAAATTCAATTGCAGGCCTGCCCGGAACAGAGTTTCTGGCGCACCAGGTTTGGGCCATCTTGTTCATCCTGAGGAGATGAGTTTGGGATTCTGATATGCCACGAGCACTGGTGGTGGATGAAATGGGTCTTGGAAAGACTTTCACCTCGGTTGCAGCTGCAACGATTTGCAACTTGGTGACTGAGATAGTTGTAATGGGGCTGCCACTGTCCATTTTATAGAGGAATACCCTTGAAGAGTGGGTGGTTTTGGCGCACATCGACTCTCCCGGCATTGTCGGTGAAGAATGGGAGTGGTATCCGCTCCAGAGATTGAATTCAGTGCCCCGCCAGCCGTTGGAGATTGTTATGGGGTTGTTTAGATCCCAATGATCAATGCAATAATTCATTCAAATCTAAACACAGCGGCCTATCTAAGTCTCTCTTTCTTTCCTCATCTTATCCTAAGACTCAACCTGTTGGCCTTAACCATCCAAGAGCAACCAGATCCAATCATTCCCAACGATTCGTGCCTCCCTGTAATCCGAAGGTTATGTTTCTCCCTCATGTAACCACTCTTCGGAAACTTCTTTGAATGATAATCACCCGGTAGACAAGTACCTCAGAACAATGTAACCGATACCGTCCAAGTGCATGAAATGTTGAAACACAGCGGAGATGTGGGTTAAACTTTGATCTTCCAACTGCAAAATGAGATCGCCTAAGGGTTCGACGTTCTACGATACTGTGTATTGTGATGGTTTCGACCCATGTCCAGACATACAAGGTTTGATCGCGTAAATGGATTAGTGAAGCAATTTTGATAAATTGTAAGATAGAATTCTTAATAATATTTTATGATTGTCTTCGGTGCTTCTGTGGTGACTGTGGATCGCTTCTTGAGGTTCTTATTTTCATTGCAGCAGCGATGCTGTCTCTTTATAGCCATTCTCCGGGTCTTGTGGCACCACACCCTGAATGCTATGACTACGATGCTCATGATGGCATTACCGTGGTCACGCCATAATGCGCCCGGTGAATTCATGCCACGCATCCCGTGGGTTCCTGTGTTCATGCGATGTGGTTTCAATTCGTTACACTTCTGATAACAATCAGGCCATCCATTGCACGATATCATGTCAGACGACGTGTCAGACAATTTTGAACCTAGACTTCTTGCATTGATGTGACTCAGTAGTTGGAACATCCACCTACAACAGGCTGGAATGCTTATCACTATCAAATACATCAGTGAGGTATTAATGTAAGCGTCATAGATGTAATCGGCAACCAACCAATACTATGCCAATGTGGAACTAGACGCGTCAGCTCATATTCCTACAAGACTGACTCTTTCAATCCATACTATCTCAAACCAATGAGATATGTTGCTTCTGGCAAATGCCAACGTCAATATTCCCACAGCTACGTCATGCTAAGGCCCAGACTATTCTCCTGCCGGAACATGCACCAATTGACTCCTAGCTTGTTACAAGCAGGATCAAAGAGTCCACTCAATCACAAATTGACTATCAGCTGCCGTGCATGCTCGTCCATGCCTGTCCCATATAGTTTGTAGGTATGAATGTGGTTGAAAACTGTTAGCACTGCTAATGCTTTCGCATTCCGGTTACACATAATAGTTGCGTCATCTTAAATGGATCAGCGAAACACATATGTTTCTTCAATTGACCTGTGACCTGTATGAACTGGCGCTATCCAGCATACAGCTGGCCAACTGGATATTATCTTGAAATAGGTGTTTATGTATAATCCGAGATTATATATTTCATCTGATAATAACAAGTACCATTATCACTGTTGAAGGGGAACGCCTAAGAGAGATCCAGACCACACCACCTCACTGCCATCCAGCACTTGTAGCAGCCCTTGAACCAATCCAGGTGGTTACAATGCCCAGAGTGGCAGAGACTTTCAAGACTGTCATCGATGAGATGACACATGGAACCGATTTCAAACTGGTCAACTTGTTGCAAGCCAAAAATGCGAATCTCACCCACGAGGAACTGAACACCAGTATTGACGAGCCCAAAAACCAATGGAATATCCACCTTGTGTTGTATGATACCTTCACATCCAGAGGGAAACCATCAAGTAACGGCCAACACTCCTACTGTGCATGGAGTTTTGGGATTTTTGATCAGTCCCATTGGTACAAGACTAAAAACAGTGTGGGCTAGCAAATTGCAATGAATGCGAAAATTGGATTCAAACTTCAGGTCACAGCTACACCGAGATTCCATTCACTCTATGACTGGTGTTTTCAGATGATGTGGCAGTTTTCAGGTGCGCCTGATGATCCAGAGGATGATACTGTGATGGAAAAGCATGGTGCTGAGGCATTGTATTCTACTGTGAAGTGTTTGATGCATGCCATCCGGACCAAAGACGAAGAAGCTCAACAGGACGCGGCGTACTGGATGATACAATTGTCAAAGCCTTGGACGATAAAGAGGTGGTCGGAATCGAAACTAGCCAATATAACACCACTTGTTCAGATACCAAAGGAAAATTTACACATCATTGATCTCAAGTGGACTGAGGACGAGCAAGCTAAACTGAAGACCCTTGTGGAGAGATACACTTCGCAGGGTGCTTCATGAGCGTGGAGGGTTCATAGATGGCAGCTGGCATGTTTCTTGTTAGTTTCGGGAGACACAGAGGAACGCAATGACATTTCTGGACAATCGTACCATGAATGGCCACTCGTTACTTGGGTGGATTCTCCCATTTTCCAATGGCTGAGAGAGACAGTTCAGCCAATGCTTGTCAAAGAACCTGCATAGTATCCCGAACCTGACCAGGATGATGAATCAAGAGAGGCGCTCCTTCCGGAACAAGACTGAAATGAAAATGCACTCCCCGGTGCACCTCCACAAAAGGTGGTGCTATTTTGTCCTCTTTCTGGCCAAGTTTGTCATTTGAAGCGGTGGCTAACCGAGTTTTTTGCGGATCATGTGGATATATTACACATATATGCAGAAATGGGCAATGATGAACGCACAGAAATGCAGCTCAAATTCTGGGATTCACAAAATCCCTCTGTATTTGTAACTACACCCAAAGTCGGCGGGACTGGCCTAAATCTTACAGCAGCAAACCATGCAGTAATAACTCAGAAGTTCTGGGTATTGAATGAGCAGTGGCAGGCATTTGGACGAGTTGTCTGGCTAGGGCAAATCCGAGTTCCACACCCATGATTACTGAATACAGGTCCCGGTGGCTAGAATAACCACACGAGTGATCGCCACCAACAGTCTGGAGTTACCCAAATGAGAGTCCGGCACGGCTTGATGAGTCGACCGAACATCACCACGATGATGACTTACCGGATTCCGGAGTTTCAAGAGGACTATACGAAACGGCTGACAGAGAATGGAGACACTTTGCAATCTGGTGAACCATCAATCTTAGATTGTTAGGACGATTCATCAAGGTACGCCTCTTTAGACAGTCACCCAACATAATCTCAACTGATACAAATAGTTAAAAAGGTGGTTTGTAAGGCACACTATACTGCATGGATAAATCCTTTCTCTCTGTCAGTTTGAAGCGAATCAAAGATCAGATGTTGGAATTGTTAGAGGGGGATTTCATTGGGTTAGAGGGGATTATATTGCCGTTCTGGATTATTAATAATGACGAATATGAGATGAGGTCAATTGATAAGCTATATTACACGTTGCTGGCTGCCCTATCTCACAATAAATGGCATAAGCTGAATGTTGAGTATGATGCAGCCAAGGGCTTGGAATCATTTGTCAGTTGTGAATTTGTGGTGCACCAGAAATCCTGAGGCCAAGTACGCATTTCAAAGTCAAAACAATGAAAAAGCATAATTCAGCCATTTCCAGATGCACCAGGGAATCCTCGGTCTGTCATGAGTCTCGTGACAACAGATCACGCCCTGACGTTTTGCGAATTCCATTTGGCTAGATAGTCAGGCGAAGCAAAATTGCGTTGCTGTGTCAGATTACGAGAGAGTGGGCTTGCAGATTTATAGCAATGCTGCAACATTTACTGGCATATGATCGAAATTCAGGTGCGCCGGAGAATCCTCAGCCTATGTCTTGAGTCGCATTACGATAGCTCCAGCACAGCATATTTGCCAATCCCATGTGGCACTGAGACACTCTAGGTGATATTGAGTACTGCAGTTAGAATATGAGACACAGCTCACTTACCTCTGGCAAAGCCGCAGCTTTTCCTCGCATTTGATCAAAGTTCAGGTGCACCGGAAATGCTTGAGTACATATGCATATAACCAATGGATCACTGCATATTTGCCAATCCCAGTTGCAACATAGTCAGTCTTGGTGATATTGAGTGCCTCTGTCAGAATATGAGACATTGGCTCACTTATTCATAGCAAAGTTGCAGCTTTTGGTGGCATATCATTGAAGTTCTGGCACACCTCAGATTCGCATTGCAGAGTGTCGGATACTGAGACACGGCCCAGGCATTCTTGGCTAAGCTGCAGCTTTTGCTGCCGGGTATTTCCTGGCCTCTGATTGAAGTTCTGGCACAACTGAGATCTTGCCATCCAGTCCAGAATGAGGTTCTTGGATTTGTATGAAGCCAAGCTGTGACACATTGTGGATGTATCATTCCGGCCCAGGCACGCCTCGAGAGCGACAAATACACCACCGAAGCGCATGTTTCCCAGTCTGTAGTGCACTTTATATTTTAGTTTGCTTCATTCTCATCATGTTTTCGTTGACTTTGAATCGGTGGACACAGTTCACACAGATTGTTATCTATCAAGACACTTCACGTTTAAGTGCAGGCGGCTCATCCTGCTTGGCCTCTGCTGATATATCAATCTATGCTTGATCGGTATATGAAGACCACCACAAAGATGCCTTGAACTGTCAACTCCATGTCAACTTGTCCGTTCAAGGAAGGTTGCCCTGTACAACTAAACCATAAATGCACAGACCTAGTCAATTAGTAACCCCACTTAACTCGATATTGACTACGTAGTATGCTTGGACCTATGCTTCGAAATCCTAAAATAGCTTCGGCATATTCAGGCTCTGTCAAAAGAGCTGGAGCTTCCGAGCGAGAATCTCAAAAGACAAATTCTGTTTAGTGACTCTGCAAGATGGCCGGCAACTCCTGCTCACCCATGTACCATACTTACTCAATCTGGCCTGAGTTGTCAATGCTTTGAATGCCAACTTAACTCGATTCTGACTAACTTGTATGTTTTGGCTGCCAAAACTCATATCTGAAAAGAGACGATGTGGACCGATTTCCATCAAGAGTGAAAGTTCGAAGAGAGAGAATCGTGAAAGCTCACGTTTGGAAAAGACAGCTTCGAAGAGTGCAATTAACTGTCAGAGTAAGGTGAGCTTGCAATTCTCAGCCATTGGATCCAAGCAGAACTATTTAAACTTCGGTCCACCTCAATTTCCGGAACTGTATGCATGCAATTATCATTCTTCTGTCCACTGTGAAATGCTGTCTCAATATGCATTCATACCATTGTAGCATATAAGCTTTCAACCCCAACATCAATTGAAGTCACCATTGTAGCGGTGAGACTGACAATGAATATGTGAGTTAACGGTGGGCAACTTATTAGATATCAGGCACAAAATCAGAACGTGAGTGAGTATTCATGACCCATTTGTTAGCAATCTTGGCATCGCCAGGTGCTTGAATCAATATGATTACCCCTGAATCATCCATCGTATCTTACCATTCTTTCTCTGCACCTGTATCTCTCCTTTGTATACCAAATTCTCTCTCCTCTATTAACTGCAACATTGTTGTGAAGGTTATTCTGCAGACACGGCCCAGATGAACACATGAAAGGCGAAGTTTTACTGATGATATTGCCTAAACGACCACTAACGTAGCTGCAGCATCGTGATTCAATGGAATGTCGTGAAAATAAGTGTGTCCTTCCGGCGGATATATCACATACGGGGATTCATATTTCTCCTCAATTGATAACAAACTTCACTATGAACCCTTGCAACTCAGCCGTCACTCTGAACATCCCAAATCTATTGTGTTCTGCAGATTCTAATTCCTGTTACGGGGATATTTAGGCCCAATAATCAATACAACATTTATTAGACTACATAAAGCCGCCTATCTAAACCCCCTTTCCCGTTCCTCGTCTTTCCCAAGACTCAACCACTGATCTAGTTCCCCTAGTAAGAGCTCACCAATGCTCCTCGTCCGTCCAGAGTGGTTCTTCGGAATACTCTTCGAACGGTAATGACCCGGTAGTGATGTACCAGTGAACATCGTATTCAATACCGAGTGTAACGACGTATAGCGAAAGAGCGCGGCAGATGTGGGTTGAATGCCGCTCTCTGAAGAATTGTACTTTGATCGCCGATAGTTTCGACGACCGCTTTGTGTGCGTATTGAGATTGTGTCAATTTGAACGAACACATACACACTATATTCACATTGGTGAAATAAGGAGGTAATGATTAAAGATTTTGTAGATAGAATTCTTAATAATATTTTAAGATGTTCTTCGCTTGTAATGTCTGAATGTGGATTGCTGCTAGAGCTTGGTTCTTTCCATTGTCGGGGACAATGCGAGTGCTTATGTAGTTGGATACTCAGGTCAAGCTTGCCTTTCGATTACCGCCATGACACATAGTTTGCTTGATAGCTTATCGCCGAGATCATCTTAAGTGACTCATTGATAGTGCCACGAATTCTCTCTAGGTTATTGTGTTCATGTATGAGTGGTTTTCAGTCGTACGCCCCCACGGAGGGCCATCCTCATATCATGATATGATGCTCACAGATTATGACAACTCGTAACTTCAACTTAGACATCTTGCTTCCCATTTGTTCAGTAGCTGGAACATCTGACGACACGTAGTCTTATCAGTGCTTATCACAATATAATTTAATAGCTCGTCGCTATTAATTGCCTCACCTCAGATAAGGATGTTTGGCATTGCGTCAGAGATGCAATCGGCGACCAACCGATACTCTGCCAATGTAGATTATGACACGCACACCTAGTTTATTTTAAACTGGTATGACGTCGCGATGCATACTAACTCAAACCAATGTGCCGGTTCGCTTCAGGCCTCTTATCTTCAGCCAATGTCATAAATCCCTCAGACACGGCATGCTTAGGTCCGTAAACCGGAGATCTTCGCAGGCTGTTCCCACCGCTGAGCTCGTGAGCCTGCAACTCCCACATACTTGCATAATGCATTATCGTCTGCTGCACACGCAATTCTGCGTAAGCGCAACTTAACTGTGTGTTGTCCCGCTAGATAAGGTATAGTAGGAGTGGTCAATAATTACACGCACTGCTGAAGGTTTTTCACTTCCCAGTTATGGCGACGTAATTGCGTCATCAGAATTGAATCGGCTAGTCAGGGCGTGCCTATGACAAATTGATCGACACGCGGCCCTAGTATAATCCCGCTAACGATTACTAGGCTGACTACCATGATGATGTTCCGCAAGTAGGTGTTATGCACCTGGTTCATTCTCAAATGAGTGGTCAGGTGTGTTTGGTGCAATCCATTCATGTATCATTACCGCTATCGGGGAGAACCCCTAACAATTCCTGCACCAATGCTATGCCATGCGGTCACCTCAAATGCTCAAACATTCACTCATAATTACTACGTTTAGAGAGTCATATGCGGGGGCACACATTTTTATTCCAGTTCTCCGTTTGGCCAGCACCAAGGGTTAGTTAATGTTGCGAGTTTTCTTCCGGTGCGTCTGGTTCTATTCTGTGTCTGTTCATCAGCAAAATGAATTTTAGACGCTGGAAGTGTCCAGGAGTGTCTGAGAGGATGTGGAGTGTAAACTTGGATGGGTCAATTTCAGGAGAGTATCAGAACCTACAAGGGTATTCCGGCCAGCCTTCGGAGTAACTGAGATCTCTGATGACTGGTACGGGAGTACCATGGGAGTGATTATGATAAGTTTGGGAACACCTCGGATTACCAGAGAGAACTTTGGGTGCACCTGGCAGTACCTGGGAGCGCTGACGACAAGTCTGGGTGCGCCAATGACAAGTTCAGAGCGCCGGCGACAAGTCTTGGAGCACCACAAATCACAGTAGAGCAGTTTGGGAAAACATCATCTTCTTTGGGAACGCTGCTGGTGCGCCTGGAAATCATAGCTACTACTTATCGTTCAACGATTGATAAAACTCAAGTATTCAGTTTGTATTCTCATCTATGTATCTATGTATCAATGTATCTATGTATCTATATAGCACCCATCCCACACGGTATATCTGGACTGGCTGCAGGCAGTGTTTGAGAGCAATTCGAGGTGCGCCTGAAAATGACGATCGAGTGAACTCAGCGATACACTCCGAGGTCGTGATCGAGCGAGTTTAAAGATGCACTTGGAGCGGTAATTGAGCGTATTTGGAGATACACTTGGAGGCCCTGGTCGATTGAACTTAGAGATGCGCTCCGAGATCGTGATCGAGCGAGTTTAGAGATGCACTTAGAGGCCCTACTCGTGCGAACTTGGAGGCCGTGATGGAGGGAGTTTGGAGATATGCACTTGGAGGCCGTAATCGAGCGAGTTTGGAGATGCACTTGGAGGCCGTGATCCTGCGGACTTGGAGGCCGTAGTCGAGCGAGTGTAGTGATACACTTGGAGGCCGTGATCGAGTGAGTTTGGAGATAGACTTGGAGGCCGGGATCGAGCGAGTTTGGAGATGCACTTGGAGGCCATGATCGAGCGAGATTGGACCAGTACTTGGAGGCCGTCGATGGACAATGGCGCACCGGGTGCTCTGACTGTACTCATCAGTCAGTTAACTCGCAACCGTGGGAATGTGACAATATGACTTTACCCTTTGAGTTCTGATATAGAGCTGGCTGATGGCGTTCGATCGTGTAGGGAGGTACGCCGGCAGCTGAAGCTACATTTCGGGGTCAACTCCTAATCATGAGAATGATGGGAAGACAAACAATCTTGGGTGGATGCTGTATTCGGTGTATGCTGTACTCTCGGTGTATGCTGTACTCGGTGTATGCTGTACTTGGTGTCAACTCATGATCATGGCATGGCGAGATAGAGAGGGATGACTTAACTTTGTGTTCTGCGATGATATATGAGTTATGGACGAGAAAGAGAGAGATGGGGGATGAAGATGAAAATCATGTGGAGAATACGAGCGGATATGAGAAATCAGGGGTACGACTCACCTGATTGGGTTGAGAAGACCTCGTATCAGTGTAATTAAATGCAGGATCCGCACTTGTACCTGCCGTATCGGGGATGGTAAATTGACTCGCACATGAAATTCTCTTAAGTCCCAGTTTCTCATGGTCATTTCCCCCATCTCCTCTCATCTCTCTCTTTCTCATCCTCAACTCTACCATTACCTGAGAACACGAAGTTAAGTCATCCCTCTCTATCTCTCCATCAAATGATCAAGAGTTAACACCGAGTACAGCATAGACCAAGTACAAGCAGACACCGAGTACAAGCATACACCGAGTACAGCATACACCAAGTACAGCATACACCAAGTACAGCATACACCAAGTACAAGTAGACACCAAGTACAAGCATACACCGAGTACAGCATACACCGAGTACAGCATACACTGAGTACAGCATACACCGAGTACAGCATACACCGAGTACAGCATACACCGAGTACAGCATACACCGAGTACAGCATACACCGAGTACAGCATACACATATTACTGCATACACCGCATACTGCATCATCCCAAGATCGACTGTCTCCCGCTCCCAGCCAGTCTCTCATCTCTCGGCAGACCATGTTGAATTCAATTCTCTACATTTCCTCAATTACGAGTTAACCAATGAATACAATCTCAGCTCCCGTTGCTTCTCCCTCCCAAACTACTGCCTCCAAGTCCTCCTCCAATCGCGCTCGATCACGGCCTCCAAGTGCATCTCCACACTTGCTCGATCACAGCCTCCAGGTGTAACTCCAACCTTGCACGATTACGGCCACCAAGTTCGCACGATCACGGCCTCCAAGTCCGTCTTTAAACTCGCATGATTACGGCCTCCATGTTCGCATGACCACGGCCTCCAAGTGCATCTCCAAACTCTCTCCGTCACAGCCTCCAAGTGTATCACTAACCTCCCACGATTACGGCCTCCAAATTCGCACGATCACGGTCTCCAAGTGCATCTCCAAACTCGCTCGATCACAGCCTCCAAGTACATCTTCAAGGAGCGACGGCGCGTGTACAGAGATACAGGGGTAACGGAGGTGAACAGAGTGACAGGGAGTATATATTCGGCAGACCCCGGAGTAGATTGACATCATCTCATTTCCATCTCATCTTATCGTACAATGATAATACATACTCTATCTTTCCCAACTTGTGGTCTGACTCGCTCTGGCCAAGATTGCGTGGCTCAACGCAATTGCGTGGATCCTCGACTCCACGCAGTATCATATGTTCTCACCCGATTCGTATGCTCCTCGAACCAGAATCGCTCTTTCTCATGAATTTCGTTTGGATGTCGCGAGAGGTATGGCGGGCTCTATGCCTTCTAGCTCCGTCGTTTTACCACAACGGCCCCCAAGTGGCGCATCTCTTAGTTCTCGCAATGGGCGTGTCCAGGTGCTCCTCCGATGATGCTAGACTACCACCTGCGGCCAGATTGACCGTATGTATATATTTACAGAGACTTATATAATGCATGCCATATTATGATGTAGTGAATCTTGTGACTATAACAAAGATGACGTTCCTTGTGGTTATGTAAGAACCACTGCTGTGAGAATATGGCAACAAGTCTCCCCCAGTGCTCTCGAAGTCCCCCGCAGAACTGCACAGCGATCTCAGCTGCTCTCGAAGTCTCCCGCAGATCTGCGCCAAGGTCTCAGGACCTCCAAAATTTGACTATTCTATAAGTCAAATCTAATAGCATCCTGAATGCACCTCCATAACTGCAGGAGCTTTCAGGAGCACCTGAGAATGCTCTTGCGGAGTCTGAGAGCATATTGCTTAGCTCCAGAGGGGTCTGGGAGCATCTACAAGTACCTAGAAGCACTGGTGAGGTCACCCGGAGTGTCTGGGAGGATTGCGTATTGCTTCCGGACCGATTCACATTTTGCTGATGTTGGCCTTAGCCAACCTCCATTTCTTGCATCCATACAGAGTGTTGTTGATAGGAGTTGCTAATATTCGGCCTTAGGAGTCCATCTTTTCTGGTGCACCTGACAAGGAATCCGTCAATTCCAGTGCACCTGACAACATCCCATATCGCAATACTAGACCGCCGTCCTCGATATAAATATTAACCATTGAAGTCATCTCTCCTGAACTCTTCAAGGCGCGCCTCAAATTGCATCCTACTCGACTATGCGCAACTTCTTGCTCCATTTTTCTAGTTATTCTATTGCACATAATTTTATATTTGCTGTGTATACATTCTCTCCCATGTTCCCCAACTTTCTATCTTCATTACCACAAATGGAACCTACGCCCAGCCAGGTGAGAAATCACTATTGACAGAAGAATCAAGAAGCACACCTTGAGAGAGCACTGGCGTTCAAGAAAGCAGCCAATCTTTGTTGTCCATCAACTGTTTGCCTTCCAATTGTCTTCCATCGTGGATTGTGCATTGTGTTAAAGACGACTAATGTCCCCGATTTCATTATTGAAGCAAGATGACGATACCGATCAGGAGATCAGTGATGACGAAAGTGAAGACCCTGGAGAGTCCACCTTATCGTCTGGCATCAAAGAAGACAATTTGGATCACCAACAGGAGTAGTGTTAGCAACGGGTCCAAATTCCCAGTTCGGTTCCGGGTCCGGTTCCTACCCGGAACCGGACCGTGGCAACGGGTTGTACCACACCAAAAACCCAGACCGTTGCAATTGGGCCGGTTTACCACCAAAAACCCGGTATTTCAACCTCACAACTTGAGCTCCAATCAAGTATCTGAGTTCTGATCGTATCATGACATGTTCCAGACGTAGATTGTCCAGTTTTACCTGCTCTTTCACTTCCCGCATTCAGATTTCCGATCTGAGCATTATTCGTTGAGTCGCTATGAAAAACCTGCGAATTTCGCGTAAAATGTGGTGTTATTTGATAGCGATTCAACGAATATTGGTCCAATCGCGAATCTGAATGCGGGAGGTGAAAGAGCAGGTAAGACTGGACAATCTTGGTCTTGAACATGCCACGATACGATCAGAACTCAGATACTTAATTGGAGCCAAAGTTGCAGGAACCCTAAAGCTGGAACCGTGGGGCGGGTACAACCCGGCCAAAACCGGGGGTTTATGTCCGGTCCGGGTAACAAACCCGCCAAGACAATGCGGTTCGGGTTTTTGGCCGGTTCTGGAACCGAACCGAACCGAACCGCCGGCCAAAAACCGGACCGCTTGTGGGTTACCCGGACCCATTGCTAACACTAAACAGGAGGTCCTGCTTCTAAGGCAGGTATGCCGGGACACGTCGTTATGAACTACACGGGTTCCACTGCCAAAGAAACGCAACCACACCAATACTGTTATTGCACACCCTCCGCTTCCAAATTCCCAAAATCCAGCTGGGGCAATGCCACCACCACTCCTCAAATGCCAAAAGTCAACCCTGATCAACACATTATCTGAGTCTGACCGTGCACCATCCACCCAGGCACTGCCGCTATGCAAGTCCAGTGGAGACCAGAATGTTCCACAACCCGAGGCCAGTGCAGATCAGGACGTTCCCCAACACCAAAAGGATACTTTTGAGGTAGCGAAAAGGTTCATGGGGGCAATCATATTCACGAAGACTCCTTGGCCAATATTATCCAATGACAAGTACTTGATGGTTGAAGAAGCTTGGAAACTCGCCATCGAAGCTCAGGATCGTCAGCGGGCATTCACAGGTGCTCCTGTAGGTATGCCCTCTATATGTCAATTGCCCGGTGGTCCATCTCTCAAAATAGATCCGCAAACAAGAGAAGCTGTAAGTCTTGGATTCTGTTGAATGCTCCTCTATCATATTTCGGATATTGACTACAACCCGAAATATACATAGTTAGAACTGATGATTGGTACCATTCGAGAATGGTTGGCAGATGGTGGATGTCGAACTGTTGCCCGTAGTCACCAGTTGGATTTGCGCTCTGCGACTGAGCTTTGGATCCAAGTTAAGGAGCTCCTGTTCAAGAATGCATATCTCTCCAAGGTCGTTGATGATAAGATATCATGGTTCACGCGAATGGAAGTGCTTGATCTAATTTACCACCAATTGTTCTTCACTGCCAATAGCTTGGGGCGCCAGCCTACGACATCCCAGTATTTCCACCCTGTCACTCCGCAGACTTTAGTGCTAGCAGCTGCAGCTATTCATTGTGCGCTGTCTGAATATGCCATTGGAAAGAAGGCCACAGTTATGTTTTCTCAAGATGAATATCGAGGTACATTTTGCTCATCCCCTGTGATAAAATTTACTCCGGAAGCAACTGCACTCCTCAATCACACAAAGGTGGGCAGCTTGACACCCCCCTGCGGTGCAACTCCGCGAAGATAGGCGCTCCTCAATTCCCATCAGGGCTCCTCAGTCTGGATCAACGCTCTTCCATTTCAATCCACACTAGATTCCCACCAGCACACCTCAGTCTGAATTGTCCCTTCAATATTGCATTCCGCACTCTTTACCCCACACCCCCTCCCCTTTCGGCGCTCCTCCACTAGTATGGGCGCTCCTCAAACCCTGTGGGGGCTCCTCAGCCTAGATTTGGCGCTCCTCAATCCCAGTCAGCGCTCCTCGGACTAGATTAATGCTCTTCTATTTCATTCCACACCCAATTCCCACCGGTGCACCTCGGTCTGAATAGTCGCATCTTTATTGAATTCCGCACGGTGTGTCCCACATCCCCTCCCCTTCCGGCGCTCCTCCAGTAGTATGGGCGCTTCTCAAACCCCATCGGCACTCCTCAGCCTAGATTTGGCGCTCTTTTTCATTCTGCGCTCCTTCAATGCCTTCTGTTTACTCCTCATTTCCACACAGCACTCCCCATCCTGGCCCTCATCTTTTCGTTGGTGGTTGCTCCCCTTTTTCATCCAAATAATCATTGCCTTTCAAACGCCCATTCAGATTCGCAGCTAGCTAACATCTCATTACACCTTTGTCAGATGTCACAAATTGAGCCAAACGACATTGGAATTCAATTTCAGCCACTCGCCAGGAACAAATAATCAGCAAATACAAGGAGCACCTCCGGCTTCTTTGCGCCGTTGATGAATTGTATGTTCCTCCTTTTGTCAGACCTGATGAGATGGGAGGTGGAGTGGATGACATTGACACCATGTTTGATTGATATCATTCGATCACTTGGTCGGGTTATTGTTTTGGTGTACCTGCGTTTATGTTTGAATCACTTGCGTTTTTCTTTGGTTCCTTAATGTAGCAAGGCAAAAAATACAATGTTGAAGAAGCTGATAGCTAGTATGATTCAGAAGTGATAATAAACAATAATCCATGCATCATATTTGCCGTTGAGGGATATCGATTGCTTGTGTACATCCGGAGAGTCTCAGATCACACCTGCAGTTCTCTGAATGAATATCCATATGAACACAGGCAGCTCTCAGAGTTTGCTTGTGATTCCCGCATCAGTTCGGCGACACTCCCAGGTGCACCCAAAGTTCATTCTGGCACTCCGACATATTCCCAAACTTATCACAAACACTCCCATGGTACTCCTGTACCCGTCATCAGAGATCCCAGTTACTCCCAAGACGGGCCGGAATGCCCTCCTAGGGTCTGATACTCTCCTGAAATTGATGCATCTCAGTTTACACTCCACATCCTCTCAGACACTCCTGGAGGCTTCCAGTGACTGAAATACATTTTGCTGATGTTGAGCGAATTTGGAGATTCACTTGGAGGCCATGATCGATCGAGATTGGAGAAGGACTTGGAAGCTCTCAATCTGGAGCTGGTCGATCTGGAGGCAGTTGATCCGCAGGCAGTTGATCGGGAAGGAGGCGTGACAGGAGCTGAGACTTTATTCATTGGTCAACTCATAATTGTGGGAATGTACAGAATTCAGTACACCAAGGTCCCCCGAGAGATGAGAGACTGGTGGGGAGCAGGCAAGAGTTCATCTTGGATTGTATGCAGTACTCAGTGTATTGAGTACTCGGTGTATGCAGTACCCGGTGTATGCAGTACTCGGTGTATGCAGTACTTGGTGTCTGCAGTACTTGGTGTCTGCAGTACTTGGTGTCTGCAGTACTTGGTGTATGCAGTACTTGGTGTATGCCGTACATGGTGTATGCTGTACTCGGTGTATGCTGCACTCGGCGTATGCTGTACTTGGTGTATGCTGCACTCGGTGTATGCTGTACTTGGTGTATGCTGCACTCGGTGTATGCTGTACTTGGTGTATGCTGCACTCGGTGTATGCTGTACTCGGTGTATGCTGTACACGGCATATGCTGGTATTAGGTCATGGTAGAGTCAAAGACAAGAAAGAGAAAGATGAGAGGAGATGGGAAATCATCATGAGAAACTAGGACGTAAGAGAATGTCATGTGCAAGTCAATTTACCATTCGCGATATGGCAGGTACGATTCCCAATCCAGCGGGTAATTATGCTGATACAAGGTCTTCGCAACCCAATCAGCCCTGTCGTACCCCTGATTTCTCATATCCGCTCATATCCTCCATATTGTGCCCATCTTCATCCTGCATCTCTCTTTCTCGTCCACAACTCTACCATCATCACAGAACACAAAGTTAAGTCATCTCTCTCGATCTCTCCATGCCATGATTGTGAGTGAACACCGAGTACAGCATACACTGAGTCGAGCATACACCCAGTAGAGCATCCACTTTAGATTGTCTGTCTTCCCTTCATTCTCACAATTACACGTTGACCTCTGAATATAGCATCAGCTTCCGGCGTGCCTCTCTACAGGATTGACCATCACCAGCCAAGCTCTCTATGAGAGCTCAACAGTAAGGTCTCCTCGTCACATTCCCACGGTTGCGAGTCAACTAACTGATAAATAGAGTCTCATCAGCACCCTGCTGACCTCCCATCAACTGCGTCCAAGTGCATCTCCAAACACTATCATGGCCTTGGAGGGCATCTCTAAGTTCACTCAATCACGGCCTTCAATTGTATCTCTAAACTAGCTCGATTACGCCCTTCAGGTTCGCACGATCATGGCCTCCAAGTCCATCTCCAAACTCACTTGATCACGGCCTCAGCAATGATTCCACTAGTCCAGACAATCCCAGTTCACCATAGGGCTCAGTCCGGTCCGGTCTAATGGGAATGTTGGACTGGACCAGACCACAGACTGGCAGTCTTGGACTGGATGGGCTTGGTCTGGACTGATCTATTTACGCATGTGATTTTGACATTGCTTATTTGCCAAGTACTACCGAAAACATGACTCATCCTCACTTTTTATCACCACTCACACCTGAATACCCACTCTGGTCGAAATTAGACCACTTCTGTCTGTATATTCAGCTCCATTGAAATATATTTTCCCCATTAAAAGACTAATAACTGGGAAAGTATACCCTAACCCTGGACACCGTGAGGGATCGGTCCGGACCAAGCCCAGTCCAGTCTGTCAGCATCTGGGATCGGTCCGATCCCAGTCCAAAAATTTCTTGGACTGGACCTGGACTGGACTGGACGGTTCCGGTCTGGGCTGATCCATTGCTGGACTGGTGGAATCATTGGGCCTCAGAGTGCATCTCTAAGTTCACTCGATCACAGCCTCCAAGTGTATCTCAAAGCTCGCTCGATTACGGCCTCCAAGTTCACACGATGATGGCCTCCAAGTGCATCTCCAAACTCGCTCGATCACGGCCTCCAAGTGCATCAATGAGTTCACTTGATCGTCATCTTCAGGCGCTCCTCGAATTGCTCTCAAGCACCGCCTGCAGCCAGTCTAGATATACCGTGTGTAGGTGGGTAGCTATATAGATACATAGATACATAGATGTGAATACAAACTGAATACATGAGTTTTAAAAATCGTTGAACGATAAGTAGTAGCTATGATTTCCAGGTGCACCAGCAGCGTTCCCAAAGAAGATTTTGTGTTTCCCAGACTGCTCTACTGTGATTCGAGGTGCTCCCAGGCTTGTCATCGGCGCTCCCAGGTGCTCCCAGGCTTGTGGTCGGCGCTCCCAGTTGCTCCCCTGGTTGTCACCAGACCTTCTATATCCACCCAGATTTTTCGCCAGTGCTCCCAGGTGCACCTGAAGGCCACTGCATCAGTCCAGTAAACTCTGGGATTTGACCACTCTGGGATTCTGGTCCGACAACTCTCAGACACTCCCAGAGTCTCCCGGTGACCAAAATACATTTTGCTGATGATCTTTTTAGTAGCGTCGGAATCAACAATATTACTTTGTCCTATTTGCGTATACGATTTATATTGGTGGCCGACCACAATAGTTTGGAAATACGCATAAGTTAACGATAAGAATTACGGCTGTGTACCTAGTATCTATAAATACTTACGCATAAGTATAGATACTTAGGTTAAAGCACCCCCGTAACATCATCGGGGGTGCGAGTGCCGAGGGTGAGGAGGAGGAGGATGAGGAGGAGCAGGAGGAGGAGGAGGAGGAGAGATTAAGAGTTTGCTGATCGTACAACTGGTGTAAAACATCTGTTCCGGTGAGTTGCTGGGTAGACTACCGGCCAAAAGTCGATACTGAGTGGTGTAGAGTCGCAAGATCCCGAAATCCCAAATCCTGAGTCGGCACACTCCCTAGAGAGAGAACGGACACACACGACCAAACTCATGAAGTCAAAGTGCAACCGTAGATATCGATGTGATTGGTGCCACGTACTAAGTCTTGGCATTCTTAAGCGGAGAGTGTGGTTGTCGAAGGTGTGTGTTGACAGATAATGTCTGTACCTAGGTTGCTAGTAAGAGTCTTCCTTCACTTGCTCACTTCTCACTTCTCACTTCTCACTCGTGCTTGTTATCACAAATCGCGACATCAACGACTTGATACCTCGTACGATGCATCCCTCCTGTACAACAAAGTTAGAAACGAGCATCAGGATCAATAAATAAATAATCTCCATGACGGTAAACCTCATTTCTCCAGAACCATTTATATGCTTCCGTCGTACAATAACGCCGAATGAAACTAGAACCCTTGTTTGGCCATGCTCCATCAATGGACATCCTGTAGCAAATCGCCAACTCCTAGCGGGACGCCCTTGTACTCAATATCCCTCGCGTAGGCATTCATCCACAATTTTAGCACAAAAACCACGGTACTAGATGGGCTCAGGTGATTTCGACATCGCTAGTGCTGTCTCTTCAGCAAGAAACTATCGGCTTCCGGGGCATCTGCCTCGTTGAAAATGGTGACTTTTCGCAAGTTACTGGCGTTCGACACAGGACGAAATATCCGGGATGGAGCCCAAGGACTTGGTCCGGGTCCGCTGCGTCTCCGGACAGTCAATTCTTACAGTCAGCCCGCCAGTCAACTTTGACTCTCTTGCCTAAAAGGTATAAAGCATGATCGAAAGAATTTAAGAAATGTGTAGATTTATTGTCCGGGTTCCTGCATTCCAATGCTATGTGGTGATCCGCCTTTTGTATCTTTCCTATGACTAATGATTTGAAGTCGGATTTTGATGTTTGCATATTCAATTAGGGTGGAATTTTACTCAATACATGCTAATCCTCTCATAGACAATATTGTATTTTCCGCGCATTGGCATATGATCAAATACTGGCAGTCAAAGCCATACGGATATGGTGTGGGACTTTTGATGACATTGTTTTGATTCCGGTCTATAGGTTTGTATTCCTCCTTTGTTTTGTACCCTACCCAAATGTTGACTGACGCGAGTTGACTGTAAGAATTGACTGTCCGGCCGCGGAGACGGCCCGGGTCTAGCGAGACTCCGTGAGTGATAGCCTATTAGCTAATAGCAATTGACCAAGGTCATTCCTTCATCTTTCTTCCTACCAGAACTCCCAATGTCCTTCGGGGCTTCGGAGGGAAGCTATCGGAGCAGGAGAGTTAATTGATAAAGAGGACTGGACAATGATTAGGCAAGAAATAGCATCATAAAATTGTTCAGAAGTCTTGGCACCTGTTCGAGACGCGCGGATAGGGATCAAAAGACCATCGCCATTCACAATATTTGTGCCATCGAGCTTTAGGATAGACACATCCGAAATTTCCAAATAGCGCACTTCGAATAGAATTCCCTAAAAGTGAATGGCGGACCGTTATGCCGGGTTCTGGAGGAGGGGCATCACGAACAGGTGGGGTCTGCCGGTGTGGGGTACTTAATAGTAGTGAAGACGGATACTGGTTAGTGGCTTTGGCTGGATAAAGTTGATATACACTACATCAACACACAGCTTCAGCCTTCAGCGAAGGCACGCCCAAATATTCATCCTAATTTTAACATCGTGATAATGTGGTGCACTCGGAAACTAACCGTCTGACAACTTGCTTTCGCCGAAAATTTTGGAAACGAGAGCAATGATGTGGCCTAAAATATCGGATAAATTACAAATCCGCCTTCGGGCACTCATACTTTACTCTCTATACAATGATGCTGATCTGAAGACTACATCACCAATCAAAAGAATAGGGAGAGGAATGTTACAGAAGCAGGCGACATGGTCGACATTGAGAGGAGTCTTCCGGGGTGTTTGGTCTTCTGGCATCACTGATATCGCTCGCCGCATGGCTGTACATCTCTGGGACAGCTCGTGGAGTTATTTCAGCCTGGTAATTATTGGTATAGAAATCAGTTAGGCAGAGTTTTACTACTTTGATTCATTGATTGGGTCTATGTTCAATTGAAGAAACTCAAGTAAACGAGTGACTTAATTGTGTCAACACATCAAACATTTCCTGTTATTCCTCGACCACCAGCGAACATCACGACACCCTTTCTGCTCCTTCTATTTCCTTTTGTTTTGTATTTTTTGAATCACTAAAACAACTTAGAATCATTCCTTTGCTACGATGGTCCAACCTCGTCCCGGTCAAGGGAACCGTCGTATACTGTCATCTGCACATCCGCCTCTAGCTCTCTCTAATGCTCTTGCCTCTGTTCACCGACCGATTGACGTACACGAGAATCAATACTTCCGCGCCCTAATGCATGATACGCAAAGCAGCAGCCGTAACCGCTATGGGGGCTCTAGGTTTTGCTTCCTTGCTCTTTGATTTCATTACGCATTGCTGACAACCAATAATAAACAGAAGTGAGGTCGTCACCAAAACCGGCTTTCACTACAAATCTGTGGCTGCCCAGTGGTTCGAAGACACCCCCAGCGAGTTTAAGCTCAAGGACCTCAATATTAAAACCACTGCAAATGGATTCAAATACTGCTCGGTTGCTGCTATTTGGGACAAGGGCGAAGAGAGGAAGAGCGATATTCGCTCTCGCTCCCACTCTCGTCCTGTTGCTGTATGCCGCGAGCGTTCCAATTCTGGTACTTTGTACCGTTCTCCGCCTTCTACTCGCCGTCGTTCGCGTTCTCGGAAGGAAAGTCACCGCCGTCGATCTCACGAGCCACATGGTGGGGACCAGAGAAGCTCTTCAGTATCGATGAGGAATGTCGATGAATTCAACCTGGGGTTGAAACCTACTAATCGAGATGAAGAGGAGAGGAGGAGGAACGAGAGGGCTAAACGCTTCGCATTGTCGGGTGGCGAATCGAGCACTGCAGGCGGCGGCGGAAAAAGGGCCCGTAGGGGAAGATCGTAGTACGGTACGTGAAATCAAGCGCAAGGATAATAGAGTGAGGTTGATGGTGTACTAATTACCGTTTTCATCCACCAGCCCCCGTTCACTCACCATTTTCAAAAAATAGTTAGGCGTGAAATACAACATGAGGGAAGCTCATGCTATGTTGAATAATTTCCTGGCCAGCTAATGGATATCTTCATAGATTCCTTGGTAGCGACTAATGAAAATGCATCGCTTCAGTGCTGAAGTTGTGTGTGTGTATCCCATTATTTGGGAACAATTGTGCTCCCATGTACTCACATCCGGGTTTGTGACTAATCTAGTGGAAATAAATGTCCACAGGATTCAAAGACTTGTATTATTCTTTCACATCACAACCGGCCTCATGTATCATTCGTGCGTACTGTCATCCAATGGCTACTGAGTTGGGACCCAGGTAAACTCTGTTCAATTTAGCTCGACGACGCCTTATCGGGGCTTAGCATTTTTACTACATTGCACTGATTGCAAAGAATCAAGGTACGCCGAAGTACCTTCACATACACTTGAACTGGAGATATGATCTTGAAATACCACACTGCACACTTACATACAGTGGAATGATAGGTTGTGGAAAATGTTAAGCTATTAGGTGAATGTAAATCTAAGTACTGTTGCTTATATTCGCAAGCCGTTGGGGCGTGAAACCTCAGACGTATGTGAACGTAGGGTACGTCAAGCTGCTATCTTGTTATGAAGTAAGTTTGACAAACGATTCCAAATAAAATGACATAAGAATACCAGTTTTCTCTGCATTACCCTTCCATAATGCTAAACTTGCCTACCTAGAATCATGGGTCTAGCTCCGGGCGCACAAATTATCCTTGCAGGTCGTACTAAGTACAGAGCCTACGATGCTGCCTGGGATGGTAGAAATGGTAATATTGGTCCTTATATCAAATGTGGATTGGTCAAGCTCGAGCTGACTGGTCTGCAGGACTGCGGTGGAGATTGGCGGTAGCTGTTTTGAAACTTGAGAGGATCGATGCTACGGTCATTAGTGGCGACATTTATATATTGTTTATAAGATTATGTACTGTTGATACATCTATGCTCTGAGGATATAAACTTCCTAATTAATCTTCTACTCACAGTACTCCTGGTTGAAAACTTCTGCTGGAAAATGGATGTTGAATGTGGTGGGCAGCTTGGTTCTTTTCCCATGTGCCATACCACTATTTGCAAGCGTGCGACTCGACAAAAAATATTGCCAGTCTAGGCGCAGTAGAGCGGGTTTCGAAGTTTGAGAATGTTCGTCTTAGAAATTTATGAAAATGGCAAGACGTAGAACCTCTGACTGGCATATGGACGATCAAAAATGCTAAAGTTCTGCTCGCAATCAGTCATGTAGGAGGAAACTCCGGAAACAGGGTTACTTTATTGACTCTGGCTGTATATTTCTCATCTTCTCTCCAAATAATTTTCTTTTGGGGTTTTATTTATCCTGGGGATGAACTCCAAACAAAAAAATCTCGGTAGTTGTTTATGGAAGGGGGGGTTCAAGACAACAGCGGAGGTCAGATTCGGGGACGTTGAGATAGACGCTATGTGTAGAGTTCACTGCTAATACTTAAGTATTCACGCACGCAGTGTTCCCAACAGTTGGGCTGGCTGGGCTTCACATGTTTACGGCCGGCCCCCCTTAGCGCGGGCTTTTTAAAAAAGCCCGGCCCGCGTGTTAAAAGTAAAGATAGAGAAGCTTGATTGTACTATCTAAGAGGGCCATATATGTACAGTAGTCCATGTACGAATGCGTGCACACACATCTATGTATAGAGACGGCTGAATACCATCAGTCCAACAGCAACCTCCCATACGAGGCATCATCTCCGGCCTTACGAAAGCTGAGATCTATTTATGCAACACCGCGTGTTCAAAGTAAAGATAGTAGAGATGATAGAGAAACTTGATTGTGTATTATCAAGAGGGCCACAAGGCCATATATATATGGTAGTCCAAGTACGAAAGCGTACGTAGTCGTCTATGTATAGATCCGGCTGAATGCCATCAGCCCGACAGCAATCTCCAGCCATACCAGGCTCATCTCCAGCCATACGAAGGCTGAGATCTATTTGTGCTGTTACGATATGGAAGTTAGGGAGAACCGTGTGCATGTATTCTATGGTGGAGGTTTACTATTTTTGGGCCTGCATGAAGTTGTATATGCAGGCAGGCCCGCAGGTCGGCCCGCTTTTGAAGCCCGCAGGCCGGTTGGGCCTGTTGGGAACACTGCACGCACGTAACTGTCCGCATAGGTAGTTGAGCCATTGCTGATCCTGTAGTGCATGTCTGCAGCTAATATGGGAAGTGTACCGTCTTTGAAAGCTACAAACTTACTAAAATAGCGTGGATGGATGTTAAAGTGTTAAGCCGATAACTTCAGCCTATTCGTTTAGATTTTAAAGTGCACCCTTGCAACCCTAGCTTAGGAATAGTTATTGCCAAGAGTCAATTTAAGAAAATTACTAGCCGTTGAAAGTCATTTACGGTCTGGTTTAGGGTTGCAGGGTGCGGGCACTTAAAAACCTTACGAGTACAGAGAAGCTTTAGTGGAACTCCCACCCATTCTAAATTTACGATATAAATAGTCACTCAGTAGATAGTTTGGCACAGATTGATCTCCGAAGTCTACTCTGGGAATTGTTAAATCTTGGGTCACGCTGACGGTACCACGGAGTCATCACCGGGCTAACGGATGTTCTGGTTGTAGAGGTTTGTTCCACGTGGACTTCTAAGTTGCTCTGTAAGAGGAACTTAAGTTCTAGTGCTAAAATGTGTATTATTGGGTTGTGGTGAAGGTTATATAGAAGTTAAACATAATATTAGGATTATGGTAGAAGCATAAGCTTGCTACAAATATTACAAGTGTTAGGCAGCAACAGCCGGCGTAATGTAACCTTGTAAATTGGTTGTCAGGGCGAGAAGAACTCCGTCGTCACCAGTCGGCGGCGTAAGAATATGGCTCCTTACTCAGCCGCCACAGCCAAAACCAAGGATGGTATCCAAAGCCAACACCAGCGGTGAGCGTTTGACTGAGTCACGATCAGATAGAACAATATTGACCCGTTTCCATTTGGCAGGGTGGTGGCTTAGTTCTCGTGACGGGCTGGCAGGCGGGTGGGAGGGTCTAGACTGGCTATGAGACGGGTGGAGGATCACTTGAGCTATCATGTCGGTGGGTAGTGCGAATCATGGAAATTCGGAAAGGCTGAAGCGTACTTTAGACATAGACGGTTGAACGTATGGGAATGGATGAAACGGTCTCACCCTGTATAAATGCAGATATTGAGAGGTATGATATCTGTGATATAGTTATAGGACATTAGAAACAATACGCATACTAAAGTAAAAGTACATGTACTTAATACTTACCTAGGTAAGTACTCCATTATTCGACTTGCCATTCATATTCTGGACACATAGAATTGTCGTCGTGGGGAACCGTTGCGCGGAGCATTTGACTGGCATGGTGCCTCAGCTAGCTTTCGTGATTTGTGTCCGACCTAACTGGTGGTGTGGTGAAAGCTTGTGTTACCTTCCCCTGAGCAGAGTATGTACTCTATAGCACTCTATGCAAGTTCCTGTGCATGCATCCAGACGGATAGTCCCGCCGAACAACAGCTCCCGGACCAGCCCCCCATGTGACTTCTAGATACCGACTTCTGCCTGGTTTGTATGTACCAAAATATTCGCCTTCCATTACCTTTATCACCATCACCACCATGCCAAAAACCTGTGAGTGTTGTGAGTAGCATAACATCATATTATGACCGAAAGGTAATTATACAGATTTGATTCGTCCCTGGGATTGCGCTAACCGGCTAAATTAGTGGATGCCATCTTTGATTCAACCTCTGTAACGTTCAGGCACCTGACATGAGGCCTGTCGAATGATTGATCAATCACATCTTGCCTCCATCGTCACACTGACTTTGTGGAACGGTATTTGGCTATAACAATAAAAGCTATCGACGTACGCTTGGATTGAGTTTGTTCTTATAACTACCTCCACAAGTATTCTCACGGCATTCGATCCGAGACTCGTTTAGTAATTCAACATTCTCAATTTTTGAGGTGCAGAAACCGTTCGAACAACATCCAAAGCCAATTAACATAATCTCCCTTCGAGTACTGCTAGCTCAATCGTTCGGTTGGAAAAGCGACTTGCAACGAGTTGGTGAAACGACGTCGTGTCTCTAATCCACTACCGGAACCGTTGGGTTAGTGAACTTTCAATACTCACTTCCCCACTCATGGCAGACTTTGAATCGCTTGAGAGATTGTTGGTTCCGACTTGAAGTGCACTTAAAATCCGTTGGGATTCTTCTAATGTTGCAGAGCAGAGGATCTATTGATCTCAACTTCCATAAGAAGGAGAAGGAGGTCCCAGCATCTCTGCGGCGAAAAGGATGTTGCCCATATGTAAAACATACCCTCTCAAGAGTTTTGTCTATTCTCTACCTCCCTGTTTCAATTCCTACTTATTTTGTTCTTTCCTCCCTACTATTTCGCAGCAGTCGTTCGGTGGGACACAGTCTTGATTCTATTTCTCTTTCACACCTACCCGCCCTGATCAGAATCGTGGCATCGATTATGAGATATGATATAATGCTAACATTCATGGCCCATCCTCTGCAAAGAGTTTCTCTGATATTACTCCTCTTTGCGTGGTGCGTCAGTTCCAGTACATACCCCGGAGAGCCCATTGAGCGGATGATACTGCCTATTCAATACATCTCAGGGCCAAACTGGAATTTTACTCACGGTCCTACACCTAACCTTCCACCAAGAACACCCTGCAATCTCAAAAACTTTGGGCAGAGAAGCAACCACTCTGTCGGAATGGCCTGTATCTTCAATAAACCCATTGAAACCGATGCTCCGTTGGCCATGTTCAATAGAACAAAGCATCCCGTATCCCGCGAGGTAGTTCTTGACAGGTCAGAGCATCCTGTCGGGACGAATAAGTTAGTCCCCTTTGTGACATCATTTACAAAATAAATTTTGCTAATGCTCAAAGCTTTTACACCAATCCGTTGCTTCCGGACGCGATACGAGGTGCTTCTTGGACACTGCCGTATCTAGTTACCTTTCTCAATGGAACCCTCGATACTGAGTGGTGTGGAATGGTTGTCTCTCATACCGAAACAGACAAAATGGTATGGCGTCACTTTGATATCCACTGATATGTGCTGATGTTGTAGTAGTCAATGGGGCCGGACTCAAATGCAGACCCGGTTCAATTTTACATCAACCCACCAGATATTAAATATTTCGTGTTCTCTGCGGCCGAGTTCAAAAACAAAATCACTACAATCACGGCGGATTCCAGTACACAGATGAGCGTCAATCTCAACGTCCATGCGGATAGAGCCAAGTTCGGAAATACAACAAAGAAAATCACGTTCCCCTTAGTCCAGGGCATGGGTTTTGTTACCGCTCAGTATTCCAACTTGGTCCCCGTTCTAGGCTCTGAGATTTTCTTTCGAGGAGTAAAAGAGGTTTCGGCGCCGCGCCGGGGAATGCAGAAGTTTCAGATTGAGTTGGAGGACAGAAGAATATGGTTGATGTATGTCATCTCCAGCACTGACTCTTCCAGATTTCAGTACGACATGAGTGAGAACAAGAGGAAACTTCTCGGAAGGGGTCCTTTCACCGGTATCATTCAAATCGCCAAACTTCCCAAACTAGCTGTGGAGCTCGAGTCGGTGATCGATTCTGCTGCTGGTGCATTTCCAACCGCAGCAACACTCTCGGGTACTGTTAATGGTAGCTCCGGAAGATATACCTTCGACTACACCCGGCAGGGTGATAACAATGCTGGGAAATTGCTGATGTTCGCTTTGCCCCATCATTTCGATTCCTTTGACTCAAAGACACTTATGGGACAAACGAACTTGCAGCTGCGATCTCCCAGCAAAGGTATGCTGAGAGGCATTTTCGGTGATTCTTGGACGATGCTGGAAACTACCTTGCCAACCGATATTACCTGGCTCCCAAATGGAGGGAAAATGAACAATGAAGTGAGGACGGCTATCTATCAGGCGGCTACAGCGGATTTACAGCAAGACATGCAACTCAACACAGACGACGCTTCTGTGTACTTTGCTGGCAAAGCTCTGGCAAGGTTTGCCAAGTAAGTTTTCCGCGAGCCCTATAATGACGCTTCTGCTTATTGTACGGATAGCGTGATTCTAGCTCTTGTAGCTTCTGAAACCGATCCAACCAAGGCCCGCAAAGGGTTGGTTGGTCTTAAAAAGGCAATTGGGAGATGGACTTCCAACAGTCAAAAGCATCCTTTGGAATACGATGAAACTTGGAAAGGCTTAATATCCAATGCTTATTGGGTGAAGAACGACCCTGGAGCTGATTTCGGAGGCCCTTTCTACAACGGTACGTAAAACGAGTTCCAGTGGAGGCAGTCACTGACTTTTCAGACCACCACTTCCGTATGTAGAGCGGGTTTACTATCTATTGAAATGGTCATTGATGCTTCACAGACTACGGATATCACATCTACACGGCTGCCGTAATTGTTCAGTGTGAGAGGATACTTAATCACAGCTCGGACTGGTTAAATGAGAATAGGCACTGGGTCAACAGTTTGGTACGCGATGTAGCTAACCCCAGCACGAAGGACCCATTTTTCCCTGTATTCAGGTCCTTCGACTGGTTCCACGGTCATTCATGGGCCAAGGGCCTTTTTTGGAGTGGTGATGGTAAGGATCAAGAGTCCAGTTCTGAGGATTACAACTTTGCATTTGCGATGAAACTATGGGGGATGGTGAGCGGAGATGGTGCCATGGAGGCGCGCGGAAACCTTATGCTTGGCATTTTAAAAAGAACGGTGAATCAGTATATGTTGTTGCGTAGTGACAATACCACCCATCCGCTACAGTTTATCAAGAATATGGTTTCTGGAATTGTAAGTCCCTCCATCACCTTTTTTGATGATAATTCTAACAGTTTGGTGTGTAGCTATTTGAAAATAAGTGGTATGTATCTTTCGGTATCCAGTTGGCAAAGTCCTGCTAAATCAAGCTGTTTGTCTTAGTGACCACGCGACATACTTCGGCAACCGGACCGAATATATCCAAGGGTAATCCTACAACTCATCTCCTCTGTCTTCTGTTAACAGGTGAACAATAGAATCCACATGCTCCCACTCACTGCGATCTCTCCGTATATACGTAGTCCTGAGTTTGTTCAGACGGAATGGGAGCGGTATTTTGATAATGGTCGTGCCTTAGCTGCCGACAAGGGCTGGAAATCTATTCTCTTCGCCAACTACGCCATTGCAAATCCGAAGGCTGCTTGGCAATGGTTTAGACAGGATGGTTTTGATCAGATTTGGTTGGATGGCGGACTGAGTAGGACTTGGGCTGTTGCGTTTGCGGGAGGTAAGTTTTGTGTGCTAATTTTGCGTGACGGTTGCTGACTGATGGATTCTATGTAGCATTGGGCGGCGCCGATTGAACGGCTACTGTGGCTTTAGAATGCTGAGACGAAGTTGTGATGTGAAGTTTTGAAATTATTTGGTTTCTGTAGTTCTTTATTTTTGTTTCTGTTTAGTGAAATGGTTGTCTTAATGATACCAGTTCGTTTGCATCGATCAACTGTTCACTATCTTTACACTTGGTGTGATGAAGAGAGTACTGCATTGAGCACTGGACTGTATGGGGTACTGGTAAAGGAGAATTAGGAAATCCCGTACGTATGATATCAAGTGTTCCCAAACTACCTGGTGGCCTACCTGGCAAGCTTGGTTGCCCACAGATTGGGCCAGCCGGACTGCTATGTTGCTCTGGCCAAGTCCGGATTCATATAGTGGCCTGGCCTAGTTGATTAGAAACTTGATGGTATCATGTGAATAAATTTGAGGTAGTGTAAACCCTAGTTGAATATGCTCTAAACGAGGTTAGTTAAATTGAGGGAGGGTCTACTAATAGAAACTTTAGTAAGTATGATCTAAATAGTCTGCATATACTCGGGCCAGGCTGTAGAAGCTCCGAAGCTCCTTTTCTAGTAGGTGAGTGGCTGGGGACGGTCGGGGGTTGGGAAGGGAGCGGCTGGGAGGTGACAACGGGGATGGGGTTAGAAATGCTTTCAACTTCATACCAGTCATCGACTCATGATAGTGTACACTTGAACTGCAATTTGCTTTCTCTTGCTAAGCTCACTCTGTTGTATTCTGTTCTAAAGGTTCAGCAAAAGCAGAAGAATGTTATGGAAATGCAACTGTGATTCTGCATCAGGAAAAAACCTGCGCGTCCCGGGGTATAATTTGCGTTTGTATGTATGTTGTACGTCTGGTGCGTCCGTAACGGTGTGAGTCATTTGTACCCTGTCCAGCAACCTTAGTACAACTCTATGCAGTGTGAGTAATACCTTCCATGTAATGCTTTCTATGGAATACCTATGTTTGAAAACTGCCATAATTATCAACTTGTTATGCCTAGTACCAAATATACCTTTCCAGACTACTTTTGTCATTGTTTGATATGATGAAGAATATTGACACTGGATATGTAGAATATAGAAAGTGGATGGAAATGTTTAGGACATTGTGATGTATCAAAGTCTTGTAACATTGGTATAAGAGAAAGGTGGTATTATTTGTTAAAATAGGGAAGTGTTTTGAGGGATTGCTACATCAGCAAAAACGAAATTTCCTTCATTAAATTTAATAAGGTTATTATACCCACAAACCCCAAAAAATGAAATTGAGGTTTCCCTGGAGTTAGCAACAGGTCCGGGTAAGCTGCCAGTGGTCCGGGTTCGGACCGGAAAAACAGTTCGGATCGGTTCCAGACCTGTCTGAAAACCCATCACGCTGCTTCTGGGTGGTCCAAACCCGGACCCGTACCCGTCAATCCGGGGGTGTTGCCGGGTTTGGCTAGACCTGTCGGGTGTTACAGGGGTGCTTAACCCCAATAATGAATACAACATTCATTGAATTAAGTACAGCCGCCTAATCTAAGAAACTCTTTCTTTCCTCGTCTTATCCTCAGACTCAACCTCTTGACCTTCCTCAAGAGCAGACCAATCGATTCTTTCCCAATCATTAATAATTCTCCCCTGCATATATATTACACCTTGTCCGGAAACAAATAATCTTTGGAGAATTCTTCGAAGGGTAATAACCCGGTACACAAGTACCGATGTTCCAGATAATATATATGTTCGAATCGCCTGTAGAGAATGATTAATGCCAAGATATGGGTTAAATGCTGCGCTTCTAAACAGAAGATCAGATCGCCGAAGGACTCTACTTTCTTCTGCAGAGCGTATTCCTATTGTGTCAACCTTTTCCCAGGCATATAGGGACAGATCACGAGTATGGAGTAAGGAAGTATTAGTGATACAGTTCATAGAGTAGAATTATTAATAATATTTTGAGATCGTCTTCTGTGTTCTGATTGTTGACTGCGGATTGCTGCTTGATCTTGTTCTTTTCATTGCCGGAACAACGCGATGACCTTATAGTCGTCTTCGAGGGTATGTCCACCCATACTTCAATGCTATGACTCTGTTCCTCTTGATAGCTTATCGCGGTCGCGTCATGCCATTCCCGCATGCGCCCAGCGATATGTGCCACGCAGCCCAGTAGGTTATAGTGTTCATGCGATGTGGTCTCAAAGGATTACGCTGCGGATTAGAATCAGGCCATCCATTGCGTGATATCAAGTCAGACAATATGACAGATCAAACTTGCACTTAGACATCTCACATTCCATTCATTCGGTAGTTGGAACAACAGCCAATCATAGTCGGAATTAATTATTAGGAATTCATGCCTCACCTGAAAGGTTATTTGTATTGCGTCATAGATTTAATCAGCGACCAACCGATACTATGCCAATGTAGAGTTTGACGCATCAGCTTGTATTCTATACGAGTCTAACGTTGCAATGCATACTAACTCAATCCAGTGAGCAGTGTTGCTTTAGGCCTCTTATCTTCAGCCAACATCATAACTCCCTCGGTCACGTCATGATTAGGCCGAGACCATTCTCTTTGGCCGGTGAGTACCCTGATAGTTTTTATTGTTATGGGGGTTCTTAATCCCAATAATCAATACAACATTTATCGAAATAAGTACAGCCGCCTATCTAAGAAACTCTTTCTTTCCTCGTCTTATCCTAAGACTCAACCTCTAGACCTTCCTCAAAAGCTGCCAGTAAAGTATGATTCCAGAGAACCTCCGGAATTTCCAAAACTCTCCTCCAGGTATTGATATCCCCTTCCTGTTCATAAAATATTCCTCTCCGGGAAACAAATGATCTTCGGAAAACGCTTCGAAGGGTAGTAAGTGGGTATGTAAGTACCGATGTATCAGGTAGTAGATTCCAACGTAGTATGTGTACAGGGGGTACCACTCGGGAGATTTAGGTTGAATGATCCTGTTCTAAAGCTAAGATAAGATGTCCGAAGGACTCGACTTTCTTCTGAAGTGCGCATTCAGATTGTGTAAACCTTAGTGTTAGCAACGAGTCTGGGTAACCCACCAGCGGTCCAGGTTAGGACCGCAAAAACAAGTCGGTTCCATCAGCAAAAAACATTTCCGTCCGGGCGGAATGGCTCCGTCAGAGTGGACGCGCTCCGTCAGAGCCGTCAGAGACACCCCAGTGGCGGATTACTCCGCGCCCGGCGTCAAGACCACGCGTCGCGTCACACATCGCCCTCCGATCGCCGTTTCGCAGTTTCTTCTCGCTCTGTCGGTCTCCTATTTTAAACAAATACCCTGGCGTTATGGCCAACTGTGACCATACGTCGGATTGGGTTCATTGGGTACACGCTTGCATCGGGATTGCAATGCAATGGGTGATGCTGCAAAAATCTCTCCTCGCGTTCCTTCTACATTAAGCTCGAGGAGCGTAGGAAGGTGAGAAGATATGATACTACCCGGCCGTTAGGATCCACGCAATTGCGTGGATCCACGAAATCTCGGACCGAGCGAGTGAGACCAAAAGTTGGGAAAGATAGAGTGTGAATTTTCATTGTATGATAAGAGGAGATGGAAATGAGATGATGTCTATCTACTCCGGGGTCTGCCGAATATATACTCCCCGTCACTCTGTCCACCTCCGTTACCCCTGTATCTCCGTACACCCACCGTCGCTCATTGAAGATGTACTTGGAGGCCATAATCGAGCGAGTTTGGAGATGCACTTGGAGGCCATGATCGTGCGAACTTGCAGGCGGTAATCGAGCGAGTCTGGAGATACACTTGGAGGCTGTGATCGAGCGAGTTTGGAGATGCACTTGGAGGCCGAGATCGAGTGAACTCAGAAGATGCACTTGGAGGCCGTGATCGATCGAGTTTGGAGATGCACTCTGAGGCTGTGACTGAGCGAGTTTGGAGATGCACTTGTAGGCTATGATCGAGCGAGATTGGAGGAGTACTTGGAGGCGGTCGATTTGGAGGGAGGCGCGACGGCAGCTGAGACTCTATTCATTGGTTAACTTGTAATTATGGGAATGTAGAGAGTTGAGTACAACATCCGCCGAGAGATGACATTGGTTAACTTGTAATTGTGGGAATGTAGAGAGTTGAGTACAACATCCGCCGAGAGATGAGAAACTGGCTGGGAGCGGGAGACTGTCGATCTTGGGATAATGCTGTACTCGGTGTTAACTCATGATTATGGCATGGAGAGATAGAGAGGGATGACTTAACTTCGTGTTCTTAGGTGATGGTAGAGTTGAGCACAAGAAAGAGAGAGATCAGAGGAGATGGGGGAAA
>Ga0307515_10003201_pt1 | contig 34631 bp, 40 predicted proteins | sample 17_EM_MG_FD_194513 | JGI IMG/M metagenome (GOLD analysis project Ga0307515, IMG submission 194513) | Populus trichocarpa ectomycorrhiza microbial communities from riparian zone in the Pacific Northwest, United States - 17_EM | ecosystem: Host-associated > Plants > Roots > Unclassified | place...
TTCACAAATGTTTAGCTGGATTCTGAGCTGGGAGGTTGTAGCAAGTGTAATGTACTGCATCTCATCTCGACATATCCTGGCTGGCATCATTTCCTTGTATTATAACAACCATTTGCCGAGTCTGCATATCCTAAGCGGACTGCAGAGTAACTTCGCGGCAAAACCCTGTTCAGAAAGTACATGGGATTTTAGATCGGACCATAGATGACAAAAAGCATTCCTGAACTTGCGAAAGCACAATGCTGTCCCACCCTCCTTTTCGTAGAGTCTTTTAAGGCCCCCCTTTACCTATCATACATATGTAATCGTTCAATGCATTAATCATGTACACTCTGTCCTTTGAGGCAAGCAGTCCCGCACCTCATGCACCCTCTCGCATAATACAGACCGCTCAGGCCCGCATCTCCACACGGCACTGGATGTAAAAAGGTGCGAGAGGGAGAAGCAACCCCCAAATGCATCTCTTTCACCGCTTCAAGGGCCGTTGTGAGTAGCAGCTAATTAGCGCATCCGGGAGGTCCCACCGCTTAATCGTCTCCGCTTCTACCAACCCCGCTGTCAGCGCCCACTCCGACTTCGTCGCCCTACGGCCCACTTGAACTGTGCACACCATCCTTCCCCCGCCAGAGGCCCTTTCTTCCCTCTGCCCTCACGGACTGTCCCCACCTCTAGTAGTTCCTGCTTTGCCTTGTCGCATGCCTCTCTGACCTGCGCCGCACTCCACGGCGGACCCCCGACCTCGCCTCCGTATCTTGTTAGTAGCCGTAGGCATGTTGCTTCCAGCCCTTCCATGACGCATACAAGAAACATCTTGCCAATCGCTTTCTGCTTCTCGTCTTCATGCCAGGTCCCGATTGGGACATTAACCTGCGTGGTGCGGACGTCAGTGAAGCCAGCTGCTTCGAGGAGGGACGTCGTGATGTGCGCGGTTCCGAGTGCTTTACCAGAGGTTCGAGCTGCTTGCACGGTCGCGTTGTAGAGCACTCTTAAGTTCGGGAATGTTTTCGCAGGAACTTTCCGAGACTTCCCTTTTGCGGTGGTAGAACAGGAGGCGGATGCTGGGCTGTCGTCGGGCTCGTGGATTTCGATCTCGTAGTCTGCAACTTCCACCCAGCCGCCTGGAGCAAGGCTTTTGTAGATTTCCTTGTAGACGGCGGGCCAGTTTGCGAAGGCGCCTTTGAGACCGCGAAGGTGGATGAAATCGAAAGGCTCGGAGAAGTTCCAGCCGATGGGGGACTCTACAAAACTTTCGAGGGTGTATGGGTCAAAACGTGGAGGTGGGGTGGAGGCTTCTACGGCTTGTTTTTGTTTGCCTTTTGAGGAGAGGTTTAGTGCTTGCTGAGAAGATCCGTCGGTGTGTCGGGTGGTAGTGCTCCCTGTGCTTCGCGCAGCAGCAGCTGTGGTTGCATTCTTGTGTTTTGAGGAGTCCTCTGTGGTATTTATAATACGTTGCTCTTGACCGTTTCTCTTGCTCGCTTTTAGTTCTAGCGCCTCTATTCCTACCCGAGACTCATCTATTTCACCTTCCATACTCCATATATCCAAGTCGTCAATTTCCCATCGCACCCCCCTTTCCTCTACTTCTGTACCTAAAGTGCTACTCCTCTCCCTCCCGCTCAATTCCACGGCTTCGACATCCCACACTGCCAAATCAATCCCCACGACATTTGCGTAAGGAAAACGGTCGGCAATTCCAACAGCCCAGTCGCCAGGCCCAGTGCCAAGATCCAAGATCCGGGTAACGGCAGCAGTGATAGGTGCGGTTGTGAGCGCACCTGAAAGTGCAGAAAGGTAGACTTGGTGGAGAACTGATAAGCGAGTTTGCTCGGCAGCATCACAGGGCATGAAGTATGAAGCATTTGGATAGGTGCGGGAGTTTTCAGTGACGGTAGTTAGATCGGTGGAGTGTAGGGTGCGGGTTGAGATTCTAGGAATAGGATGTTAGCATGCTTTACGAGGTCAGGGAATGGAGGAGATGGAAAGTAATAGGTCGCTGTGCGGGTTTGTGTTGGTGCGAGACTAGTGCCGTGGGATACCAAGTAAATGCATGTGAATTTGAAGATAGCGCTGAGAAGTAGGGGAGAAAAGGCAACGATGGACAGTTCGATAGAATTGGAGGGAAAGAGAAACGATTGTCTTACATAGACGATGTGGAAGTGCCCGACGACTCCGAGTCTCCCCTTCCGCGTTTCTGTGTGGCTGTACGAGCATCTGCCGGATTGTCGGGTGGTGGCGGGTCCTCCTCCATGGCCACGGGTCCGGGAGCCAGTACAACTAGTTTCAACGTCCCTCGTTGTCCTCATAAAATTATCACGAAGGACGAAATAGTAACCCACAGATTTTGGAGCTATGATTAGACTTGTAAGTCGTTTGGAGCCAGAGACGGCGCTGAGAATATAGCGTGACGCAGTAGGCAGTATGAGTGCTGCAGGCCGCCCTTTCTGCACCTGACTCAGGGAGGTATGGGTAGGTAGGAAGATGGGTAGGTGGGTATGTCTCGTATGCCGGCTAGGTAAATATCTCTTCCTCTCCGAGAACCGGAGTAAAGTACAGTTCGATAAAGTCACAGTGGATGTAGAAAGCAAACAAATATAGCGGAGGACGAGATGAAATGTTCAGCCTTCGCTGTAGACTAAGCAAACAATAGTCTTGATCATTCAGCCACAACGGGGCAGACAGAATGGAAAATTGGAGATGCAAGTAATGCGAGCAATGCATGGATATGCAAGAATAGACCAGAAGTACGAAGCACTGAAAGCCCAGAAGCAGAGAAGCACAGAAAACACCGAAGCCCACAAGCCCACAAGTCCAGAAGCACAACCCCCCCAGCGTTTTGGAGAACCCCAACCACACACCCAGGCACCTGTAATCAGCAACCAGCAACTAGCAAGTCTACCCAGCACGACAATGCGACAATGCCATTACATTCACGTGAAGGAGAATTCAGAAGATGCGAGATACGAGTGGAATTTGCGTGGATTAGACAAAATAGATAGAAGCGATGGCTACTCTGCACCGTAACGTCAAGCGCAATATGTCCAGCGTGCGCTATCAGAGGAGACGAGGCCCCAAAAAGTACTGCACAACTGCACAACTGCACGCCTGCAGCGTCCTGGACTCCTTGATGACAGTTAGTAGAGGGGTTGTGCCACAAGGCCAGGCGAAATGCAAGCAAGCCCGCTCGAGTGTCCCTGCGCTCCGCCAGGCCTTGCCAGTCGAGCCCAACCCAATAAAAAGCCGCAATGCGTCGGCCAGCAGCAGTGAAATGATGCATGATCGGGCTGGAGGGAAGGCTGCTGGTTCCAAGGGAACATGGCGGGATATGCGCACCTCGCCTTCGTTAGCTGGAGAAACACCCCGGACTTAGGCGTGTAGCAAACTGTCGTGGATCGCGGGTTGCCCACCAGGGCAGCATATGGCTGCAGGCCATTCTGCCTAGCCGAAGCACCCGCAGTCTCCAGAATTCCCAGCAAATCCGCGACCCCAGGGGCATGCACCCTATCACAGCCTGTGCAAGTGCTGTCAGTCAACAACCCACGCTCGGACGCTGGCCTAATCCGGCACCCCCGTGCTTTCGTCCCGCGCGCGGTAACCGCCCTTATTGGCCCTTCGACCGTGCCGGGGTGTTGGGGGGTGTTGGGGGTTGCTTGGAGACTACTGGGCCTGCCCGAGCATCTTGTGTCTCGGGGGCGTTCCTCGGGGCCCTGAACACGGCTTGAACCGAACATCTTGCTGCTGCCCTCGAGGAACACCACCATCGCTGGGGTTTTGTCCGTACAAGTTGGCAATCAGGAACAGGGAAAGTGCTTGCTGGGGAAGCGGGAGGAAGCGGCTGCGTGTTGCTTGTCCTTGGGCGAAGTGGAAACTGAGCGATTTGAGCGGCGACCGGTGAGCCCTGTAAGCCCAAGGGGAGTACAGCAACCGCCTTCTATGCATGCGATCTATTGTCGACGTGATGTTCTCGGGAGGTACGAGTCAGTATCGGTCGTGGCAATCATGAAAAGGTCAAAATTGCCTAGCAGGCAACTGCTAATACATTTCCAAAACGTTGGATCGGGCCGCATTTAGCCAACAACACGCGCGGCTAACCACAAGGTACATGTATAATACAAAGCTCAGACGCCGGATTTATCTTATCCACTTTCTGGCGTTCAGAGGCTGATAACCTCATTGCTACATCCTGCCACGTCTCAGTGCCCTCTGTCAGATTCCGGATCGCCTTGCAAATCTCTTCTTCGCTTGCGCGTACTTGTTTCATCGTCTGCAAGGCATCGGGAAGTCAGCAGTTTCCTCATCATTATATCAGAATCGTATGATGGAACTTACGTCACGATCTCTTAACGTGAATGCGTTGTCCTTGAGAGATTCTATAACCGTAATGCATTAGCTGTCTTTCTCCGCAATATGGAACGTTATGAATACATACGAAAATCTATGGTGAAGCCGGATGGAGTACCGAGCTCGTCATTGCGTGCGTAGCGTCTGCCAATGCTCGTGGCGGAGTAGCCCACACGGCTAGAGATACCGAGGGCGCGAGGCTTATTTGAAAGCCTTCGCACAGTAGGAGCCCACCATTCTTAAGTTGAGATCGGCACAATGAGTATCTTGTTGGAGCGGTGATTGGAGGGAAGGATATGACCTGCATTGGGATTAGAATGCTTTATACTGGCATACTGACTGGACTGAGCTTACGCAACGGGATTCATCCTCTGGGCGAACCCAGAAGTTATGTTCAATCAATCTTGGGCTCCGTCAGCATATCAGGAGTAGAGGACTTACGCACAGAATACGCCCAATGCGAAGGAAGATTCAATTACGTTGGGGATATATTCCCGTCGGTTTTCAATCCTAGTACGCTTCTCGATATTGATGAGATCTTTGTCTAGTTCTACTTTGCCATTACCAACACCATTTACATCAATGATAATTTTGCCTTTGTTCTTTAAATTGGTTGAAAGCTTTTCTCGCATGTCCTCGGTGAGGGCTTTAATTGCATCTTCAACTGTCTTTCTATCTTAAATTTTGGGCCGAATTTTTTCCGGTCAAGATCGACCTGCCATTCTTCGATCTGAAGCGGTTCTTTGCGTGCTTCCCTGACCAGTAAAGGAGCACCTGTTCGCTCAGTGTGTACTGATAAATTGTGCACTTCGATCAGCGCATCCAACGCATTCTATCCAACCATAGCTTGTTAATAGTTCCGCATCCCGGCAGTCTGTAGCATAATACGCCATTTCGTTCTGCATGTGCTGCCTAAATCGGAGCTTCGTTTTATTTACGCCAATTTTCTCAAGGAAGAGCTGTACTCATGCAAGAAAGTAGCCGAGCGTCTCGTTGTCAACAATCCCAGTCTCAACGGCCCTCCCAATCGGGGTGGACTGAACCTGAACCTGACTCTTGCCAGTAAGCTGGACGTCCCGAGTCAGAAGATCTAGCTTAATATGCTTGACCTCAGCGAAGCGGTGGTGCTTCTTTCCGCCCTCGGGGTCCACGAAATGTTCAATCTCAGCCATAAGGAATTCACGAACTCGAAGCAGGCCCGATTTTGGGGCGATTTCATTTCGGAAGGATTTTCCAATTGAAGCAGATGCAATTTGGGTGGGGGGGGGGCATGGCCTCATTGTTAAAATCAAAGAGTCTTTGGAAGTTCGAAAATTGACCCTGAGCGGTCTCGCGTCTTAAATAAGCAGGGTTTTGGACAATGGTCCGATCGATGTCTGAAACATGAGATTAAACACAACTGGCGAAAGTAGTTTGCCGCCAGTGGCGGGGCTTCTGATATCGTACTTCTTCATCAAGACACCGAGTTCTTCGCTATTGTAATTGTCAATCTAGCATTAGTTAGCCCACATTAGCGAAATATTCCGAGTTCGCCCCACCTTTGCGAGAACCTTTTCGTAGTCCTGAAATACAGCATTATCCAGTTTAACAGCCTTGGCCTTCTTCTTTTTCATTTTCGGGTCTATAGCTCCCCTTCATGTTGTTGGCTCCAGGCTTCCATATTAATTTTTAATCGAGATTCGAGCCCCTCTTCAACTAGGTGGTCAGCACGGAAGATTTCTCCGGTTTGAGGGTCCTTGCATAACCAGTCGGAGAATTGGTCTACATGGCCACTGGTCTTAAGGACTTCATAGGGTGTCAACGTTGTGCAATCCACTTTACACTGTTAGCTGTCGTTCCTAATTATAGCTGCATGCCACATACCTTCAAGAATATCCTCTTCTTGAACAGAATGTTTCCTCCACGTATCGACTATATTGGCCTGAGAGGTTCCAAGAGGTCCGTAGTCGTAGAGACCTTTCATAAACTATTAGCGAAGTAAAAGAACAAGGCGATAGTGAGACAGCTTACAGATACACCGCCATATATTTCGAAAGAGGGAGTGTAGAAGCTACGGTCATTAGACCCCGCTCAGAAATAAGTCTTTGGATGTCTTACAGTCGCCTGCGCATGAGATACTCAAGAGAAGCTCTATCGAAGGGCCTACCATTCTTCATCATCATGGCATAGGCCATGGTGGCTTCTTTATATGGGTCGTCATGCTGAAATGAGGCATGTGCTGATTTGAAGGTTCGAACTTGGAGAGCAAGCTACGCTGGGCGCGAGGAAACTGCTTGGTGCAACTGAAGCGCAACAGGTTACAAAGCTGGCGCACAAACCTCTATATCTCCCTTGGATGAGAGGGGAAAAGAAGGAGTTAGTAATTAGTAGAGTGGGAGCTATTACTGTCCGAGGGATTTCTGTGACTTTTTCAATTCTCAAACCGGATCACCACCAGAACTTCGGCAGAACAAAGTTCCGGACACCTCCAAAAATTATTTCCACGCCTTACCATGAAACATCGAAACGTCGTAGCTTCCGCCCGCGAGGCCAAGGGCCAAACTATTTAGTACGAGCTATCCTACCTTCTTGAGGAAATTATATATCTTTTCTGTACACACAAATCTCGAGCGCACGAAATACGGCTGGAATCTCATAGCCTTAACAGCCAAGTTCCAGGTTTTACTTTAAATGATTTACTGACAGCTACGTCAATCAAGTTCACGACCCGTTCCTGTTTGGGGGGTTTGGCTTCTTCTCCTCTCGCCGATTGCATATCCCGCCCACTAAGCGGCCTATTATCGTGATCGCCTTCATCTCCGAGACAGAATATGGCTTCCTCTAAAACATTTCTTTCCTCCAAGTCTGCGCTCCCCTTCAGGACAGCAAATAAGGCGAAGCGGCGAGATTTTCACATAAAGCAAAAGAAAGCCAGGGATAGCATCAAAAGGGATGAGAGGTTTCGTCGGAGAAGAGAAGAGGAGAAGGATCCTAGGCTGCGCGAAGAGAGACAGGCCCGGAATAAGCCAATTACCATCGACCAGAAAAGAACTTGGGATGATATTGGTGGGGATGAAGGGGATGCGTTGGGGCTTGCTGTTGATGTTGACCGAATAAAGAGGCAGAAGACAGCAGATACGAATAATGACATAGAAGATGCAGCCGCAATAAATGGCGAGAAAGTGGACGAAGTGGAAGACGATGTGGATAGCATGTTAGATGAGGATAGTGATGAGGCATCCGATGTTGACGATAAATCCTCCATGCGGAAGCGCAAATTGCAACCTACTCCGACTAATCGCGCAACCAGTCCAACGACTTCAACAGGCACTAACCTCGACCTCAGTCCTGAATATCTACTCTCCAAATTTCCTACACTCTTTAAACCGCCCCCGGAACCAAAAATTCTCATCACGACATCCATTAACAGCACCCTCTATAATGAAGGCTCGCTTCTTACCTCATTATTTCCTAACAGCACCTTTATCCGCCGTACAGCACATCATTATGGACACAAGTTCTCCGTCCGCGAGATCTCGAAATTTGCCTCAAATAGAGGCTACACGACGTTGATCGTGCTTATGGAAGATCAAAAGCGGCCGGCGGGTTTAGATATTGTACACCTGCCATCGGGTCCTATGTTCCATTTTACCATTTCCAATTGGGTCGATGGCAGGAGGTTACCTGGCCACGGCAACCCAACAAACCATTTTCCAGAACTCATTCTGAATAACTTTCGCACGCCGTTAGGTCTACTGACTGCACATCTCTTCCGCACAATGTTCCCACCCCAGCCAGAGCTCGCTGGTAGGCAAGTTGTGACGTTACATAACCAGCGTGATTACATTTTCCTGCGCCGGCATCGGTATGTGTTTAGAGAAAAGAGGCCTACTGAGAAGAGCGTGGTAGGGACGGATGGGAAGGTCGTGAAGGGTGTTGAAGATATCAGAGCTGGCCTTCAGGAGTTAGGCCCTAGATTTACTTTGAAGCTAAGGAGAATCGACAGGGGAATTCAGAGGACAAGTGGACAGGAATGGGAATGGAAGGCGGGGATGGAGAAAGTACGGACGAGGTTCCAGATGTAAAGAGGCTTGCATTGATACCAATGGAATTGATCTTCACTGCATTTCAAATGTTAGATGTGCATCATTATTGATGTTCGCTCACCGTATCCTATTCATCTATATGAAGCGTGTATGTTGCTCGGTCGTCTTTATCTGCACTGTAAGTGATAAAAGTAGGGAATAGACTCAAAGCCAGATCTTTGAGCTCACAACAATTTTGTCTTTCGGGACGGCCGGCCGGCCGGGATATTTGGCGCTTCAAAAGATATTTTGTCCGAGGTAATGCACCTGACGTAAACACCGATCATTCCGCTATGCTAGGGGTCAATGATACATGCCCTCTCGTTCATTACTAGAGTTTACGAGGGCCCAAATCTAGTGATCAGCTTCCCTCCCCCAACAGCCTCTCACTGCTTGATAACTTTTCCCATATATACAACCATTGCAGCAATGATACTAACCAATCCCGTGCCTCTGATGCGCCGAAATATCCTCTAGTGGGTCTGTTCCTCAGTGGTGCTCCTCCCCATGACCATGCTCTTCTTGTAAGAACATCTGTTCATACACCAAATATCCCGCGAATGCCACTGTAGCTATGCCGAGACCAGGGAACGCGCCTTTGAATCGGTTGAAGCGGGTGAAAGGGCCGGTATATCGCCATGCCTCTCTGCGGTAGGCATCAGCATTTCCACTTCAGCCCGCCGTAGAAATAACCCCAAGTAATTAAAGAGACTCACGCTCTTGCCCACGGATCATTCTTTGGATGACCACCTGCTGCGGCGAACTTCTTAGGGTCGAAACCAGTGACGGAGGGGCGTGGTGCCATTGTAATGCTAGGCACAGTGAGTCAGCAATTGGTCTTGATGTGATGAATCTTTAGTCGATATGTAAACATAAGTATCATACGCACAGGATTTTCTTCCCGGCGATGGGAAGAGAGGGAAGTCGATATGGCTTGCGTCGCGGTCGTTCGTTGAAGCTTCTCCGTCGGCTCGCTTGATGAGCATCAGAGTCCGCACTGACCAGCTTCAAGCCTTCCGCTCTTCTGCATCAAACACGCACCTGGACTCCCCACCCACCACGCCCTTCACCACGACCCTCTCTACCCAGCTCTACAGCTTTCAATCATTCTCACAAACACCACAAAGCTTCTGCAGTCCATCCAGCCCTCGAATAATTTCCAACACCCCGGATGAACGCGTCTCATCGCAAATCTCCCCGACGGCGCTCTCATCTACACCTTCGGTAGCACACAACAATGCCACCAACCGTGTCCCGTTTTCCGGGCTCCAATCTCTCCAATCCCTTCGCCCACCTTCCCAACCACCCACCTCATCAACAACTGCATTTGCAGCAGCCTCACCAGCAGAACCTCGCACACCCTGGCTTCGGTGGTGGAGGGAACCCACCTCATAACCTGAACCTCTTTGGTCCGAATCAGAATAACTTCCCTAGCGCTAATACAAGTATAGGGGGAGGACTAGGCGCGGGCGGGCTGGGAGGAGCAGGAGGGACGGGTTTAGCAAGTCATGCGGCGCAGATGGGGTTTGCGCATGGCGCGCAGTTGCAGCAAGAGGCGGCAATGGGACGGGCAGCGGATAGCGGGAAGGGAATGGGGCAGAGGATTAGAGAGGTATGGAGGGGGAATCTACATCAGGAAATGGAGATTTTGAGGGGTTTAGTGGATCAGTATCCGTACATTAGCATGGTAAGTTATCTCAGTCCTTATTATCACTGGGAGATATCAAGAGACGAAGATTGGGGAGCCGAAGGGAGATAGCTGCGAGTTCTGTCGCTTGATAGGACTTATAGGTTTGTGTTGATGGAGGCTAAATTTGGACACAGGACACTGAATTCCCCGGCGTCGTCGCCCGGCCCATGGGCGAGTTCCAAACCAAAGCATCCTACCACTACCAAACTGTCCGCTGCAACGTCGATCTGCTCAAAATAATTCAGCTAGGCATAACCCTTTTCTCCCTCACCGGCGACGTTCCACCTTCGCAATTAGACTCATCTGCTTTGGGCGTTCCTTCTCGACCGCAATACGCCAACAACCTAATCATGTGCCCCTGCACCTGGACTTTCAACTTCCAGTTCTCTCTAGAGGACGACATGTACAACGAAGAAAGCATCTCGATTCTCAAAAAGTCCGGCGCCGATTTTGAGAAACACGCCGCCCAAGGCATTAACCCACTAGAATTCGGCTCCTTGCTCATCACCTCCGGCCTCACCCTCAACACAGACGTAAACTGGATATCCTTCCACTCGGGCTACGACTTCGCCTACCTAGTCAAAATGCTGTGGTGCCGCCAGCTGCCCACAGACGAGGAGCAGTACCGCGCGCTGGTCAACATATTCTTCCCGCGGCTGCTAGACGTCAAGTTCCTGTGGCGGCACGCCAACAAGCTCGTCATGCGCGGCGCCATCGGCAGCCAGGCGACCACGATCCTCAACAATCTCGGCACAAAGAGCGGGCTCCAGGACCTCGCGGACGAGCTGGGCTGCCAGCGCGTCGGCGCGCAGCACTCGGCCGGCAGCGACGCCTGGCTGACCGGCGCCGTCTTCTGGGAGCTGCGCAAGAAGATCTTCGACGGTTCCATCCCGGACGAGATGAACGGCCAGATGTGGGGCCTCACTGGCGTCGGTGCGCCTGCGTCGGCGGCTGCTCAGGCCGCCGTGCTAGCCGCGCAAGGCGCCGGAGGGTATCAGCAGCAGGGCACCATGAATGGCGCTATGATGGGCTTCTATACCGGCGGTACCCCGAACACGCATCGTGAGGGCGGAGGAGGAGGACCGAGCACGCCGACGACGAATCCGGCTGGTTTGGCGAGCACGCCAGGGCCTCAGGGGCATGGCGGCGGGATGGTGACGCCCGGCGGGGCCTTTGGGAATTTCACTTACGGCGGGAAGTAAATGGACGGAAAAGAAGGGAAGAAAAGGATGGGTTGTACGTTGAAGTGGTCGGGAAGGGGGTCGGGAGTTTTTTTGGGCTGGTTGGTCCGTTTTGTTCCCCGGATAGGGAATTGCGGGCTTTGCGGTTTCCGGTACGGGCATGCATTACTAGGCGCTTTGGGACTTGGGGTCCTGCCTCTTTTTTGTAAGTAGCTGTGAATGTGTTAGTTAGGAACATGGATCGGACTTATTTCTTCCAGCGGCCTTCTTGGAGTTCTGGGCACCTCTATGGAATGCTGACTATTAAACTTGAAATGCAGTATATAGATGGGTAAATAAATCGTTGAAACGGCTCGTATATTTGGTGGATAGACGACGGCAAATCCATCCCATTTGAGGATGCTGGCTGGTAAGGCTGAGGCTAGCAAGGCTGGGCCGACCTTCACCGCATCAGCCTTATCAGCCCCAAACTTCAGCTGCGTGTCCAACAAGGCACACCGGTGAAGAAGAGCCCGCTATAAAATGTAACCCAGATCTCGCAGCGTTTGTCTTACCCTTTGTAGCCTCGTTTCGCAGCGTTCTATCCTAAATTACGAATTGAAATGGCAGATCCAATCAGCGTTGTGAGCAGTGTTATAGGTGCTGCATCCCTTGGGTTTCAAATTTTTTACGGAATCCGGAAATCCATCCAATTCCTCCAACAGCCCGCAGAAGCAAGGCTCCGCACGCACTATGGCAGCTTTCCTACATTAATGGTGAAGATCCTGATGCCGGACGTATTCCAGCGAGTACAATTGGTCGAGGATCGGATTTTCCTAGGTGATGATGAAGTAGTGATTGCTTTCAGGAACTCTTATATCTCTGATTGCAACATGACCGCAGTTGCAGTAAGCTTTTCCTTTCTTAATGCTTAAAGAGGCGCATAAGCTAAACGTCCCCCAACCAAACAGGGTGCTATCATTGCTCAAGTCGCGATCACTGCGTTATCATTACCATTCCTTAGCGAAACTCATTGGGTTGCACGCGCCTTTTGGATGGCGAGTCTAATCTCCGGTTCTCTCTCAGTGTATTTTGCTTGCCTTCTACAGAGAACCGTGGGAGTTCTTTATCGAGCAGAAGACGTCCGGGACTGGCTCACCAGACCAGACGAGGAGACTTTGAAGATGCTTGAGTCAGTCGAAGGCATCAAAAAGCTTCAACAAGCAGCTCAGCCCGCTGGCGCCCAGACATACGATCTGCCTGAACATCAAAAGGACCTCCCGAGTATGCCGGACATGGAGCAAGCCCAACAGCAAATTCCAAGATTCGCCTCATTATTTTCGGCTCTCGTTATGAGTGCTCCATCTTCTATGATCAACATCGCCCTAGGGTCATTCCTGTTAGGTCTTGGGGTCTATCTCGGATTTCTATGGACGCGGCACCTAGACACCCAGGGCGGAAGAAATGACTCTCGGGATGTGTTTATCATCTTTATTGTTAGCACTGTGATCATCATAGCATTGTACGCCACGCCCGCGGCCTACAAGAGATTAGAAATGAGTGCTATCGAAAACGTGAACCGGGGTAGAGTGGAACGAAGCAGACTGAGAATAGGCGAACCTAACGAGCGCAAAGGGCAATCCCAGGAGACGGTTATACAGTCGCTCATAGACACACTTCGCCAGACGAATCGCGTCCAGGAAGCTTCAATTAAAGCTAGCGAGCAATTGACTGCTGAGATCACCAAACTCACTTCAGGATATGGCTCTGAAGCATCAAGGAGCATTGCCACGGCAGGCATACAAGGGACTCTAACGCCGGTTGAGAACGCCTATGCCTGACAAAAACAACCTAAACTTAGCTAGACATAAATGGAAACGCTAATACTGTTTGTGAAGGCGGTATAAATTTTAACGAGCATACGGTGGAAGAGACCTCAGGAGTATTAGTATGGTGGCATACTTAAAAGATAGTTAACAATTTTAGAGTAGCTGCAGGACATAGCCAACATAGGTCAGATAGTAATCTCGAAGGGTTACTGGAGATTACGTCACAGCGATAATGTATTCTCCCTAATCAAATAAAAGGTAGTGGAATGAAAGGCATCAAAACGTGACCGGCAGGACTCACATCACGCCCACCAAAACACTCGAAGGCAACACCATCCGAACCCATCAATTCATATCTATCATCTCTATGTCACCCATCGCTATACCCTTTGATAACATAGCTCATTCCCAACAACCACTCCAGAAAAAAAAGCCCATTTTTCGTCCATCCAAGGGAAGAACGATAGAAGGCGTTCGCTACACAGTCAAAAGAACGGAACAGCCCATGAATGTGCAATTCCGTCCATTTCATCTCATGCATGCTGCATCCTCAACCTACCTTCTCCGTCTTTCGGCCACCGCTTTGCCACCCACGCAACAGAAAACCCAGAGACGCGCAGCCAGCTATAGCCGAAAACGAGATATGCGAGCACAATACGACCAAGGACGAATTTGACTGGAAACCGCAAAGACAAAGAGCCGCAACCGCCGCACCCAAGGCAGGAAGAATAATAGTTGGAAAAACCCGAAAGCCTGAGGCCGTGGCATGAAATAAGGAGATTTATGCAAGTTTCTCAGAGGCAACAGCACACTACTGCTGTTGCTTTGAACCAAAAGGAGATGACAGCCAAAATAAGTCGAGGCCCAAATAGAGAACCGCCTGCCGCCAGACGCCATTCACCAATTGACATGGCCCATAGTGAGTAGCGGCGCAATAGCGGAGTTAGGAAACCCAAAAGTGGATATCGAGAGCCTATGGAAAAGTAGAGGGTGAAGGATTATTTTGGCTAGGGCTGCTTAATGGCTGCCGTTCTTCCTGAAGTTAAGGAGCTGTGCTAGACTAGCTAAGCTGCATCCGCACTTCAAGAAGTCGTGGCTCATCAGCTCACTCGCGCTGGCTCTGGACTTGACGTCGACACAAAGGCAGACGCTAAGGAAAGCCTTCAGTTCCTTAGAGAGCTTGTCGGGCTTCTTTAGGCGAGGAGTACCGTTCGTCGCAATCAGGTAGAGAGCTTTCAATGGCTCTTCATTAAGATATGGTGGCTCGGACTCGATCATCTCGATGGCCATGATACCCAGTGACCAGATGTCGACCTTGTTGCCGTACTCTTTCTGTTTAACAACTTCCGGTGCCATCCAGTATGGTGTACCGACCATGGTCGCACGCTTGCTGCGCTGCTCAGTGAGCTTCGCACAGAAGCCAAAATCCGCTAGATTAACATTAGACTCTTATTCCTTTAAAAACACTTCAAGTGTACTTACTGATCTTGACATTTCCCCGGCCGTCCAGCAGGACATTGTCGCTCTTGATATCGCGATGGATGATGTTCTGCTGGTGCAGATGTTCTAGGCCTTTGCAGGTCTACCAGTAAATTAGAAAAAGTTCCGATAACGATATTCCTGCAGTCGATCTTACCTCTAAGCAGATGGTAGCGATTTGATCCTCGCTAATCGAAGGATTGTTGTCAATGACATCCGTCAAAGCACCACCCTCCATGAATTCCATCACAACCCACAGCTCTGAATGCTCTTCCTGCAAGAAAGCATCCAAGAAGTTAACGATGTTGGGGTGCTTGCTGTCTTTCATGACAATAATCTCATTAACGATTAACTCCTTTCGAGGCTGGTTACGCAGATCCATCTGCTTGATGGCCACCTGCGCTCTTGGGCCGTTCTCATTCAGAATTTTGCGTGCCGTTGGCGATGTGGCACCTTCTCGGATTCTAGCAACGTAAACAGATCCAGATGCACCCTGACCAATCTTTTTCTGCTTGTTATACGAATCCAAGGGCTTATCCTTAGAAACAACTTCTCGTAGTTTAGCCATGACCTCACTTTCTGACATGCTCGACATGCGGACATCCTTGCGGCCGGGTTCCTCTTTCTTGCTAGTGAGGGCTTTTTCGGCCTGCTTCACAGCATCATTAACTGGAGCCCCCGTCGGTTGCTTCGTGGCCACGTTCAGTGGTTTTGGTGCTGTAGCATTAGGAAGGCGGGTTTGCCCTGGTTGCCCGCTGCTGTTAGGAGCACGAGCTTGTGTCGATTGTCCATTGGATCCTGCAGGATACCTGGCACCAGACTGAGTAGGGCGCTGACCATTTGATGAAGTGGGGAGCTTTGACGGAGATTTGGGATAAGCATTTCCGTTGTTCTGAGTTGACGGCGCTGATGGAGCAGGTCTCTGGGCGGCCATTTGGCGAAGTGAGCCTGGCGGTTGTTGTCGATCTCGGGGAGCACCTGGTGTTGATGGGGCAGGGCGAGATGGATTGTAGCGTGCAGGACCTCCCGATGGGCTCGGATCTTTCGAGTCATCGCCGCCATATCCACCGATTTCTTGCTTAGCGATTGGGGTCTTGGTCTTCGGTAGAGATGCGTTGTATATAGCTAGCTCTTCGCGTTCGCGTTCGCGACGCTCCTGTTCTCGTCGCTGCTGCTCACGTTCACGCTCACGCTGCGTTCGGGCCTCCTCTTCTCGGCGTCGACGTCTCTCTTCCTCAGCACGAGCATCATTCTGTGCTTGCTGGTATGAATTAGACGACTTCTCGCTAGCCGATGAATATCCAGACTGGGGAGGTGGAGTCTGGGTGTTCTCTCGAGATTGGTTGTAACTATCTTTACGTTGAAAACCGTTGGGGGGTCCAGGACGTGGAGGAGCGATAGAATTCCCACCAGTAGCATATCCAAGCTGCTTTTCTGATCCTGAAGAGACTGGTGGGGTAGGTGTTAAGCTTGGATAGGCGGCGGGATCCTCAGAGCGCTTGACGAGCTTTTCGGTGTAGAATTCGAGAACCTCCAGAACGGCCTTGGGATTCTTAGCATAATCGTCCTTGGTGATTGCAGAAGCCGTAAGTAGCTTCTCCCATTCAACCGGAAGGCCAACGAAAGCTCCGCTTGTAGGATCAAATCCAACGTGTACTCTGTGGGTAAAGTTTGTTGGATTGCTTACCCCACCCATGCTCGGGCATCGTTGGTAAATGCAATCAATCCAGGAATAAACTTCATCGTCGGTGCTTACTTTACAAGTAATTACTTTGGTGGGAGCATCACGAGGTGGAGATGCTCCGCTCGATGTGTTTGTGGCTCGTGTAATCTCGAAGGAGTACGGGTAGATCTCGGACCTCGTAATGCTTGTTACGTCACGGAGCTGGATCGTAAACGACACCTTCGGGGAATTGTTGCTCTTCATAAAATCTAGTTGGAACTCTCGAAGAACAAGGAATTTATCGGACCATAGAATTCCTTTGAAAAGACCCTCATTTTTAACTTTAGCCCAACCATCTTTCACAACCTGAAGAGCACCACCGGCTGGCTTCTCGGATTGTGTTCGTTGCAATGCTGAGGTCGATGAATTATTAAATGATGGTGATTGCAAGCTGAGGCTAGACATGTTGCCGGGTAAGTTGGTGTTGGGTGTAAGGGCGAGGCGGGGGCGTTCGGTAGGCGGGCGTGGTGCCGGACCAGGATTCATGAACTGGTCACGACTATAAATTCTAGGCCGCGGAAGAATATCAGCACTTGCCTGAGGCCCCAGTCATCACATACCTGAGATACAGTGACGGGTGGATATGAGTCCCGGTCAGTTCACACAGTATTTCTGAAGATATCTTCCATGACGAGAGACAGCTTCAAACAGAAGATATTGAGAGACTTACGTGGGTTGGTTGGAAGACATTTTGAGGTACAGGGTGAGTACAGGATTAGGAGATTACGGGTGTTTTGAAGGCCTCTCAGGTTGTAAAAGTGGGGGGTCGCGACGGACAAAACGCGACCGCGCGAGTGCGCTACCCAGCAGCTAGGCTAGCAGCAAAGGCTGCAGTAGTTTTCGGTATAGGTCCCAGATTTTTTGCGAGGCGGTTGTGACGGCGTTAACGAGCGTGGAGGGAGGAGCTGGAGTGCACTGAGGGTTTTAACAAGAGCGAGAGGCGGACAGGCTGCAGTCGATAGCAGAGCCAAACAGTCTAGGGCGGTGAGGCTAGCATTGAGAGCACAACAAGGCAGGAGGTGCTCTCTCTCTCTTCAAGGTGGCGATAGCGGGAGGTGGGAGCGTGTAGGTGAGTGGTAGTCGTAGGTGTTGCTCAAGTATCTCAGCAGCCAGTCGACTCGAGTCGAGCCCCCTCACACAAGTTTAGCGACGTTAAAGCAGTGGCAGGCAAAACACGTGATTGGGGCGGAATCCTGGAGTGGGAGTGAACAGGGTGGCTGAAGCTAGGGCGCGCCTCCAATGCCAGAGCGGGACGCGCGAATACAAGGGGTAGCGTCTTGGCAGATTTGTAGGTGCCCCCCTTGTAGCACGGAAAGAGGCAAAAGAGCGAAATTCTCCGCTGACGAGCAGCAGCAGAGTCTCTCACGCAGCACTGAATCACAAAATGCAGAAGGCAGACGACAATTCATCGAGCCCGTTTCAAAGCCGGGGAACGCGACGTGAAGGCCGGCAGCATTCGCGCGCCTCTTTGGCTGCCTGAAAGCTTGAGTGGTACGGACTTCCAATTTCTGGGATAGCGGCTGTGAGGATCATTCGTGCCCTCAATGGCGCAAACTAGCCGGCCGCTTCGTTCGTTTCACCCTAGGGGGCTACTTGATTCAGGATAGCCCTGAAACAAGGACTTTACCAAATATTTCATCCGACAGTAGCGCAAAGTACTCACCCAGCCGCCGTTCACTGTCATCCCCCCCATCAAAATGGTACACACTTCTCTTTGACATTTCTAATAAGTCCGCAGCAAACGCTGCTGCATTAACAAGAGTAATCTCTCCCCCTTCAGCGTCCTTCCAAACCAGTAACAGAACTTCTGGCATCCGTTTCTCTTTCGCTTATCTACACTCTTCACAAGCAACCACCTTTAGATCTGCTCGCGTCTAGAGCCTGTTAACGCGAAGAGTATTTGAATAATAGATCTGGACATTCGAAAAGCTTCACACGCCTTCCCTGCTACTAAACCTGCAGGAAAACCCTCTTATTATGATACTCAGTTAACAAAAATTGAAATGCTTAAGCAGATCAAGAAACCCAGGTAATCTCAGAGCTCAGCCCCGAACACCGGGTTTCTGCAGAACCAGCTTCCAAATACTTTTCGCACTAACCTAGAACGAATCCCGAGTACAACCAACATGCTTACACCAGGCTGTATTTGAGTGATCACAAGAGACCACTAGACACCGCTAGTTCCTACATTTCTGTGGCAAAGAATATACATTAGAAAGTTTAGCAGGGATATCACTAAATAAAGAAGCGGGTGTATACAAACTCGAGTGGTCGCCCAAAAAGATACGACCTCCAAAATGCACCGCTCCGCTCCAATGCAGTGCAAATAAACAAGCTTCAACGCCAATCCCCAAAACCTTATGTAACCCACCGTTAAAGGGTCATTTTTGTATGCTGTGCTCCAATTTAGTGACGCTGGCCGTTGATTCCTCCGTTTGTTGGTAGTCCTCCCATAAAGTTCTCCATGAAGGTAATGTAGTCGAACTTGGGAATATCACGATCTTCCTGAAGATCTGGACCTTTGTGTTCTGGCATAGTTTTAAGCAGATCCTCAATAACCTCGTCAGGCACAAGAGAATGTCGGAGATCCAATTCGGTCACATAAGGCTGCGTAGTGTTAGAACGGAAAACGCGTAAATTTGACTTTAACCCGTAACTCACCTTTCCATCAGCAACCTCCTTGAAGCTCTCAAAGACCTGCTCCGCGGTGTTTTGGTCTTCTGTTTCATCCACCATGAAACGAATAAACTGCTCAAACGTGACATAATCTCTCCCGCCACTCGTCTGACGAAACTTTGCATGCATCTCGTTCTCATCGTACACAAGTCCCAAGCTGGCCAATGCTGCTGAGAATTCTAGTTCGTGTAACGAATTACTTAGATCGCGATCAAAATGTCTGAAAACCGACTCAAATTCTTCCAGCTGTATCGGAGTCAGATTTGTCATGTTTCGAGCGACCATCTGATTTTCAAGGAACGCCAACTTCTTTGAGACACTCGATCTAACGAGGCCCAACTCATACTCGAGCTCATCGTAAGTGTAGGTAGTATAGTCATTTTCCTCAATATTAGCCTCTTGGCATTGTTCGTCTATCGAAGCTATTATGTTCAGGAACTGATCTAGGGGTTGAAGACTCTTGCTGAGTTGTTGAGTATGTTCCAGCTGATCCTCTACATCCCCTTCTAGGCCTGATATCGAGATTGACAGTGTGTTCAGAGCAAGTGCGAAATCGTTTGCCTTATCAGCAAAAGATTTCCGAAGGGCGTTTTTAATACTACAAGCAAAGTCAGTATGTCTTCAATATTAGCACGAGAGATATGCATACTCTCGAATGGTTTCGTTGATGATTTGGCTTCGTTCTCTCTCCGCTTGCATAAGGCCCGCCCATGCAATATCAAGCGCTTCTAGACTCAATTCTGCCGGCGGTTCATACGGTCGCAGTCGGTACGTGCTGAGCTTTGTCTTGATATTACCCAGAAGCCCCACCAGATCCGATTTCTCAGCTACCCACGCCCGTTTGTTCTTCCGTTTATACGCCGTAAACTCGGCTGCTTGGTTTTTTGCGTCCGCGTATGTTCCCAAGAATTCAGCCTCCTCCCATTTTCGCTGTTGTTCTGCAATCTGTCGGAGCAGTTCCCGCATTCTCCTTTCGAACGAGTTTTGCATTTCCCATGCTCCTTGCATGTTTTGTACAAACTTCTCCACTCTCCTGCCAGCATTTTCAACCCGCTCCATTTGCGAGAAGGCATGGAACCAGTAGGCAATATAGGTCATAAGGGAGCGTTCATCGGGTTTCGCAACGTCGCATACATCTTCCACATCTAAGAGGTCTGGGATACCAATTTCCTTCGAGGCAATATCAAAAGCGAGCTGCATGTTTCCTCGGTGGTCATTCTTATCCAAGCTATCGTAATCAATGAGATCGGGCCGGTGTATATCTAGGAGAGCGCAACTGGGGTTCCCGATTAGTTTCATTCTATGGGGAAGCTCTGATTTCGACTTACAAGGCTAAGCCGTCATTCCAACTTGTAGAGAAGTCGCGCACTTCCACCTCGTCATAGCAGGCCGTCTTTCTCTGACACCAGAGTAATAACCCCTCTTTAGCACTCAGCCCTTCCTCGTTGATATCGCTAATTGTAAATCTAAGAATCAAAGTCCATATTAAACCTAGAATAATTTTACTGTTGCCATCGACAACATCCTCTGCCCCAATATTTGTCATTTGTATCCCTCGACCCTTAATAAAATCCAAACATTTGTTGACATTTTCGAACCGTTGGACGCGAAGCTTCGGCTGAGAGGCATATCGTCCAAGAGATTCCTGTCCAAGAATCTCGAGCAGGTGTATAAGTACAACCTAATATTGTTTCTATCAACGTCGGGACTTGAGGAAACAGCGGTGGGTAGGATCGGATAATTGCGCTAGAAGGGATGGAGGATTCGGACAAGCACTCACACCGTCGGAAAGGTCGTAGATTAAGTCTTGAATTTCAACATTTCGTGCCTTGAGTTTGCTGTTGAGCCTGCAGTAGGAAGTCAGTGGTTGCTACGCACAATGTGCTGCAGCGGGGGACAGCGGACCATTTCGTGAAGGTCTTCTGCTGAACTTTGACCCATTGCTGCTCGAGAGGTGCCATGCTGAAAAAATCTCATCTGCAGTGTATGAATGGCCAAAGAGAGCAAGTAGTGGAGGCATGTATGAATGAAGGCAGCGCTACGGTGGGAGTCGATGGTGATGTGTTTTGCGGCCACAACAAAGGCCGCCTGGGATTGGCTTTGGCAGTCAGCAGGGGCCTGTCGCTGCGCCTGTCAACCAACCAACCAGCAACGGGAACGACACTTAACCACCCGTCCCATTATCAGACTTTAGCAATAACTATTGTCAGAATAACTATTGTTAAATGCCTTCGATAGTGGCCGTCTCAAAAAGGAGTACTAGGGGACAAGAGGATACAAACGTCTTGCGCAATTCACGCCAATCGCGCAAAGAAAGAGAGCCGCAAAGATTTTCTGCTTGATTAGCCTTAGGGCAGTGCAGGCAACACTCAGTTTTCACCGTTTGTGGAAATATTTAAGAATCAGCAAGTACGCCCACCAGTTCTGTCCGGGCCGGCGTCTTTCCTTTTTATCATAATAACCTCCACAACCGCCATCCATCCTAGCGATTAACTGTTTTCCGATCGATTACCGTTACAATGCATCACCGGCAATCATCATTGCTTCTCCTTCTTACCTACCTTTTCGCCTTCACCAACGCGGGTAGAAACGAAATAGGCGGAATGTTCCCTCCTAGAGACCTCATTGGGGACATAGGAGCGAAAGCCTTCGAATCTCTCTTACCTCGAGCTAGCACTCAAATCGTGGTTAGCTGTGCAGTCGATTATGGGCTTGATCCGTCAATCCTGCCACCTCCAGATATGGTCCGCACCGTCGCTGTTTCAATTACAGGTCTCCCTGAAGCCGATAACCACGTCGATGCGTTTAAAAAAGAGGTCGAAGATGCCTGTCTCGCCGATAACCTAGCCGTGTATACGCCTGATGCAAATTTAGCGAAGGACGAGGTTGCGGTCCGCATGACAATTAAAGCCGTATTAGGTCTTAACACCGAGGGTGCCGCGCCAAATAGCTGTCAGGAAGACGCGATTAGGAAGTTCACGGGCCTAATAGACTTTCCTAGCTGTGATTATCTTGGCTTTTAAAGCTCGCCTGCGAGACGATCCGATTGAGAAATTGAAAGCTTTACCGTTTTTAGGTGTGAGCGTTTATCCAATCCAAAGAGCTTTTTATGGAATTATGGTGTTTCAAGGAGTACTTGTCTTATGCTTGTCTTTTGCTTGTCTTTTCAGATTCTTGAGAGGTGGACAGGTCTTCTGCTAGAGTGAGTGACAAGCAAGCAAGCCAAGCTGAGAGCCCTCAGCTTGCTGGCTTGCAATTTTGGGTACCTCGAGCTTGCTGGCTTGGCTTGCTTGGTCGAAATCGTTCGGCTTGCTTGCTTGCTTGACCGCTTAATTGAGTTTATGTAGAGCTTTTAGTATTATATACTAAATTAAGGTTATAAGACACCCAAAAGTTCCTCCGCGGCCACGACTTGCAGTAATTATACGGTGTAGTTGCGCAGAGGTGGTAATTACGAGGCTTGGCGTGGTGTTAAAGACGGCTTCGAGGAACGCTTCGAGGGTGCTTCAAACCACTATGAGTAGAAATTTCGCCTCCCTCCCCTATGAAGAACCTGGGGTCGTCACTATTCTTATCGAATCCTCATTTATCCTTCTTCTTAATGTCATCAACTCCATTCTCGATCGCACGTTATACTGCGGACTTCTCGGACAAGTTCTCATTGGCATTACATGGGGAACTCCGGGCGCAAAATGGATCTCATACAATGCAGAGGAAGCAGTTGTCCACTTAGGCTATATCGGACTGATTTTTCTTGTCTATGAAGGTGCGATTTCTGCACCTTACAACTCTGGTTCAACCTCGCCACCCTAATGCTATCCCAGGTGGTCTTTCTACTTCCTTTACCTCCCTGAAGGCCAATCTCCTTGTTTCAATAGCAGTGGCTCTTACTGGTATTACTGTGCCCATTGCCCTTTCTTTTTCACTTCAAGGATTAGTAAGAACTACCTCTCTGCAAGCATTTGCTGCAGGTGCAGCTTTATGCTCCACTAGTCTCGGGACGACCTTTACGATCCTAAGCACGAGTGGGCTTACCACGACACGTTTAGGCGTTGTGATTACAAGCGCAGCCATGATGGATGATGTTGTTGGCCTTATCATGGTCCAAGTAATCTCCAACCTTGGAGGGTCTAGGTCTAGCATCAGTCCTACGACAGTTGTTAGACCAATTCTTGTTTCTCTTGCTTTCACAGTCGTACTTCCGCTTGCATGTCGATATTTTGTCAAACCGCTGACATTGTTATTGAACTGCCACCGGGAGAACAAACCATCTGGAGTTCTACAGAAGGTATTATGTCACAGACAGACGGCATTTGTAATCCACACAACTATCCTGCTAGGCTTGGTAATAGGCGCCAGCTATGCCGGGACATCGAATCTGCTTGCATCTTATATCGCAGGTGCAATAATTAGTTGGTGGGACAGTGAGCTACCACATCCTACACATGGTAGTACAGCATCTACAGAAGCGAGCCCCGGTCAAGGTGAGAACAGCATGGCAGGCCCTTCGGACAGCCAGGTTGTATCCAATGAAGAACACCCAGACGGATCTAAACGCGAAAAGCAGGGTAAGTCTACCCCCGCTGTTGACTCCAGCAACGTTTGCAGCCTGCCCACGAGCGGCTCCGCCGTATACGAACGTTACTATCAGCAGCTAGTTGAGAAGATATTGAAGCCCTTTTTCTTCGTACGGTATCCCTTTTTTTTTCCTCTGCACCTATAACCCATCTTCCATCATCATACAACCCTTCTTACACTCGCAGGCGTCCATCGGCTTCTCAATTCCCATAACACGGATGTTCTCCGGCCCCATCGTCTGGCGCGGCATTATCTATGCACTCCTCATGACCTTTAGCAAACTTATCTGCGGCCTTTGGCTCGTCCGGTTTCACACCACTCCTCTCGTCGCCAGCAAGCTGCGCATCAGCTCCCTTAAACTCCCCGCACTACCCCACCTATGGGGCAAACATCTGAAAGGAGAAAGAGCGGGAACCAATCCCTGTCTTTCTCCCGCACCATCATCCGCACTCCCGCAGTGCAGTATGCCAGCAGCGCAACAGATTGCCCCTACGGCAGCCCCCTCAGGCCATTCTCAACCGAACCATCAATCCCCGAAACCGCTTTCTCTCTATCCCGCCTCTATCCTCGGCATCGCCATGGTCGCCCGCGGCGAAATCGGCTTTCTAATCTCCGCCGTTGCCGAAAGCAACGGCATCTTCGACTCCTCGTCTACGGGCGATTCCGAGATCTTCCTTATCGTAACCTGGGCGATCGTGCTATGCACGATTATGGGACCACTGGGTGTTGGGTTGTTGGTGAAGCGGGTACGGAGGCTAGAGAGCCGCAAAGGAAAGGGGACAAAGGATGTTTTGGGGGTGTGGGGCGTGCAGTAGAGCGAGAGGGAGATCGTTAATGGGGGAGCATTGAGCTCAACGGCGCAAGAACGTGGCGGAGTCAGAGTTTACAGGCTTGATAGATTAGTTAGAGACTAGGGTCTTCCCACCAGATTTGGCAATCAGCTTTCCTCATTTTTGGCTAGGTGATGAAACCTTCACACGCATGATAGCATCCGCGATATCACTGCTAAGAGTTCAGACGTTTTAAAGCACAGCGCTTCACGCACAATTCTTGACCGAGCTCAAGAACGATGTATTTCAAATCACATAAGCTAGTTAGGCCGATCATAGAATAGGGTGCATCACAGCACCAACGCACGCAAGTCTAGAAGTATAATCTCTTAATACCACTGCACGTAATATCTTCGCAGCCGTCCGCTCAAGCTTTGATACAAAGACGGGACGTGCTCGAAAGTCAACTACATCCTCCTCCTGCTGCATCAGGCGGAGGCTTGCGGACAAACCCCCCACCTTCGTATCCACTCGCTTCATAATCGCGTGATAATCGCGAATCCTCCTTGAAAGCGAAATTGGCAAAGAAAAAAAGCCACTCAGACGGGGTATGAGGAGCGCGAAGGCCCGCTCCACGCCTGGTAGGGGAACCCGCGCCGCAATTTCTTTGCAGCAATGCCAAACAAATAAAACCTGGAAGAAAAGGAAAAGAATACAACGTCAAAGCCTCTCAATTCGCCTTGCTGCGAAGATAGGTATAACCCTAACTCGCCCCAAAAACGGTAGTTGAAAACAGAGCCCAATGTGGAAAGTGACGCGGCCGCCCTTCCTAAAGAATTCCCAGAATCAAAGCCAAATGCTTTTCATAGACCTAGCCCAAAAATTACACCAGATCCTTTCATTTTTGGTACGAGGTCATTAATGGCGATACATAACAAGACGTTAACATCATTATGTCGGCGAGAGCCGGAAAGAGTGCGAGAAATAGGGGGGAAGGCGGCATACAATACAGAGTGTAAGGAAATTGCGGTTGAAGAGGTGGCCGATGTGTCAAAGGAAATCGGGAGTTGTAGGGATACAGGTGGGGCATGATACAAGACTCGATCGTTATTTCTGCGGCCCCTTGAAAGACCTCACAAGAAGATCAACATTCGGGTAGGAAATACGGTTCGATATCTATGGAGTGGCTTTGCGTGGCTTGTATGGCGTAGGGAAAAGCGAAAGCGTGTAAGCCTGCTTGCTGGCGCGGTATGCGTTACTCGAGCTTGCAGCACGCGTTCGGGTCTTTGGAAGTTTCTCTGCTGGCCGTGCAGCAGCTTCCAACAGTTTCGCGGCTCCGTCCGACGCCGCACGTTCATGGTGAATGGCAGACGCAGGGATGGTTAAAGAAGCGAATTCCAGCTCGTATTCGACTCCTTTAACATCAGATCTCGTCTCGGCGTCGCGCTTACGGTCGTCATCTTCGGCAGCGAAGAAGGTACCCTTACCGTTCGTAGTGGGCAGAGACGCAGTTTCGTCATCGGCGGCTTCTGCTGCTTCTTCCTCGTCGTCTTCGTCTAGATGGGCGAAGGATGCGACTTGCTCGGTAAGCTGGTCAACCATCATATCGAAAGTCTTCCGAACTCGCCGGCTGTGTACGAGTTCTGGGATACTTCCTGAGGAGCTAGCAGACCGACGGACAGGAGAGCTGACAGAGCCTGGGCCAGAAATGAGGCTGCTGTCATAAGAGCTGCGCTTGCTAAGCCGGGTACGGCTACTACGGCTCGAGCTAGCGATACTCTGTGCTGCATCCATGAGGGGATAATGACAATCTGAAGTCTCATACTCGGCCAGAAGATCTTCGTACATTTCTTCCCTCATAGCTTGATACTTGAAGTCTTGAGGGACGAGTAATGAAGGAGTGAGGCTATAACCTTCTGGATCTATAAACGCAGTCGCCGCTGCAACGTCAATTGGAGCCGGGGTGAAAATATCTGACGGCGTTAAAGCACCAGCATCAGTGGAGGCCGAGAGAGCGGACCGGTGGTCTAGCTCTGGGATATTGTTCGCGCTTGGTACAAGGAGTGACGGGCGGAATGCTCCTGGGAAGAATCGAGTTTGAAGTGTCGCATCGTCCTCGGTCTCAACAGATTCGTCATTGCATTCAGGCGAGCGGATAGCCTGATCGTCTTCGTGTTGTTCTTGGGTAGTAGCGGATTCTTCGTCACACTCGATCGAGCCTCGATCCCAATCAAAATCGCAATCCGCTTCGGCGGCGTGTTCGTAACAGTAGTCAATATCATCTTCCCAAGACGAGTCAAAATTTTTCCAGTATGACGATTGTCTCTTTGCAGATGGCGGATAGCGTATGGAGCCCCTTCCTGGTTGTGCTAGGGTTGGCGAACCTAAAGTATCCGACATTTGAGACAGGGGTCTTGGTTTCGGGCTTCGCTGGCTGAATGACCTAGTAGTGCCATATGAACTCGTCCGGCTTGCTGAACGCATTACGGGAGGTGACCTTGGAGAACGCTGGAATGGGGAGTCAAGGGGTGGGCTTCTAATGGGTGGTCGTGGGGCAGGCCGTGGGTTGAAGAATCGTTCAGGTTCCTCAGGAACATTTTCCAGCTCTGTGCCAAAACCGGGTGACAGCAGAGGTAATGCGGTATCATCAGGGGTCGTAACTGCTTGAGCAATGAAGTCAGGATCACAGGTTACAGTAGATATACTACCTGCAGTAGAGGGCCGACTAGACGGTGTGGACCGATCCAACGTCCCAGAAGCTCGGGAGAACCGTCCGCGTGCAGAACTTGAGCCCGCATTTGCAGAATACTCATCACCATGGAAGTCATCGATTCGTGTCAAAGCCATCCTGGAGGACACTCTTGGCGGTGGGTTAACAGAATGCGACAACCTATGCGAGCGTGCTTTCACTACTGGTTGAGAGAAGCTTTCCACAGATCGACTGTGACGTAAACCCCTTAAACTGGAACCCGGCGATGGGGAATCTTGCAGCGTTAAGTCGCGGGATCGCTGTGGGCTAAGAGGTGGCGGGGACCTTGCTAATACAGAACGTGATCGTTCACCATGTTTTGTTGCATCGACTGCTTCAGAAGAAAAGTTCTGGAAATGCAGGTCCTCCGCCTTGATGCCATGAAGCTCACGACGGGGAACCTGAGATGCTCGAACAGCCCAAAATTCAGCGACGAGTTCGTTTTGCGTCGTGCGATCGAGAGCAGGGAATTGCTGCCGATGCGTGTGGGTTAGGTGTTGAAAGCCGAATGGACTCGAGATGCGATGTTTCAGGTCCGGTACTGCAACTATCCATTAACACCTAGATGTGAACCAACATCAACCAGAAACACTCACTTGAGCCCTGGGAGCCATAGCCTCCCCTTCTATATCGATTCTTCCGCAGGACCGAACTTCTTTTACCCGTGTCTACCTCTTCAATCTCATCCGGGACAGAAGCAGACAACAGCTGACTGCTCTGCCGTCGTAATCTCTTCCCACGCGAGAACAGCGATCTTTTGGGGCCAGGTATCTCCGATAGACTAGTCTGACTGTCGGTGAGAGAGCGGACATCTTGCGACGATCGGCGTGAAGAGCTATCAGTACTGCCCAACGTCGAGGTATGCGAGAGAAAAGACGAATTGGCGGGGGTGGCAGTATTGCTCCTGGAACGCAGCGTGAACACAGAGCTCCTCTTCCCCAACGCTCCACGTTCTCGCTGTTCTGGTGAAGGCATGTCTCCATACGTGGACGAGTCTGAATATGGAGAGACCCAGGAATCCGTGGCCGACGGGTCAGTGACATGGGAGTCTGCGGAGGATTGCCTATATAGTAGCGACGCGTTCGTCTTATTAAAGAAAAACATCGCTTGGGTATTAAAACGGCTCCTTAACGGCTGCGCCGCGGTATATAGCAGATATAGACTAGGAATTAGACCGAGCACCCCAGGTTTTTGACAAAGCTCGTGAAGCACAGAACCATGAAGAGTTGAGGGTTAAGACTAGTCGGAGAATTCTATAATGGCAAGAGCAACGACGAACGCGTGCTTGATATTTTTCGACGATTTGAGGTAGTGCGCGGGTAAGGTGTGCAATCTATTTAGACATGTTAATGAACCAATTGACCGTATATCTGGTGCGTGAACCCAAGGCTGCGGAGGAGACAATCTCGGGTATGACCAAAGAGGAGCAGGAACCTGGACCTGGGGCGGAGATATACCACCAGCGACGGGCAGGATAGCTCAGCTAGGACAACCAGGAATAACGCGGTGAGCAATATATGCGTACCTCTTAAAATGATTGGCTGGTGAAGCTGGTCAATAGCGAAATGAACGGCCTCTAAGCAGGATGACAGACGAACGCGCAGCAGTCATTGGCAAGGTAGATGCTAACAACAGAACAATAAGAGAGCGGGAACCGAGGGTTGAGGCGCACGCCTTCTCGCAAATACGCTGTGGCAGCTGTCGGAAATAAGAAGCGTAACGGCGTGGGCGCTCCGATAAGCCTAACGGGCAGAGGGCGGGGAGATTTTGGCAATGAGAATTGATATGATTGCGGCGTCGCCTCAAATTGGCAGAAGTGGTGCACAGTAAGACTCGAAGGGAGACGTGGGTATATGGGCTCAGCAACAGCAGCAGCAGTAGCAGCAGCAGCAACAGCGATTTTCGTGCCGCGACTGTGACGCTCCAGCGTGATGCCGGCTCCTGCGCACCACCAGCACCACCAGCACCACCAGTAGGGATGGCATGTTGGTGTAGCGTGGAGAACAGAATTGTGCTCACGGCGGGCTAGTATACACAAGGACCGGGCACGCAGCATCACCGCCATGCTCGCCAATGCGATGGTGTTGCTGAGCCGGGGAGACGCGGGTGGGCCTGGGATGGAGTGCCTGGAGGATGGGGTCCGCATGAAGTCTAGCACTTGTTCGGCCCTGGTCTGCCTGTCAAGCAAAGAAGGCCCGAACTGCTGCACCCGGTAGCTTGGTTCCACATATGAGCGTGCAGGGAACACAGCGACACAAGCTGAATGGTCGAAGCCACGAAAAACGGCTAAACTAAACTGCTGCGAGGGCCACTCAGAGCCCCCGTCTCACCTCTCTCCCGCCCGAATTGCTGCAAATTGATGCAAATTGTCGCAGTAGCCGCTTGATGCTGGGCCCAGCACCTGGCCCTCTTTGTTATCCTCTGCCCGCCCTCGGCCCTCATTGTCACGCCTCACTCTCTCTCGAAATGTCTCACAGAGAGACTCCCTGTCATCGCCAGCTTGACTGGCTCCCCCCTCCCAGCCCACGCCGACCAAGCGCCACGAATTATTGGGCGGCCAAGCGACTTGTTTTGGCGGAGAAAACCGTTAGGCTACTTGCCCGTCGGCTGCGCTAGCGCAGCTGCAGAGGACTCGACAGCCAGGGTGTGCTGGGAGAGCAAGCCTCGCCGAAGGATGAGGTCAATCATTCCCTGAGGCAGGCCTGGCTCCTCCATAAAATCTACTCTGGCACGCCTGAGTAGCTACAATTACAGGGGGGCATGTTCGTCCCCCCCGGGGTTAGAATGAATGGTTAATGCTTTCGGGATGCGTATACAAAGCGCGCAAAGACTCGTCGATCGACATCTCGATATTTTGTCGGATGGCTGAATCCAGAAGTTTCCATCCCAGAAGAGCTTAGCTGGCCGTTTCAAGCACCAGATCAACTGCTGATCGGGATAGATGGATGATGAAACAGCCGGCAGACGAGCAGAACAACACTGCATTTACTTCCCCGCAAACCAACTGATCTTGCTTAGTAGCTCGTGAACTATCCCTCCTGCACTGCCAACAGCGCAGGCGTCAAGCGATTGCCATGTTGCCATAATGCAGGACCCGTTCCCAACAGAGTGAAGGATTCCTCCTCTCTGAAGCGACAGGTTTTACATCGCAAGGTCAGATAGTAAGAAGCGATATGCCGCCTGTGTACCTTGCATACGTGCCAAGGCGAAAAGGCTTTAGCGGTCAAGAATGAGGCCGCATGGGCGCGTCCTCCCACCAGGATGTTGTAGTCTGCCTCTTTGGGCAACGATACGCTGGTGTCTTGGTGGTAAATGGTGATACACATTTCACCCCCATACGGTAGTGATAGTGCCCACATCAAAGGTCCACGGTAGGAAATGTCTCCCATATCCGTTGCCATTGCCTCGTCGTGTCCGCTGAGGCCACGCGATGAGAATGGCCCGGTGTTACACCATGAGAGAGCGTCAAGCTAGCATTCAGCCGCTGTGCAACAACTGCGCAAGACGACGATCCCGAGAAGCGCCGCCGAGCTCCGATAGAGTGCCAGAGTGAGTGCGTCGTGGAAATTCCAGGTACTCGCTCGTGGGGGGCCGTGTTTGAAACGCGGCATGTCGAAGCTGTTGCGTCACGGCTCGGGCCACACAAACTCGCACTTCGAAACTGCCAGTTCCCCCACCACTCTGCAGCCCAGGCCCATTTGTGCGACCCCTCCCAACCACTCTTTTACTCTTTTACTCTTTTCTGCATAGGCCAGGTGCGGCCATTGTTCCCACACCATCTCCACTTACTTGGTCAAGCCATCCGGATCTCCACCAGGAAGGGTTCCATGCTTGCGGATCTGCAGGTACGGAACAATCATGACTCCAAACATATCCGCTGTGTTGGACGGCGCGTATCTTTGTCGAAGAGGCAATGGGATTACAAGTCAGTCTTCAACTCCTCTACAATCACCACCACCAACGTCAACGCCGCGCTCTCTCATGCGGGTACGAGTGAATTTGAAGGTCCACAGCGCATTCAATTCTCCATGTCGGACGAGCGCGTCCTGCAGATGGCTGGGAGCGTTACACAATCATCAGAGATCTATTTTTGTCCCTCAACTGCATACTGCAAAACGTCGAATCGTCCAAGCAATGTCGTGGCACCTACAATGGCAGACGATACTGGACAGCCATGCGGGACTTTCTTGACTTCGTCCCGAGGCACCGGGTTCGCGCGTCTCGTATAGTCAATCAACGCATCTGCCCTACGAAGGTATTCCCAGTTTTGACACTAGAGCAATATTGGAGGACCTTTCCTAGGTTAGAGTAATCAAGTGCTTCCACACGACCGGTTAGCCACAAGGACCTATGAACATCAGCCACAGGAAGCCCTTAAAACCTCCCTCTTCTCCGCACTGCGACCGAAGAGGACGGGACAGCCGGAGTTTTTGCTGTCCGCGTAAGCTCAACCCTTGCTCGTTAAGAGGCCTGTAACATCCCTTTGACCATCCCAGAAAGCTCGCTCTCAACCTTGTTGCTTTCCTGGGCTTGTGACAGCAGTGTTAGACGAACCACACCAATTTTCAAGATTCTCCGAATAATTCACTCTTAGGGGCACCCGACCACCTAAAGATTAAGAATTATTTTCTTCACAACAAGGTCTATATGCACCATTATAGGCGCCGTACTTTGTCGGATACCTCTGATCCTGCCCATTCCCTCCGGTAACATCTGCAATTCAGGGGCACAAACCCGGTTGCCAACTGGCTGCGACCTGGCCCTCCGCACTTTTCCCTTATATCCTGCTGCATCGCCTTGGTTATCTTCCATGTTATTATCCCTCAGACCTCCGGGCATGCTGGAGAAAATCTCTGCAGCCCATGTTCCAGATCGAGGATGAACCGAGTGGTTCGGGATGTCTTGCAGGAACACTGCCCAGAGCGGCTGTGATCCACCCGGTACTCTCCTAAAGGATGATATGCCAATATATGCCGAACCATGTTACAAGGTCTGTTGAGGCATATTAGTTTCTGCCGAGCTATTCATCCTTGACCTGGAGAAAACCGATACCAAAATTGCTCAACCGATTCATAGAAACTCTATTTGAGCATGCTGAATGAACAGAGCCGCCCACAAGGGTACTTTAATCCCTCAGTCCTTAATTAAGAAGATCCTACGCAGTATCAGAGTAGTCGTGAAGAAGTTTTCACCGTTTGCTCACTAACGCAAAAAGCTTACTGAGCACCCTGGAATGTTTGCTGACACTAGATTAACAGCACTAGATTAACGCATCTCTATATACTAATTCTACACCATATGGCTTCTTTGCACATTCTGCATTTGGTGCGCAGGAAGATTTTCCTGCAACGAACGCCCCTTTTATGACATTTAGCTAAATGCGAGAAAGGCCTACGTGGCACAGACCGCTCCAACATCACATGAAACTCGCAATTAGGTCACAGTATCATCTAAAAGGATACTAATCATCCTATAACAGCCTGGCTACCCCGTTCTTTCTTGAGGCATTCAATGGCTCGGCAGTTAAGGGGTCAGGGTCATCCACTACACTGATCTCAGCAGAATTATGTCAGGTTCATACTATTAGATCGGCGCTCCAAATGTAGACGAATGCAGCTACGTCGAGAGCCTTACCATTATCCCCGCATTATGTAATGTCGCATCATGCGTGAAGGCGCATAAGACTGTCAGCATAGTAGATACAGCTCGATTTGAGGCCATCCCAGCAGGCTATGAGAAACTTCATGGATGAACCTGTATCCACTCTCAACCCATATGTAGATGATCAACTCCTTCAATAGTACGTGAACAGGCCGCCTTTTTTTGCCTCTTGAAAAGCTTTAGCAACCGGCCAGAGCCCAATGCACTGAGTTTCTAATATTCTCCTAGTCTTCATCTCTTTATGCGTAGGCTTTAAGTAAACGGTCCTTGCTTGACTTAGACCTTCATTTTGTCTTTTCTCATAATTTGCCCGCTTGAACCCTATTTATATTGAGCACACTAGCGTAAATAGTATTTCTACTCCCGAAACTGTGAAGCCATAGAAGTTTGCTCCCGATGGTACCATCGTCGCCTTACTTCTTGAGTGTAAGCATACTCTCCCCACTTACTTTCCACATCAGTTCATGAGATATACCATCCTCACATAGCATGAATTCTATTATTATTGACACCTCTATGATTGGCTAGGGCAGCATGCATCATCGCCTTGCTATTGCTCACGAAGTCGAATCTCAGCCTCGCGACTCACGCGAACCAGGCTGCAATCCTCGGCTATATCAACTCTAAGCATATAGTCTCTATCATGGAGACAAATCTAAAGCAGAATAGCGGATCCGGTACCTAGCGTACTTAATCAGCTTTCCCCTAAACAGCAAAACCACCAAAACCTGCCATACCAAGTGTTGACCGGACAACTCAGATTGAGAACTCCGTCTTACTACAAGAGGCTCTAGAGCCTTATAATACACACTAGGTAGGTGACGAAATGTCGAACGGACAATAGAGGATGAGGACTCTGTCTATTGAATGTGGCTCTAGGGCCTCTTTATATACATAAGGAAGGGGGGGTAGTAGACTAAGTCGGTACCGGGTCGGTGACCGAGTGAAGGGGTAGGTAACTGAGACAGTGCGATTCAGGTCGACACTTACCTCAGAAGCTCAGACCAAGAAATCGATTGTGCGGATATAGGAATATCCGCACCGTCCACTAAGCTGATTTAGGACGGCAATCGTTTTCTTGGTCTGAGGGACTTTGGCGAGATTTGTAGAAAACCTAAACACCGTTTATATGAGAAGACCTCATTAACTTTGACAAAATTAATCTACCCTCCCACAATACTTATTAACATAAAAATTACACTAAATTATAGAGAAAAGCCTACTCTATAAGTTATGAGATCTTTAGCTCCTTATACACGCACAATGTTAAGAGGAGTTTGTTGCCGCAGAGGCTCCAATTCCACTGTCCTACTAAGGCGTGTAGTAAACACGCTTACGCCTACGCCACCAGCCCTTTTCGCAACTAGTGGGTATTCCATCTGCTATATACCTATTTAATTTATTTACTTTACAGCCCTTTATAGGTTATGGTGTAGGCCCTAATAGAGTTGTAAGCTCCGCGTCTGTGTAGAGTTGTAGAGCTTTGCGAGAGCTCTACAGAACGAAGCTTAGGGGGAGACCTGCACGGAGCTCTGCACGGAGCTCTACTAAGGCTCTACGGAGGCTCTGCACGAAGCTCTGTACGAAGCTCTGTAAAAGCTCTGCTTAAAGCTCTGCTCGAAGCTCTGCTTGAAGCTGCTTGAAGCTCTGCTCGAGGCTCTGCTCGAAGCTCTACTCGAGGCTCTGCTCGAAGCTCTACTCGAGGCTCTACTCGAAGCCCTATATAGAGCTCCAAAGCTCTACTAGCACGCAGCACTAATATACTAGGAAGGTTCTATAATCGCTTATATGAACGCCCGTATGAACGCCCATACAATCGTCTCTACAAACGTCTCTGCAATTGATCGCCCGTACGAACGTCTACACGTCTACACATCTGCACATCTACAGGTCTGCACGCCCGTACGAACGTCT
>Ga0307515_10003202_pt1 | contig 34622 bp, 20 predicted proteins | sample 17_EM_MG_FD_194513 | JGI IMG/M metagenome (GOLD analysis project Ga0307515, IMG submission 194513) | Populus trichocarpa ectomycorrhiza microbial communities from riparian zone in the Pacific Northwest, United States - 17_EM | ecosystem: Host-associated > Plants > Roots > Unclassified | place...
TAAAATCAGTCACTCTTGCTGTCTTCAGAATAATAAAGAAAATATCAGAAATACCACTACTAAGTAGGGTTCTTGCAAAATTGACGCGTTGAACTTGTCTTCATTTCTCGTTGATGGCTTCGGCCCTGTCGTTCGTTTCCGTTTCCAATTTGGGTTTTCAAAATTGACGCATTGAACTTTCTTTATTATGATTGACTGGGAAGCAACGGCGAAGTACAAATGGGGTAGATGGATTTGTATTTTATTTCTGAATAATTATCTCGGACATATATTATGCCTCTCTGATAGATTTTATAACTTCTTAAATAGGTGAAAAAAACTGAACTTTACAAAGTAGAAAAATTAGAATTTAGAATCCTAGATAAAAGAAAATGAAAGAAAATTAGGCACAAAATCTAAAATTAAGCTGAAAATAAATGAATCTGAGGATATCATGGCCTTGAAATAACAATAAAGCTGAAAATAAATGAATCTGTTAGCACAAAATCTTTGACTTAACATATTGTATTTCACTGTTCATAAATAAATCTGCTAGATTTTCTTCCTACACAAGCATACATAAGTTCTATACCAAAGTCCAAGGAAATACATGGAAACAATAAACAAATAATCTAAGAGATTAGGTTGATCACTTCATCAAACTTTCAAGTTCCTACTCAGCTTTCATGATTCAAAAGTACCCACCTACCATCTCAGTACGTAGCTATTAAAAGGGGGAAAGGCAATGATCGAGGCGAAATATAGCAAGCTGGCAATGGAGGTTCAGCTCATATCTAGAAAGCTAATAAAACCATCAGTTCAAACTCCTCCTCACCTTCAGAATCTGAACATATCATTTCTCGATCAGCTTGCTCCTTCACTGAATGTAACCAATATTTTCTACTATACTAACAACCACCATGTCAATAACATCGAAGATCTAGAGAAATCTTTGTCCGAAATATTAACCCTCTTTTACCCTCTAGCAGGAAGATACATCGAAGATAATCTCTCAGTTGATTGTAATGATGAAGGGGTGGAGTTCCTGGAAGCCAAAGTTGATGGGGTGGACCTCACACAAATTATCCAACAAGACCCCAATAGCAATCTTGATCTGCTGGATCATTTTGTTCCTTGTGTAACTGAATCAGACACTAGTCGTTTATTAGCCATCCAAATTAACAAGTTTAAGTGTGGAGGTTTAGCGATCGGCTTGCTCACTTCGCACAGGATAGCTGATATACCAACAATCTCCACATTCATCAATGCATGGGCTACAACATTCCGAGAACGTGGGATAAGTGATCAAGTTCGTCGTCCAAGATTTGATTGCCCATTTCTCTTCCCACAAAGAGATTTACGTCTCAATTTTCCACCAGCACCAAAAGTTCAACCTAAGATTGTCACAAAAGTATTTGTGTTTAACAAGGAAGCCATAGACAAGCTGAAATCTAAAATTGGTGGTGGCACCGATTCAGGAGTCAAGTACCATCATTCGCGCTTGGAGGTGGTCACAGCACTTATATGGAAGGCTCTCATTGGTTCAGTTAAAGCACAGCACGGACACCTGAGAGCATCTTCAGTGCGCCAGATAATGACGTTGAGAGGAAAGGTGAGTATGCCTTTACCAGAAAATGCTTGTGGGAACATGTATATGCCTTTCATTTCTAGATTCAATGCAAATGGTGAGAGCAATAGGTTAGAGTTAAGTGACATTGCGAGTCTGCTGAGGGATGCTAAGAGGAAAGCCATTTCAGATTGCGCAAATGCAGTAAACAGCGACGATGTGTTTTCAATGGTAACTAAGTACCATAAAGAGTTGTTTGAAGAATTGAACAAGGGGGAAGTAGATTCATTCAAGTTCTCAAGCTGGTGTAGGCTGGGTATGGAGGAAGCAAACTTTGGCTGGGGAAAGCCTGCATGGATGAGTGCAATGAATTTTCCTATAGATGTTAGTATTCTGAAGGACGACAAATTTGGAGATGGAATTGAGGCATGGATGACCTTAAAGGAAATTGATATGCTTCACTTCCAACAAGATCCGGACATCTTGGCCTTGCCTTCCTCACCAGAGTAGATGGCTTCACTAAACAAGCACACGATCGAGCCTGATCTGGTCAGTTTATATTGCTGGAAGGAGTTGTCTTCACCATGATCATATCTGTTCTACTTTCTATATATAGACGAAAATAACCACTTATCGGTTACCAATCTCATCTTGTCCTGCTGTAGTGTTTCAGGACGGACCTTGTACTCTTTTTTTTTAAATTGGCGTGCGCAATATATACGAATTAAGATTGTGTTTATGGATGTTATGTTTGCTATTCAATTATTATGAGTTTGAATTTATTAAAAATTTATATGATTGTTAATTTTAAAATTTATAGAATTAATTGAGATATTCACAAGCTGGTTCAGACACTTACAATAATCTTTTAAAAAAAATTGTGTTTATGAATGTTATGTCATCGGTAATTGAATTTTATGGTACATGCTAAAAGTTAAAGTATATATATCCAGATATGGAGTGTGTTAGTGGTGGCCCGATGATTTGTCGTCGATGGTCATTTTTTTTTCTACTTTTCTCTCTCTTCCCATTAAAGTACATGTTTGTCTTTTTTTCTTTTTGTTTTCATTTTCAGCCCTTATATTTTTTATTATTTATTTTCATCATTGACCTTTTTGAAAAGTTTTTTATGTTTTCAATTCAGTCCTTAAATTACAATTTGTCATATATAGTTTTTCACAAATTCGGTCCTTTTTCTTTTGATTTGTTATTTTTACCCTTGGATCTTTTGTTAATGTTTTATCAGTATTTAATTTTATCCTTCAATCAAAGTTTATGTTATTGTTTTTTCAATTTAGCCTTCATTCTTTTGATTTTTTTTTCTCTTTGTTAATTATTTTTTTCTTTTCGATTTAACACTGCAATTTAATTTTTAAATGCCCTCAAATTTATTTTTTATTTTGGTTTCCAACCTTATTTTTTAATTAAATTTTTTTACAAGGTTGATTTTTTTCCTGGATATATCCTTCGATGTTTGATTTATTTGAGATTGGGCTTCATGGTTTTTCCATTTATAATGCTTTTAATTTAATGACATGGGTCACAAGTTTTAAGTGTTAATAGGATTATGAATTCTTTTTTTTTACTCATTATATTTTGCGATTTTATCATTATACATTGTTTAAAACAATGTTTTATGGTTACCTTCATATTTGTTTCTATCAGTTTGTCTTCGTCTCGTTACCTAAACCACGGTTTTTGCAATCTATTTCGGGATAAAAAGGTTTTTTTAAAAAAAAATTGTTTTGTTTTGTGTGTTAATTTTTGCTGATTTTTTATTTTATTTTTTTATTTTACTTTATACAAGTAGGTTTTGTCTTGTACAAAAAATAGTTATTTTGAAATAATATTTCTTATATGTTTTTTTTCCTTTTATTTTATTCACTCTATTTCATATGTGTTTTTATTTCTATTATCTTTTATTGATTTTAATGAACAATTTAGTGGACACAAATGAGTAAATGTCTCATTTTGCGAGATCAAATATCTTGATCTATATCTATCTCTTACTTTTTCAGTTTCTCTTATAGTTATTATTAACAAAAAATTTATTTATTTACATAAATGATTATTAGATGTTTGGATAAACTTTTTGATTTACATTTATAATTTATATTATGTAAAAAAACATGTCAAAATAGTCTGTATATTCAAGTTTTTCTTTTAGAAAGAAATATTATGACCTGTTATACAGCGCATATCAAATCAAATTTTTAGTTGCCCTCTAATTAATTTTTTTTCCACCCTTATGTTTTAGATTCTTTTATGTAATTAATTTTTTTCTTGATTTCATCTTTCGATATTTGATTTGTTAGAGATTCGACTTCGTACGATCTTATTGCTTTGCATTTTTTTTTAATATTGGTTTTGTAATTATCTTTAATTTCTTTTTTATAAATTTATCCTGATCTTATAATTCAGGTCACGAGTCTCGCATGTCATTTTTTAATATAAGTTTTTTTAGAGTTGTTTTGTTGTGTTTGATTTTTCAAGATATTATGCTAATTCATTTAGAATTCAATTTTATTTATATTTATCTTTTAAGTTATGAGTTTTTTAGGTTGTGAATTTATCTTTTATTGATTTTAATAAACAAGTTTAGCAAATACAATCAGGTGAATGTCTCATTTTGTGTGGTTGAATATCTTGATTTATATTTATCTCTTAATTTTATAAATTTCTATTTTACTTATTGTTAATGACCCCCCCGTTTATTTACATAAATGATTGTTAATTCATTTAATGAGATACTTGAATAGGCTTTTCAATTTATACTTTGAATTTTTTATGTTAAAAAATACATTGAAGCAGCCAACATAGCCGATATTTTTTTAAAAAAATCATGACCCGCAATGAAACATGAGTTAAATTGCTAGTTTACCTAAATGTTATAGCACTGGAACATAGTGATTTTTCAAAATTTTCAGTTAATATAAGCTAGAGAATTAGAGAGAGAGAGAAAAAAATACAATGATTTGACTCTAAAATTTTCTTTTAAGACAACTTTAGGCTTATTTTAGTATATTAGGTGAAAATGCTTAACAATCACGAAAAAACTTGTTGTGGATATATAACAACTAATGATATCCTATTAATTATTCTCTAAGGTTCATTTTAAAGATAAAGACCAACACAAGAAGGGGAGAGAAAACAAAAGTGATAAGAATATCTACACCTATAATTTCTTTTCTTCTTGTATCTATCTTTTTCTTTAAAATATGTCTCAATAAGTAATAATAGAATATCACTATTTATTTCTCGATTATTATTAATGCAAATTGAATATAATTTTTAAACAAATTATAATTTTACTCACACCACTATACTCAATATCAATTTTACCCTAAATATGATTAATATAAAACAATTTCACCCTTCATCCATCCATTATCGATGAAAATTCAGAAATTCTACGTTAGAGGCTAATTTAAGGTTTCTTAATCTCTAACTATCGTTAAATTTATACGAATAAGGAAATAGCATTGTCATCTATGGATTACAATTGGAGCAAAATTGAAAAAATAAAAAAAGTTTAGTACTCAATTGATAAATTGAGTAAACATCAAGCACTAAATTTAGGTTTCCCTTTTTCCCTTAACGTCTTCATTGGATCCGCATCTTTTCTTCCCTTAATACCCCTACTCAAATTCAAATCTCAAACCTCCGCTCCCGCTCTCCAAGCCCATTTTCGTAAACTCCCCTCCCTCCACTCCCATTTCAAAATTCAAAAACCCACATAACCAGACCCCTCTCTCCCCCACTCTCACTTCTCTCTCAAAATCTCTCTCTCTAACTACGAGAAAAAAGTTATCTTTCTCTCTCTAGAAATCACAGCCAATGGAAGGCAACGAGCAATATCCATGTCCGTCACCGTATCCCCAGCCGTTCAAAGACGTATCGAATTTCAAAACCCCAAAACGCCCTCCAAATCTCTCCAAATTTACTTCTCCGAGCTCTCAATTCTTCACTGCTTCAAAACGAACCCCAATGTCCTCCTCCTCCTTCCGTCCTTCCTTATCAGGCCAGTCCAGGCCCAAGCCTGCTTCAACCACGGCCCGGAGAAGGCTCAAGGCGTTCGAGATCGAGCAGTCACAGTCATCAAGAAAGGCACAGATTAGGAAAGAACAGGCGCTGAAAACACTGTCGAAATCTCTCACTACTTGGCTTAATTTCCTGTTCGGAAACCCTAGTGCTTGTGGGTGCTCTTGCAATTTCACCCAGAATGCGGTGGTGGGGCCCAGTGTTGTGGTGGGGTTGGGGAAGAGGGAAGGTGGGGCAGCCGGGGTGGGTGATACGTGGAGGAGTCCGAAGAGGAGTAGGGATGTGACGTGGCAAGGAGGAGGGGGTGGTGGGGATGGTGACGTGTTGAATTTTAAGAGGTATGGAAAATTGAAGGAGGGATTGAAGGAAGTGTGTAGTGTGGAGGATTTGATGGAGAGAATGAGGGTTTATTTGAGTTTGGGATGTTGTAAGGAAGTTTTTGATGCTATGGTTCTTGTTGTTAAGGTTTGTAAAATTGTGGGGTTCTCTTAATTTTTTGTGGGTTTTGTTTGTTTGATTGATTTCAGGGCGTTATGTTTGTTTAATTGGGATTTCGATTGCGGAATAATTGTGGGTTTTATTGGTTGATTAGGGGAAGATTATGCGTTTTGTTTAAATCTCGTTTTAGTTGTTGAGTTGTTATAAGCTAGTTGCTTGATAATTGTGGGTTTTGTTGTATTTGACAAGGGAAAATATTGGTTAAATTATGTGTTTTAATGAAAGTTTTGTTAGGAAAAATAATTGGTAACGTAATGGAATTGTATTTTTTAAAAAACTTGATTAAGAAAAATCATGTATTTTAAGTTAGTATGTAATATGAAGGAATTATGTGTTGTTACTGAACATGGTAGTGCAAAATTAAAGAAGCTGTAGCTTTGAATAATCTATTTTGGTGGTATTGCTTTGGGAAATTTATTTGCTTTACTGCTGATTTGGTTTAAGTAGTTGCATCGGTTTCTTTTGTTCAATTTGATTAGTAAAAATTAATGTATTTAGTGCCATTTTACTTAAAATGTAGGGATAGTGAAAGGAGATATTTTGTTTTGTTGGACTTGCCTGGGCAAACTGATGTGTTTTATTGTGATTTTAGTCAAGAAACTGTTGTTTTCGATGCAGAGAATTGAATATTTTTATTCATTTCACAGACTATAGATGAAGGGAGGTTGAAAATGAAGCCACATTGTCCTATTGTAACAGATTTTGGCATGAAGGAGAAAGCCATGCGAATTCTCATGTGCTATAATCCAGTTTGGCTTCGAATTGGATTACAAATTATTCTTGGTGGCGATTCCTTGTTGCCCAGTGGAGATATTGATTCTGATCAAGAAATATCATTCTTGAAGATGGTGATAGAGAAACAATTTCTTTCACATACTGGACTAGCAAAAACTTATGCTTATAACAGGAAGGTTGAAGGGTTATATAGACCAGGTTACTATGAGTCCTTGGGAAATGTTATATTGAAGAGGTTTTTGCTGCTGGTTCTTATTCTAGATAGAACTAAATTGCAGAGTGGTCTTTCTTTAAAGTATGGAATTGATGGAGTAGATGGGGGTTCACCTCTTCTGTTCGTTGTGCAGTCTAGTATAAAGTCTAGCCGTCAAATGATTAATGGTAATTTTTGAAGTTCTTTATTTTGGTTGTTTACAGATTGAGTTATAACTACATCCTATTCATTGTAGAATGACTTTTATCTCTAGATTTCTTATCATCGGAGGTAATGCACGGAGAAGGGAATCTTCTTGCACATCTAGTGGTCATAGGTTACAAAGTATCTTATCAACAGGTATGTAGTTCAGTCCTCGTAATAACTTGTTTATTAGCACTTGCATGTGTGTTTTTTCAGGATAAAAAGGCTAGTGTTGTATCATCATCATTTTAAATCTCTGTTCAAAGTTAAAAAAGGGGCTAGACACTCTGCATTGATAATAACATCTCAAAGTTCAATTTTATGAACACTGTTATGTTTTTAATTGGTTAATTTACCAACAAAAATTTATTTTGGCAGTGTTCCCTCGTTGAGTATGACTTCAGAGTGACAGATTTATTTGCGGAGCTTCAAGATGGAGTGAGGCTTTGTAGAGCCATCCAGCTCTTACAAAATGATTCCTCTATTCTTATGGTTGGCCCTTTTTTCCCCTTTCTTGTTCATTAGGAAAATGACTCTTTGTAATTATTGAACATTATTTGTCTTACTTAGTAGGGCTTGTTATGTGGCAGAAAATGGTAGTTCCATCAGATACCCGCAAGAGAAATTTAGCAAATTGTGGCCTTGCCCTGCAATATCTAAAGCGTGCTGGTGTAACATTGCAAGATGAAGATGGAATGACAATCTTGGAAGACGATGTTGCTAATGGAGATATGGAGCTAACTGTTTCTTTGCTCTGGAACATGTTTGTTCACTTGCAGGTTTGTTGGGTTTTTCCTATTTCACAAAGTCTTTGATTTTGGAATTGTAATATTCAATATATTAGGAGTGATTAAGGTTGTTGACTGGTTATAACTTTAATCAAATTCCACAGTTGCCTCTTCTGCTCAACAAAACAACCTTAGCAAATGAAATTTTGAAAATTCACGGAGTTAACATGGTATGCTTCAATCAGATCAGTTTCCTCTTGCTTATTAAATGTTACATAAAGTCTCTCTCTTTCTAGCTTTGAACTTTAAAGAGGTAGCTGAGATTTCTTTCACTTGTGCTTTCTGTATTTCTTTTCATCTTTTTCTCAAGTCATTTTCAGAGCCGCTGTATATTAATGTTGCTCTCATTGTTTTCTATTGCATAGGACTCCGCTAACATCAGTCCTGGTTCCTCTCCTTTGGAGTTGCTTTTGAGTTGGATTCAGGTATGGCTGCTATATAGAATATATGCCACTACGTCTATGCATGGATCTCCTCCCCCCACCCTCCTCCTCTCACTTCTTGAGATCACTTATTCATGTCAGGTCTTTTCCTTTTTTGTTTTGGCAGCAGAAACATGTAGATTTTATCAATTTTTTTCTGACTTGCTATGCTCATTTGGTAGTTTTACTTGCTTATGGCCATTGAAATTGTTTCTGCAGGCAGTTTGTGGAAAATATGATAATAAAATTGATAATTTTGCTTCGTTGGTTGACGGTAAAGCCATATGGTGTTTGCTTGACTACTATTTCCGTAAAGAACTTTCTTGTTCTCATTCTCCAAAGGTACGGCATGTCTTGCAGTTTTATTGGTTTTCAAGCTCTACAAATTCTTCTTTCTCATGTTTTATTTTCACTTCATCTTTTTTCACAGGATCCTCATGAAAGTAGAAGAGAAGAATCACTTATGTCAGCTATTGATTATACAGATTCAGTCCACAATTTCTTATTGTCACAGAAGCTTACAACATTACTGTGGAATTTTCCTGAGGTAAAGATCATAAACTATCTGTCTCCATGCATAACGCTTAACCAACAGCTGACAATCCATTTATATGCTTTAAGGCATGTCAACTTGAGAAACAATAAGTAAAACATTTAGACGTGTTGAAGTTGTTGGTTTTTAAGGCATGGCATATTTAAAGGACATCTTGAGAAAAAGTTTTGTACTTTTTAAATGACCTGAAAATTTGATTAGATCAGCTTGTCGGTGGCTGAGAAATTGGCCTTTTATAGTGTCAACATGTGACCTTGTTTCTTGATTAGAGAAATACATGTTTGAACTTTTGTCAGAAGTTATGTGTATGACTTTATGTATTGTATTTACAGGTTCTTCATATCAGTGACATTCTTGAACATAGTGGCGCAATTAATCATCGAAGTGTGGTAATTTTATTGGTGTTCCTCTCATCACAACTGACTGTAAAGAAAACCATGGTAAAGCTAGAATTCTTTTGCTGGATAATGACTGAGGCAACACTCTTGGGATATATTTTAATAATTCTTTTCTGTTTGATAGGATCAACTGAATTTCCATAAACTATTGTGTTGTGATTGTCAAGAGAGGAGAACTTCAAGCGTTGGTAGGTGTTCTTTAAGTTCAGAAGCAGAGCTGGACCAAGACATAATAGATGGCTCCAGTACAGAAGGTTTCCACCTTTAATTTAGTAGTAAATCTCTTTTTGGTGTTTCTTGTCATTATGTAAATATTCTCTTTCCTTTTCCTCTTATTACTGAATGTTTTCAAATGTGTACTTAATTCAAAAGCACCGAAGTTTTCAAAGGGTTTATACAACTTTTGCCTCTTGGGTCCCATTTCGAATGGGAAATAAAGGGATGAGCATTACCTTTCATTAAATTTGTTTCATATATAAAAACAATATGTATGGCTTATGATGAACGAGATATATTTACCTGGAATGAGATTAAAAGAAAGGATTTAAAACTAAAATGATAAAATGCTTGCACCATTCACATGTAGTTGTAGGAATGGAAACGAGAATATTGGTTTTAAAGCTCTTTTTTTTATCTGTTATTTGAACTTGTTTATGCAGATGCTGCTAGAAAGTTTAGGGCTATTAAGGCTTGGTGGCAAGATATGGCGGAACGAAACAACAAATTCATCACACAACCTGGTACTTCTGTTTTGGATTGCAACTCAACTAGCAATCTGGGCATCATCAGTCAAAGAGGTATTCTCATTAAGTTTTCTTTTCAATTGAAAAGTGCACCTATATTTCAAGTTGCAATAATTGTTCTGTTTAAGTTGTTTGATATGATCTTTATTGAAGTTTGTAGTTTTTTCTTGTTTGCAAATTTGTTAGGAATTGCCATGCTGTTCAGTTAATTTCTGTTTTTAGAGGCAACAATTTAAATAGTTGTAAATTTTTCCCTTTTATGGAAATCATCTTTTCATGGATTGATCATCTAAGTTTATTAGAAGTAGCGCATCGCTTCTTTGCTTTATACCATAATCTTTGATCACTAATTTGTTCCTTCGAACTAACAATCAATACTGTTTCAGAAAATGCTGCAAAAGTAATACAATCGCACTTTAGGAGATCAGTTGAACGCCATAACTTTTTGAAGATGAGAAGAGCGGCTTCCTTTTTGCAAACTGCTATTCGGGCTTGGTTAATGGTGAAGAAGAGACCATTCCTTTTAAAATTCAGTAGTGTCACGGTTCAGGATTTTAGATGTGGTACATACTTCTATTCGCCAGTTCATTTGTATGAATCCCTGCAAATTCTGTTTAGTTACTCACATACTTTTTTGTTTGGTTAATCATGCAGAAAGGTGGAGCCAGGCTGAAAATCTAGGGAGATATGTGAAGTTCATTGTTGACCGGCATAGATTTGTCAAGCTACGAAGAGATGTTATGCTTATTCAGAAAGCCACGAGGATTTGGATCAGACAAAGACATAAAAGTGATTGTGTTAGTAATCTTGATGTATCCACTCTTGATATAGTCAATGCTGCCATTGCTGTTCAGAAATTCATTCGTGGTTGGGCAGCAAGGTCTAGGTATAAGGATTTTCAATTGGAAAAGGCTTCATCCACGTGCCAATTTGATGGTCTAACAGTTCAGCTTTCTTCAAAGACTATAATTTCCAGGTCCATCCACGAACAGCAGCTTGCTGCTACTAAAATTCAAATTCATTTCCAAGGTTGGCTGTTGAGAAGGACATTTTTAATCCGGAAGCAAGCTATAATGAAAATTCAAAGTAATTATAGATGCTTAAGATGTCGGAGGGCTTTTCAACAATTTAGTATTGCTAAAAAGTCAGCCATTGTTATTCAGTCTTGTGTTCGTGGATGGATTGTAAGGAGAAAAGTGGGAAGATATCGGTATCTCATTGGTGTGCTTCAAGTAAGCTATCTGCCTATCGTGTTCCTGTATGCACATTTTTTTGCATCAAAATATGAGTTACATGCATTTATGAATTGATAAATAATGCATGTAGAATCCTTAAACGTATAGGATTTAGCTTTTGTGTTGGTCCATTTACTTTACTGACAAAATAACTAATTTAAATGCCACTTGAGGGTTGAAGGGGGAGATTGCGAAAATGAGTTTCTTTGTTCTTTTTATCACGAGTAAATGTTCTATGTGGGTGATAACACTTAGGTTAAGTACTAATTCTGCTGCCTATCAGAAGTGGCAAAGGTTTTCATAATTGTTGAATTCCTGTAACACCTACTTGCATCTAGATAAATGTTTGTTTATTTTGTTCATTTGTCTGAATGAAATTCACTTGTATATAGCAACTTGTAAGGCATTACATGTGCATTTCTTGCTTCTATGTGCTATCTGAATTCAGCAAGATGGTGAAGTTTTTCTACTGGGTAGAATTTGCTTTACTTACTGTGGTCCTGGAAAAGCTGGGTGTTTTGGGGATGATTTCACTACAGCTCCAACCTTAAAGCATTTTCCATGAAATATCACTGCTTTATGCTCTAGACAAACTTTACCTGAAGTGAAAAAAATTTCTTTTATATATTTTAAGTTCCATTATGTTCAAATGAATCCAGAGATACTGCCGGGCTTGGCTAATAAGGAGGGACTTTTTGTTCCAAAAACAAGCAGCAACACAGATTCAAAGTGCTATTCGATGTTTAAACTGCAGGACAGCATTTAAGTCTTGCAAAGATGCTACGATTGAAATTCAACGGTTTGTCAGGGGACATACTACTCGGAATAGGCTATTAGGTATTTTGTGAAAGTCTTCTCCCAAAGTTTAAATGCCTGCATCTTTTCTTTGATTAACTGCTTGTTCATTTCTGAATTGCTTATCAAGTTTAGCTTGCTTGGCTTTCAATATATTTTGCATCTGATTGTTACAGGGGCTTCTCACTTTTCTGGAGGCATTGCTAGTTACGGAAATTTTCTAACCTCAGGAGTCTGCTTTCAGAGCTTGAAACTGAAAGTAATGATGTCTTCAGTTTTGAAGCTACAAAGGTGGTGGAGAGGCATTCTATTTCTTAAACTCAGAACAAAGTCTGCAATTGTTATACAAGCTCATATTCGAGGTTGGATTGGCAGGCAAATGGCCTCTAGAGAGAGGCAATGTGTTGCTCTCCAAGTAAGACTGTGACTTCTTTTGAGTTCTGCTTTTATTTTTTACAGGAAATGGCTTGCACATTTACCAGAATATCTGATTGAGTGTAAGGTCAAACCATTTGCTTGCCCTTGAATTTTTGGTTGGTTACATATTGGTGTGATTAAAACAAAATTTCCTCTACATGGTTGCCTTAACTATGCATATAGAAAACAAACTTCCTCTGCATGGTCCTAGCTAACTACACATGGTGTACTCCCAACTTAACTGCAAAATGTTTATGTTTCTCTTTTGTCCTTTATTCTGTTTGTGTTTTTTTTTTTAGTTCTTTCTTTGAAGTCTTGGTATTCTCTGGTAATTGTGTCAGTAGACCTTTGTCTCAGACCAATCACTTTATACAGTTGGCTGTTATGTAATCTTTGCCACTCGTGAAGTCAATGAGCCTGTAAATTTAGCTGAAATTGGCCTGCTTCTAGATTACGTTTGACACTGCTGTTTTTGGCTAATAAACAGTAACTTTTTGTTCCAGAGAGAAGCAGTGTTAAAAATCCAAAGTGCTGTTCGATGTTTGAACTGCTGGAAGGCGTTTCATTGCTGTAAACAAGCTGCTATAGAGATTCAGGGGTTTGTCAGAGGGGAGATTACTCGAAATAGGCTATTAGGTTTGTGAAAATTTCTTCTGAACTTTAGTTGCTAGCACATTTTATTTCATACAAGCTCTCTGCTTTATTGAAATATGGTTCGAGTTTAGTTATCTTAAGAATATCTGGCATCGGACTGATGCAGGGGCTTCTCACTTTCTTAGAGCTACTGCTAGTTATTGCAAAATGCAAACCTCAAGAGTCTGCTTGCAGAGTTTGGAATTGAAAATAGTGATGTCTTCTATTCTGAAGCTGCAAAGGTGGTGGAGAGGTGTTTTGTTGCTGAAGCATAGAGCAAAATCAGCAATCCTCGTACAGTCTCATGTTCGAGGTTGGATTGGCAGGAAAAAGGCCTCTAGAGAGAGGCAGCGCGTTGTAGTGGTTCAAGTAAGACTAATAGATCTCTGCTATTATTTTTCTATGTTGCATTTCCATGGTAATAAAGCTGGTTTGTTATAACTGGATATCTGATTAAAATATTTCCAAGTGATTACAAAATTGAAAACTTTTTTGCCCCTGAATGTAGTAGTCGTTCATGTATGACTTGGATAAATACAATTTTCTTTATGAATCCATGTCTTGGTCACATGGCGTTTACTTAAATTTGACACACTGCTTTCTCTCCACTTTCTCTGTCATGGGTGTATATTTTCCCGGATCCAAGGTGAATTAGTTGCTTCCCTGAAGCCTTGGAAGTTGGAATTGTTTTAGCTTTGGCACCTTTCTCTGTGCATCGGTCTCCTCTAGTCAGCCCAATTATATTCCTGAGTTGGCATTTATATTATCTGCCCCATTTATGATTCAATATTTTCCGTGGAACATATTTCTAGGCTAACTGACATTCGACAGTTGCACTGGAAAGGTACATATTTCTAGGCTAACTGGCATTTGTAAATTCAACAGTCGCACTGGAAAGGTTTCCTTGCACGTAAAAATGCTAGAGGGCAGCTCCTGGATTTGCGCCTGAGAATGCAAAATTCTGCTAAAAATGTGGATGACAGCATGCGTATTATTAACAGGCTCATAGTGGCTCTTTCAGAACTATCAAGCATGAAAAGTGTTAGTGGCATTCTTCACACTTGTGCAACTTTGGGTAAGATTTTTCTTATGTCTCAGATCTTTTAGAAATTTGAATGTTTTGATAGTGTTATCCATGCTTTACTGGGAAGTAGCATGGGAATCAATGGTGGTTGTGGAATTATTGTAGCCTGCATAAAAAACACTCATCTTTCCTGAAGCAAGTACTGGTTGGTTCGACATTATCATGACATGATTGGACAAGATGCAAAGACACTTGCTTTCACTAGCTTGTGTTGGCATGAAAACTAATGCATCTCCATGCCATCTTACGCAGTTCATGATCTGTTATTGAATCTTCAATTTATTGAGTGAGCATGGATATCCATTTGTCTTTTTAGTTGAAATAATGAGTCAACCATATACTTCTTGAAAGAAGGTATCATTTTGTATATTTATTCCAAGTTTTTTTTTTTTTTGCCAGATATGACTACAGAACACTCTCAAAAATGTTGTGAGAAACTTGTGGCTGCTGGGGCAATTGACAACTTACTGAAGCTGATTCGCTCAGTCAGTCAAAGCATGCCTGACCAGGAGGTTTTAAAGCATGCACTCTCAGTTCTCCGGAATCTTGCCCGTTATCCACATTTGATTGAAGTGCTTATTGACAGTCAAGGAGTAGTAGAAATAATTCTTTGGCAGTTGCTCAGGTTATTTTGTTATGTTCTGATTAGAAGTCAATGGTATGTTTTTATTTGCTATGTATGAACAAATTGTCTTTTAACTAATGTTGTCCAGGAACAAGGAGGAAGGATATTTCATTGCTTCTGAGGTTATGAAGAAGATCTGTTCACATCAAAAAGGCGTTGAAATGGTGCTGAGGAAACCACCCATTATAAAGAGGCTACACAGTCTTGTGGAAGAATTAACAAGGAAGGCAAACTTCGAGAAGAAGTAAGTTGCTGGCATTCAGAACTCTATTCCCTTACAATTATACTTGAGATGAGTGTAACTGAAACTGCAATGATTTTTATAGGGAAAAAAACCTAGTTTTTGGTTAATTTTATAGAAAAAAACATGTTATCACAATAAGCAAAAGATAGCTAAGTTCAATACAACCTATCTTTGTGCAGGAAACCTCGCGGCATGGCAGTGAGGGACAACATGGAAAGAAGATTACGGGAGGCCGTCGAACTTTTGAAACTGATAAAATAGCAAACTTTGGTAGTCAAACTCGGATACAATTTATGCCTGTTGTATTTCTAGTAAATTTTTATAGTGGCACTTGTAGTTGCCCTACAAGGTATGGCCATGTTTTTAGGCGTTCTTGCTATTGCCTTGTAATTTATCTTTGCATGCTTGAGCTTGGAGATCTTCTGATCTCATTGTGTCTCAATTTCAAAGGTTCTTAGTAAAGTAAAGAGTGTGTTGAGAGGTGTGCAGATTTGAGATGAAGTTGATTTTCTTTACTGATAAACTGTAATGAATATTTGATCACTAATTGTCTTTGTTTTTTTCTCCCTCCCTACTTCTAGGGCAGAGGACATGAAGTTGGAACTAGAACACAGCACTGTTCTACTCCTGCAAGTGCCTCGTAGATGCCATGAAAACGCTGCGACGGATCAAAAACCACTAGACAAATTGCAAAACTATGTTAATTATCTTGATTTATTTATGCCAGGGACATATATTAGGAGAAATCTCATAAGATGCTTTCTTATCTACGTTTCTTTATAATTAATCAGAATTTATCATGAAGCTAAGCGCACAAGGGTTTGGCAAAAAATCAACACAGTTTTTAAACCAGGCATGAAACGCTGATCTAGGACAAGTCTCTTGATAAAATGGATTGACCTGAATTATCTAAATCAATTCAATTCAATTTTTTTTTAATTTTATTTATAAGAAAGTTAAAATGATAAAATTTTGAAAAAAAAGAAGAGTTTTCCTAGGCTTATTGGTTGTAGATCAAGTTGGATTTTTGATTGAATTATACCAGGTAAATTCTTCTTTTATTTTTATTAAAATCTAGTTTGACCTAGACTCTAGATTAATGGGGTCATGAGTTAGCTTGCTGGATACTTAATTTCAATTCACTTGGTCAATTTGAGCAAAACCAATGAAATTATGTAATCTTCAAAGGGACAAGAAAGATGAGGAATTTATATCGATAAATTCTAGTCTTATCTCCTCCTTGCTAACCATGTCTCAAATAAGATGATGCCTAAACTTTATATGTTTTGATCTAGCATGAAAAACTGGATTCTTAGTCATTGTAATTGTTAATATGTTATCACATAACATAATAGTAAGATCAGAGACAATTTGCTACATATCAGAAAGGATTCCTCTCAACCTTAATCTTCAACAATTTCTTTCATTTGCAACCATGTATTTTGCCTCGTCATAAGACAAAGCTAAAGAACTTTACTTCCTAGAACATCAAGAAATCATATTTTTTCTCAGACATAATATATAACTAGATATACTCTTTTTATCATCATAGCTTCCAACTCAATCATTGTCTGTAAACCCAATTAGCCTATTATCTTCTTGTTTCTTGTACATGATTCTTTGTCCCTTGAAGATATCACATGATCTTTTTTGCTGCTGGAAGATGAAATGTGCTTGGTTCTTCTAGAAATCTAGAAATTATACTTACTGGAAGCACTATATTAGGTTTTGTATTTGTAAGATAAATCAAATAACCAACAAGACTTCAAAACATCTTTGAACCCATCTTAACAGCACTATCATTCTACTGCAACTTCTCATTTACTGTCATAGGAGTACCTGTTGATTTATATTCTGACATGTTGAATTTCTTGAGAAAATTTGCAACATATTTTTCTTGAGAAATGAAAATTTTTCCTGGAGATTGCTTCACTTCAATACCAAGAAAATATCTCATCAATCCAAGATCTAACATTTCATATTCTTTCATCCTAGTATTCCTGAATTCTGCAACCATATTTTTGTTTGTTCGCATATATTAGATCATCAACAGAGAGACAGACCATTAGAAAATCTTCTTTTCTTTTTCTTTATATAGAGTGATGGTTCATATTGACTTTTTTCAAATATATTATGATGGAAATAAAGATCAATTTTGATGTTCCATGTTCTCGGTGTCTGTTTTAATCCATAAAGAGCTTTATAAAATCTATAAATTTTATCTTTTTTTCCTTTTAATTTATATTTTGGAGATTGCTCAACATAAACTTCTTCCTGCAATTCTCTATTAAAGAATGCTGACTTAACATCAAGTTGAAAAACATGTAAATGTAATAGTGCAACCAAAGCATAGACAATTTTGATTTCAAGTGTAAAAGTCTCATAAAAATCAACTATGGGCTGTTGTGAATAGTCTTTGCAATAATTCTAGCTTTATGCTTCCGTATAGTGACATCTTCATTATATTTGATCTTGAACACTCATTTTAAACCTACTCTCTTAATTATTCTTTTTGAGATCAACTAACTCATCAACTAACTCCCATATTTTTTCAATACTTATCATTACCTCATTCATATCGTTCCTCCATTCCTTCTTTTTTATTGTCTCTTCAAAATTATGAGGTTTTGAAAAGAAAGTAACATGATAAGAATTGTAAATATCAGTTAATGGTGGATATCTCTTGGAGGAGGTTCTGATCAGTCTGATTCTTCATTAGAACTTGATGAGCTTCCTTCATTGGAAGCTCAAGAAAGTTGTCAAGTACCAGGGAGGTCAGCAGAGTAAATGTGAGACTCGGGGGTTTCAGACCAACTAACATGGTTTTCTGGGGCAGGGTTTGTAAGGATAAGAGGGCAGGGTTTGTAAGGAGATAGTACCATGGTGAAGGTTGATGATACATGGACAACTCCATCAGACCTCTCTGGGGGCATGATATTGATAGTTGCACGACTTTATAAGAGAAAGGATTAGGTGTTTAGCCTTTTTACAGAGCAAGTGGTCAAGTTGCTGCCGCGCGTGCTGTGATTGTGAGGTTAGGTTTTGCAAGTTGATTGGCTCTCTGAACTTTGCAGTAGGGTTTGTTTTCCTTCTATAGAAGAAGAGGTGGATGGTCTAAATTTACGGTGCTAGTTGCATAGACTAATGCTATCAGACAAAACTATCCACTAACGATAGTTTTTGCAGCTACCTGTTACTTTACCCTAGATGAACATAAACAGAACTGGACATTTCTTGACAAGTTGTTACAGGTATTTCTTTTTACAAGAACAGCAAAATAGAGCTGTGTCTTGCACCAATTAAGAGAGATTCTTGTCGAGATTTGACAACTTGATAAGTAGCTCAAGTAGGGTTGGCCCATTCCAGATCCACCGTTTTGGAATGCTCTGGTGAAACCTACCATGTCCACAAATAATGACCCTGTCACGAAGATCTTCAAGTGCTTGAACAAAGTTTATTGTACCGCAACTCTGTGTCGCATATCCTGTTTTTCTTCGTGCCCGTTTGGCAACGTGATGCGCTATGGTTGCACTAACACCTCGCCAGCAAAAGCACCCAGAGATGATGCTTTTGCTGCAGTGCTTTTTAAAGCATGATGTTGAGCTGCTTCTGGCAAAGAGAACTGCAGTAGAACACAGAGCAACAGTACTGCGCACAACATTGGAGACTGGTCTCAATGAACTTCTTTCTCACACAATGCACAATACCTCTCCTCAAGATGCCATTTGAATTTACTCTTACATCACCAAAGATCTCCTCCCTGGGTGGTTCAGCGTGCTTGGTGGGTGTCGAGCTAGCCTTTTCATCATATGCCTGACCAGGAGGATGGGAGACAGTGACCGCAACAAGTTCTGGAAAATATCCACTCGATCCAGGGAAATTATCATTAATCTGAATAAATTTTTTTTGTTTTCCAATTTTTCGTGTGAAAAAGGAGTTCGAATCCTCTTACTCGAGTGCAAGTAAATATTGAACTAAGTGACTATCAATTACAAAAAGACTCGTGTTAGTCCATAAAAATTAAAGATTGTTTTGTTTGATTTTTCTTAATTAGTAAATTATAATTTTTATAGTTATTGAGATTTGAAAATAACAATTATTTTACATTTAATAAAACGACTATGTTCCATAATAAATAAAAATGTCAATAATTATACCAAATTGACTCCTAGTGTGCATAAAAATCTTACTTTTTTAAATTAAACAATTATACCAAATTAACTCTTTATATATATTAATTCTTAAAATAAAAAATATTTTTTTCAAATTAAACAATTTTAAAAATATTAAATCTTACTCGAGAAAAAAAAAGTTATTTTAGTTAAAATAAAATAAAAAATAAAACAAATTTTATTTTTAATATAGTTTTAAAATGAGTTTTTATACTTTAAAATGAAAATACATAAATATTTTATTTAAAAAAAATTATAGGAAAATATTTTTAAATCAGAGTTATAAGGGAGAAACAAAAAAATAACCATAGTTTTCCTCTTTTTTTTCCTTACTATAAAAGGAAAACCTAGGAGGAATCTGCCACGCTCCACGCTAGGTGTCCTTAAAAGACACCCTCTGCCCTCATCTTTTGTCTCTCTCCCTCGAGCCTGAAACCCACTTGCTAGGGTTTCCCTCTCTCTCTCTCTCTCCCATCAAGAAAACCTACAGCCACACGCACAATGATGCAGCAACCAGGACCAGGAGGAGCCATGCTACCCCAACAACAACAACCACCACAGCAATACCAGCAACCTCCTTACATGATGATGATGCCGCCACCACCAATGGCTCAAACCCAACCTCCACCACCACACATGTGGGCTCAACATCAGGCCCATCAGGCTTCTATTCCACCACCACAGCAACAACAGGGACAGGGACAACCTCCTGCTACTGCTGATGAGGTCAGGACTCTTTGGATTGGTGACTTGCAGTACTGGATGGATGAGAACTATATTGCTAGCTGTTTTGCTCATACTGGAGAGGTAAAAAAGAAAAATCCAGTTTTCATTTTGTGTAAAGTTTGTGTTTTGTGTGTAAAGATTTGATCTTTTTGATTCTGTAATGGGTTTCTTGTATGTTTATGTTATAGAGGGTTTGCTGTTTCTTTTTTCTTGGATTATTTTTCTTTTTTGAAGTTATGACTATTATTTGTATAGTATATGAAGATTTATCCGGTGGGTGGGTGGTGAATTTAGGTGGGATAATTTAGTGTGAAGCTTAATAGCAGTATTCAATGAAGGAGGATGGGTTTGGAGATGGTGACTTTTAAGGTTTTCTGGTTTGTAAGATTTTGTAGTCTGTGCTGATTCTGTTCTGTTCTTTCTTGAAATTTTTGAATGAGTCTGTTTTGTCTACTGTGGGTGCTATATGGTTTGATTGTATAAGGGAGAGATGAATTGGAGATTCTTTTTGTATCAAAGAGGTTTATGTGTTGATTGAACCTGGCTAGTTTGCTTACCAATCTATGATTTTTATTTTTCCTTATTATATTTTGAGAGAAACAGAATAGTAGTAATGTTGCATTTAGTTTTTGCTGTTTGAAGGGGAAGTGTAAAATCATGAAGAGTTTAGTATTGAATGCATAATCACATGGATCAAATATCTTCATCATTTGAGTTCTTGTAAAATTGATTTTTTGTCTGTTTACAGAAGCAACAAAAAGTTTGTGATTACATGTCAAATCTAACAATATATTTCGGACTTTTTTCATACTTTAAACATTACAGACATGTTTACACGCATGCTGTGAACATGTGAATTAGAGAGGGGAGGATCCTAATCTTGGGTTTACTTTACTGAGAATATGTTTTTGTTGCAGGTTGCTTCTGTGAAAATCATTCGTAATAAGCAAACTTCTCAAATCGAAGGTTATGGATTTATTGAGATGACCAGTCATGGGGCTGCAGAAAGGATATTGCAGACTTATAATGGTACCCCAATGCCAAATGGCGAGCAGAACTTTAGGCTGAACTGGGCTTCTTTTAGTGGGGGTGATAAGCGTGATGATTCTCCTGACTTCACTATATTTGTGGGAGACTTGGCTGCTGATGTTACAGATTTCATGCTCCAAGAGACATTCAGGGCCCACTTTCCCTCAGTGAAGGGTGCAAAGGTGGTGATTGATAGGCTCACTGGACGCACAAAGGGTTATGGATTTGTTCGTTTTGGAGATGAAAGTGAACAGCTACGTGCTATGACCGAGATGAATGGGGCATTTTGTTCGACAAGGCCTATGCGAGTAGGGCTTGCTTCAAACAAGAAGGCTGTGGTTGGTCAGCAATATCCAAAAGGTATGTTTCTTAGTTGTCATTGTTGTTGCTCTAGCTGAATGCCAATTATTTAAACATGGTATCGTTTTTTCTTTTCTTTTCAATATGCGTTTGTAATCATGGATTTGCCCCATTTAGATTGGTAGGGTGATTATCTGAATTTCCAGTTGTTGTTATGCTCTGATTATGCTTAACATTTTTGGTAAGTTTGCCTTCTTCCAGCTATTCTTTGAAGATAGGCAGCAGTTTCCAAAGTCATTTCTTCCATTGTTTCCTATGACACATGGGCACAGTAAATTCTATTAAAAATCTTGAAACATGCAAAAACTTATAGAATTCCTGTTGTCTCAGAGCAGGACGTCAAGAGGCTCTATCATCTAAGGGCCTGGAACTGATTTCAGCTGAATTGGTTACCCTTTAGTGCGTGGCCTCACTTAGGTCAGTTTTAAGTTTTTGTCCTGCCTGTTATTTGAGCTTCTATGTAGCATCTGCAATGCTACATTTCAAGCTTCTTTTCAGTTCGTTCAATTAGTTGAGCTTTCTGTCAAGTTATATTTCTTACTACTCTGGTTACCTAAAGATTTATCAGCTCAGTATCGTGTCATTTTTACCATTAGATAGGGAGGGTCTAGTGTTTCTTCTTCATTTTTTTTGGTCATTAGGGAAAAAAATGCTTGTCTGTTTCCCAGTTAATTATACATTCATTAGATATTCCTTCATTGTTCCTTAATGAATTACTCTAATTAATAATTCTAAATTTCTTTGCATTTTTTTGTGAGTTTAGATTTCCCAGCCACTACCAGTTTACTTTGTGTAGCCTGTGGTGACTCTATTGCTTGAAACTAGTGTTGCCACATACACCACCATCATTTTGTGTCTGGGTTTTATTGGGACTGCTGTCTCTTCTTGTCCTTACTTAATTATACATTCATTAGATATTCCTTCATTGTTCCTTAATAAATTACTCTAATTAATAATTCTAAATTTCTTTGCATTTTTTGTGAATTTAGATTTCCCAGCCACTACCAGTTTACTTTGTGTAGCCTGTGGTGACTCTATTGCTTGAAACTAGTGGTGCCACGTACACCACCATCATTTTGTGTCTAGGTTTTATTGGGACTGCTGTCTCTTCTTGTCCTTAATACATAAGCTTGATTTTGTTAATTTTTGCTCCTTCAGGATATTTTTGTGCCATTAGTTGCTCTGGGTGCTAATTTGCCTGTTTCTCCATAGGAGTGGATGATGAGTTTTGTTTGACATTTAAAGATCTTTCTTTTAAAAAGAACATTGATATGACATATAGTTCCTAATAAAACCACCAACATTGACAATATGTTCTTTGACAAAACCAAAGTCTTTCACACCTTTTGCAATAAATTCTGGGGAGTTTATTTTTGTCCCACCATTATCATTCTTAAAGTATTAAATGATCACTACTTCCAGAAGCCAAATAAATCAGGTGAACAGTTTGTTCGAATTAGTGTAGTTTGTTACTTTCACTGGAGCAGATGCTGAATTGCTCATTGTCTTGCACTTGTGTGGTTTTGTTGCTTTCTGGTTTGACTGTTTGTCAGATTGGCATGCCATGCTCCTTCATATTGCATGATTTCAAATTGATGATTTACTTGGGCTTGACTTTCAAATTAACATTTCGGTGCAACTTCCAATGTGAATAAGTTGGTAGCCTGAATTTTGCCACATTTTTTTCCCTTTTTTTGTGAAAGGTTATAACGTTCTTGATGCAAACCTTTTTCTTAAGAGACTAATGCTATGCTGCTTCATGATATCCTAAATGCTTCTTAACTGCTCTTTATTGTTGTAGCTTAATTATCAGAATATTTTCTGTTATTTACTCCCCAGAATTTGATGAAGCGAATGATTGGAGATTGGGTGCAAATAGTACATTTTTTTGCCACGGATTGATCGGGCAAATAAAAATTTGAATGTTAAGCTCTGCTTTCATTTAATTGTTTCCTTTTATTTGAGAGCAAAACACTTAATACAAGAAACAAGAGATCAAGAAGGAACTTTTGCTACATGCAAGCTAAATGATGGGAATTGATTTGATACTTCTGAAGAATTATTTGGATATTAGTGTTGAGTTGAATTTATTCACACTTGTGTATTTGAACTAATGATGTGCTCTTCTTCATGATAAATTGTTTTATGAATTGAGATGTCCATCTGTGTTTCTTGAACAGCTTTTTTACTATGGGGGACCATTATCTCTGGAGGCTGTCTTGCCTGTCATTTTGTATTTCTTGTTTATTTCATCTTTATTTTCATATGCAGCTTCATATCAGAATCCTCAGCCTCAGAACGACGGCGACCCTAATAATACAACTGTGGGTACTTTGTTCTTTTTTATTGTAGAAATTACTTTTCCCAACGTGATTCTGACTTGGACAAATTTAAACAGATATTTGTTGGTAATTTGGATTCTAATGTTATGGATGATCATTTGAAAGAACTCTTTGGCCAATATGGACAATTATTGCATGTGAAGATACCTGCAGGCAAGAGATGTGGGTTTGTTCAGTTTGCTGACAGGTAAGGAAATTTGCTTGAGCATCTGCTGATGACAGCTCTTGAGGAAAATTAACTTTTTAACCTGCATTTGGGCATTGTGTCAGGAGCTCTGCAGAAGAAGCACTGAAAATGTTAAATGGAGCTCAGTTGAGCGGACAGAATATTCGATTGTCATGGGGCCGTAATCCTTCAAATAAACAGGTTTTTTTACATTAGCTGACACCTACTTAAATTTCTCTAGAGAGATTCGCATGTTCTCATGAACCTGATACATGGGTCTGGTGTGTCTCCTCATTTGCAGGCTCAGCCAGATGCAAACCAGTATGGTGGTGGATACTATGGATATGGACAACAGGGATATGAAAATTATGGGTATGCCCCAGCTACTCAGGACCCCAATATGTACTACGGAGGTTATCCTGGTTATGGGAACTATCAGCAGGGCCAGCAGCAGCAAGTAGGATATAGCTGAGAAGTCTTGGCATGTCATCGCCTATCCTTGTAGTTTATTAGTAGAAAGATGGTGCTTTTCCCTTCTCATCTTGTATGCTTTTTGGAAGAAAACCATTTCAGGCCGTGTTCTTCTCTTGCTGCAAGTACAAACCTCCATTTTTAAAAAAATTGTAAAACTATTACCTTACTTGTTTAAGATTTGTTAAGAGAGCTATGCTATTATTATTCTGTGTTTCATTTTTTGATGTGAATATTTTGAACATTTATGGGTGGGGGGGGCTAGTTCAACCTGGGGATCAAGAGCCGGACTTGGCCGAATACTGCTTGTTGGTGGTACAGGGTACCCGAGGGCCTAGCGTGCTCTTGATAATCAACTGCATGATGGGAACATTTCTCCTGCTATGGTAAATGGTGTCCATTTTGGTTAGATTTTTGTTTTTTGGAAATGTAGAGGCTTTTCAAAGCCCACAAAAGAAATCATGGTCAAGTGTGATAAACAAGAAAATTGAAGAAAATTCCAGTATAATTATTTTCAGTCCCGAGAGTGGAATTGTTGCTGGTTGCTGCCGTGGGTTGTTGGAGTTGCTGGTTGACTTAAAGAATCCACTTGAATCCATTACAAAGTTTGACACATGTCAGCAATCCATTGTAGGGCTAATGCTTATTGCATCCCTCTTAATTTAGGTTTTCATTAGTACTAAAACAATTCTATATTCTTTCAGGGCTGCCCTACAATAGTTTTCACCAATATAATTATTTTGAATTATTGGAAAAATTAGAACAAAACTAAACTCAAGTGGTGCAATTCGTTCCACAATAATTGCATTAGTATAGACTAGGTATTCCCTTCTCTAAGTGTGAGTGTTGGTTCTTCAAAAAGGAATTCCAAGAAAATGACTTCGAGGATCTAGTAGATAACTAATATAGCATTCTGCCTTTTGAGTATATGTAGAAACATTCAACCAAATACCTTGAGTAAATCTAGCAATATCCTTAAAAAATTTAAGAGGAAAAGGTTTGAGAAACAAGAAAGAGAGGGGGGAAGAAACAATTATCTTCAATCTGGTTTCTTCAAGTTCAAGCAATTATCTGTAGTTTGACCGAACAACTCTTGCACCAGTTTTAGCTCCCTCTCTGCAACCATCGAAACCACTGAGTAAAGAAAAGATGAAAACATATGCCGGGGGCATGTAAATCATCCAAAATAACCCATTTTAAATCTAGTAACTGTTAAAAACAAATCACATTGAGATGGTGACCATGATTCCAAAACTTGCTATATCCTTTTCCTTTCATATTACTATACTTTAAATCACTTTCCAAACTGCTAAATTCGTTTTTTCTACTGCATTGGCATTATGAATGTTATATCCTCCCTTTATGGGTCTTAGGGAAGCAAGGGGAAGGATTCAGAATTCAGGATCTGAATTCTATGCGCTGCTGTTGCTTTGCAGGGGAGGTGCCATTGCTCAAACTGCCAGCTAATTATAATATTAATTTTGAAGCAGGACAAGTATTGTAACTAGTGTCCGAGCACATACAGCACATCAAACAACAAGCTGAAAAGTTGAAGAATTTACCCGCTGCCTCCAGTTGCCTTTGAAGTTCCTGGCCTACAGCATCATTTTCAGCCTGTGCATTCACAGACAAGTTAACAGACCATTCATCAATTCTAAAATACTAGATATAGAAAGTGTAAATCAGTGAAGTTTCTGTGGAATAAACCTGGAGTTCTGCAATCCTTTTCAGTTGGGCTTCCTCACCTCCCTCAGACAAAGGGAGTGCTGCAACCAATGCATCAAACTGTACAAAGAACAACCAGGAATTAGTTGCACCATCCTGTGCAACTCAGTTATTAAAGTGTACACAGGAGATGGACAGAAAACCAACAGCTGGACACTTGAAATCAAAATCTCATGGAGCAAAAAAGCAAACTGTTTTGGATTCACACATTCTTGTTCTCATTACCTAGCCAATTCCCTTGCATCACCAAAAAAAACCCTGACATTTGTGCTGATTTCTATACTGATTTCCACAAAACTTCCAGCCATTTTGACACAAATCAGCTAACATACCAGTTTTTCAGTATGCTACTGAAAAATGAATTTTGTTAACATGACAAAGCAAGGGTCAAACTCTCATTTTAAAGAAAATTGTAGATTATTCAAGAAGCCCCACATTTCTCTAACATATGATGGAATTTTCAACTCTTTAATCCCTACACACAACAAAGCATCATATATTTACTTCACTCACAACATTTTTGTTAGATTCTTGCATTCACAGACAAGGCAGCTTTAGCTTTAGCACTTGAGTTGTTCACTCCACAAACAAAAGAATCTTCATTAAATTTAGTAAAAGAACGGGGCCTATTACTACAAATCTCCACTAACAAACACTAGAAAGAATTTCAAACGGTCCTAAAATCCAGACTTCACAAAAAGCTTCGAAGTTCATTCTAAACAAACTTCTACTGATGAATCAAGCAAAATCTAATAATACAGATAAGATCTTAGCCACTTCCCAGTTTTGATTACAGGACTTAATAAAGCACTCAAGACGAGACAAACATCAACTCCTATCCAAATTCAAAACAAATCCTACAACAGAAAATCTAAGTTCAAGTATCAAGACTATAATTCAGCATCAAAGGTTGTCCTTACACACACTAAACTACAAGCATAAAAAATTAAAAAGAAAGAAAAGAAAACTCCAAGCATCTTGCACCGTAAAAACCGCCCACTGATTATTCAAGCTACACCAGCCCAGAAAAGAAAATAAAGATTCACTGCTTAAAACACTGAATTAACCCTAAGTAAGCAAAACCCAGATGCTAAAATGACAAGAAAATCATAAAGAGTCAATCTTTTTTTCTGGATTTCTCTATAAAGTTTAAATTCTTGAGCTAGATTGTTTGAAATAATTACCTGTTTAGCAGCTTTGACAAGGGCAGCACTCATCTGTTTTGGTTGCTCAGGGAAACTGGCAGCATCTTCTGTAGGATTTGGAGGAGGTTCTGGGTAGTTTTGAGAGAGTCTGGCTGATGGTGCATCTCGTTGAAGAGTACCAAAAGTGTTGAAAGTAAGCCCTGCTATTTGATTCACTTGCTCCTGTAACTGAGATATTATGTCCATGTTTATTGCAACCTTGTATTTGTAGTAGTAGTCGTACTAGAAATTTTGATATCAAATGAATAGAGTATAGAGGTTTTTTTCCCCTCTTTCTCGAGAAACAAACGGAACTTTGCAGATTTTGAGGTTTCACGGTAGCCGAAGCTAGAATAGTAGTGGCCCTTTTGGGATGATTCAACAAACTAGCCTATTAACTTGATGTGCTTTCGATTTTTTTATATTTATATTTTATTTACTATTTATTAATTAAAAATTTTAGATATTTATAAATTATTTATCTATTTTTTTTAGCATTCAATAAGTATTTATTATCTAATATTATTCTTTAATCAATAAAAAATAAAATAATTAATATATATATATATATTGTATTAAAAAATATTTAAATATTCTATAAATATATTTATATAATATAAATATATATTTTAAGTTAGGTTTAATCAGATTTAATAATATTTATACCTTATCTATTATCTATTAGATTTTAAAAAAAAAATTATTCAGGTCGGTATCTATTAGATTCGGAATAAATTGACATCCCTTGCTAAAACCCTAAATGTTCATTAGTTCTTTTAATATATAAATAATTTAATTAATTAGTTTTTACTTAGCAATTTTTTTTTATCTTTATTCTAATGTATTTTGATTTTATAAGAGAAAAGAAAGAATAAAATTATGAATTATTATATGATAATTGAAACAGAAATTGTCCTCAAGATAATAATACTGTTTCTAATATCCAAATTATTAAAAAACATATTAATGATATAAACTCCTATATGATTCAAGCTTTTTAGAGAAAAAAATGAGAATTTATTTGTATCAAAAAAATAAAAATATATTTGGTTAAAAAAATAAAGGTGAAGCTTATAGGGATCCAAAAAAATTTCTAGCTTTATTAGTATTTAAAAAATAAAAAATAAAAAAAAAATTATTTTTATTATAATTATAAAATAAATTTATGTGGAGAGAAAGAGGGCGTTTAGAAACTTTCTTTGAGTTATGGAACATCATTAAGGTCATCTGACTTGAAAAGCAAAACGTCTAGCAAATTTAAGACAAAAAATTAATAACTAAGATAAACTACTTTCAACTGAATTAGTCCAAAAGGCTGCAAAGAAATTATTACCAAAGTCTGCATCCATTTCTACTACAAATATAAAATGAGATCCCAAATCAAAAGGTAAACCATTTAGAAGTGAAAATACATGCCCGACCTGTGAACTGGTATTTAAGGATCTACTTGGGACTCTAAACGATGGCAATGTCGAGCATTATTGACTATGCCTATTTATTCCTCGACCATTGACATCATGTGTTGCATCTATCACAGCTTTATCCTGCCTATGCCCTATTGTTTCATAAGAAAATGCCCTACACCACTGAGTTGTTTTGATACCACCAGATAAATCTAAGATTCGGCAGGTGGGATGACATCCTTGATATTACTGTCCACATTATTAGTAACATCAGGAGAATTGCAGAGCTGGGGTTCAGTCATCCTAGGAAGAACAGGTTCGTCAGCAGCAGCCTTGGATTCTGGTAGTATAGCTTTTCTCCCAAATAGAGTTGCAGGTAGGCTGGTCGCTGCTGAAATGTCTACCCCTGCCTTCATAATATTTGTAGCACCAGAAGGAACATCTGACTGGGGTTCAATGACTCTCTGAAGAGAGAATCCTTCAGCTGCAAGCTTCTGTGATGGGGGAATAGCTTCTCTCCCGAACAGCAGTGATGGAAAGCTTGCAATTGGTGAGGATAGTGAGTTTGCCTCGGTAGTATTAGCAGCATGACCTATAGGAATAGGACTACGATTAAGATGGGATGTGTCATCTCCACTGATAATCTTCATAGCAGGCTCTGAAGGACCAGCAATTTTTGGAGAAGCCTGTTTTTCCATTAAAGAACAAGGGCCTTTCACTCCATCATGGACCGGTTGATTCAGCTTAAGGTCATCACCAGAAGGCTGCTTTCGAGTTTCACTCACTGGCAAAATATCAGCAGGGGGTGAAGGTAGAGACACCGATTTTAATTGTTCACTAGCCTTTACATTTAAATTAGGTCCTTTTCTTAGTGAGGCTTCGAATTCCTGCAGCAAATCATGCTGTCCGGCAATCTTATTGTGCTCCATCTCTGCCGTAACAGAGACAGATTGATTCTCATGTCCTGAACCCAAAACTTGAGGCGGCATGACGTTTCCTCCAAACAAAGGTCCTGTGCTACCCTGCAAGTATTCAGTCCGAGGCAGCATCAGAGAAGCAGATAGGCTCTCCTTTGCAATTGGAGCAGTTGGTTGAAACCCAGATTGGAGCCCTTTGTCCTGAACAGTCAGTGCGAGCTTTTTTAGCTCAACCAGTTGCTTATCACTGTGCTTTGGTGAAGTAACAAAACTAGGCAACTGAGTTGGAGGATGAAAAACTGGGATGGGAATATCTGCTCTTCTGTACATTTTTGCTTGTGGAGCCACATCATTTTCAGCAGTGATGGGAGTGAATCGGCCAGGTTGAAATACAAGACCCCTCAGAGGAATGTCAGAGTCTTCTACCTTAACTTTAACAAGGTATCCAGCGTCAAATAAACCATCAATAACACCAGTAATCACCCGACCCACCATGTTAACACCAGCAGCATCAGTTGGTCCTACAGTCTGTTTGTTTTTCTTCATATTGTCAGATTCAGGCATTACTGGTGTTTTCTCGCCTAGCACAGCACTCTCATCCTTGCGTGGACGGCCGCGTTTGCGTTTCATAGGAGGATCCACCGGAGAAGAGCTAGTCCCCTGACTTAGAGGGTTCATCTTGCGCAGTTGACAAGTCGATTGATTTTACACAGGTCTTCAAAAATTTTCTCCTGCAAACAAGATCATAAACTTTGTATCCATTCTTTTCCACATTAAACCATCAGTTAAAGAGTAAAAATAACAACAAGACTATTAGAAACAGAAACTGATCGATGATACACTATTCCTGGTATAGTTCTGTTGGGTTAACATCATAACGATAACCTGGAACAATTAAGTTCTACCAATCCACCAGAGCATTTGAACATTCTCTGGTCTGCATGGTACAAGACAATACATATCAGAAGCCTACAAGTGCATATATTGCATTAAGCCTTCTCCTTGGACTAGGCTTCAGCTTACGGATCTTAAGCCACTTTCTTCTCTTGTGTTTGAAAAGATTCTGTCTTTTTTCTTTAATGGAAGCCATGCTGAACAGAATACAGTCAAGTCCATGTTTTTCCTATATAAATTACTCTTTGAAAGACACAAAAGGCATAGAAGCAAAAATCTCTTCTAGATCTAATATTACTTGAGTCCATAAAAATGAAAAAAGAAAACTTTGACATTTTCATTCCCCATAACTAACTTTGCCAGCTTCACACTAAGATCTATACTTGGCAGGGTTAAGGATTCAAATCCATGTAAACACACACATGCATTCACATTTATGTGCTTCCATAAACATAAGATTTTACTATTGAAAAATTCACACGTCACAAGTTCTAGAAACAAAAAAAACTTGAGGTTTTGTTATGACCTAAACAAGAATTGATAAAACTTCCTCATTTTGTCTTTGTCATTGCTATTTTGATATCCATTTTCAAATCAGTAAAGGTTTTTATGATCTAAGCTTATATCTCATGATAAATAAACCTAGACATAGATGTGTTCTTATCACAAAAAAAACATTAAATAAATCAAAATCAGGAACAATAATTTATTAAATACTTCCTCAATAGCTTGTGAAGGCAGAAAGCATATTCATAAAAAGTGGCCAGAATCCAACAATAGCAATCAAATACATGCATAGCACATCATCTGGGGCCCACCTTCAACAACAGGATGCCCCATTTTAGCTCTAATTCACTTAAATATATCGCTGAAATCGCCCACACAGCCAACAAGAAACAAACTTGATGGCATTAAAACATAATCACAAAAAAATAAGGCAAACCCTTGTCATAGATTTTCTCTTACACAAAAAGTTTTCCAAAATCTAACCCACACTTTGATTTGCATTAACCATCATAATCAAATCAAGAAAAAAAATCAGAGCTCAACCATCACGATGCTATTCCCTGATAAAATGCAAAAAGTTCTCATTCAAAATCTCAGATAAAAACACTTAAAAAAAATCTAACGGCTCATTAACATTATTGATCACTCTCTTGCACTAACAATGACAGAAAATCAAGAACCAAAACACAATGCAGACGATAGAGAAACTTACGTATCAACACTAGAGAAAGAAAGGGTGTCTGAAAGACCAATCAAGCAAGCTAGAAGAATCTGTTAATGGGATGTTCTAATTTTCTTGTTTGGTTTCAGAGAAAATATACATAACCACAGGGCAAATAGTGCAGGAGGTCAAGTGTGGAGTTTGTGCTGTGTTGTTAGTTTTGGATTCTGTAGTGGGCTTTTAAATAGGTTGCCTTATATTAGACCGATAGTAGATTTTGTGGACATTGGCCCATTTAGATAAATATCTTCAAAAAAATACAAATAATCAAAAACTTAATTATATTTTTCTCGGCAAAATCATTAAACCCAACTGAATCATGGTTCATAGAATCATAAATCAGGCGGGTTGAGTGGATCAATTTAAAAATATATTTTTTAAAAAAATAGTTAAAATAATGTTGTTTTATAGAAAAATTAAAAAATCAAATCAAGTTTTATTCAAATTATTTTTACCCTTATTTAATTTAAAATAAAAACTAAATTGATAAGTTACTAAATCAAGTTTAATAATATTAATTTATGGCAGCTTTTGTTGCTAATTCGTGGTGCATAGTCTTGCTCATGTTATAAATAGGTTGCTAAGTTTAGCATTTGCAGTTATCTAAATTGTTTGGTAGCTAAATCTTGCTAGAATCCTAAATTTTTTTCTTAAAAAATAAGAATAGTGAAAGGATAATTAATTTTTATCCTATGCACATGTAACATTTTCATTAATGACATGTATGACATAATAATCGTGGGATGACACAACAACCAACATAAACCTTCATGGCTCGTCAATAATAATAAATCAATTTTTTCATTAATAATACGTATCTTTCTCCATAAATAAAATTCAGGATTTAAATGTATAAATATACCCGGTCACTAAACAAAATATATATCATATCCCTTGCCATATAGATATTCATAGAAAACCAACCATAAGCCAGTCAACATGCATGCTACACAAGTTCTAGCCAAATAGAAGCTAGAGCATTCATCCAAAGCTAAGCTAGGCTATACAATTTCTATTCACTAGATCTAGATACATTTCTTATAACTTTATTTTATTTTTCTCTTCTCATATATTATTTTATTATTTTATATTTATTGACTTAAGTATTATAGTATTCTATGTTTCCACAAGGGATTGGTTTTTTAAAAACAATTCAAGCTAGATAAAGATCTACATTCAAGTCCTCGCTACACCAACCCATGAAGCAGCCATGGAAAGCCCATGTTTTGTCTGAAGTTCTTTTAACTTTCATCAAAATATTTTTTAACATAACAACAAATATCTAGGTTGTAGAAAATTATTTAATATTATTATTCAACTCGACACAGTGAGTCAACCTTGAAATCTTTTAATTTGCCTATTTGCTTAACTCAAGTTTTAAATTAAATTGTTTAAGAGTTGTTCCGATATGATCTAAGTGACTTGGCTGATCCAAAAGCAACCCGACCAACTGGTAAAAAAAGTCTTGAGAATAAAATTGAGAAAAAAATAATAAAATCAACAACAAAAGAAAACATATTGACTCAACTTTTTTCTTAACTTGAATTTAAAATTAAATCATGTGAGAGTTGTTCTAATATGACCTAGTTGACTTGATCAGTCTAAAAACAACCTAATCAATTGATAAAAGAAGTTTGAGTATGAAGTTTAGATTAAAAAAATGATGGAATTGAAAAAAAAAAAAAACCTTCCGACCTAACTTTTTGTCTAGCTTGAATTTAAAATTAAATTATTTGGGAGTTGTCTTGATGTGATCTAGTTGACTTGACTAGTTCAAAGATAACTCTGACGACGGTAAAAATAATAATTTAAAGACAAGACTGAGAAAAATTGATGAAATAAAAAAATAATAATAAAAAAGATGAATTAAAAAGAAGAAGAAGAAGAAAAGCCTAATTTTATCAAATTAGGTTGTAGAAAGGCCTAATTAAAAGAGAAAAAAATTCAGAAATTAAAAAGAGAAAATAGTTGAGATGATTCACTATTTAAAAAAAAAATATATTAGATAATATTTTTTTCATGATTATTACATAATAATTCTACACTAATATCTAAACATAAAAAATTATGAGTTATATTCATAGTCATGATCCCATTTAAAATTTAAGTCATGGATTAATCAAATTAACTTTAAAATGATATCATTTCAATTATTTTAATTGAAATGATGTTTGGATAAAATAAAAAAAATCATTAAAATTAAATACATCAAATCTTATTTAGGTTTAATCGAATTAATCAAGTTTTTGTTAAGTCAACTAAATTAAATTTAATCTATCAAGTTACATGAGTTTAATCGACTGAACACCCACCTTGAATTAAAATAATTAATATGAATTTTAAATCAACAAATCATTTTATCAATCCATCAAATTAGACCTGAGATATATTACTCAAAATCTACTCATAAAAGTTATAATAAAATTGTCAAAAATAAACCATCAAATAGGTGTCTTAGTAATGAAAGTTTGAGATCAAGAAGTTTGTTTTTCCTGTAATTTCAGTTTTGAGTTTTGTGGTTATTAATATTAATTGCCACTAGAGATTTATCTAATCATTAATTTCAGGACTTGTGAGAATTAGTCAAGTACACGCAAGCTATCCGAACATCCCAATTAATTAAAAAAAAAATTGTCAAAAACAGAACAGCCTTGGCCTTTAGCCAGTTCAAAGGGTACGTGTGTGAGACACGAGTCAATCGTTAAAACTTATGGCTATCAGAACGAAGGAATCAACCACAAACATCTTCTCTTTTCAAGTACTCACCTTTCTTTGCTCTCCTCCTCTTGTCTGAACCACAAACCATAACCATGGCTTCTTTGTTATCAAACACTATCTCTCACTTTTCTCC
>Ga0307515_10003203_pt1 | contig 34621 bp, 49 predicted proteins | sample 17_EM_MG_FD_194513 | JGI IMG/M metagenome (GOLD analysis project Ga0307515, IMG submission 194513) | Populus trichocarpa ectomycorrhiza microbial communities from riparian zone in the Pacific Northwest, United States - 17_EM | ecosystem: Host-associated > Plants > Roots > Unclassified | place...
CCGCCAACGACAACATCCTGATCGCCGTTCAGATAGAGACGGTTGAAGGCTTGAACAATTGCGAAGAAATTGCCAAGGTCGACGGGGTTGGTATGTATTAAACCTTGTTACTTTTATCACGTACCCGAAACGTTCACTAACACCTTGTTCAGATATGTTGTTTGTCGGGTAAGCGATGGCCTACGTGCAGGCAGACTATGTCCAGTTGACGCAGGAAAATCGCCAGACCCAACGACTTGGCATCGTCAATGGGATTCGTCTCTAGTGACCATCCCAATATACCCGAGGTCCAGGATGCGATTGCGCGTGTCCTGGCAGCCGCAAAAGCTGCTGGCAAATACGCTGGGATGGTGTGTTCCCCATCTTTTGCATAATGTCCGACCTGTGAATAACATTAACTCCACCGCCATCAGTTCTGCTTGACAGCGGATGAAGTGCAGAAGCGGTTCGAACAAGGGTGTACGTGAACGGGCTATGCTCGTTGGCCCACAACGCTGATTCCGGTCTAGTCGATTTTATGAATCTTGGAGCAGACATCGTCGCGCTCGCCATCTGGAACGGCACCGAATTGAACAAGATCAGCCACCTTCGGTGAAGTGAACAATTGGGAGGCTGAGTGACTTTCCATGGCCCTTTAGGCTTTCTAAACTTCGAATATCTTTGTCGAAAAAGGAAACTGTCCCGACCCCGACCATCGTCCATGGGGCTCGAAACAATACAATTCACGGTGACTGGCACCCGTTACGAACTTGGAAAATATTCTACCTCGTCATGAAAATCACTCGCTGTCCGTAAGGGAACTGTCAGGACCCATTCCTTTGTGTCAGGCCGCGGAAATCGTTTCCGTTGAAACCGTATGTTTGGGATCACGACGCTGCGGTCGTTCCGCCTGAAAGCTGGCCAACCTTCAAAAATACCAACTGTGACCCCACCTGCTTCAATCCCACCATATGCTGGTGTAACCCCGATACTTGGTCATTCAATTTCATCGGTGTACGCTATGTGATCGTTTCAAGGGCAGTGACTGTCCGGAACACCGGATATATATATATTTGTCCCAGTAGGGTCCCACTAGCCGGGGTTTGCTCCTCAATACCTGGGCACCATCGAGCCAACCGAGGTTGGCCACGCAATTAACTATACTAAGACAGGCAAATTCCACATTTTAGACTCGGACAGAACCTGTACTATCATATGTATGCATCAAGTGAGAAAAACAACCATTTAGGAGAATCAAGGAAGAGGGATTGCGGCACCGAAAATAATAGTAGAATGTGGAGGACTAAAGGATAACAAGAGAGAGGAGGTGACGGAGCAGGAGTACAAAACACTGCGACGTCGGATAGACAATACTAGATACGTGATTAAGTAACCACTTTAGGGTGGTAAGGTACTCACGAAGACTGGGCGGGGATCCCCAACGTTATCCCTGTCCGAGATGTGAGCTAGCCTGGCCATATGCTTGCCACAGAATTTGGCCATTTTCTTCATATTGCGCAGGAAGTTGTTCGTTCTGAGGTCGGAACACACTACCCAGGAGTGCATAGACATCGCCGCCCAAGAAATCGTAGCCCGAGAACGGCAGTCCATCGATCTCTCGACCAGCAGACAGCGCGTTGAGATCCAACGATATTCTTGGCGCCTCCTGATGTTGCGGATGTTGCGGGGGCATAACAGGCTCATCCGACTGTTGAACAATAAGTGGCGTCTGTCCGACGCCGACACCCGGTGTATGCCCAGACGCACACCGCGTGTTGAAGCCATGATAATACTGTGGCTGTTGTTCATGATCGTCGTGCTCGACAGGTGTCCTGACGTTTGACAACCTTTGGTGGGTAATGGGGTCCGACGAGGTCGGTTCGTTGCTGCCTCGATGTTGACGAGGCCAGTTCCCGGTGAGCTGGGGGGCATCCCCACTCTCCCTCCGGTAGTCATTCGGTTGAGAAGCCCAGGAGTTTCCCTGAAGCTCTGGTCCATCAAGTCGAGGACGCGAACGGGAGTCCGCCGCCTCGAACTCGGGAGGGAATTTGCGCTTCCCCTGGGAGCTTTTGGGCGAGGCAGAACTGGTAGAGATCTTTCTGCTGAAGGGAGAAACATGAGACGATGGTACGTTTGATGCGGAGGAGAATGAGATACCCCAATTCCCCTTTACCCGTCTGTATGGCATCCAGGGCCGACAGACCACCATAATGCCTCGTTTTGACGACGACCAGGAGGTCAGAGACGATCTCTTTGCAACGCTTTGCGCCGTTCCAGATCCCCTCCATGCCCTCTAGCAGTTCGACACATTTCTCTGCATCCGCGATTGCCGCCTCGACGAGACTCGCCTGGCTGCGGTACGCAACGCAACGCAGCAGCAGAACACCGCTCAGTGTGATGTATTGGACAGCGAACGCGAGATGGTGAGATGTCGGCAGCATCTGCAGGGAGTCAGAAAATCTGGTGGAACCTAACGTGATGGAAAACGAACCTCTTTTACCATCTCTCCAATGTCCAGACCTGTAGGCGGGGGAGATATCAGGTCAGGCTGGGGGGGATCACAAGTCACTCACAGCTCTTCGCGGCATTTATGCACTGCTTAAGGGACGATAGATCATTGGTCGACGTGTTAGAGTCGGGAATAAACGGACGATCTGCAAATCACATCCAGTGCATCAGTAAAACCTGGGCCCTAAACCAGAGTAACCCAAACGAGGGAAACAGGGAGGGTGCACATACGCAGATTGATAATCGCAGAGTAATACACGAAAAAGGCAGTCAAGCACAGCGCCAACATCTTGGGGTTCTTCCTATCGTTCTTTGCGTGCCTGACATTGTGGGGCAAATTCTCGGCCCATTCTGCCAACTCCCGATCGAGCGCGCGGACGGTTTGGCTCATCTGATCATCCCTCGACGGGTCCTCGATCTTGGATGATTGCACCTGCCGCGCGATCTTCCCCGCGATGATATATATTCTGGATAACCTGGAGGTGACACGTGATGAGTAAATTACCGTCCTCGATAATCCATCAAGACGATAAAGAAAGGTGAGACCGAGGGCCGAGCCAATGGTCATATGTATTGGAAATTGCGTGAAATAAATTCACCAGATAAACCCTGTCATGAAGTTTTCCCCAGGAGACAACGCGTTGCCTTCGGATGTGCTTTGCAGTTGTCCATCGTCAATCTCGACCGCTACAAAAAAAAGGAATCAGCGTTGGTGTCCCGAGCTAGCAACGGTTCGAGCACACGCAGTTCAACATCACAATCGTCGTCGTTGGCCCCGCTTGGCCGCCCGAGGGCCATCGATAGAACGCGATCGAGCCCGTATACACACCACCAGACCCGCCTTCGGATCTCTTTCTGAAGCGGGCGGAGCTGGAGCCTCCTAGGTGATCTCTAAAGACCGTGCACACATATTGAGATGTCAACAAAAAATTCTCAACTGCAAATGAGCATCGACGTACGTGCAAGCCAATGTCTTGCGCCCTCCTTAGTGCCTGTCCCACATTAATCCAGCTGGTTGCGAGCGCTAAACGTAGAGGAACCAAGTTAGTGGCCCCGAAAATAAACCGGAAATCCGAATGTATACGCACTGTTCCAGCTGGCGTTGCAGATCGCCTGTAGCGCAAGAGCCTGCACACTAGAAGGGAGTAGGGAAAGACAGGTTATTCTGGTGCTGGACCAATAACACACAGGGTCACTGCTTAACGAAAGGTAGACTCACTGTTCAATCTGGCTTGCCCCCGAGCTCATCCAGAATAGGACTTGTGACCGTTCGTAATAACTAGAAAGGGCAAACATGCAATCCATTCAGCGATCATGCCTCTCGATTCAAATCGATGCTACGATTCCGATCACGCTTGTCGGCAGACGGAATCGGAACTGAAAACGGGCAAGCGCAAGGCAGAGTAAATGAATCTGTACTCACTCCATTCCATGAAACTGTGGCGGCGGATCTACCAGTTTCACAGAATATGGGGGCGAAGATGGGGTCTTGCCCTTCCCTGTCTTGGCTTTCATCGTTGACGCACAGGCGAAGACAGCGAAAAGGCATGACAGAAATGGATGGTCGCCGTAAGCTTTGTTCGCGGCGCGTGCTTCCATCACCTTGACGTACGTGTTCACGAAGGATTGCTGGTGTAGAATGGGAAAGGTGTGGTGGATGTACGTGAAATACGTCGTGATCTATACGTGTGCATGAGCCCGCATGAATGGAGTGGCAGGTGTGGGTAGCACAAGGGTGGAATGTGTAACGAATCGCGTTATCTGGAGAAATGAATGCCGGAATTCTGCCCGGATAGGCGAAACGAGATCCCGAAAGATACGGAGTTCCGGTCGCTTTACTCACCAGTTCATCAGCGACGTGGGTTGGAGGGAAGACAAGCTGTTCAGGAAGTGGCCTTGTGAGGGGGCCGAGTGAATTCAAAGGCACGACATGTGTGACTTTTTAAAAGAGACTCACAATGTTGCCACCCGCCGGAACTGATAATTGGGCTTGAAGAACGGCAGTTCTGCCTCCACGGTCGCCTTAGGCATCCTATCTGACGAGCTTGACGCCGGGGAACCGGCCAATGGCACGGGATCATTCAAAGAATTCAGCGCCTCCACCAACATCATCGAGGACGTTCCCCCGATATAACTAAAGGCCCACGTCAACAACCTCGCATCGACAAAGGGGCAAAAGGAATGCGTACCGGAAATTTCCGTATGAGTCCTTGGCCACGAATGAGAATCGATCTGACCACCTTTCGTTCGCACCATCGACATCATCATCCAGTAGCCTGTCCATTACAGGACTACTGATCTGACTTGTTGGCCCGCCGCTCGTCCCGTTCATCCCTGTGCCGCCGGGCCCTCCGCCACTCCGGTACTCAGTGAGCTTCTGTACGCATTTCGAAGGCACATAGGGTTTCCCCGAGGAGGAGGGTTGGTGAACGCCTTGTGAATGTGGGAGTAGATAGGAATGGATTGTTGGTGCTGAGGGTTGTTGCAATGGACCGGAACCAGAAGAGGGATTCGCCATGGGTGGTTGCGAGGTGGAAGAAGATGAAGCCATCGTAGCCACAGGTGCATTATCTGTCTCTGGAGAAGCCCGGAAACTGAATAGTGCAATTACGGGCTGTGTCAGAACGTCTGAAATAGGGTGTAACACTAGTTGACCCACGGGGGCTTTTGGTCGTTCGTCTGCAACCAAATTTCGAACGCCGGTATCAGGCGTTGCATAAAGTCTTCGATGCGCGCAAGCCGGTTGTCGACGGTGGTAGCATGCCTGGGTCGAGAAGCGCGAAGTTGAGTACATAGAAATGAAAGGTGGGGGTAATCCCTCGGTGCCGAGGGCGATCAGCGAAGGAGGGAATGCTCACTGTCTTGCACCAGCAGCGTTGTCGTTTATCTCCTTGACTAGAAAAACGAACAAACACTGTCAATTCCAAGCCCTGCTGGGATAAACGGGACCTAGAATAGCCGCACAGCTACATGTTTTTCCCGAGGAAAGGCAATATGCACATGGTTCCTTGGTATTCGACGTCCTATCAACCTCGTTTTCGCACTGGAAATGAAGGAAGCTGGTACCTGTCCATCACACTTTATCTGTGGGATACGCGAAGGTCAGCATGCGAGCGATTGTGGCGGGGGGTGGCGGTGCGGTTGTGGGGCAGAACCGAGGCCGGATGTTACAGATGTATAGAAAGCCAGAAGGCAGCGGACACGGGTGGACGAGAACGAACCTTTCGTTTTCTGCAGATCTCGCAAGCTCTCCAGACTCTTGCTCGTATGACCTTGGCTGGGCTGTAATGCAGATAAAAGTCGCGCAGCGGAATTGCAATAAGCCGCGATTGGCCCGGCGAGTCAGTTCTCTCCTAGGCTCAACTCTCAAGGTGAAATCGGCACGGACCCATCTTCCTGCTTCAGTGCAGGGATACCGCCGTCTTGAGACATTGGGAGACGCGAGTCGGGGGTGAGCCGCTCGGTGAGCAAAGGCCAGTGGCCCTCTCGAAGACGACAAAGCTCAGGGGACGAGACAAGTCAAGTTGATATCGGTTCAGTCGGGTGAGGTGGAAAAGAAAGAGAGGCGGGGAAGAGGAAAGAGATACAAGGGATGGAATGGATGTGAGTATCCCGCGGGTTATAGCACCTGGGAGTTGGACTCTGCAAGCTGAACGGATGCAAGGCTTTCGCCGATCAGATGATTCAGATCTTCGGACTCGGCATCATGGTGCCACAGGGGAGCTTACAAACACACAAACGACGAGATGGGCGTGACTCAGGGCTGGAAACGACTGAAAATAACATACAAAAATACTTATAACCCCTATATACCCCAATATCTACGAGACACCACCAAGGAATCACGGTCACTCGTTGCCTTCATCACCTTCCATAACATCCGAAAAAGAACTTGACATGGTTGACCCCTCGTTGGCATCCAAGTCAAAGCCGAGGTCAAGGTTACTAGCTCCTCCGTCGGCACCGTCCGGCACCAACGGGTGAAGTCTTCGAACCTCTGCCCGTAGTTTCTCGATCTCAACGTCCCGCCTCTCCACACGACCTTTGAGGAGACGGATGTAGTCGTTTCCACAGCGTAGGAGTTGAAGCTTGCTGACAGTCGTGTTTGGTCCTCCCCCGGGACGCGGGGGTCCACGTGGAGGCATAGCACCGGGTAAAAGCGGTTCCAGGCCAGCTTCTTCAGAGGGCAGTGGTATTGGGGGGAGTAATAGTCGTAGATCGTCAAAAGAAGTCTTCAGCGAATCCCTTCGCTTCTGCTCTGCGTCTTTGTGAGAGGTCTTCTTAATTACCACAGGTGGCTGCGGTTGGGTTGGGGCGGTCTCGGCTAGACACTCCCATGTGAAACTTGTGGTTTTCCAAGGACTCCATGGAGACAAACCTGGTAGGATAGGTTTCAAGTTGGGACTTACGACAGACGGCTTCTTGGTGGCCTTTGGGTCTGTGATGGGCTTGGTTTTAGGTGTGGTAGTCACCTTGCTCCTCTTTTCACTGGCCCTAGTTTTTGGAGGGACGAGGCTGCTGTTGACGCCAAGTCGGCCGAGGTTCATGATGCTCGCAGGCGTGACGGGTGCGATGGTTTCCTCAGCAACAGTCAAGTCAAGCTTCTTAGGTCCTGAATTGGAAATATCGTTGGGAGGAGGTGATGGATTAGCCGGGGGAGGCATGGAAAAGTCATGGCCCGATGAACCGGCGCCCACCAAATTTGAAGTAATGGTTATCGGTGTCGAGGTCGCAGATTTGGTAGCACGTTTTCGAACGACAACGGAGGCGATTGACGACCTTCGTTTGGGAGGGGGTCTATTTGAAGATTCTCCATCACCAGGAGATACACTCCTCTTGTTGGACGTAACGGGAGCGGGAGGTTGTTGGTTGTAAGCCCCAAGCCATGGACTGGTGAGGGGAGATACATCAAAGTCTGTATCTGCGGCCATGGGAGTCATTTGGAAGGCAATGTTGGCAGGCGCGGAGTTCGATAGCTGTTGCATGTGTGAACTGGATATTGGTGATCTCGCCTGTGAGAAGTGATGGGGGAGCGTAGACATCGGGAAGGATGGAGTCTGTTGTTGGAGCATCATCGGGGACACATAGTCGTGATTCGCCTGAGCGCGTAGCTCGGTAGAGGAGGCTGAAGGGGGAACAAGAGTCCATGATGGGGTAGCGGGAGATGGGAGAGGGAAACCTTACCCGGGGTTGGCAGACCGTGTACATGTTGAGGGTGGGGCCGTTGGGGGTCAATTGGGCTGGTATTGGGCATCTGTGCGGACTGGACAGCCCGCTGGGTTCCATTCAAGATTTCCATCTACGAAATTTTGGTGAGGGAAGATAAGATTTGCAGACACGCCGACGACGAACCTGCTGTTGGAATATCTGCTGTTGTAGTTGATGCAGCTGCTGCAGCTGCTGGATTTTGACTTGCTGCTCCCATAAGAGGTTGGAACTACCATTGTTTTGGATGGCAAAGTTTTGCTGTTCGTTGGAAGATGGCAAAGGGTCCGGAATGTGTTGGGTATTCTGGAAGGATTGGCCATTGAAAAAGTCCGGATCAGGACTCGGTTGCTGGTTGTCCTGGGAGAAGAGGGCAGCAATAAAGTCCTTCTGACGGAGCTGGTCCGTGTGCATGGCCGATTGTTGAAGGGAGCAAGGGGAAGAGCAGGACGGCTTGGTGTTGGTGGTAAACGAGAGTCGGATCCTGGTCGGACCGCAAAGGCGACCTGGGTAAACCCGGCTAAAAATTAGGTGGAAAATGAAGAAAAATATTCGGCAGTGATGAACCTTTTACGTCAGACGAATACTCCCCTCTCCACCACCTCGACCTTCTCCTCCTCCCAGTCTGGTCTGAACCAGATCATAGCCGTCCTAGAGGCTATTTCGTTTTTATTATATCATGATTTATTTCCAGATTCCCCTTTTCCTTCTTCCCACTCTCGCAGCCGCATATACCTTCAGATTCACCAGCGTACCTACACAGTGCCAGGAGCTCTCTCTCGCTATCGAAGGCCAAGGCTCTCCTCCGTACCAGGTACTGATTATCCCAGTTGGCCCATCCACGGCCCAAAACAATGTAGAGGTCCGGAGAGTCATCGACCAGACCTTTCCTAACAACGGCACAACCGTATCATTTCCACTCCGATTCCCCGCGGATTCCCAGTTCGTGGCCGTCGTGCGTCTTTTCGCTCTTGTTTTGTTCCCCTTCCGTCCTCACACGCATCCCGTCTCACAGGTCTCCGACCAGTCCGGCTTTGGCACCGGTGGAACGAGTGTTTCTGTAACCGTCCAGTCTAGTTCCAATTCCTCATGCTACGACACCTCCCAAAGCGTACAGCCCCAATTCGTGTTCAGTCTCTACCCGGAAAAGGCCCTCACCCAGTGCTCCCCCTCTCGGCTTTGGTGGGACAATAGTACTGTTCAAGGGTACGTTGTCTAGAAGCTTCGCTCGGAAGCGCTTCGTGATCACATCACACTGACCTCCTATCCTTCCTAAATATTCTAGTATTCCTACGTTCCAAGGCCTCATCCCTGGCGGCCAGAGTTTTCAGATCCCTCAGGGCGAGATAACGACCGTCGTCGCCCAAGGCACTGGTTTTTCTTGGACACCTTCCGTCCGGGCTGGGAGCACGGTAATTCTCACCGTCGGCGATGATAGGGGTCGCGGCAACGGTGGGAGTGCACCTTTCATTGTTGGCTATGGGGAAAATTCCTGTTTGAACGATAATTCCCCTTCCTCGACACCCGGTTCTCCCGCTGGTGGCTCCTACCCGACCAGCACAGGCGGCTCCGGCCAAGGGGTTAATGGTTCATCCGGGTTTGTCCTCTTCCCTCTAATCTCCTCCAAGTTTAGCTAATCAGCTCGATCACCTTTCTAGAACAAACGTCGGTGCTATTGTTGGTATGTGCTCATGTTCATTTATCCACGCTGAATTCCGACGGCCTTCTCTGTAGGTGGTGTCGTAGGAGGGGTGGCCGGTCTCTTAATCATCGCCTTCCTTGTCTTCTTCTGGTTCAGACGCCGCCGTGCTCAACGGGCGAGCAAGGAACGACCTTCTATATTCATCGACCACGATGACGACGCCCCAACCTCCCAACCTCAACGTGAGGAACTCGCTGTATATTATGAACCTGAGCCCTTCACCGCGTCTGAGCCAACTGACCGTGCGAGCTCTCATCGACCCAGCACTGCCCTCGACAGATCGGAGCGCCCCATCTCCCAGTCGTTAACATATCTGTCCGATCCCCAACGCGTCGCATCCCCTGATGGAACCGGCACCGGCATCAGCAGGAAATCCCCCATGCCCTCCTCTTTGCGTGCTGTAAATGTCATTCAACACGAGGATGCCGGCCCTTCTTTGCCTGCGGAAAACGCGGAGTCGGAAACCGTAGAACTGCCGCCTGCATACACTAACATTCGTAAAACGCCGGGTTGATGGTATACCCACCGCCCACAGCAAAACTAACCCCGGTTGATCCTGTGTTTGTGTTTACAATCATTCCCCCCTCAGAGGATGGGTTCCGTTATTTTCTGTTCCCCTCACGCTTTCTGTATTCGGACTCTCGGCCCCTGCCTACGTTCTTCACCTTGCTATCTGTTGACCTTTCCATCTCACCATGTTCCACCCCTTCGCCTTACGCCCCACCTCCCGAGCCAGGACGCTATGTACCCTACTTTCGATGAAAAGTTTAGTTGTATATACAATGTTTTCCTGTCGCACATTCACCCTGCTCAAGCGCCTCGTTAGTGTCTCCCGACGATCACGTGGGTCAGACAAGGTTGATCTTCTCTTGCACCACTAGGGGGTCTGGTCCGCGACTGCCCCTGTTTTCCTGCAACCTCATACTACTCGACTGGCCCTGCTCTACAAGTCTACCTCGCATTTCGGTCTACCATTCTACAGGCATCATCTCTACAGACTTACTGGCACAAGAATGGTTTCATTTGCGGACACTCCTCCTCGCGCACCGGCTTTGTACCAACCTCGAATCCCAACTCGTTGGCAGAAAGAGAAAGAAGCTGCCGGGGGACGTGGACTTGACTTTCCCGATGATCCCAGATTTATTGGACCCTGGGTTATTGGTGAATGTGTCGGGAAGGGCGCAAGTGGACACGTCAAGGTTGCTCGTCATCGCCGTACGGGCGAGTACGCTGCGGTCAAGGTCCTCCCACTCCAACCCGTCTTTGACTCGCGCAATTCCCTCGCTACTCAACAGGCCAAGAGCGAGAAACAACGACTCGGTATCGATCGCGAGATTACGATGATGAAACTTATGCACCATCCGAACATCATGCGAATCTACGACGTTTACGAAGGCGAGAACGAACTTTACCTTATCCTCGAGTATGTCAAAGGCGGAGAGCTCTTTGACTTTCTGGTCAACCGCGGGAGGCTCGGTCCACTCGAAGCCCTGTCGTTCTTCAAACAAATCATCTATGGGCTCAACTACGCGCACAGCTTCTCGATCATTCACCGTGACTTAAAACCCGAGAACATCTTGATCAAGTCTCTCAACCCTCCTGTCCTCAAGATCGCCGACTGGGGTATGGCCGCGTTTGCTCCACCTGCTTGGCAATTGGAAACGAGCTGCGGTAGCCCACACTATGCTTCACCAGAGATCGTCAGAGGTCTCAAGTATCAGGGAACTGCGACGGATATCTGGAGCTGCGGTGTCATCTTGTTTGCGCTTCTTACTGGAACTCTGCCGTTCGACGATAAGGACGTAAAGTCTCTTCTCGGGAAAGTGAAGCTTGGAAAGTTCGAGATTCCTCTTAGCGTGGATAGGATCGCCAGGGATCTGATCTCGAGGATGCTTGTTGTGGACGTAAAGGAAAGAATCACTGTGAGCGTTTTCTGACACTGTGCTCCGTGACAGCCGGCTGAAAAAGTCGTTAGATGGCTGAGATTCTCGAACACCCTTGGATGAAGACGGATACCCCCCGGGTTTTCTATGTCCCTGCTCCGTCTGTCGAAGAACTCGCTCGGCCCGTACAGTCTAAGGCTCATATCGATCGCGACATCTTTGAATCTCTCTGTGTTATCTGGGGTCGCCACGCGGACCCTAATATTATCAAGGATGATCTTCTCAGCCCACCTGGTCAGGGAACTCTCGCGAAAGCCTTTTACTTCCTGTTACAGAAACATAAGCAAAAGGCGCTCTCTGACCATGGTATCGTAATGGACGTCAACGTGGAGACCATCGGAGACAGGGTTGTTCACAAACACTATCTGGCACCTCGTCCGAGGGAATCTTGGAAGATTGATCTAGACACTTCCTTGGCTACTCCCCGGGCTGCCGCTAATGACCGTCGGGTACTTATGTTGGACGTCCCCATGACGGAAACTTCTCCTCAGAGTCGCATTCGCACCCCCTCTCCTGTCGGACCTCGTACTCAGAAATCTCGGCCAAGCTCTACTCCCCCCTCACCAAACAAAACCCCGAGGCCAGTTGTAACTCGGGCTTCCTCCGTTACCTCTGATGGCCGTGATCACCCGCCTCTTCGAGAGCGAAAGTTCGCTCAAGTTAGCAGGAGGACGAGCGTGCGAGCAGTTGCTGGAACCACAATCACGTCACCTAGGATTCTCCCCATGCTCAGGGCTTCAACAGAGCCTACCCAAGATATATATACGCCTCCACCTATGGTTCGAACTTCCCAGCAGATGTACGGTGTTAGACGAACCACAGCACAAGAAGCCAGGTCGACCAGCTCGAGAGTCCCGATCATCACTCGCGCGATGACTGCCCCAGAACGAAGCCAGAGCGTCGAGCCAACGCCTCCTTCCAGTTCTAACGCATCAACCCCGACTCAGGAAACTTACGAGACTTCGATCGCCGCCAATGCGATGGCGTCATCTGTAATACATGCGCCAGCGCCCGTCCAGTCAATCCCTTTGGCAATACTTCCAATGATATCTGCCCCACGGGTGGCGAGCGCGGAGATACAGAAAACCATCGACGATATCGCGGACAGGATGAATCTACTTGTCGCTCACGAGAACGCTCATTATGCTCAGAAGATCCAGCTTCGCCGACAGAGCCAGCAGTATCGACAAATTCAGCCGAAGCTGGTCCAACGCCAACAGCCGAGCTCTGAAGCCCCCTCTTCGTTAAATCCTTACAGCCCACTTCTGGATGAGGTAGGAGGAGGGGACGCGACGGACGGTGAGATGACGCCCCGGGCTGTTGAGAGGGACAAGGAGAACCAGAGCTACGGGTCTTGGTTGCAGATCCATCGACCCTCCTTCCAGGCGACCACGCCGTTGAGGGACATGGCGAACGTGACGTATCAAAGGCAGCCACTTGGCGAGACCAACCGAGAGCTAGAGAAGGAGAGAGACAAAGACAAGGGGAAGAGGTCCAAGAAGCTAAGACGTACGGTTCCTTCTTCGTGCTCCCTTTATCGATGCGATCATATTAACTCCTGAGATTCAGCTCCTGCACTGGATCTTCGGAACGCAGGCCATCGCCAGAGCATTGCATCCCCTATCCTCTCCCCCCCGCTCAGCACGGCTGGTAGCGAGTTCAAAGGCTGGTTTACCAACCTGTTCAACTGGAAAGGCCAGTCATACGCTCTATACTCGTTCGAGGATGTCGCCACCACGAGGGAAGAAATGACCAAGGCTCTCGCACATGCGGGTGTTACGATTCTCACCTCTGAGACGAACTTAGTCAAATGCAGGTTGGATGAGTTGTATGATGGGATCACGGGCGCTGTCGTCCAGAAACAAGTGAGGTTTAGGGTGGAGTTCGGTCCTTGCACCACCCAAACACACTCCAACACCCATTCCGGCGGAGGCGACACATTTGCGGTACCACCGACCCCAAAACTCCTGACTCCACGTTTGATGTCCACACCGATGTCGCCCATCCCAAGCAGTGGCGGACACACCTCGATGGTTACTCTGGTGTTGGAGAGAGGTGCTGTGTCGGCGTTCAAGGCCATGTACCTGAGAGTGAGGGAGATGTGGGTGTTAGATTCCCAAGAGAGGATGTTGGGCGAGGAGTTCGACGAGGGTGGGTCAACTCCCAGGCCACGGAGTGTTATTGCATAATCACAAGACTATTTCCCTTCAACCTGTTCACAAGCTTATCCGATATTTTCGATTTGGAATTCCAGGATTTTTAGATAGACACACGAAGTACACTCCAGGCTACTCATACCAAATCTTTATCACGTCCACACTTTTAATATTTTTTCTTCATGTCGTATTCAACGGATCCGGGGTACGTTCAGATAGGTGCACGTGACATCGGGCGATCAAACTTGTCCTTGCATCATCCAGCCTCCGACGAGCTCGATGGCGGAACCGGTCCCTGGACCGTCTACCGGGGTACAACCGGAACTTGCGGACGTAGTAATGACCGAATCCCCGCCTTTGATGCACCCGCGACCCGTCGTTGGGAAGGCCCCTCCAGAACGCCCTCTGAATGTCAAGGATGCCCTTAGCTATCTCAATGCTGTGAAGATGCAGTTTCAACACAAACCGGACGTGTACAACTTATTTCTGGACATCATGAAGGACTTTAAGGGTCAATTGTGAGTGTCACTACCTTTCGACTCGCGTCTTGCTGACCAGAGGTTAGGATCGACACACCCGGTGTCATCCAGAGGGTGGCTCACCTCTTTCACGGTCACCCCCTCCTCATTAGCGAGTTCAATACCTTCCTGCCGTATGGATACCAGATCACGGTCACGCAAGATCCCAAGGTCCGGAATGCTCATTGCATCCGCGTCGCCACTCCGGGCGGCAATGTCACAGACACCACCATCGTCCGGACACCCTCCGCTCCCCTCGTTGAAGACATCCAGCCGGCCTTGGACTACGTGCAGAAGATTAAGACTCGGTTTGCGGACGAACCGGACAGGTATAGGAGGTTCCTCGATATTTTATCGACGAGAAACGATCCGGCACTTATGGAGAAAGAGGTTCGCTCTTTTCTCATTCTATTCCATGAGACTCGGTAGCTCACAGCGTAGATTGTAGGGTGACGTCATGCTCCGAGTCCACAAGCTTTTACACGATGCGCCAGATCTCATGACCGGACTGTGGGAGTTTCTCGGTGAAGACCCGGTACCGATTGAGGAATTGGAGGCTTCTGGAGAGCCAAAGGGGAGTAAGGTAAAGCAGGAACCGCAATCTTTACCTCAGAAAAGAAAACGGAAAGATAAGGAGAAGGAGAAGGACGGAAGCGGTAAAGTCGACTCTAGCAAGGTTCGTTACCGTTGTCGAGGGCGATGTTCATACCTAAATTTGCTCACAGAGGCACAAAATCAAACGTGAAGATCCCAGAATGCGCCCTCCCGAAGTTCCTTACGACGAGAACAACTTCTTTGAACGTGTCAGACGACACCTGGATAATCAGACTACCCACAACGAGTTCCTGAAACTCATCAACCTTTTTACCCAGGAATTTATCGACTCAGCGAGGCTCTTGAAGGAAGCTCGAACATACCTTGGTGAGGGAGAGTTGATGATGCAGCTCAAAGCCATCCTGGGTTGGGACGAACGACGGGAACTTTACGCAATCGAAGACCACTTCTGGCCCGCCTCGGGGAACGACCAACAGAAGATCCGTCGGCCTCGTTCCGGTACCTCGATTGGCAGTTATGTCAAGTTGCCAGCATCGGTACATTTCAGGCCCTGTTGCATCAGAGCTTGACTGACGTTTGCTTAGGACACCAACGTCACTTGCTCAGGGCGGGATGCAATGTGCAAATCTGTTCTCAATGACGAGTGGGTTTCGCGGCCCTCCTTTGCCAGCGAAGATTCTGGTTTCATGGCCCACAAGAAGAACATTTACGAGGAGGCTCTACACCGGAGTGAAGAAGAACGTCACGAATATGATTTCCACATTGAAGCCATTGTCAAGACCATCGGTTTACTGGAACCCATCAACAACAAGATTTCTCAACTCAATCCCGAGGACCGCGGTCAATTCAAGCTCAAACCAAACTTTGGCGGAGCCGGAAAGAGCATTCACCATCGTGTCATCCGCAAGATTTACGGACGTGAAGCTGGTGAAGAGGTTATCCGTGCAATGCAAGATTCTCCTGCCGTTTCAATCCCCGTTGTGCTTGCGCGCCTAAAGCAGAAGGAAGAAGAGTGGAAACGCGCTCAACGTGAGTGGAACAAGGTCTGGCGAGAAGTCGACGCTCGGAATTACTACAAGTCACTGGACCACCAAGGTATCGTCTTCAAGGCGTCCGACAAGAAGGCAACAACCCCGAAGGCTTTTATCAACCAAATCGAGGCTGCACGCGCGGAGCAAGTTGCGAAGAGAGCCGCTTATATCGACCCCTTGTTCGCCCGTGTCTCGCCCACACATCAACTGGAATTCACTGTGGAAGACGTCCCAGTCTTGCAGGACACATTGAAACTCGTTTTCTCCTTCCTCGACCGGACCACTGGACAACTATCTCCCGGAGAGCGTAAGCGGGTCGAAGGGTTCCTCCGCACGTTCATTCCATTATTCTTCAGGGTCGACACCACCGCTTTTAATTCTGTTTTCACTGCTTTGGAGCCGGAAGAGATCAGTGACGATATCGGGAGCGGTTCGGAGGAGGAGGCTATGAACGGCTCTAAGTCTGGGAAGGGTCGAAAAGTTGCCAACGGGTCCAGCGGGGGCGACCTGCGGAAGAAGTTACTCAACGAGCAGGCAAAGGCGAAGAACAAGGGTCGTGTGGGACCGAGCCAACCAGTAGCCACGCCGAGCACCGATGCGCAGGCACAGAACGCCAGAAACACCAATCCGGGTCAGCTCTTCTGCAATACGACCTTTTACGTGTTGCTGCGTCTGCTCGAGGCAAGTGTTTCCTTAATTCCACTTCGATCACGTCTAATCTTTGAATATAGCTGCTGTATTCAAGGCTCTTGATTTTCAAGACTCTCGGGGCGAAACTCGCAAAAGCTGGGCCAAGAAAGACGAACCCCGCAGCTGCGGCTGGAATTGGTCTGTCCGCTGACGACGAACGATTCGCTGACGCGGCCCATTTCTACGAGTTTCTGCTAGAGTCATGTGAAAAGTTGTTTGACAACGAGATTGAAGTCCCCTTATTCGAGGACCAAATGCGATTCATGTTCGGGCCCAGGGTAAAATTTCCTCGGTGGTTTGCCCCCCTCGGAAGCTAACCTACCACCTGCAGGAGGCGTACAAGATCTTTACGGTGGACAAAATTATTGGATCAGTCATTAAGCAGGTGCGTGAGATCGCCCATACTCCACGCATAGCTTCGCTTAGCTAACGATTGGCTAGGTGCAAACAATCTTCACTGATCCAAAGACCCAAGACCTGTACAACCTATTCAAGAGGGAGGGGCAACAACCAAGTGACGAGGTGCAGTATCGCGAGGCTGCAGCACAAATCTTGGGAGATTCAGAGCATCTTTTCCGTATCGAAACGGTATGCGCAGCTCTTTTCGAGGTATTCGAACATCCGCCGATAGCCATTCTTGTCGCTTTAAATGACAGCTCCCGCACTTGAATGTCTTCATTGTCCAACTGCTCGGAAAGGACGATCCGAACCAGGAGGACCCTGAAATCTATATTGACAGGTGGAGGTCGTACATCACTTCGTTTACATCAGTAAGTAGCTTCTCAAAACAACCGCTCCCATTTATCGATTCGTCATTGCAGGAAGCTCCTACAAAGGGCTTAGCGGAACCCAAAACCAAGTCCCCGTTTCTTCGAAGGTTGGACTACCTCGACCGTACTCTCACGAATATTTTCTTACATATATACACTTATAGGAACCGTGCGATCGTTCCCGATCACCCTGCACCTACAGTCATCGCAGGTAATGCGTTGGAGATGAAGATTTGTGTCAGAACCTATCGCACATTCTATGTGTCCAACACTGCAGACTTCTTCTACAAGCCTTCCCCGCCCTCTCTGGCCGGCATACCACGAAGACCCAAAGGAGCATGGTTCGAGAAATCGAAGGCAGAGTCATAGCATATGCTCCTAATCGCTGCTCGATACTACCCACTTATACCTGCTCAGTCGACCAATTGTCTTCTCTCGTACCATCTTTCGTATTCTCAGTGTATTACTTATAATAAAGGAGCCCCCAGCGCAGCACTGATTGATACATTTGCCCAGACCGGAACACCCTTGAGTAACAACAATATATGGGGAATGACGTTGGGATGAGCTTATACGGCTACTTTCCTTGTCATGCACCTTTCTTCGCTTGAATTAAGCTTTCTTTCCTCGCCAACCGGCCCCGGCACCGCCCATCGCTCCACCGGAGAAGTGAGCGAACGCGGCACCCGGCCCAGCGCTGACTGGGCTCTCTACCCCGCTCGAGGGGTGCGTTTTGTTGTGGCTGAAGGTGGCACGATAGGTCGATGTGGGAACTGCTTGGATGGAGAGGAATTTGTTCGGTAACGGGCGGTCGTCGCTGTTATACTGTAGACCGTTGGTGTAAGCAAACCATCACTGAGAGATCGAGGGTATGACCAAACCTGAAACTCGAACCCGATGCTGTCGGTTTCTGAAACATCCAGAAGCTTCACCATCTTTCTTCCGATACCATTGATCTTCTCAACATCATCTTTGGATCGTGTCCACAGTTGTATCCGATCCACCTTGCTCCGCAGGCTGACGACGGCACCACAGATCTCGTCACCCTCATCCAGGTCTTCACCAACCAACGCCATAGCGAGCCAATTCCAACAACGGTCCAGTAACTGAGGGTTGTTCTTCATGGTCAAAACCCATTTGCCACCATTCGCGTTAGCTTCGTCCTCCCACATGGGTTTTATCCCCTTTTTGAAGAGGTGGTAGTTGGAGTTCTTCTCCAACTTCGACGGAGGCTTCAGCCAATTGAAATACCTGCAGAAGCTCTCCACGGTGTCAAAATCGCCGATAACGGTAAGACCAGCTTCGTATTCTTCTGATTCTGGGGCGAGGAAGTGGGCGGCAGGTAGGCCATCCGTGGCGCTGACCTGGGGGGCGGGAGCCTTGTTGCTCTTGGTGTCATAGAACAAGGTCCTGAAAGTTGTAATACATGAATACTGAAGGATCGCGAAAGGGTGTCATCACAAGTTCCGGGGACTGACCAGGGATATTCCAGAGGAAGCTCAGGAGCTTTCACCCGAAGACCCGGAGTCTTTGGATCTTCAATGGTTTCGGGTTCAGGTGGCTTGGCGCTGCCGTCGACGCTCAATTGACGAGAGAGGGCGAGCCTGGCAGCGATAGTCTCTAGGTTCGGGATATTTTTGTATCCTACCCTTGTCTTCTTCACAGTGGCAGCGGGTGCGGGGTCTTGCGTATCTTCATCGAGTTTCTCGAGTTTCTCAGCAGTAAGCTGATCGTCTCCGGGTTCGATGGGCTCGTCCGTTACAGACCCTGGGTTCGATCCTGTCGCGGAAATGGTTGAACCTGGAGAAGCAGGTCGAGTGGACGGTAAATTAACCGCGGTGGAGTCGTTAGTTGCGACGGTAGATAGAGAGGTTGTCGACCCTGTACGCAACAAAGACGCAGCGAGTCGTGGACGATTCGAGGGGTTGACGTTGGAAGAGGGGGACGCTCCATTGTTGAGGTTTATCCTGGCCGCGAGTTGGTTGAGGGAGGGCAGACGACCTGAGCCGGCTGGTCTCTGTTTGGCCTGTTCTTGAGCGTCCGTCGTCGACATCGTCAAGGTCGGGGCGAGAGGGCCACAGCGATCAATTGAACATACTCCGCATCCCATCGCACAATCTTCAGAAACAAAAATAATCATCCACACAACCACGAATTGGTCTCAATCTGCCTCAGATGTCCCGTGGATTCATGGAGTCTCAGTCTACCAAAGCCCTCTATGGCTAACTTTCATCCCTGGGGCGTTCCAGGCTTTGTCGTTCTTGTCTTGTTCTGTTACCTCGCTTATCGTTGGGTCGCGTCGCTCGATCCCTCTGCCTTCTGGTCCGAAAGGACTGCCGGTTTTGGGAAACTCGTATCAGATCCCAGCACGCAACCAATAGCTGAAGTTCGACGAGTGAATAAAAACATATGGTATGTTGCCATATCCTCGTCCGCCAGGTTTGTCTCACTGAAACCGGCTCCAAGGCGATCTCGTCTATAATATCAACATTCGAGTTCAACCAACGCTGATTGTTGGTTCAGCCGCAGCAACCAACGACCTGCTTGATAGCCGAGGTACGCCTTTGGGGTCGCCCTCCTTCTACCCCAGGAGGATCGACAAGAGAGGTAGTAACGTCTATTCCGATCGTCTCGTCTCCGCCATAGCAGGTAAAATGTGTCGACCATTCTGACAAACCATAAAGCAAGCCTAATTCCCGCCAGCGCAGGTTGGGATCGTGGGCTAGGCTACGCTCCCAGCCCGCCCAACCCACGCTTCAGAGAGTTTCGGAAGCTTTTGCCCAATACAGTGGTCCAAAGGCGTGTAATGATCCGCAAATTCTGGATTTGCAAGAGAAGGAGTCTAGGCGACTCGCCTGCAGTTTGCTGCATACCCCGGAGAGATTCATCAAGCATTCAGAAGGCGAGGCCTCCGTTTCAGACCCACGGGCATCCCGTAAGTATTAAAAACACATCTAGGACCGCAGGCTCCACTATATTGTTATTGTCCAACGGATACCAAGCCACAGCAGACGACGACCCAATGGTGAGGATAGCGGAGCAGGCCTTGGAAGGATTCACATTAGCATCCGAACCGAACGAATTCATTGCGGATAACTTCCCATTTTGTAAGCTGGTTTTCCTCTCCGAGTTATCTGGAAATTGACCGATCAGCGAAGCACATGCCTCAGCGGCTCCCAGGAGGGGGTTCGAGAAAATTGCGAGAGAGGTATTTTGGGACCGGGAACAACTATACGAGGTTCCGGTTGATTTCGTCAGGGAACAGATGGAAAGTCAAGTCGTTCGCGGCCGCTTCCTGCCTCTGACTCTAGTTATAGGACGAAGGGCAAGCTTTGAGATCGTTTGGAGTCTCTACGTCTCTTGGAACGAGAGGGGAGCTGGAAGGGGAGCCTGTCAAGCAGCTGCAGCCTCTCTATGCTCGGATGGGTCCTCCCGACTCCAACCCCGATGTTTGCGGGCCTGTTAACAGTCAGCAGGTGGCATAGACACCGTACGGCTCTAGGTATAACGTCCAGACCTCCGTGGTTGATGTGAGGTGTTTCAGGCCCCTTCCTCCCTCTCTGCGTTCATACTAGCGATGGCCCTGTACCCTCATGTGCAGGCACGAGCTCAGGCTGAACTCGACAAGGTGCTTAGACCGAACTTCGAACGACCGCCTCGTTTCGCCGACCGGGCAAAAATTCCGCATGCTGATGCAATTGTCAAAGGGATCCCGAGGTGGAATCCCGCAATTCCGCTCGGTTAGCCGACCTAGCATTGCGTTGTTCTCAAAATGGAATCCTGAAATGAATGGCCTTGCCCATTGTCTGGCTAGCGATGATAGCTACCGAGGGTATTTTCTACCCAAAGGGCCCGTTCCCTGGGCCGATATCTGGTCTGTCGATCTGGCATTTGATTCCGCGAAACGGGATCCCTGACGTGAGGCTACCCAAGGACTATGCCACGAGAGACCCGGACCTTTTCCCTTATCCGGACACGTTTGATACTGAAAGGTTTGACGATGAAGGAAACCTCGGAAACTCAGGTGCTGAAAGCATTCCCTTCGGGCTTGGTAGAAGGTCTACACCGTACTTTTCCGTATCTTCGAAAATAACCCCTGCCCATCCTCTCGTCCGGGCCCGTCGAACCTTCTTGTAATCCTTATTGTGTGCAGGATCTGCCCGGGCCTCTGCTTCGCCGACAACCCCACCTGGATCGCCATCGCCACGATTCTCTATTGTTTTGAGATCAGAGAAGCAAAAGATATGAGCGGCGTGGAGATCGAACCCATAGTCGACTTCGACAGTTGTATTAGGTTTGTGCGGAAGAGGAGTCAGTGTCAGCTGTAGAACTCATCTGAACCCCGCGCACAATCACCCTAAGTCGTCCAAATGCTCCATAGAGCCGAGGTCGGAGGTGGTCAAAGCGTTGCTGTACGAGAAGGTCGTTCAGGAAGGATGAATTGGGTCAGCTGCCAGTGAAGTTCGATTCGGATAATTATTTGGAACGTATCTTTTGCCATTGTTGTGATCTCGTGACGAAACTATGAAAACAGTGGGTGAATACATGGGCAAGCGATCATTATTTAGTTGGTATCGAGAGCAAAGAATGTTTGTGAAGGCAGCGGGCAAAACCGGCCAAGAAATTACTGAATCAAAGGAGTTAAGAGTGCGCCTTCGGGAGGGGTTGTAACCCGTGAAGTATGCGAAGGTAGAGCACAAGAAGAACGTGCAAGAATGTGTCGAAGGGATAAATACAATGCAGATCTCGGGAGGATTAATAAATGAGAATCATGATGATAGAGATACAGCAGGCATGAAGGAAGTAGCAAGCCATTAGCAAAATGAAAGGCCATTATTGAGCGGGCACGCAAGAGATGAGTTGAGCGGATTTTCACCGCTTCATGAAGATCTCGACAGGGATGGGCTTCCTCCTCAATCCAGGAGAAGGGCTGCTCTCGGGGCTCTCAGAGCTGGTCCTAGAGCCCCTGCTATCCCGCCTTCCGACCTGAGCGACGTCAGATTCGTGGTTGTGACGAACAACAATGTCAGCTCCAGTGAATTTTTGACGCTTCTCCTTCTTTGCGGACTTGGCAGGCGAAGGAAGAATTGCAATTGGAAGTACGGCCTTCTCCTTGTTGGAACCCATTTTGAACGAAAACTTGGACATCCAAGAAGTGGACTGAGATTGGTCGTTATACAAAGATCCGAGAGTGGACGTAGACCATCTGGAGCGTAACCTCCTGGTGGCGGAAGATGAAGTTGAGGTTGACGAGTTGCTACGGCATAATGGGGATTGAGGGAGGTAGTGGTGATACGAACCGGAGGATGCAAAGCTAGACGGGGTGGTTGGCAGATCATCCACACTGAATCCGGTGGGGGTGTTGGGCGAGCGCAGGTACGCATTAAGGATGGAGCTGAAAGGTGAGGCAGGGTAAGATTCGCGAGCCTCAACCAGTTCATCCTCGAGAAGGTCGAAGTCGTCCACATCCATCTGCATCAACTCATCCACATCACAAGGGATGGAGGAGCGAGGAGGAGGTCGACTTGAGACTGGTGTAGGCAGGATCGCGGTGGTGGATGGACAGGGAGGCGAGACATCAAAGTCATCGTCGAGGGGAGATGCGGGACAGACTTGAATCGGAGGAGGGGGTGGAAGGCGCGATGGGGTGACGAAAGAGCGAGTCTTCTTTTGAAGAGAGTGGAAGGTTGGGTCGAGCTGAGCACTGGGACCAATAACTGGGGAAGAGAGCTCCTTGAAGGAGTTGGACGCCCGAAGGGGTGGCAAGAACGACTCTGGCCGGGAAGACAAGTTCTCGTCGGAAGCGGAGAGAGGGGAGGAGAAGGACACAAAGTCCTGCATTTCCTGTGTGAGCCATTCAGCTTCCTCCCCACCCTCTTCTGGAAGCTCCTCCACCGTAGCTATTTTAGGGCTCGGAGGCCGCAAGTCCGGCATTGGCTTGACAAACAAGACGGACAGCCTCTTCGAATTTGGAGCGGTGACAGAGAGGGATATAGGGGTGTGCTCGTCGTCGGAAGTATTTGGAGTGAGTGGTGGTTGGCAGACGGTGTCATCGCTGGAGGACGAAGAGGCGACGCTTGAGATGGACAAAGCGGGGGAATGGGTTCCTTTGTGGAAGCGCTTGGGCGTGACTCTAGTAGCTGGGGTGCGTGTTAGTGAGACAGTAGACATCTCCTCGGGAGGAGGGCAGGGGAATTCGAAAGATCTCCCTGCAAGGCACAACTTAATGTCGCCAGACACGGAAAATTGGGGTGGTTGAGGGGCACGGCGCGGTGGGGAAGAGAAGAGAGATTCGTCGAACGAAACATTTGAACGGAAGACCTTGCTTCTTCGTTCGCATGATTCATCTTCCTCTGGGAGCGAATGTAGGACCTTTGGATTGTAGCGGGCGATAATTTGAGGGTCGTTCTTCTCAGGTCGACGGAACTTGTCTAGAGGTAGTAGGTGAGCCGGAGACGACCGTGCGCGGGACCTCGGGAGAGACTTACTCATGGCAGAGAGCGGGTGTACAAAAATACGAGGCGACTTAAGAGAAGAGGACTAGGAGAGACAGGGAAGCAAAACGTCCAAGCACCGTCGCTTTCATACTCTTGGACAATGGTGATCGATCAGCGTGAGGACCCATTGTGCGGGCGGCACGTGATCAGAGCCTTGTCCAAAAAAGGAAATTGTTTATTGTCCGCCGCTTGGTCAGACAATGGCCACCTGCATGATATGAGAACCTATTGTAAGTATTGGCCAAACTTTGTATGTTAGAATTACATCACTCGGTCAAACGACTTATCCTTGGTGCAAAGACCTTCCATCACCGGGCGAAGGCATCATCGAATTCAGTCGAATTAAGAACAACGCTTCACTTGGACAAGCACCCCTTAACGTGTAAACATTAGCGCTGCATTTGCCCCCATTTCTGTGCGCATGTTATTGTTGCTCAAGTGTTACTTTGGCGTCGTTTTGCATCTGCAATCCCCGGGCGGGTTGCTGGAATCGACCGATTTGAGCGGATGAGCGATCGTGGGAAACGCGGCGCGATCGGGTGAATGGCAAGAAGTTTGCGAGAGCCCGCTCCGAACGCAAAATGGTTTCCTCTCTCAAACGCAAGATCCGTTCCGAATTCAAGCACGCGACCAAGGCTCGGAAAAAGGCAAAGACTGACTCTGGGTCCTTGGCAACCATTAGGGCTCTGCCGTGGAAAATACTCCCGCATGCAGGCGTCTTCGGAAACACAGATGGTGATGGCATACTCGAATTGGAAGAGGTCGACAATGTCCAGGTCGTTTATGAGGAGACACCCGAAGGGAGAGTTGCCACATTCAAGGTGCGTCGTCCTCGGTTTGATTCTTGCTCTTACCTTAAGTGGTATCCAGATGTTGGATGCACCTCAGATAGCCACGTCCTCTCGTCTATCAGAAAACGACGAGACCACGGACATATCCAACCTTCCCGATGTGCCTGATGAGGACAAAAAGGAAGGCACTCCAACGAATCATTCAACCCGTGGACTGCTGCCCGAATGGGATGCTTTCGAGCTTCATGATCAACTCCTACGAGCCCTACACCACCTATCCTTCACGAAACCCACGCCTATACAATTGAAAGCCCTTCATCCTGCCTTGCAAGGGAAAGACGTCGTGGGTGTAGCAGAAACTGTGCGTGCCCGACTTCATTCACTTCCCATAAGTACCTACATTGGCACAGGGATCGGGAAAAACCCTGGCGTATGGATTGCCGGTCCTGCATAAACTCCTCTCGCGATGGAAGCACTCGGACCCGAAGACCCGTAGACCGGTGCGCGCATTGATTCTAGCCCCCACTCGCGAACTTGCGCTCCAAATATCATCACACTTGAACGCCTGCTTGAATGACGTTCACGTGCCTGAGGGACGGGTCGTCTCGGACGGCCAGAAAGTACCGAAGCCACCTCCTCTCGTGAGTGTAGCGACTATTGTTGGTGGGATGTCGCCCCACAAACAGAAACGGATACTGTCCCGCGGAGTTGATGTGTTGGTTGCAACACCTGGTCGGCTCTGGGATATTATGCAGGAAGTATGCAACATCCAACACTCCGTGAACGTCTTCTGACTCGGCGATAGGAAGGCGAGTTGGCGAATGATATAAAATCTCTCGATTTCCTTGTTTTGGACGAGGCGGACAGGATGATCGAGACTGGTCACTTCGCTGAGCTTGACAATATTCTACGCCTTACATTGCGGCAATACCAGTCAGTTCTCCGGCTTTGCATTTCAATCGCCCTCAATGACGGTGGTGTAGCGAGGACCAGTGCGACCCTGCATTAGAAGATGAACCAGCAGCCGATTCTACAAAGAATGCTCTACAGACCTTTGTCTTCTCCGCCACCCTCAGCAAGGACCTTCAGCGGAACCTCAAGAAACGGGCAAAACCCCGTAAGAGTGGGAAAAACTCAAAGCCACTGACCACCCTGGGTTAGTTCGGTCACAACGAGACAGTTTTGGCAGCTGAAGTTTGAACAGAGGACCTATTGGAGCGTCTCGACTTCCGAGATCCGGAACCAGAGGTGATAGACCTTAGTCCTGAGGGCGGTGTCGTGTCTTCATTACGGGAGAGTCAGATAGAGTGCCTCTCCGCGGATAAGGTGGGCCGCCTGTGCCTCCCGACCCAACATCGTTCACAACCAACGCCACAGGACACATACTTGTACTACTTCCTCCTACGGTATCCTGGGCGGTCGCTGGTTTTCCTCTCGTCCATTGACGGCATCCGGCGACTGGTACCGCTTCTCGACCTCCTGGAACTCAAAACATATCCTCTACATTCACAACTCGAGCAAAAACAACGGTTGAAAAACCTCGAGCGTTTCAAATCCACGCCGAATTCTGTCTTGCTGGCAACAGACATAGCGGCGAGGGGTCTCGATATTCCGTCTGTCGACCACGTTATACATTACCAAATACCGAGGTCTGCAGACACATACGTGCATAGGAATGGGAGAACCGCGCGTGCGATGAGACAGGGGTTCAGTTTAATCATGTGTGCACCGGACGAACGCAAGGTGTTAAGAGCCCTCCTAACCAGTCTTGGTCGTGGTGCGTTACCAATAGCTTATTCATGCAACCTGGAATTGACCTTGTGGCCCGTGCACAGAGGGTGGCGAAATACCGCAGATGAACGTCGAACTGTATATGCTCGACAAACTGAAGGCTCGCACCCAACTCGCGAGGCAGATAGACGTCGCTCAACATAAGGCCAATAAAGAGAAGCATGAAAAGAATTGGCTCAAGGAAACTGCCGACGCAATGGATATCGAACTCGATTCAGATTTCGCTGACGGGTGTGCACGCCTTTTCTCCGTTTGTTTACCTGTGATTAAACCACTCCGGCCGCGCAGTGATACGGGAGCCAAACCGAATGGCCCGACGGGACGCCAGCGAAAGGCTGCCGATTCGGAGATTAAGGATAAAAAACTACAACTGAAACAGCTCTTGGCACAGCCGTTGCTCGCGCAAGGGATTTCAAAACGGTATATCACCTCCGGGAGCAACCCAATCGTGCACGAGTTACTGGCTGGTGAAAGTGAGTCAACCCATTTATCCCAGTGGAGACTTAATCTGTACTTAACGGAACGTTTGCCGCCGCGCGCAGGCCATGAAACCATGCTTGGTGTCAAGAAAACTTCCGCTGGATCGGACCTGTTGAAGAAAAAGGTCAAGAGGCGCAGCAAGAATGAATACGAGTGGAGCGGATTCGGCTCGACTTCGTGATCGCGGAATCACAACGTTGCCCTCATTTCATCCAGTGCTCCACCACGAATAAGATAAGGCGAATTACGGACAACTACGGTTACAGGGTTTACTACAAATATGCAAATAAGATAATAGCGGGAGGAATATGAGTCCGAGAAGAATGGGAAAACGACAGCGAAGGATAGACAATTCAACAAAATAGGGGGCGTGTCAAGTCATGCAAGTCTAATACAAGTCTAAACTTGAAGGGAAGAAGAAGAGGTGGAAACGGAGGAAACACATGGGGGGAGGCACAGCGGTACTTAAGCCGCACGGGGGTACAACGTGAGTTTCCTCGTGGCCTTTACCTGAGGACCGAGCTTTCCGAAGTATCGCTCCGAAGCAAATGACCAATGTAGGCTGCCCACGATCCAATCAGCAAGTCCATCAACGTAGATCTTGACCTGCTCGTCTATCTCCGGGCCCCAACTTGGAAGACGTTCTCGCTCGGCAATGAATCGATCGATCGAGCTCTTGCACATGTCACCGACGTAGTCAACAGAGGGCTGGAGATCCAGACCACGGTGCTTCATAAGAATAACGATCATGTTGTGTGTGTCGCCCTTGGCTTGTTCACGATTATAGGAAAAGATGTCCTGTCATCGATCTGTTATGAGCGCGAGTGAGAGTGATCATCTGCCGGGTCGGACTCACGTTGGACCAAGTTACGAGGTCGTTGGCGGCTTCTCCGAGGGCCTCCACAACGGGGTGCTCCATGACTTCCTCTGGGATATCAAGGCCGTTCGCGTACTCGACGAGAGCCCAGCATGGTTTGCATCCGCTCGTGTCTCGGCGGACTGCGATGTAGGAATCGAGGTCAGGGATAACCCCGTCCCTTCGATCCTTCGCCTGGATCGTGATAGCCTGGAAGAACAGGTCCATTGTAGACATGAAACGTTGCTGGGCACCGGGACTTCCGTCCTTTATCAAGCGCTTCCAGTAGCTATGCATGATCGCAGTTAATTTACTGCCCAAGGTGAGAAGATCGATGGGTGCGTGACACTCACTCTCGGGTAAGGGTAGAAACACGAGAGTCGCTCTCGTAGGTGTCGGGACAGTACAGCGTGTTCATGACATCATCTGCAACGCTGCGAGTACCCAGATGGGTCATATCGTCCGAAATGTCGTCCAGGTGGAATAAATAGTTCATAAAGTCGCAGCAGACCCTAAGGTGGTCAAACTCTGCATAAGGATAGCACATAGACGTGAGCTCTGGGAAAAAGCCCGTTATTCAGTAATCGTGTTGAGTTAGGGAGCCGAACATCTCACCTCCTGCTTTGAGCCCTCGGAAGGCGTTCTTGCGCCTCTCTGCCAGCTGAGCATGCTCAAACAGCCACGCCTTAGACTCTTCGACGGCGGTCTCAACCTTGGGATTGCAATGGATGCTGAAGTCACAATGAGAGACGAGGTCCGGAATAATGATAGTATCAGGTTCGGGGGCAGTCTCGACGACGACCTCTGGAGTAGAGACAGGAACGGGTTCGGGTGAGGGGACCTGGACAGTGACCGGCTCGACAACACGAGGGCGGGTACAAGTGGACGTCCCGAGTCGATGAAGGATTCGAGAGACACGGTTCTTGAATCGCCTGGCCATCGCTCGTACCCCAAACGACGATCTAGTGGAGGAAGGTTTCTCAGCCGCCATCTCAGACGGAGCGGCGAGGAGCCAAGATCTAGTAAAAATGGGCTACCCTAGGCGGACAGCGGCCCCCAGACCTGGATAGATATACCTCGTCGGTCATGAAATCCATAAGGATGCAGCCTGTGTGCTTCATGGCGGTATCGCCTCTTTTTCTGCCTCGTCTAATGTTTCACAGAACAGAATAAAGCGGCCAGGAGCGTCAACAAACGTGGCGAAAAGGAGTGGCAATTACTGTACCGGCCGCAATTCAAACCCTGGAGATGAAATGTGTGGCCCAATACAACCCGGGACAAGATGAGCCGCATGCGCGATGCGCGAGCGAACATGCATTATCCGCATTATCCGCGCCTGGGCGTAGACCCAGCATGACAACGCTTCGAGATCGCGGCGAAATTTAACCTTGGAGGTATTACCGAGGTGACTTATTCCAGGGGGAGACGTGCTCTGCTCGTGGGAATGTGATGAACTCTACCAACCTCGGCTAATACAACACTTGGTGCTGATCGTTGTAGATCATACTGTCTGAAATTGGTACCCGCAGGGCCAGATCGGGAAGGAGGAGGTCTGACGCAAGGGGGAAAACTCTAGCAACTGCGGAGTGTTTGCAGAACCGGAAAAAATGTGTATTCAATTGTGTGTAGTCACTGGAGCAACCTGGAAGCAGAACCCACGATGGGCAGAAAGGGGAACGGGTATTAAATACACAGTGTCTGTGGATAAGGATCGCCGAAGAGCAAAGATGGGAAATGTAGCAGCCTATGCAAAACTATGGAGAAGATCGAATCAGTGATCGGTGAACGTGAACAGGTATAAGGATCGGAGCTGAGAATGAAAATAAGGTTGTGTATGCAATTGATAAATCGTTCTTATGGTCCAGTTGATGACAACGGGATTGTTCCGTGGGTCCGTCGAAAGAACGTGAGATGATGCGTGAGCCTTGGCCACCACATTGGCAGTAGGAGACATTGATGAGGGCAACGCGGTTCATTTGGGGGCCGGCGGGACGGAGGTGTAGTTCAGGGTGGAAAGTCCACAAGGGTGAATTTGATATTAGGGGACCGCCGGCAAGTCCTCAAACGTGGGAGTAGTAAGTCGCTTGCGTCTACGTTCTGGGGATCCCCGGATCGGTGATGAAAACGTGAAGGAAGCGTAAATTCGCTTCCTCTCCGGGGTAGACAAAATTGGAGGAGGGAGGGAGGTCCCGCGAGTCGAACGACGGACAGGGGTGGAAGGGCTGGCAGTAGTGACTGCGTCTGCAGGGGAGCGGACGTAATCTCGAAGTTCTGGTTCGGCGGAACCAGCCTGTGAAGTAGCCATAAGATGAGGGCCACCCTGGGTAAATTGTCAGGAAAATCCAACGCACCCTCTTGGCGGTGGCAGCCATCTTGCTGTCTTTGGAAGCGGAGGGGGACGGTTGCACGAAAGCGTCTGACACATTGGCCAATGGGCTGAGGGTCAAATCGTAGCAATGGGAGTCGACGTCGGATTGTGACAATCTGCGAGCGAGTCGGTCTTCTTTCTCTTCAGCAATGCTTGCCAACTCCGGGGAACGTCTCCGGCGGGTGGTGGGTTTCGACCTACGGGCCTTTGGGCGCGATCTCTCGGTCTCTCCGTCGGAGGAGGAAGACACTTTGCGTTTCTTGGACGGCGCTTGTTTGGCGTCCTTCGGGTCAGGTGGATTGTGGAGTTTGGTGGCAAGCACAGAAGACTTGCGTTTTAGGCCTGTAGTGCTGGAAGAGCGGAGACGACCCCCGGTTAACGGATGAAGATTCTCCTTTTCGGTTGCGGAGAGTGAGGAAGGACCGGCTTCCTCTTCCGGGGCCTTGGTCGATGCTGGCTTAGGTGCCAACTGGGGTTTTACAGTCGAGACATCGTCAATAAAAACTGTAAATTTACGTGAAGTCATCGAAGGGATGCAGAAGGTTAGGTGGTGCGAGCGAGCGTGTAGCTGTGGACTGTATGAACAGAGGTTGTGGTCAGTAAGGGAACAAATGGTTCAACTGAGACGCGAGGCAAATATTTGTCTGTCCGATTCGGCATTTACCGACCGCGTCGCTCACGTGATAGGGCACCTGTGGTTCCCACGGGTCAATATCAGAGTGGCCAAGGGCTTTCCATTCATTTCGTATATTCGCTGCTGCGCAATTGAGAGGACGGTAAGGAGGTGTGCACTTCGTCTGAATTTCCATTTGGGTTTCTGATTTTTTTGTGGTTGGCTGGCCATTGACAGCGTCAACCATGAACTCGGCAAATCCCGAAGATCACTTCCCCTCCTCCCTCCTCCTCACAATGCCGCCGTTCGACAGGTCAAAGAAACCATACTCAGTACGCTACACGCTCAATGCCCGTATTGGCACTTCAACTGACTGTTCTTCAGCGACCTGCTTCGCGGTCCGCAGATGGCGCGTGGCAACATGACTTGCATGAAAAGGTCGCGCCTGCTCCTCACAAGCCTCCAGTTTCGAACCAGGCCCAAGATGAAAACAGCCGCATCATGGTCACAAACCTTCATTACGAACTGACACCGAAGGACTTGATGGTTTGCAGCAGTTTTTTCTTTACCGAGTGTCACTCACTCGATGCTCCAGTCTGTGTTTGGTAACGTCGGCACGCTTGTACGCGAGCCTCTGATCAGGGTACGAAGCCATCCGAATGAACAAGTCCCATGAAGGACCCTGCCGACCTCGATTCGCATTTCGTTCCCCTTTAAAGTACGACCGTAGTGGACGCTCCACCGGAGTCGCGATCGTCACGTACGAGACCCCAGAAGACGCCTCCCGGGCGATCGCTCGCTTCAACGGTGCAACCGCAAATGGTTTTTGTGTCACCCCGTTCACCCCCTGCTACCGTCTAACTCTCAACAGGTCAAATGATGACGGTAGAATATGCCCCAATCCCCACAAAGCCCAAGCGTCGTGCCGTGAGCGCACCAACGTCACTAATTGATAGGATTTCAAAGCCTCCCTTGTTGGAGAGGCTCGGAGAGTCGAAGAAAACACCAGAGCCAGTCGCCCCGTGAGTGGTACAATCGTCAAATTCACAAACCCGTCCTCTTACCCCCTTTTTCAGGCGTAAACCGCGAGGTGGAGGACCAGTCCGCACCAAAGGCATGAGGCCACCCCGTCCAGGCCCCAAAAAACCAAAGACGGCGGAAGAGTTGGACAAGGAACTGGATTCGTTCATGAATGACGATTCGAAGCCCAGGCCGGCCGGAAAGGAGGGTGAAGTTGCCGTCACCACATCCTCATCTCAGACAGGGGCCGACGGCGACGTTGAAATGGCTACTTGAAATCTATCCATCATGTGGGGAGTGCACCGTTTTTACGTTTTCCTCTAGTATAAATCTGCTGTCCTATTGTAATCTACAAACCAGATGTTTCTTCTTTCTTACCATCATCTTCTGAATCGGGCGTACTCTCCAAGAGTCCTTTGCCTTTGTGCACGCGGATTTCATGCGAACGCACCCAGACTATCACTTCCTATTCCTCCTGCCCTGTTCAGCCTGGAAACCAAGGCGGACGGGGCTGGTGCGCGAGAATGGTTAAGCGCGTTCAGGAGTGCGACCGTCCCCCGGAACCTAGTGGAATTGAGCTTTTCCCGAAGTTCTGGACCCGGCGGCCAGGTGCGTGTGCACCTCCCCCCCAGAAGCACCGTAATATCCTCCCATGTGTTGACCTTTGATGTTCCACAGAACGTTAACAAGGTAAACACGAAAGCGACAATACGATGTCAAATAGATGCGAAATGGATCCCTTCATGGGCTCACGGGGAGTTGCGCAAGTCTGTGAGCAGTTTTTGTTCACCGAATTTGCGTCCACCTTGACTCAGGTCTCTGAGAATACATTTCTAGCCATACTTTGTTGCGTCGGATAATTCACTCCTCGTCACGTCGACCGCCCATCGGTCACAAAGTCAGAACGTGGAAGAGGGCTTACGCAAGGTTTGTTGACCTCCATAAAACACCGTTCATGGTCCTTACCTTGTAGTACAGTTGCACCAGTGTGTGCTCTCAGCTTCATCCGCCGCCATAAAGAACGAACCTTCCGCGCAGCAGGTGAAGAGAGTCCAGGATCTCCAACGGGCGGAGAAGGTGAGGCGCAGGGCGGAGAAAGGTAGACGGAGCCAAGTCAAGAAATCACGGAAAGCTGGGTCGGGCGGGAGCGCGTGGGATTGACTGTTGTCATAAATTTACCAGTCCCAACGTCGATTCGCCTTGCACGGTTTATCTTACTGCAAACCTCGTGAACCACAGTGGTGAGACAAAAACATTGTATTGTGCATGGTCAGAACGAAGAGTGAGGGCAGGATATGCTGAGACACTGGAAAACACAAGTCGGGAAACAAAACACTGCAAATATCCAGGTCAGGCATCGCAAACGGGAAAGAACGAATGATACATACCACAATCACACATACATCAGTATTGCACCTTCAGACTGATCCGGCTTCCAGGCACCAAAAATGAGGTTCGTCTTGTGGGTCCTCCCACAACCGGACACAGGGCAAGACCATTCATGCACCCGTTCAACCTTGGTTTCCTGGGCCTTCTGTTTCTGTTTTCCCTTGGATCGGGGAGTGCTGGCCGATACAACCCTACCAGACCGCAACCGCCGCCACGTGCTACCAAACAAGGACCCTCCGCTCTCAGGTGGCACAGGATCCTGCTGTTCCGGCCCTTCGACCCCCTTCCCCTTCCCCTTCCCAGGGCTCTCCGCCGAGGGTTCAGCATCATCGCCGTCCTGAGCGTCAGCTGGCCTCATCAGTTCCCTCGCGCATTTCCCATCAAGGATGTGACCACATCGGAGACCCCAAAGTCGTTTATCATCTGGCACATTCCCCATGACCAAAGGATCCAGACACTTAGCACAAACCAGGACTGTGTCCACCGTGGACGGAGATGGACCAGAACTTGCACTGGTTGTAGCCAAATCCTCGACATCACCAGATGATGCTAGATCATGTGTAAACCCTGGAGCGACCTTCGGTGGGTGAGTGAACGTGCGCTTGTACTCCGGCGCATTCTTTGGCATAGATGTGGTCGATTCGGAGAATCGCCCGAGTCGATTGTAAGCGCTGAAAAGTGGTGGGAAGAAGTCCGGAAGGGCTGGAATGCCCGCATCAGTCCCATCGTCAAATAAAAGGTCTATGTTCTCCTCGGGGAACCCGGAAATCGGATTAAAAATCGGGTTGGAGAATAGGCGCACGGCTCGAGAGCTGCGTCGTGAGTGGCGGTGTGGAAGGTGACTGACTTGGGGCTCGTTGTTGGTGGCTATGAGTGCACCACCAAAACCCATGACGGGAACATGATGTGAGGGTGCAGATGGTCCGGGTATATCTTCACTCGTAGGGGTGTGGTGTCCCGGCAGACCAAGAATCCTTTCTTCGAATGCGAATGGCTGGTGATTGGCAAGGACTATGCCCGACGGGAGCGTGGGAATTTGTTGTGGAGGATGGCGCAAAGTGGTTCTATGCCGTCGAAAACGAGAGGGCAGCGGCGGTACAGGTGGAATGGGAGATGGTCTTGAGCGTTGTCGCAGAGGAGGTGATCTATAGCGGGAAGGATCTGGATAGAAATACTGAGTCAAAAGGTGGAACGTAACATCGGAGAGGAAGAATACGCACTTGAAGGACCAGCAATGCCTTCTGGGAGGCTGTCTACATCGATAACTTCGCTTGGCCGCGAGCGAGGTTGTCGCGTCGATGATGAGACGAACTGGATCTCGTCGTCCTCGAGGAGGTCGACATCAATAACGTCTGCACGGTGGGCACGTGTTTCAGTGGCCGGCGCTGGCAGAACCGTAGCAGACATTGTGAGAGCCACGGTGAAGACTGTTGGAGATTGTGGTGATTGTGGCCAGAGTTGAAAGAGAAAGTCCGCCCTGGCTTAGGACAATGGGCAGAGGGTGGTCGAGGCTGCTTAGTCAGCGGACGGGTGGGTTGTTTCATCCGATCATCATGAGTCCGGCATGACCCCCCGGTTGTTTTATTGCATGTGGTCTCACTTACTAAGTGCTTACAATAGTATATACAGCGCACTCTTAGGCATGGAATACTACATCCCATACTCTCACACACGCATCTGCACCGGAGCTCACGAGCTTGCCTTTCACTCCGTCTTCCTCCAACCAGAACACAACGTTGACCCCTCCTAGACCAGCATT